>Ga0068858_100000423_pt1 | contig 44051 bp, 38 predicted proteins | sample KBSSwiS12_FD_66589 | JGI IMG/M metagenome (GOLD analysis project Ga0068858, IMG submission 66589) | Switchgrass rhizosphere microbial communities from Kellogg Biological Station, Michigan, USA - KBS Switchgrass S1-2 | ecosystem: Host-associated > Plants > Roots > Rhizosphere > Soil ...
GCGCTGCTGCGCGAACATTATCGCGGCGGCCAGAGCTTCTTCGTCACCCCGCGTGTCGCCGATGTGCCCGATATCGAGCAGTTCATGCGGGAGCATGTCCCCGAAGTCCGCGCCGTCACCGCGCACGGCCAGATGTCCCCGACCGAGGTCGAGGAGCGCATGTCGGCCTTTTACGACAAGAAGTTCGAGGTGCTGATCTCCACAACGATCGTCGAATCCGGCCTCGATATCCCGAGCGCCAACACGATGATCATCCACCGCGCCGATCGCTTCGGCCTCGCCCAGCTCTATCAGCTGCGCGGCCGCGTCGGCCGGGCGAAGACCCGCGCTTATGCCTATCTCACCACGCCGCCCGACCGAATCGTCACCGAGACGGCGGAGAAGCGCCTCAAGGTCCTGTCCGATCTCGACAGCCTCGGCGCCGGCTTCCAGCTCGCCAGCCATGATCTCGATATCCGCGGCGCCGGCAATCTGCTCGGCGACGAGCAGTCGGGGCATATCAAGGAAGTCGGTTACGAACTCTACCAGTCGATGCTCGAAGAGGCGATCATGGAGGCCCGCGCCGGCGGCCTCGCCCAGCGCCCGCGCGACTTCAGCCCGCAGATCACCGTCGATGCGCCGATCCTCATCCCAGAGGATTATGTGCCCGATCTCGATCTGCGCATGGGCCTGTACCGCCGCCTCAACGAGCTCGACGAGAGCCATGCGGTCGAGGCTTTCGCCGCCGAGCTGATCGACCGGTTCGGACCTCTGCCCGATCCCACCGAGAATCTGATCCGCATCATCGAGATCAAGCTCAACGCCAAAAAGGCCTGCGTATCGAAGATCGATGTCGGCCCGCGCGGCGCGCTCGTCACCTTCCACGACGACAAGCCGCCCAATGTCGAAGGCCTGCTCGCCTGGGTCGCAAGGCTCGATGGAGTGGCCAAGCTGCGGCCCGACCACAAGCTGGTGGTGACCCGCAGCTGGGGCGACCCCAAAGCCCGCCTCAACGGCGCTCTGCAATTGTCCAAGGGGCTGGCGAAAGCGGCGGGGTAGAGCCTGGTTCGATTAGCCGGCGCCATTAACTTTTTCATCATCACTGGTCCCCTATCCCTTTGAACGGGTCGGGGAAAAAAATGGCATTAAAGGCTTCCCAGTTTCGCACTGTGCAGGCGGCGTCGCTCGATCGGCGTGCCGAGCCGCGTCATCCAGTCCATATCACGCGCGCGACCGCGCGATCGAACCGCGCAAAGATATTGGCGGCCGATCTGTGCGACGTTTCGACCTATGGCTGCCGCCTGGCTGCATCCACCCGGCATGCCCCCGGCGAGCGTCTCTGGCTGGGGCTGAACGGCAACCCACCGCTCGCCGCGACAGTCATCTGGTGCGATGACGGACGGATCGGCTGCCGCTTCGACGAAGCCCTGCCCCGCGCCGTGATGCGCCAGCTGATCATCGCCAACGCCGAATAAGCCCCGGTAATTTCGCCAACACAATTCCAATGCGGCACTCTCCACTCCGAACTGGTGGAGTCCCCCCGGAAACGGCAGAGTCGAAACAGGGCTGAGCCTCAAGCCGCATTGGCGGTAGTCGCGCGGGCGGGCGCGGCGCTGTGGTCGATCGGCAGCATCGCCATGTATAGTATCCAATAAGCGATCAACGCCGCCAGCGAGAGTTGCATCGCCCGGCTGATGTCGAACAACTGCGTCCCCGTCACTTCCTCATAGAGCCGTACCGCGCCGACGATCGGCGGCAGAATCTGCGTCGAAAAGGTCATGCGAACTTCCCATGGGCGATAGCTCGGTCCGAAAATACGATCCATCGCGTTGGTCCGCCGCGCAACCATCGCGCGTGTCACCATGAAGAAGAAACCCGAGAGGAAGAACATGAGCGCTACGCGCACCCAGAAGATCGGTGAGCTGTGGGTGCCCAGCACGCCGGCGACAAGCCAAGCGGCGAGATTGGCCAGCACCAGGGCATAGGTGGGGAGCTGGATCCAGCGCGGCACCGACGTATCGAGCGAGCGGCGTTCGAGTGTCGCTTGCCGCCGCGTCGCGACCGGTATGAGCCGCTTGAGCTGGAAATGACTGGCGATGCCGATCGGAGCACCCACGAGGATCGCGACCAGCATCGCATCCATGGCGAGGCTCCACAGCCACATCCATTTCGGCAATGCGCCTCCATGCGACATCATCGGTGGCTGCCACAGCCCGAGTTGGGCACCGGCGAGCACCGCCAGGCTGGCCGTGCCGAGCGCATAGCTGAGCCAGAACGGCCAGCGTCGCGCCGCCATCCCGCGCACAAGGTCGGGATGCGCGGCGACCCATTCGGGATTGCGATCGGCGAGCATCGGGACGAATATCCGCCGCTGCATCCCGGGCTGCACGAAATACAGCGCGATCAGGAACGCGGCATAGACGGCAAAATCGATCCAGTCGGTCATGATGGTCATCCTTTGGCGGCAACCGCCAGCGCGGATTGGAAGATGGTGGAAATCTGCTCCGTGTTGAGCCCGTCCGACACGAGACCCTCGATCAGGCGGCGGACGCTGCGCTCGGCCTGGCCGGTCTTGACGCGCGTGACTTCGTCCGCCGCGCCCGATCGCACGAACGTGCCTTTGCGCCCCGCGGTCTGGATCACACCCTGGTCCTCAAGCAGCTTGTAGGCGCGCGCGACCGTGTTGCGGTTGAGGACCAGATCGTTGGCGAGCTGGCGGACCGGCGGCAACGGCATGCCCGCCACAAGCGCGCCCGTCGTCACTCCCTCCTGGATTTGGCGCACGATCTGCTCATAGACCGGCTCGGGCGCCTCGACGTTGATCTCGATATCCATATGATCACCCTGTTTGTCCCAGTATATAATAGGACAAAAGGGCGGAGTCAAGATTTCCACTCGCCGACCGATCGGCTCCTGCGCGTAAAGCCCCAAGAGCCGAGATTCGGGGGCACAAAGACAACCTGAAGTTAAAGCGCGCGGTGGCTCGCCAGCGCTTCGTCGACCGCACCCGCCAGCGTCTCCATGCGATAGGGCTTGCGCACCAGCGGAAAGTCGCGCGCGCCCGCGGCCACGATGCCCTCGCTATATCCAGTGGTCAGGATGATAGGCAGGAGCGGGCGGCGCTTCTTGAGCTTGTCGGCAAGCTCGAGCCCGGTCATGCCGGGCATGACCACATCGCTGAACACGATGTCGAATTGTGCGCCATTGTCCGCCAGGCGCAGCGCCTCCGGGCCGCTTCGGGCGCGGATCACCTCATGGCCCAGCTCGCCGAGCAGCGATTCCGCAAGGTTACCCACGGCCTCATTGTCCTCGACCAGCAGGATTCGGCCAGCCTGTTCCTTCGCTGTTACCTCCTGCCGGACTTCCGGCGCCACCGGCAAAGGCTTGTCGCTCGCCGGCAGCAGGAGAGTCAGCGTCGTGCCCTTGCCGACCTCGCTGCCGATCCGGGCCTCTCCGCCCGATTGCGCGGCAAAGCCGTAAACCTGGCTCAGACCGAGGCCGGTTCCCTTGCCCACCGTCTTGGTCGTGAAAAAGGGCTCGAAAACATGTTCGAGCTGGTCCGGCGCGATCCCGCGGCCGTTATCTTCGACGGTGACGGCAACCGCGCGCTCGCGCTCGCCCGCATCGTCACCCGTCGCATTGCCGGTCCGGATGGTAATCTCACCGCCTTCGGGCATGGCATCGCGCGCATTGACCACGATGTTGAGCAAAGCCGCCTCGAACTGGCCGGGATCGACATCGACCGGCAGGAGTGCCGGCTCGAGATGCGTGCTGAGCGCGATATTGGGCCCAAGCATCGGCTGGATCATGACCAGCATCGTCAGGATGCGGTGGTTGACGTCGAGGGTTTCGGGCCTGAGCGGTTGGCGACGCGCGAAGGCGAGCAGCTGCCCGGTCAGCAAGGCGCCCTGGGTTGAGGCATCGATGATCGCCTTGGTGAAACGCGCACGCTTCTCCTCGGACAATCCCGGCCGCTGCAGGATATCGGCTGAGCCCTGGATCACCGCCAGCAAATTGTTGAAATCATGCGCGATGCCGCCGGTCAATTGGCCGAGCGATTGCATCTTCTGGGCCTGGCGCAGCTGTTCCTCGGTGCGGCCGCGTTCCTCCATCTGGAACTGGAGCTCGCGATTGGCTTCCGCAAGCGTCCCATTGACGCGGCGCAGGGCGGCCTGCCCAAAGCCGAGCACGCCAAGCACCAGCGAAGTCATCCCGGCCAGGAGCGCGATCATCGCATAGCGCGACAGGCGGCGGGTGAGTGGATCGATCGCCCCGGCGAGATAAACCGTCCCGATCTTCGTACCGCTTCGCATCACCGGTACGATCGCCTGGACCGAGGCACCGTCCGGCGCGCTGATGCCCGGAAGTCGCGCCGGCAGAGCTTCCGTCCGGGCATAGCCGGCGAAGCGGTCGCCACGAACGTCATAGATGCCCGCCATCTTCACCTGCGGGTTCGCGCGCAGGGCGTTGGCTGATTCCTGCGCAGTCGCCCGATCCTCGAAATCCAGTGCCGCAGTGGCGCTCGCCGCCAGGATCTCCGCCTGTACCTGGGCGGCGTGCTGCTGCTCGGTGCGATAGCTTCGCTCGCCCTGATAGATGATCCACAGGCTGGCGAGCAGGAGCAGCAACACCGCCACCGGCACGAAGAGCGAAAGGCTTCGGCGCATCCAGGGGAAAGTGACGGTCATGATATGCGTGCTCTCGGTTTTACGCTGATCGCAAGGCTCAGCAACCGCGCGCTGATCCCGAGATTGCTGCGCGCCGCCAGCGCGTCGTCGATGTGAAAGCGCACGCGTCCGTCCTTCAATACGAAATGCACCATGCCGCGGTCGTCTCCGAGATCGGCATCGGTGACGGTCAGGATCGGTTTCCCGCGCAGGGCATCCCGCATCGCGGCGGCGCTTTGCCGGGTCGATCCGCCCAGGAAGGCGATGTTGCAGCGCGCCGCATTCGCCGTGCCGTCCAGCCGGCGCACGACAAAGGGATGCTGGTCGATGCGCTGGCTGGTCGTCGCATCGTCGATCTCCGAGCCGAAGGGATCACGGCCGATGATGCAGAGCTGGATCGGATCGTCGGCCGCGCCAAGGGCGCCGGGCGGCCAGTTCACATAGGCGGCGAATTTCTGAAGGAAGGCGGCCTTGACCTGCGATCCGAGCGGTTTCGTCTGTGCCGTCGCCATGGTCGCCATAGTGAGAGCGGCCAATGGCAAGCCAAAGCCAATGACCAGGCGGCGAACTCTGCCGCCGCGCATCAGGTAGCAGGTCCGATATTGACCCCGCGCGCGGGCGCGACGGTTCCGACATGCGGCGCGTTCAAAATTTCCACCGCGCGGCGCCAAGCACACTTCTCTGGATCCGGGTGCCGATCGGGCCGACTTGCAGCGTGTTCGTCACAGTGCCGAATTCCGCGTGATAGGCATGGAGGAGATTCGATCCGGTCACCGACAGTTCGATCTTGTCCGAAGCTGCCCAGGCGATCCTCGCATCGAGCTCGGCATAAGCCGGCGAGGCTGGCGCCGGCAGCGCGCCGATCTGGCGCAGGCCAAGATCGAGCGTGACGCGGCCCAGGTTCATCGCTGAGCGTAGCGAGAGCTGATATTCCGGATCGTTTCCGGCGATCTGCAATCCGCCCGTGCCGCTGCTGCCCGGCCTGAAGCGCAGATCCTCATGCAGCCAGTTGGCGCCGGTGGTCAGGCGCCACCAGATCGTTGGATTATAGGTCGCCCAGAATTCCACGCCGTAAGTCTCGCCTTCCATGCCGTTGCCGAAGGTGATCGGAAGAGCGCCATTGGTCAGCTCGGCGCTGCGCAGATTCGGATATCGGTTGTAGAAGCCGGAGATCGAGAAGGAGAGATTCGTCAGCGGCTGGGCGCGATAGCCGAGCTCATAGGCGTCCACCTTGACGGCCTGCATGTTGCCGCCGGTGATGATGAGCAGTGACCCAACACGCTGGTTGACGTCGCGATCGAGCCGCGACGGGACCCGCACCGCGCGCGAGGCAGCGAGCCATAACAGGCTGTTCTCCGTGATCGCCCAGGACAGGCGGATGTTCGGCATGGCCGCAACGCCGGTATAGGGTTCCTTCTCGATCTTGATGCCGGCGATCAGCTTCAGCCTGTCCGTCAGGGAGAAGGAATCCTGCGCGAACAGGTTCCAGAGATGGAAGGTGCGGCTCTGGGGCACGAACTGCACCGCCTGGGTCGCCGAGAGCGTGGTCGGGAAATCGTCGTGCAGCACGCGATATCCGCCGCCCCACACCATTTCATGATTGCCGAGGGTGAAGTTGTGCTGCGCCTGGAGATCATAGGTGTCGAGAGCGTTCGCGAACCGGTTCGGCACCGCATATTCGAGATGATCATAATAGGTCTGGAGCTGCAGGCTCGATCCGCCGGCGAGTTTGTGGGTCCAGCGGGCAAGCAGGTTATAGCCCGACATGGTTTGATCGGCGGCGGCGGGCTGCCGTTCGGCCCCGTCATAAATGTCGCCCTGGAGTGTGACCAGGTCGCCTTCCGGCGCCCAGTCCATGCGGAATCCGCCCTGAACCTTGTGCCAGCCATCGCGGGCGCTCGCACCGGTTCGGGTCAGGCTCGTGTCCCCGTGCCTGAAGCCGCCGACATAGGCGCGGTAGCTCAGCGTATCGGATATCGTGCCGCCATATTGCAGGTGCCCCCGGAACTCGGCGTTGCCGCCGGCGACCTGGCCCGCAAAACCCTGCGTCTCGCTCGATTTGCGCGTGATGATGTTGATCACACCATTGACGGCATTGGCACCCCACAAGGTTCCGCCGGGGCCGCTCACCACCTCGATCCGCTCGATCTCCTCCGGCGAGACGTCCTGCAGGTCCCAGTTCACGCCCGAGGTGAAGGGTGTGTAGATGCTGCGTCCGTCCACCAGCACCAGCAGCTTGTCGGAGGCGCCGCCGTTGAACCCGCGCGCGGTGATTGCATAATGGCTGGCGGTGATCTGCGCCACCTGGAGGTTGGGCGCGAGCCGCAGCATCTCCGGCAGACTGTTCGCGCCCGCCCGGACGATGTCGGCCCGGGTAATGACATAGATCGCCGCCGGGGCATCGCTGACCGGCTCAGGACGTTTGGAGACAGAGGTCACCTCTATCTGGGCAAGCTGCTCGATCGACAACGTGCCAAGGTCGATCTGCCCACCTTCCGCGCCCTCGGCTTTCGCCGCCAGCGTCGAAAAGCCGGCCGCCATGGCCCACGCACCGCACCGCAAGGATATCAAGACTCTGCCATTCGACATTGCAGCATCTGCCCCGATGCTTCACCCAAGGGTGCGCCGTTCCCGGCACGCATCAGAATTAGGAGGCCATTCTTAACGAGAAGATATGAGGGGACTAGGTATAACCCCATCTGGGACATCACACGTCCCGCTTGTTGAAAGCACCCGCGACTCTCGGTTCCGGGCACACTTTACCGATGCGGAGGGTGATCCACTTCGCGGTCCAGTGGATATGGATGCGCAGTCCTGGCTCTCGGCCATCCCGCCCGGGCCAGGCAATCCTGACTTACGATCCTTCTTTCCACCCCTGATTCAAACCCTTTCGCGCGCATGCCACGAGTCCGGTCATGGATAATCCCGCCGCCTTCAAAGCCGATTTCCCGCATCAGTTGAATCAGCCCTTGGCTGTTCCCCGGCTGATGCTGGCTGTTCCGCCCCAATTCCTGGCTGTTTCCTGGCTGTTATCAAGGAACAGCCAGCTCGCGGACAAGCTGTTGAATTCATGTCGGAATTCGACCAACTCAAAGCGCCGTAACAGCCAGCGAAAAAATACGTCGAAAACAGCCAGTATCAGCCAGCAGGCACGTCCAGAGACCCTGGCTGGGCCGCGCTCAGCTGCTGTGATCCGAAATGATCCGCCATCCCTCCGGCCGACGCTCGAACAACAAAGTCGTCATCCCGGTCTCGGCCTTTGCCGGATCGGCCGGGGTCAGCGTCCAGCGCGCCCACAGGAGCATATGCGTCGGGTCGATTCTCCGGCTGTCCAGAGTCTCGAAGCTGAGCTTGCCGCGCGTGTTGCCGCCGCCCGCAAAGCTCCGCCGGTACCGGTCGGCGATCGCGGCCCGGCCCTTCACCAGCCCCTTCGCGGTCACAAAGGTCGCATCCGGCGCATAGACCGCCACGAACCGGTCGAGATTGCCGGCGTTCCAGCCCGCCTTGCTGTCGTCCAGCGCCGCCGCCACGCCCGCCCGGGCCGCCGCAGCGGGTGCACCCATCGGCTTTTCGATATGGCCGGCGACTGGTGTCGCCAGCAACAGCCCGAGCAGGACCAACCCACGCATCATCTCGCTCCCCTCACGCCAGCGCGCTCATATCTGCTCGCCGACCTCTTCCCGCTCTTCGAGCTCCTCTGCCGTGAAGCTCTCGCGCTGCATGGTGAAGCTGCCCGAATGCGTCGAAAAATGCCAGGTGCCGGTAATCTCGGTCCCGGTGCCGTTGACCTGGCCGGTGTAGAGGACTGCGTGCGACAGCCTCCCGGCCCGGTCATATTGCTTGACGAAGCGGACCTCGGGGCCCGCCCGCGCACCCTCGACAAAGGCGCGCAGGATCGCGGGTGGGCGATTGACGTCCGGCTCGGTGATCGATCCCGAGACCTGGCCGTGCGTCTCGACCAGATTGGCGATGAAGCGATTGGGATAGAAGGGAAAGTTCGCCGTCCACGCACCATACCAGACGCCTGTCAGGTTCCTGGGATCGCTCATTCAGGCGACCGCGAGCGCTGTCAGCGTCTCGCCCGGTACCGGTTCGGAATAGAGGAAACCCTGATAGATCTGGCACCCTTCCTTGGCGAGCAGATCAAGCTGCTCCCGCGTCTCGACCCCTTCGGCGATCACCACCAGCCCGAGCGACCGCGCCATGTCGATCACGCCGCGTACCACGACCCGGTCGCGGGTCGTGCCGGTGATGTCCTGGGCGAGCTTCTTGTCGATCTTGAGATAATCGAGCGGCAGCGATTTGAGATAGGCAAGGCTCGAATAGCCAGTGCCGAAATCATCGATCGCGACCCTCAGCCCTGCGCTCCGCAGCGATGCGAGCAGGCCCGCCGCCGCGCCGAGATCCTCGATCAGCCCGCTCTCGACGATCTCGACCGTCAACCGCCCGCGCGGGAAGCCGCTCGCATCGACCCGGTCGAGGAACAGGTCGGCAAAGCCAGGACGCGCTATGTCGGCTGCGGTCAGGTTGAGCGACAGCCGGATGTGCCTCAGCCCGACCGGCCATGCCGCCGCCCGCTCCAGCACGACGCGCTGGATGTGATCGGAGAGGCCGATCTCGAGATCGGCGCGGCCCGCCGCCGCGAACAGCATGTCGGCGCCGATCGTCCCCAGTACCGGATGATCCCAGCGGGCCAGCGCCTCGACGCCGACCATGGCCCCGGTGGAAACCGAGACCTGGGGCTGGAACAATATGTCGATCTCGCCCCGCTCGATCGCATGGTGCAGCTCCACCGCCAGCGCATGGAGCGAGGCGTCGTCGCCACCCGAATCCGCGGTGCGCACCGTTACACTGTCCGAGGCGCGTGCGTCGGCGAGCGCTTCGCTCGCGCGACGGAGCAGGCTCGCGGCATTGTCCCCCGGCTCGCGCACGGCGATGCCGATGCGGCACCCGAGCACCGCGATCGCCTCGCCCGTCACGAATGGCCGCGCCAGCTCGCCTGCCACCCGCTCGGCGACAAGATCGACACGGGCACCCCTGTCCTCGATCGCAACCAGGAATTCCGATCCACCAAGCCGTACCGCAAGCGCGCCTTCCGCCACCTCCTCGATCCGCTTCAGGGCGGCGCGGAGAAGGTCGTCGCCCGCCGCCCGGCCATAGGCCGTATTGACGATGTCGAAGCGGTTGAGCGCGATCAGCATCGCCGACAGCGGCCGGCCATCCGGGTCGGCGAGCCTCCGGTCGAGCCAGCGTCGCGCGCCCGCCGCATCCTGCGAGCCGGTGAGCGCATCGCGCAGCACCGAGGCCGGCTCAGGGGCGCTGCCGAGCGTTTCGACCAGCGCGTCGATCCGCCGGTTCTTCTCATCATATTGCAGATGCTGGACGATTCGCCCGACGCCGGGGACATCATGCGCGAATGCAGTCGTCGTGCGGGTTGCCGAAAGGCGCCGCAACGCCGCCATGCCTGCGCGGCGTTCGCCTGGGTCGACGCGCCGCCACAGGGCGATCAGCCGCGGTTGCTCGTCGACACCGAGCAGCCGGGCAAAGGCCGGGGTCAGGTGCAACGCACGGCTGCCGGCATCCAGGCGCCAGCCCAGAGGTTCTGCCGATCCGCTTGTCCGCCACTCTCCCGCCATGCGTTCGGCGTGACGGGCGGCATAACGGAGCGCCTGGACGAACTCGGCCTCGCTGAACGGACTGGCGAGGAAATGCGTCGCGCCGGCATCGAAGAAGGCGGCAATCGCATTGGTCTCGCCCCGCGACACGAGCGCAAGCAGCGCGCCGCCATTAGCCGCGATCACACCGCCGATCGCCGATGCCGCCGCAAGTCCGTCGGCAAGCGCACCGCGCGCGTCGATCACCGCGATCGCGGCGCCGCTCGTGAGGAAACGGCGCTCGGCTCCCGCGGCACGGCGGGCAGCAACCACCTGCCAGCCCGCGCCGGCCGCCAGCGCGGCAAGCTCGTCACGCTGGCGAAACGACAGGATGAACAGCGGCGAGGCAGGCGATGATGCGGTTTCCGTCACGACCCTCCCCCCGTTTCTCGGCCCTCTCCCAGCCACTCCATGCACTTTCCGCGGTTTACAAGGGGTGTGCGAGCTTTTTCCACCACGGCCGCAACTTTAATCGGGGTTGTTCCGGACCCTGTGAAGGCTTAGCTCCTGCATGATGGCCTGCACCCCCGCCCTGATCGACCGTCATGGCCGCACGATCAGCTATTTGCGGATCTCGGTGACGGATCGCTGCGATCTGCGCTGCCGCTATTGCATGGCCGAGCAGATGACCTTCCTGCCGCGCGCCGCGCTGCTCAGCCTCGACGAGATGGCGATCATCGCCGAGCGCTTCATCGCCCGCGGCATCCGCAAGATCCGCCTCACTGGCGGCGAGCCGCTGGTCCGCCGCGATGTCGGCGATCTGGTCAAGCGTCTGGGCGCGCATGTCGGGGCCGGCCTCGACGAGCTGACGATGACGACCAACGGCAATCATCTTGCCGATCATGCCAAAGCCATGGTCGCTTCGGGCGTGCGCCGGATCAATGTCAGTCTCGACAGCCGCGACCCCGAGACCTTCCGCTACATCACCCGCCACGGCGAGGTGGAGCGCGTGATCGCGGGCATCATGGCCGCGCGCGACGCAGGGCTAGCGGTCAAGATCAACATGGTCGCGCTGAACGGCCTCAACCAAGCCGAGATCGCACCGATGCTCGCCTGGTGCGTGGCCGAGGGCTTCGACCTCTCGCTGATCGAAACCATGCCGCTCGGCGCGATCGACGAGGATCGCACCGATCGCTTCCTGCCGCTCACCAAGGTGTTCGACGATCTTTCCGTGCAGTTCCCGCTCGTGCGCGACACTCACAGCAGCGGCGGCCCGGCACGGTACTGGCGGGTCGAGGGCACCGGGACTCGGCTTGGCCTGATCTCGCCGCTCACCGCCAATTTCTGCGACACCTGCAACCGCGTCCGCCTCACCACCGAGGGCGTGCTCTATACCTGCCTCGGCCACGACGATCAGGTCGATCTCAAACGGGCCTTGCGCGAAGGCGGCCTTGCCGGGCTCGACGCAGCGCTCGACAGGGCGATGGCGACCAAGCCGGCCCGCCACGAATTCGATATCACCGCATCCGCGCCGGCCGTCACGCGCCATATGAGCGTTACCGGCGGATGACCTGCGCTGCGGATCCGCGGATGAACGAGCTGCGGCGCGCGCTGGTCGCCTCGCCGACTCCGCCCGCCCAGGCAGCGGCGGCCGATCTCGCCGACGCCTATGACTGGGTCCCGGTCGAGGATGCGGAGATGATCGTCGCGCTCGGCGGCGACGGCTTCATGCTCCAGACCCTCCACGCCATGCTCGAGCGCCGCAAGCCCGTCGTCCCGGTGTTCGGGATGAACCTCGGCACCGTCGGCTTCCTGATGAACGAATGGCGCCCCCACGGCCTCGACGACCGGCTCTCGCGCACCAAATCCTTCAAGGTCATCCCGCTCGGCATGACCGCCGAGACGGTGCATGGCGAGGTCTTCACTTTGCCCGCGATCAACGAAGTCTCGCTGCTCCGCGAAACCCGCCAGACCGCCAATCTCGAGGTGACCGTCAACGATCGCATCGTGATCGAGGAACTCGCCTGTGACGGCATCCTGGTCGCGACCCCGGCTGGTTCCACCGCCTATAACCTCTCGGCCCAGGGCCCGATCCTGCCGCTCGGCTCCGGCATGCTCGCGCTCACGCCGATCAGCCCCTTCCGCCCGCGGCGCTGGCGCGGCGCGATCCTGCCGGACAAGGCGCGAATCAGCCTTCGCGTGCTCGATCCCGGCAAGCGCCCGGTCAGCGCGGTGGCCGACCAGCGCGAGATTCGCGAGGTTGCACGCGTCGACATCATGATCGACCGCTCACGCGAACTCTGTCTGCTGTTCGATCCCGAGCATGCGCTGGACGACCGCATAACCATGGAGCAGTTCATTGCCTGAGAAGATTGGAGAAGATTGGGCGTAACAGGCTTGCATCCTGAAAATCGCCGCCTATAGAGACCCCCCACGGCTACATTCCCTGATAGCTCAGCGGTAGAGCTCTCGACTGTTAATCGAGCGGCCGTTGGTTCGAATCCAACTCAGGGAGCCAGCCGGCAACCGGGAAAGGCACAGCACCGCAAGCGCGGTACCAGTGCCTTCCCGGATACCGCGCGGCCCGTTTCCGGTTAGGCCGCGGTTCAGGCTGACGCCCTATATCTCCATCCACATCGAAGCATGGCAACCCCAGCCTGCCACGGAACAGGATATCGCCCTTGTTGATTCTCGCAGCCCTCATGGCCGGCGCCCCGGCATCGGCCGACACGATCGTCGGCAAGTGGAAGACGGAAACCCGTAACGCGATCATCGAAATCAGCCGCTGCGGCCCGACGATCTGTGCCCATATCCTCACCTCCGACGCGCTGCGCGCCAATCCCGGGATGAAGGACAGGAACAACGCCAATCCAGCGCTGCGCAACCGCGCGCTCCTCGGCCTGTCGATGTTCAGCGGTTTCAAGCCGGCCGCCGATGGCGTCTGGGCCGATGGGTCGGTCTACAATGCTGAAGACGGCAAGACCTATTCCGGCAAGGTGACGCCCATCGGCAACGACCAGCTCAAACTGCGCGGCTGCGTGTTCTTCCCGCTGTGCAAGACCCAGACCTGGACGCGGGTGCGCTGAAACGGGGCTCGGCGAACGGGTGCGGATAGCCGCCATCCATGTCGTCTAAGCAACGACCCTTCACCATGATCCGGACTCAGCCCCACTCATGAAATCCTTCTCCGTCACCAGCTTCCTGCTTGCTGGCCTCATGATGTTCGCCGCCTCGCCCGCCTCAGCCGAAATCATCGGCGAGGATGCCGCCGCCTGCGCCGCCGGGCATGGCCCGGCGATCCAGGTCAATATCCTCGGCCTCAAGGATCGTACCGGCGAGATCTGGCTCGAACTCTATCCGGCAACCGAAAGCGATTTCCTGCGGCCCGATCAGGATCTGGTCGCCGAGGGCAAGGTGTTTCGCCGCACCCGGTCGAAGCCGCCCGCATCGGGCGCGGTATCGATCTGCGTCCGCGTTCCGAAACCCGGGCGTTTCACCCTGCTCCTCAGGCATAACCGCGTCGGCAAGGACAAGTTCTCGGTCTTCTCGGACGGCGCCGGCGTCCCCAGCAACCGGCCGATGGGTCGATCGAGGCCCAAATTCGATCAGGCGATCATCGGCGTCGGGCCAACCGTCACGGTCGCCAACATCCGAATCCAGTATCTGCGCGGCCTGCGCGGCTTTGCACCGCTCGATTCATAAAGGCACCGCAACCGCCTGAAATATTTGTCACGCTACATTCAGGCACAAAGCGCTAGCTTGATCGTTCCACGACTAACGGCGCGTGCGCATCGTTTCGCCGCATCGCGCCGGCTATGGAGGATCGCATGGAGTATAAGAGAGTAAGGCGCGGCACGGCAGTGGCGGCGCTCGCGTCGGCGATGCTGGTGGTGGCGGGCTGCGCCACCGAAACCGCCTATCGGCCCGCAACGGGCTCGGGCTTCGAACGCGCCGGTTATAGCGACAGGATGATCGAGCCAAACCGGTTCATGGTCAGCTTCGCCGGCAACAGCTATACCTCGCGCGATACGGTCGAGCGCTATCTTCTGTACCGCTCGGCCGAGCTTACGGTGCAGCAGGGCTATGATTATTTCATCCTGTCGGACCGCAACACGGACAAGCGCACCCGAACCTATGCCACGCCGAGCTTCGCCGGCGGACCTTATGGCTATGGCTATTGGGGTCCGAGCTGGCGCTATCGGGGCCGTGGCTTTGGCTGGCGCTCCTGGGACCCGTTCTGGGGCGATCCGTTCTTCGACCGCAGCATCGATGTCCAGACGATCGACAAATATGAGGCAAGCGCCGAGATCGTGCTTGGCCATGGTCCGAAGCCCGCGAACAATGTCCGGGCCTTCGACGCACGTGAGGTGATGAGGAATCTCGGCCCGACGATCGTCACGCCGAAACCCTGAAACGGCTTCCCCCCGCCGCGGCGGGGGGATTCGTCACGCAGCCCCGGTCAGCGCGCCGTGGCAATGCTTGTACTTGCGTCCCGATCCGCACGGGCACGGCGCGTTGCGGCTGACCTTGCCCTCCCAGTCCGCCGGATCCTCGCCGATATTGCTGCCGTCGGGCTGCGGGATCGAGAGCGGCGGCAGGCGGGTCGTGATCAGCCCGCGCGTGCCGCCATCCACATCGGCGCTGTCGTCATCGCCCGAGAACGGGTCGAAATGGGTGGTGATGAAATCGGGCAGGTTCGGCAGGGGCGGCGGCTCCTGCATCCTGAACTCGGCACGGGCGATCGTCCGCGTCACATCCTCGCGGATATTGCCGAGCATGCGCTCGAACAGCTGGAAAGCTTCCTGCTTATATTCGTTGAGCGGCGTCTTCTGCGCATAGGCGCGCAGGTGGACGACCTGGCGCAACGCATCAAGCGTCGCGAGATGCTCCTTCCAGTGATGATCCAGATTCTGCAGCAGGATCGATTTCTCGACCTGGACCCAGGATTCCGGATCGAGCTGCGCCGCCTTTTCGGCAACCATGGCATCAGCCGCCGCGGCGACCCGCTCCTCGACGACTTCCGGGTCGATCGCCTCTTCCTTCAGCCACTCGTCGATCGGCGGGTTCAGCCCCAGCGTCTCGCTGAGCCGGGCCTTCATGCCCTCGATATCCCATTGCTCGGGATAGGTGCCGTGCGGGCACGCCTCGCCGACGATAGTGTTGACCAGCTCAGTCCGCATGTCGCTCACGACGTCGCCGACCGTCTCGGCATCCATGATGTCCGAGCGCTGCTCGTAGATCACCTTGCGTTGATCGTTCATCACGTCATCATATTCGACGACCTGCTTGCGGATGTCGTAGTTGCGCGCCTCGACCTTTTTCTGCGCGGTCTCGATCGCCTTGGAGAGCCATTTCGAGCCGATCGCCTCGCCATCGCCGATGTTCGATCGCATCATCCGCGCGAACAATGTGTCCGGCCCGAAGATGCGCAGCAGATCATCGTCGAGGCTCAGATAGAAGCGGCTGAGCCCTGGATCGCCCTGGCGGCCTGAACGGCCGCGCAGCTGGTTGTCGATGCGGCGGCTCTCATGGCGCTCGGTGCCGAGCACGAACAGCCCGCCGGCGGCGAGCACTTCGGCCTTTTCAGCGGCGATCTCGGCCTTGATCTTCGCGATCGCGGCCTCGCGCTCGGGCCCTTCCGGCATGTCGGCGAGTTCGTCGCCGACCCGGAATTCAAGGTTGCCGCCAAGCTGGATGTCGGTCCCGCGGCCCGCCATGTTGGTCGCGATGGTGACGACGCTCTTGCGGCCCGCCTGCGCGACGATGTGCGCCTCGCGCTCATGCTGGCGCGCGTTGAGCACCTCGTGCTTCACGCCTTCCTTGACGAGGAAGTCCGAAAGCAATTCCGATTTCTCGATCGAGACAGTGCCGACCAGCACCGGCTGGCCCTTTTCGGCATGGATCCTGATCTTCTTCGCGATCGCCTGGAATTTGTCGGCGGTGTCCTTGTAGAACTCGTCCTCCTCGTCGACGCGCTGCACCGGCACATTGGTCGGGATGGTCACGACGTTCATCTTGTAGATGTCGAAGAATTCGGCCGCCTCGGTCGCGGCGGTGCCGGTCATGCCCGAAAGCTTGGGATACATGCGGAAATAATTCTGGAAGGTGATCGAGGCCATGGTCTGGTTCTCGGGCTCGATCTCCACGCCCTCCTTGGCCTCCACCGCCTGGTGAAGCCCATCCGACCAGCGCCGGCCGTCCATCATGCGACCGGTGAACTCGTCGATGATGATGACCTTGCCGTCCTTGACGATATAGTCGGTGTCGCGCTTGAACATCATGTTCGCGCGCAGCGCCTGGTTCAGGTGATGGACCACCTGGGTATTCTCGAAATCATAAAGGTTCGCGCCCTCGAGCAGCCCGGCCGCCTCGAGCATCCGCTCGACCTTCTCGGTGCCGTCCTCGGTCAGCACGATCGACTTCTGTTTCTCGTCCTTCTCGTAATCCTCGGCGGCAAGCTGCTTCACGACGATGTCGACGCTGCGATACAGATCGGACTTGTCGTCGGTCGGCCCGGAAATGATCAGCGGCGTGCGGGCCTCGTCGATCAGGATCGAATCCACCTCGTCGACGATCGCGAAATTGAACGGCCGCTGCACCATCCCGCCGCGATCATATTTCATGTTGTCGCGCAGATAATCGAAGCCGAACTCGTTGTTCGTGCCGTAGGTGATGTCCGAATGATAGGCGGTGCGCCGCTGCTCGTCGGTGAGGTTCGGAACGATGACCCCCACGGTGAGGCCCAGGAAGCGATAGACCTGCCCCATCCACTCGGCGTCGCGGGCGGCAAGATAATCGTTGACGGTGACGACATGAACGCCGGTCCCCGGCAGCGCGTTGAGATAGGTGGCGAGCGTCGCGACCAGGGTCTTTCCCTCGCCGGTGCGCATCTCGGCGATCTCGCCGCGATGGAGCACGATGCCGCCCACCATCTGCACGTCATAGTGGCGCTGGCCGAGCGTCCGCTTCGCCGCCTCGCGCACCGTGGCGAAGGCCTCGGGCAGCAGGTCGTCGAGCTTGGTGCCGGCCGCGAGCCGCTCGCGGAAGATCACCGTCTGGTTGGCGAGCTCGGCATCGGTCATCGCCGAAATGGTCGGCTCGAAGCCGGCAATCTTTGCGACGATAGGGTTGAGCGACTTGACGTACCGGTCGTTGGACGAGCCGAAAAGGGTTTTGGCGAGGCCACCAAGCATAGGGAATTCCTGTTGAGTATAGGGTCGCGGCGGAATCGGGTCCGCGGCACGACGGGTGTCGGAAAAAGAAAGTCAGGCGCGAATGCGCGCCGGCCGCATCACTCGCGCGGCTTGTCCAGATAACGCGGGATCGCCGCGAAAAGTGCCGGGCCGACATGGACGCTGTGGAGAATAGCCGCCGCGGGCAATTGCCAGCCGGCAGCCAAAGCCAGATGAGCGCGAACGGCGCGTGCCGGCAAGGCTCGCGCAGCGGCGGCCTGTGCACCGGCGACATAGGTCTGGTGCACCTGCGCCTCGGGCGCGCGCACGCCTGAAATCGCGCCGGTGAGCGCGGACAGGAGAGCGGAAAGGAAGAGCAGCAGTTCCATCGGTCTGGCGCATGTAGTGCGCTCGATGCGCGTCGTCTATCCGTAACGCGCGGTGGCAACAGGGTAGAGCGAAATTACCTGGCGCTGGCCCCCGCGTCAGCCCGAACGTCTACTCGTCCGTGAGCTGCCATCGTATCGCCCCGGTCCAGCTACCCCAGGCCGCTTTGCCATCCGCGTCACGCGCCGGGGCGAAGCGCGCGCGACGCATTGCCAGGGCACAGGTCGCGTCGTCCAGGGCGACCGAGCCACTGCTGGACATAATCGCACAGGCGCGCGCCACCCCTTGCGGGTCTATTTTCAGTCGTACCCGTACCCGCCCCTGCTCGTTCCGCCGCCGCGCCTCAACGGGATAATCATCGTTGGAGAACCAGGAAGCGGGGTTGCCGGTCGGCTCGGCCATCAGCTCGGGCCGATCGGCATCCTCCGCCCCGGCAAGCGGGAAACGGCGTTCGGGCTGTGGTGCCGAGGCCGGTATGGCCGGCACCCTGGGCGTGGGCACAGGCGCTGGCGCCGGCGGATTGAGCGCCGCCTGCACATCCGCGGCGAGTTGCTTCAACCGGCTTTTCTCGTCGTTGATCGCCACCGCGATGAAAAGGATCAACAAGAGAACCAGCACGGCGCCCAGCGTAAGGACGATCGCCGTCTGGCTCCCGCCCCGGCCGATCACTTTGTCGGTGAGGCGCAGCGGATCCGGCGGGAGGTCGGGGGGCGGGAGGTCAGTCAGGGTCGATCGTTTCATTCATCGTGAGGGTGACTGTGCCCGATATGGGCTTTGCGTTCTTGATCAATGGCTGTGTGACCTTGCTGCCGACACGGCCTTCGCACAGGTCGTTCGTGACCCCGCCGCTCTCTACCACCTTGCAACTGGTCACTGTTCCGGAAGAGTCGACCCGGGATTCGATCACCCATCGAAAGAGAACCTTGCGGCCTGCCGACAAATCCAGCGGCTCGTCGTACATCTGCCATCTGACGCCCGCGAGGACAAATGTCCCGGCAATCGCTTGCCCCGCCGCATTGCGCGCGGGCGTGAATCGGGCATTGCGAAGCGCAACCTCGCAGGTCCCGGTATCGAGCAAGGGAAAGCCGCTGCTCGAAAGGACGTCGCAGCCGACCACCTTGCCGGTGGGGTCGACCGACAGGGATATACCCACTCTGCCGGTCTGGTTGTTCCGGCGTGCCTCGGGCGGGTAATCATCATTGCTGAACCAGCTGGCCGGACTGCCGATCGGCGCCACCGGCGTCTCCTTTTTGTCCTCCGCACGCGCGCTCACCATCGGCAATGCCCCGGCGGAGAGCGCCGCCACCGCCGCAACGGATAGTCTGAACATCACGATCGCCCTCTCCCCGGAACGGGCTCTCCGCAAACCCGGCCAACATCTTGCAAAAGCGCGTGGTGCGCGCAAGCGCGGCCTCGGCGTCAGGCTCCCCGTTCGGTTTCATATGCTCATTGAGCGCGGCTTTCGCCGAGGCGGTCGGGGAGCATTCTCCGCATCCAACCGGAGTTCCGGCATGCTCATGCAGAAAAGAACCTGATCGGCCGCCGGCCACCTACCGGCTACTCGTCGGTCAGTGACCAGGTAACGCCCGGTATGAAATAGGTCCCGGCAACCGCCTCGCCCGACGCCGTACGTGCCGGCTTGAATCGCGCATTCCGAAGCGCGATCTCGCAGGTCCCGGTGTCCAGCAAGGGAAAGCCGCTGCTCGAGGTCACTTCACACCCAATCGCCTTGCCGGTGGGATCGACCGACAGGGTGATGGCGACCTTCCCTGATTGCCTGGCCCGGAGCGCTGCCGGTGGATAATCATGGGCGCGGAACCAATCCGGCGGAATGCCGATCGGCGTCACCCTCGCCTCCTTGCTCTTCGCAGCGCCCGCGCTCGCTATCGGCAATGCCGCGGCGGAAAGCGCCGCCACCACCGCAACAGCTAGTCTGAACATCATGATCGCCCTCTCCCCGGAACGGGCTCTCCGGAAACCCGGCCAACATCTTGCAAAAGCGGGTGCTGCGTGCAAGCGCGGCGCAGTCCGTTTTCCGTGAAGGCCGTTCCATGTCCCCCACCCGTTCCCCGCTTGCTCCTGCCGGCTTTCCCGAGCTTCCCGCCATTGCTGGCGTCACGCTCCGCATCGCCCGCGCGCGTTACAAGACCTGGGATCGGTGCGATCTGACCTTCGTCACGCTCGATCCCGGCACGAGCGTCGCAGGCGTGCTGACGCAGAGCCGCTGCCCCTCGCCTGAAGTCGAATGGTGCCGCAAGGCGTTGACGCTTGGCGAAGCGCGCGCGCTGGTCGTCAATGCCGGCAACTCGAACGCCTTCACCGGAGATCGTGGCCGTGCAGCCGTCGAGGCGATCGCGGCACGCGCCGCCGGCCATATCGGCTGCCAGCCTTCGGACATCTTTATCGCCTCGACCGGCGTGATCGGTGTACCGCTGCCGATCGACAAGGCCGAGGCCGGGCTCGACGCCGCCTTCACCGCCGCGCCGTGCGGCTGGGAGGATGCCGCCGCCACGATCATGACCACCGACACTTTCGCCAAGGCTGCCGTCACCAGCGCGGTGATCGGCGACAGGACAGTGAATCTCGTCGGCATCATCAAGGGATCGGGGATGATCATGCCCGATATGGCGACGATGCTCGGCTTCATCTTCACCGATGCCGCGGTCGATCCCGCCTTCCTCCAGGCCGCGCTCGCAGACGCCAATGTGAAGAGCTTCTCCTGCATCACCGTCGACAGCGACACCTCGACCAGCGACACTGTGCTGGCGTTCGCGACCGGCAAGGCGGGCAATGCCCCCCTCGCCTCCCCCAACGACACCGGCGCCGACGCCTTCCGCGCCGCGCTCGCCGATCTCTGTCTCCAGCTCGCGCATCTCGTCGTGCGTGATGGCGAGGGCGCCTCGAAGTTCATCACCATCGAAGTGACCGGCGCCGAGAGCGACCGCAGCGCGCACCGCATCGCGCTGTCGATCGCCAATTCGCCCCTGGTCAAAACCGCGATCGCCGGCGAGGACGCCAATTGGGGCCGCGTCGTCATGGCAGTCGGCAAGGCCGGCGAACCCGCCGAGCGCGACCGGCTTGCGATCCGCTTCGGCGAAACCCAGGTCGCGCGGGATGGCCTTGCCGTAAAGGGCTATGACGAGGCGCCGGTGGCAGCGCACCTCAAGGGCAGCGAGATCGATATCGGCGTCGATCTCGGCCTTGGCGATGGCCGCGCGACGGTCTGGACCTGCGATCTGACCCATGGCTACATCGCAATCAATGCCGACTATCGAAGCTGAGAGCACGGACTGGGGCGGAGGCTGTGCCTGCGGCGCGGTTCGCTACCGTCTCGGTTCCGAACCATTCGACGCCGGCTGGTGCCATTGCCGCACGTGCCAGCGCAATTCAGGCAGCCCGGCCATGGCCTTCGCGACCGTTCCGGTCGGGGACTGGCATTATGAGCAGGGATCCGATCTGGTCGGAACGTTCAAGTCGAGCGATTTCGGCCATCGCGGCTTCTGCACGCGGTGCGGCACGCCCTTGTTCATGCGGGTCGATCACCAGGCCGAGACGCTGGATTTCAGCATCGCCACGCTCGACGATCCGGATCGCGTCGCGCCCGGCTTCCATATCTTCTACGCCGACCATATCGCCTGGGCGCCGGCCGCGGATACGCTGCCACGCCATGAGCGCTTCCGGCCCGACACCCGCGGCCTCGCAACGGGCCAGACCGAGCCGCCGGGCCAATAAGCGCAGATGATTGCCGACTGGGATGGGCGGCGGAGCCCGACTGGCGCCGCCGCCCCTCTCGAACTACTCCATGCGCTTGACGAAACAGTCCTTCAGCGCCTTCTTCTGCTTGCCCTGCGACAATGTCGCAGCCTGTGCCTTGCACTTGCCGAGCGGCGTGTTCGCCTCGGCCGCCGCCATCGCGGCCTTGTCGTCATAGGAAGGCGCCAGCTGGCCGTCGCTCGAGAACTGCACGGGCTGGGCAATTTGCGCCATCAACTCGCGGCCCATCGGGATCCGGGCGCGCTTGCCGGTGATGAAGCCTGCAAAGACGCCGACGGCGATGATGCCGACCCCGGTCGCGACCGTGTTGCCCTCGCCCTCCTGGCGATAGTCGCCGGAAACCGGGATGCGGCGGCCGTGGAGATCGATATAGCGCATCGAGAATTCGAGTTTGCCGGATTTGCCGAAAGCACCCTTGCCGGTCCTCCAGGTGACCTCACCTGCGCCGGGAGTACCGCGCGGGATCACTACCGTGTCGCCGACCTTGACGTCGTTCAGCACGGTCAACGGGATGGGGTCACCTTCCTTGTCTATGCTGCTGTTGACTTCCTTGGACACCACCAGCGTGATCGGCATGCCAGCGGCGAGGCTCAGTGTTCCGGCGTCTGATGCGCCCGCCGCCTGGGCCGGGGCGGGCTGCGCCGCCACCGAGAGCGCAGACAAAGGCATGGAAATAAGCGCGGCGACAGCCGCACCAAGATGCAGAGATTTATGCACTTTCAGTTCCCCCTGGGAGTATCCCCGCCGGGGAGGCTAGGCAGAACGCCTGTGTTCCACAAGCTAATTCGGCCCGGTGCGGTTCCGTCCCAGGTCGCGTGTTCGGCGCCTCCATCGTCGGCGATCGGGGACGCGCCCGCCTTTCGGATCTTCGACCGACCACCAGGCCGCACCATGACCTCCACGCCCGCTGCAGCGCCTATGGTGACGATGGGTGCCAGAATACCCCTACTGCAGGATGCCGTGTATTTCCCGTCCTGTGGCGCGGCAATAAGGCCAATCGCCTGTCGCTGACCACACTGGCGGCGCGCCCATTCTCGGCCATGCAGTTCGCTGTCGACCCACACCGAGAGCAGACATTTCTGTGCTGACGATGCGGGTCGTTGTCGCGCAAAAGTCGACGTCCAGCTATGGGCTGACGCGACTTAGCCTGGCTTCCTTGTCAGTCCTGTCGTGTCTGAGCCGCTTATGTGGAAATTGATGCCCATCGTCAGTGTGCTTTTGTCCCGCTGGAACTGGGGACGGACATCGACGGCTGCGCGGCTGAGCCGGCCAGCGGTCTCGCTGAGCGAGCCGACCGCGTCCTCTACCAACTTGGCGCTATACCAATCGCCTTTCTTGAGCGCCGAAGGTACGGCCAGCGTCTTGTCGTCGACGTCGCGGATCGTGCTGTCGATGGTGACGTATCCGAATTTGTAGCGCGGACCTTCCTCGACCGCGAAAGTGACGATGAGGCCTTTCTTGTCCGGGGTACGCTCGACAGCAGAAGCGGTTACGTGGAATTCGACATAGCCCTGGGTCATGTAAAATATGCGCAGCATCTGCTGATAGTGGATCAGGCGCGCCTGCTCGTAGCTGATTTTCGGATCCGGCGTGGGAGCCGGAAATCTTTCCTCGGCCGCCATTTCGTTGCGGAGCCTGTCTTCCGAAAATATGTGGTTGCCAGTGATATTGAACTGGCGAACCTCGGAATTCTGCTGCTCCCCGGCAGAGAGAGAAGGCGCCGCCTCCGTCACGTCGGCAGTGGGCGTTGAAAACAGGCTATCCGGTTGCGCTACAGCTTCACTGGTCAACAGCCCCACCGCCAGCGGCGTCAGCACCGTAGCGGACGCCAGCGTCGCCAACGCAGATATTTTGACGCGGCTCAGTCGGCGGGCGATCGGGTTCCGGACGATCCTCTCGACGCGATCCTTCAGATTGGCGCCGGACACGCCCGCCGCGCAGGCTATCGGCGACTTCATATAGAAGCGGCACACAGCGACAATGCTGTCGGCATAGGCCCAGGGGTCACCGCCCGCCGCCAGAACATGTTCGTCGCAAGCCCGCTCGCGTTCGACAACAAGCTGCCTCCCGATCCACCAGACGAGAGGATGGAACCAGAATATTGCTTCCACCACCATGTGCATTGCCGCGGTCAGGTTATCGCGGCGACGCCAGTGCGAGAGTTCATGCGCCAGGACAAGGTCGAGCTGTTTTGGGGTGAGGTGATCGACGATACCGTTCGGCAGCATGAGGACCGGGCGGAAAAACCCCAACAGGCCGGGCTCGAACAGCGCAGGACTCGACCGAACCTCGATCGGCGCCTCGATCTGTATCGCCGACGAAGCCTTGAGCGCGGCGCGCAACTTGAGGCCCTGCAGCATCCAGCAAAGAAGCACCACCGCCACGCCGCAGGCCCATGCCAACAAGAGGATGGTCTCAAGGTGCCCGCCCGGCCCGGGCGTCCTGACAGCATGTGTCGGCGCGATGAAGTCGTCCAGCATAGCCGGCCACGGGGTCGTCGCTGGGTGAGCCGGAGCGTTCAGGATTTTACCCGCGCCGACGATCAGCGAGAACGGCACCAGGAATTTCAGGGACGCGGTGAGCCAAAGGAAGAATCGGATATGGGCACCGTTGGTACGGAAGGCCAGTGTCAACAGGCCGATCAGCCCGGCGAACAATGTCGACTGCCAAAGATGGTCGATTACGAGCTGGGTCATGTGTTCTTATCCTTCTCCGCGAGTGCGCGCAAAGTCTCTTCGGCGTCGTCGATGTCTTGCTGGGTCAGCCGTCCGCTCTCGATCATGTGTGCCATGAGCAGATTGGGCCGGCCGCCGAATATGCTGAGGACTTCATCGATAAATCGGCCCTGGATCGCCGCGCGGGAAACAATGGCCTCGAAGATATGGGCGTTGCTGATCTTCTTGGCCCGACGCAGGGTTTTCTTTGCCTCAAGTCGATAAACCGTCGTTTGCACGGTCGTGTAGGCGGGCCGATTCGCTTCAGGAAACGCCTCCTGAATCTCGCGCACCGAGGAGGGCCCGAGCCTCCACACTGCTTCCATGATCCGGAGTTCGAGCGAAGTCAGTTTCGGCGCTGCCACGTCAACTCATCCTACTATCTATGTAGTAGGATCTACTATCTTACGACCATATGCGCAAGAGCCCAGTTTTCCTAGGAGATCGATAATCCCGTGAGCACGTAGAAGTCGGGCGCGGCGCGGAGGCGAGCCCGACGCCGACCCCGCCAAGATTTCAAGGCATACTGCCTGGCGGGAGGCCGGTTTCGACGGCGCCGAACGCCATGGTCATTATCACTAACCAAACCCCCTCTCCTTGTGGGAGAGGGGCGATGGCTCGGGCGAGATCGCCGCCCCAATAGAAGACCCTTCCGCCGACCCTTGAAATCGGGCAATTCAAAACAGCCTTGCAGGATCCGGACCCGGAAGCGATGACGCGCGAATGATTTTAGGGCTTAAAATCCTTACTGCAGCGTCGGTAATCGGGCTCGCGATCTTCATGATGGTCATGGGCTATATATCACTGGCCTTCGCGCCGGTGATGCTTGCCTGGAACGCCAGCCCGCTAGTCACGGCGTGCGTCATCGCTACGAAGGCAAGTCGCTCAGTCATGCCCTTGTTTATGAGTGTTTTCGCGACAGGCTATGTCGGTGTCACCGGTCTGATCTATTATGACTGGTTCTTCCTCGAAGCACAGGGGATGGATGGTTTTGCCTATCTATTTGTTCCGATCGCGGGTTGGCTAGGGCTAATGATCGGAAAAGTGATCGAGACATGGGTGGCTTTGGGCGCGATAATATTGCGCCGCTGAACAACCCGCTCTTACAACATCTGTTCTGAAAGCAGTCGGTCCTCTAACATCATTCTTGCGCGTTCCCGCCAGCGTCTCCACCATTATCACCAAGAAGCAGACCGGCGCGTTTTCGAACGGAAAAGCGGCCAATCGGCAAGCGCGCCAGTTGCAGAAATAGATGTTTCACGGTATTATCAAGCCGGAGGTGGGCCTCGTGCAAGTCGTATATTTTGTATTTTTCGTTGCGATTGGAATAGCTCTCGATTGGTCCATGCTCGATCGGTTCAATAGCCTGTTTATTGGGCAAGCTGCTGGAAGCTATGTGGACCTCGCATACCCTAGGCTGATAGTAAGCCTTGTCGGAATTACTTTAATTTTTTTCGCCGCCGGCGACACCAAGACGAATGACTCATTGCTTTTATTTGGTGTATTCTTGTTCTTGTTATCACATGGCTATGCTGCCTACCGTCTAGCAACCGGCAAAGAGCGGATATAGGCGGATGACGCCATCTCGCGGCCAGATGTGCGCTTACCACCCCATTTCGCCGTTCCGTTTATGAGTCCATGATCGAGCTACGCAGCACAAATATCGCTTGGCACCCCCTCGGATCAGGGACAGTTCTTCAGCCCTCCCCGTCCCCAACATCCCGGATCACCACTGATCCCGATCGCTGGTCGATGATGATATCCTCCGCATAGGGATCATGACCGTCCTCGGTCCCAAGCCGCTCGCGCCGCTTCGCCGCCCGTTCCTGCACTTCTCGCTCGATCACGTTGAAGATCGCCAGCTGCGCCCGCTTCTGCTCGTGCTCCGCTGCCTGAACCATCGACGCCCAGCGCTCCTGTGCACGCTGGTTGCCGCTTAGCGCGGCCATGCCAAGGGCCCGGAACACGGCCTGGTTCATGGACAGGTCGAGGACGCTGTCGCCCTCGCGCACTTCGACGGTCCGGTAAGCTTCCTCGAGAATCATCTGCCGGGTCGGCTCGTCCGAGCCGCGCAGCCGGTCGCCCGGTGCGCCCGAGCGGCGGCGCGGTCTGCCGGCCGGATTGCCCGATCGGCCTTTCTGGAATCGATATTCGACCGGCGGCCTGCCCGGCCCGGTGCCACCCTCCGCCTCGTCGCTCGATTCAAACTGATGCGCGGTCATGTCAGTACTCCGATGATGAAGAACCGCATAAAAGCCGATTTCGCACTGCTGTTGAATCAAGCCTCCCTGATCCGCGCAAGGCCTCTCCCTGTTAATTCCAACACGCCTCCCTGTTATCTCCAACAGGTCTCCCTGTTATCGAATAACAGGGAGAATGGCATTCAGGCCACTGATTATAAAGGAGAATATCTCCAACAAATTGGCCAGAAACGGCCCGAAAAACTTTTTCCTCCCTGTTCCTTCCCTGTTCCGGACCGATAACAGGGAGAAACCGCCATTTTCGAGGCAGCACCGAAAACGTTCGATAAAGGCGCGGATACGGCGCTGGTTCGCTCGAAGAGTGGATTCGCGTAGAGGCGCGGAGGCGCGGACTATGTGGGCGGGCGAATGGACGCGTCCCACGCAGAAGCGCCGCCATTCGGTCCGCGATAAAAATGAAAGAGAGGCTCTCCTCCCTCGCGACTTCTCCGCGCCTCAGCGCCCCTGCCCGAACATCAACTCGGCCCGCGCGGACACGGCCGGCCCGATCAGGCCGGCCGCGGGAAATCAGGCCACTTCGCCGGCAGGCGCTGCGAGCTCACCTTCGAGCCACGCCTTGATCCTGCCCTTGGGCTCGGCGCCGACCTTGGTCGCGGCGGGGGCGCCGTTCTTGAACAGGATCATCGTCGGGATGCCGCGCACGCCATAGCGGCCCGGGGCATCGGGGTTGTCGTCGATGTTGAGCTTGGCGATCGTCACTTCCTCGCCGAGCTCCTCGGAGATTTCCTCGAGGCTCGGGCCGATCATCTTGCACGGCCCGCACCATTCCGCCCAGAAATCGACGAGCACTGGCTTGTCGGAGCTGAGGACGTCGCTTTCAAAGCTGTCGTCGGTGATTTTCTTGGTGGCCATGGGAATCTCCTGTGTTGGAGATCAATCTAGGGACAGCCGCACCATCCCTCAAGCGCGCCGTTCACAGCTTTACTGCGCCGCGACAAAGCCCGGCTTGTGCGCGTCCAGAAGGGTACGGGGCAGCACCAGCAGAACCGGCGTCGCGGTATAGAGCAAAGCCGCCTCCACCGGCCGTCCGGGGAATATCACCTCGAGCGCCTCGACATAGGCTGCCATCTGGCGCGCATGATAGGGCGGGATGTCGGCGGCCGATGCCGGAGCCCGGCGGCCGGTCTTGAAATCCACCACCTGGATCCGGTCGGGCGCGACCAGCAGGCGGTCGACGGTGCCGGAGACGACGACGCCCTCCCCCACCACCGCGGCGATCGGCGCCTCGGCGAGCGAGTCCGGGCCGAACAATCCGGTGAATCGAGGATCGTCGAGCACGGCCAGCACCGTACCGACGATTTCAGCCCGGGCCGCGGCTTCGGTCATCATGCCGACCTTTTCCAGCCAGCGATCGGCGGCAACGGCGCGCTGGCCGGGCGCGACCGCCGGCAGGCGTTCGAACAGTGCATGCATCAACCGCCCCCGCTCGGCGCCGGCGCGCAACGCCGGTGTCGGCGGCGGATCGGCGACCTCATCCTCGCCCAGCGACGAAGGTGCGAGCGGTCGCGGCGGCCGTGCCTCGATCGGGGCCGGTCTGGCCGCCCAATCCGGTAGCGCTTCGTCGGGCGCGGCGTCTGCGGGCTTCCGCGTCGAAGCAGCGACCGGGCGCTGGGGCACGATGCCGGTAAAGCTCCGCGCATCCGGCGATGGTGGCACGCCGAGTGCGGTCATCGCCCGGTCTGCAGCGGCATACCAACTCGATGGCGGCGGCTCGCCCTTCGCCAGCGGCCCGAGCGCACCGGCGATCACCAGCCGTTCCTCGGCCCGCGTCGCCGCGACGTAGAAGAGCCGCCAATGCTCTTCGAGCTCGCGCTGCGCATCGTCATCGAGCACCGGCCCGAGCGGCCCGCCACGCTCACTCGCGCGGGGGCGGAAGATCGGCAGTTCGAAGCCCAAGTCTTTCAGAGGCCACTTCAACATCGAGCGCGGCGACCGCGTCGGATCGACCGCGGCGTCGGCGAGGATAACCAGCGGCGCCTGCAGGCCCTTGGCGCCATGCGCGGTCATCACCCGCACCGCGTCGAGCGGCGCCGACGGATCGCGCTTGATCTCGACATCGCCGCGATCGAACCAGTCGAGGAAACGCTGCAGCGAGGGCGTGCCGAGCGATTCGAAGTCGAGCGCAGCGTTGAGCAATTCCTCGATCGGGTCGCGCGCCTCATGGCCGAGCCGCCGGATCAGCTTGCGCCGCCCGTCGAGCGGCCCCGACAGCATCTCTTCGAGGAGCCGGTAAGGCGTCGCGATATCGGCCCGGTCGAGTATCCGGTGGAGCGGGTCGAGCGCCGCGCGCGGCAGCGTGCGCGAAAGGTGCCGCCACAGGCTGCCGCTCTCGCGCGGGGCCGCTTCCATCAGCTGCTCCTGCGTCCAGCCGATCAGCGGCGAGACCAGGAGGCTGGCGAGCGACAGATCATCCTCGGGCTGCAACACGAAGCGGATCGCGGCGAGCAGATCCTGCACCGCCAGCGGCGCATTCAGCCGCAGCCGGTCGACCCCCGCGACCGGCACCCCTTCCGCATAGAGCCGCGCGACGATCAGCGAGGCAAGCTCGCCGCGCCTTTTGACGAGGATCATCACATCCTCAGGCTGCAGCACCCGCCCCTGGCTTTCGAGCATCAGCGTGCCGACCCAGGCCTTGACCTGCTTCGCGATCCGGCTGGCCAGCTCACGGGTGGAATCGCTGATCCACCCCTCCTCATCCTCCTCGCTGCCGCCCGCGACCGTCAGCGGCCAGAGCGTGACAGTGCCCGGCCCCGCCACCTCGCTCGCGTGCGGCTCCCGCTCGGCTATCGCGCCAAGTCCGGGATCGGGGATCGCCTCGATCGCGGCATCGACGAACTCGAGCACCGGGCGCGTCGAGCGGAAGCTGTGGGTGAGCGACAGCCGGTCGAAGCGCTGCCCCTCGGCAAGCGCCCCGAAATGCCGCTCGGCCGCCTGGAAATAGATCGGATGCGTGCCCTGAAAGCCGAAGATCGCCTGCTTGTAATCGCCGACCGTAAACAGCGTGCGCAGCCGCTCGCCATGCGATCCGAGCCCGGCGAAGAACTCATCGGCCAGCGCGCGGATGATCGACCATTGCTCGGGATTGGTGTCCTGCGCCTCGTCGATCAGGATATGTTCGGTCACCTGGTCGAGCTTGTAGCGCACCCAGTCGCCCATGCCCGGCTGCGCGAGCAGATCGATCGTGGCGCGGATCAGATCGTCGAAATCGACCCCGCCGACCCGGCGCTTGGCCTGTGCATAGGCCGCGGCATAATCCCGCCCGACATCGAGCGCGTCGGCGAGCAGATCGGCATAGAAAGCACGGACGCGGAGATCGAGGAGCTCGGCGCAATAATCATATAGCCCGGTAGCCAGCCCGGCATAATCCTCGTCCTGCGGCGCCTGCCCCTTGGCGAACGAGCGCATCCCGCCATCCTGCCGCGCCCAGATCGTGTGGAGCTCGGCCAACGAAGCGGCGCGCTCCGCTACCGGCTTTTCGAGCCAGTCATAGATGAGAGCCGACCTGGCGAGGCCATTCTTGGTACCCCAGCCGCTGTTCATTCCACCGATCGCGTCGAGCGCCTCATGATCGAACACGTCGTCTCCGCAGGCCGAGACGATCACGCTGTCGATATCGCCGCTCGGCAGATCGAGCTGACGGCGGATGAAAGGGCGAACACCGTCGCCATGCGGCAATTCCGCCATCGCCGCCGGCGCCCGGGCACAGGCGCGCAGGAAATTCTCCGCTTCGCCCTCACCGAGCCGGACGCTCAGCCGGCCGACCGTCTCGATCGGCTTCGCCCGCCCCTGGCGATCCGCCTCGACCAGCATCTCAGCCAGCGCCTCGCGCGCCAGCACCGATTCCTCACGCGCCTCGAGCGGCCGGAACCCGGGCATCAGCCCCGCCTCGACCGGAAAGGCGGCGAGCAGCCCTTGGCAGAAGCCATGGATGGTCTGGATGCGAAGCCCCCCGCCGGGCGCATCGAGCACCTTGGCGAACAGCGTGCGCGCATAAGCGATCAGGCGCGGATCGAGATGGTCCTCGCCCAGCGCGAACAGATCCTTCTTCAGCTCGGGCTCGTCCATCCGCACCCAGGCGGCGAGCCGCGTGCTGATCCGCCCGGCCATCTCGGCCGCACCCGCCTTGGTGAAGGTAAGGCACAGGATCGCGCCGGGATCGACCCCGCGCAGCAGCAGCCGGAACACCCGCGCGGTCAAAACCTGGGTCTTGCCGGTGCCAGCCGAGGCCGAGAGCCAGACATGCGCGTCCGGCGCGCTCGCCGCCGCCTGATTGCCCTTGAGCATCGGAAGCGCGCTTCTATCCCCGCTCACGGCCATACCATTCGTCACGCCGCATCAGCTGGTCGTATTCAGCATAAGGCGCATATTCGGGGTGCAGCTTGGCGGTGAACGCCTCGCTGCCGGTCAGCCACGCCGCAACGGCTTCAGTGAAGTGATGCGCGGCCAGCGCAGTGAAGTCCTCGGGCGGCACCTTGTCGTTCTTGCCCGCCGGATCGACCGGAGAGGTAATATACCCGAAACTGTCATTGCGCTTCCCGAGCGACCAGTATTCGAACCCACGGGCATCGCCCCTGATGCCCTCATAGCCGCCACGCTCGGCGATCAGCCCGAGCAACCCGAGTTGAAGACTGAACCCGGCCCGGACCGCTGCCGGCGAAGGCGGCTTGCCGGTCTTGTAGTCGATCACCGCCAGCGCTCCGTCCGGCAGGCGGTCGATCCGGTCGAACTTGCCGGTCAGGGTCACGCCGGCAATGGCGATCTTGCCCTCGCGCTCGACCGCCAGCACCTGCCGACCCGCCGCGGCACCACGCGCGATCTCGGCCGCGATCCAGTCGATCGCTTCTTTGAGCCTGGGCGCCCACAATGCCTTCATCATCGGCGGCGTGCGCGGATCGTCGAGCATCCGCTCCGCCAATGCGCGCAGGGCGTCCGGCGTCGGGTCATCAAGCTTGGCCCAGCGTTCGAGTATCTCGTGCACCGCCGTCCCACGCCAGGCCGCGCTCGGATCGGCATCGACTGGATCGAGCGGCTGCAGCTTCAGGATGCGCTTCGCGTAAAAGGCATAAGGATCGGCCTTCAACCGATCGACATCGGTCACCGCGATCCGCGTCGGACGAAGGATCGCGGGTGGCGACGGGGCGGGCTGGTCGGCGGGCAGGTGCTCGCCCGGATCATCCAGCGCCCGCGTCCAGCGCTCGAGCCCTCGCGCCCGCTCGAACCGCTCGCCGGCGAGCGCCTGGAGCCGCAACCAGAAGCGCGAGGCGATCGCAGGCTGGCTCGCATCGCGGCGCGCTCGCGTGATCAACGCCGTTGGCGCGCCCAGCGCGCTGGCGAGATCATGCGCCGATATGCCCACCCGCCGTTCGAGCCCCGGTAGCCCAAGCTCGGCCCGGATACGCGGCGCCAGCCACGGATCGGGCGCAGGCTGGCCGGGCCATGTGCCCTCGTTGAGACCACCAAGGATCATCAGATCGGCGGTCTGCAACCGCGCCTCGATCAGACCGTAGATCGCAAGCCGGGGATGGCCACCCTGCGGCGGACGCACCGCCACCTCGTCCATCAGCGTCTTGAGCAGCGGCGCGAGGCTGGCGGGATCGACAGCGGCCGGTCCGGATCCAGCCTCCGCTTCGAGATCGGCAAGCAGTTCGGACGCAGCGCGGCCGGCCGGGCCACTCCAGAGCGTATCGCCGCACAGCGCCTGCGCCGTCTCGCGCAAGGCCGCCAGCAAGATGGCCAGCGGCTGCGGGCCAGCCTCGAACACCGCCTCGATCGGCGCGAGCAGGTCGCGCGCCTCGGGCCACCATGCGGCGGCCTCGGCGCGCCGCCTGCGCTCGCGCTCCGGCGGGTTGGCGAGGTGATCGTCAATTCCCGCGAGCCCCGGCGCCGGTCGCGGCCCCCGCAGCACGCGGTCAAGCGCGCGCGCGCCGTCCAGCCACGCGCCGCGCGCATCGCCGAACCGCACCAGCGGGTGTTTGAGCAAGGTCAGCAGGGCTAGCGGCGCAAAGCGCTGCGTCGCCGCCTCGGCGAGCGCCGTCAGCAAGGTGCCCGAAGGCAGGATCGAGAGTGGCCGTCCGGCAGAATCGTCGATCTCGATCCCCCAGCGCGCCACATGCGCCGCCACGCGCCGGGCAAGACCGCGATCGGGGGTGACCAGCGCGGCGGTACGCCCCGGCGTCTCCAGCACCTCGCGCAGTGCCAATGCTATCGCCTGCGCCTCCTCCGCTGGCGTCGCCAGTTCGGCGGCGGCGATACCCGCCAGCCGGCGATCCTCCGCCGCGAGCGACGTCCATTTGCCGGTGAACTCGGCCGGCGCCAGCGCATTGGCAATCGCCCGCCCACGCGCCGCTGTGGCATCCGGACCGCCGCCACCGCGCCATGTGTCGAACTCGGCGCGGTTCACGCCCATCCGCTCGAGCAACAGCTTGAGATGAAATTGCGGATGGGTCTCGATCGCGCGACGGCGGAATCCAGTCACGGGATCGGGCGCGTGCGGGCCGAGCGCCTGCCACTCCTCCTCGTCCATCCCGGTCGCGAGATCGGCAAGCACGACCATGCCCTGCGGCAATTCGGAGACGCACCGCATCAGCCGTGCCACCGCCGGGGCGGAATCGGTGATGCCCGCAGCGCAGACAAAAGCTGGCGGCGGCGCATCCCGCCACCGCCGCGCCAGCCGGTCGAGCAAGCGCGCGCGGCGCTCCGCAAGGTCGATCCTGCCGAGCCGTTTCAGCTCCTGAGGCCAACGATCGAGCATGATCCCGAACAGCGCCAGCGCGCGCCGCCAATGATCGGACAGCTCCTCGCTCAGCTCGAGCTCGCGCAATCGCCTCGGCGCCACTTCCTCGACCAGCAACTGGTCCAGCGTCCGAGCGAGGTCGCCCGCCAGCCGCACCGCCTCCGCCGCATCGACCGGCTGGCGGCTTCGCTCCCGTTCCTCGGCGACAAGCCGGGCAAGGATCATCCTGCGCTGAAGCGGCGGGACGGCGGGCGGCACCGGATCCTGATCGTCAGCCGGATCGAGCGCGGCGCCCGCCGCTTCGTCAAGCCCCGGATCGCCGATCGCGACAAGGCGCGGCAGCAGCAACCCGCCCTCGCTCGCGCGCACGAACGCGTCAGTCATCGCCCGCTTGGCGCGGTTGTTGGGGAGCAGCACCAGCCCGCGTGCAAGCCCGAGCGGCTCGCCACCGAAGCGCCGGATCAGGCCGGCGGCGAGCGCGTCAGCAAACGCCCGATGCGCAGGGATCGTGAAGAGCTGAGGCTTGCCCCGCTCAGCCATCCGCCAGGATTGCCTCGGTCTTCCCGATGGCTGCGGGAGTCCCGACATCGAACCACAGGCCCTGATGGACAAGGCCGTAAGCGCGCCCGGCGGCGATCGCCCGGTCCCAGAAGAGATTGGTCGAGAAAGGACCTTCGGGCCAGTCGGCGATCACCCGGGGCGAAAGGATCTGCACGCCGGTATAGACGAACGGCGCAGGACGCCCCGGCTGTCGGCGCTTGGTGATCCGTCCATCTGGCGCAAGGTGGAAATCGCCCTGCCCGCCATGATTATGCGCCTGCGCCAGCGGCACCAGCAGCAACAGGGCGTCCATCGTCGCATCGTCCCAGCGCGCGCCGAGCAGCCGGATCGCATCGGCCGGGCCATCGACCCAGAGATTGTCGCTGTTGACGACAAGGAAGGGCTTGTCGCCGATGAGCTCGCGCGCCTGGACGATCCCGCCGCCCGTCTCCATCAACTGCTTGCGCTCATCCGAAACATGGATGTCGATGCCTTTGACGCGGTTGGCGAGATGCGCCTCGAGCGCGTCGGCGAGATAATGGACATTGACGACCGCGCGCTTGACCCCGGCCGAGCGCAGCCGATTGAAGACATGGTCGATCAGGGCCTTGCCGGCCACTTCGACTAGTGGCTTGGGCCGGGTCGCGGTAAGCGGGCGCATGCGCTTGCCGAGTCCTGCCGCCATCACCATCGCCGTTTCCGGCACCACGCCGCCGGGATCGGGCCGGATCGCGAGGGTGCGCTTGGTGGTCATTGTCCGGAAATCACCATGGGATCGCCGCGCAGTGCGGACGGGATATTGGCATCGAACCACGCCTTGACCGGAGCGAGCGCCGGATGGGCGAGATCATGCTCCAGATAGCGCCATACGCGCGGGCAGAGCGTCGGGTAACGGGTCTTGCCGTCGCGCTTCCACAACCGCGTGAAGATGCCGATGATCTTGGCGTTCCGCTGCGCGCCAAGGACGTGATAGGCATTGTCGAAATCCTCGCCTGCGCCAGTAATCGCCTTGTAGCGCTCGAGCATCGCCGCCTCGAGCGCAGGATCGACATCACGTCGCGCATCCTGCAGCAGCGAGACGAGATCATAGGAAGGGTGCCCCGCCAGCGCATCCTGGAAATCGAGCAGCCCCAGCGAATCGCTGCCGTCGATCAGCATCAGATTCTCGGCATGATAGTCGCGCAGCACTGTAACCTGCCGACCCGACAGAGCTGCATCGAACACCGCGTCCCACGCGGCGGCATAGCCGGCAATGTCGGGCTCGATGCCGACAGCGGGGCAATACCATTCCGTCAGCAGATCCACCTCGCGGTGGAGGACCGCGCGATCATAGGGCGGCACCGGCCCCGCCTCATGCTCATGGAGCCGCACCAGCACATCGATCGCCGCCTCGTAAAGCGCCGTCTCGCGGCCGGCCTCGGCATCGGCCGTCTCGCGCAGCCGGATATCGCCGAAATCCTCGATCAGTACGAGGCCCTGGTCGAGATCGCTGGCGTGGATCGCAGGGGCAGCAAAGCCCCGCTCGCCAAGCCAGCACGCAATCGCGATGAAGGGGCGTGGATCCTCATGCGGCGGCGGCGCGTCCATCAGGATCGCGCTGCGGCCAGGCATCACCACGCGAAAATAGCGCCTGAACGAGGCATCGCCCGCCACCGGCAGGATATCCGCGCCACCCCACCCGTTCGCGGCCAGGAAATCGGCCGCGGCGGCCGGAGGAATCATATCTGTCGCCATCGCGCCTTCCATGGCGCCGGGACCTCGGCTGTCAAGGCGCGGCTGCCATCGGGCTCGATCGCGAGGCTGATTGCCAGCGCATCAGGCCATCGGCCGGGCGCCCGCTCGGGCCATTCGACGATCAGCAGCGAATCGGCCAGCGCCTCGTCGAGCCCCAGTTCCTCGATCTCCTCAGGGTCCTCGATCCGGTACAGGTCGACATGAAGCACCGGCATCCGCACCTCGGGCGGCGCATAAGGCTGGACGATCGCGAAGCTGGGGCTTGGCGCCTCGCCCGCAAGACCAAGCGCCGCGAGCAGGCCGCGCGCGATACTCGTCTTGCCGGCCCCGAGCGGGCCGGTGAGGGTGATGACGTCGCCGGGCACTACCAAAGCGGCAAGGCGCGCGCCGAGCGCGTCCGTCGCCAGAGAATCGGAAAGCCTGATCACCATCTCAATAGCCTGTCAGCAGCATATCGAGCGCGTTCATGATCGCCGATTGCTCCGACGCCAAGGATGATATGGGTTGACCAAGGGCGCTGACGGCGGCTGATGCCGCCCCCTGGGTGATCATTTCCCACCGCTCTCCATTGACTATGAAAACGGGGTTGAGTCGCGGGAAGGCCGGGCGTTTCTGCGATGGGGGCATCAACGGCACGACGAAACGCGTATTGAGGGCGCTCAGGAAATCCGCCTGACAATCGAGCAGCAGAACCGGCGAACCGGCCGGGGCGTAAACATCGAACCGGGCCATCAAAATTGTCGGAATCGTTCCAGGGGCAGCCCATGCTCTTCGACCCAGGCATTCCAGCCATCGATCGCCTCGCGATTTTCCTCCTGCCAGCGGCGGTTCCGCTCTTCGGCGATATGCTTCGCCAGCCCTTCTTCGCAGGCGCGCGAGATGTTGATGCCGAGCTCCCTGGCATCATCGATCATTGCGGAATCGAGGGAGATATTGGTCGGGCGGCGGAACGGAGTCTTTGTTTCTCGAACGCTGGATCGAGACATATGCACCTCCAAATCATGCGCATATTCTATGCGCATAACACAGCGCATACAAGCTAGCGCCGCGGCAATTCCACCGTAATGAACGTCCCTTCCCCCGGCTCCGAAACCAGCGAGATCGTGCCGCCATGCGCCTCGACGAACTGCTTCGCGAGAGGCAGCCCAAGGCCGAGCGCCCGCTCGCCGCTCCGCGTCACGCCGGGCTGGGCGAAGCGATCGAACGCGCGCGCGACTGCATCGGCGCTCATCCCGGCGCCATCGTCCGACACCACGATCCGTGCAGAGGCCGCGGTGCCGTCGGTGTGAAGCAGAATCCGTCCCCCCTGGTTCGAGCCGCCGATCGCGTGGCGCAGCAAATGCTCGATGACCTGGCGCAACCGCAGCGCATCGCCCTTCATCGTTCCCGTCGAGGGCAGCACCTCAACCGCAAAATCGAGCTTCTTGCGCCGGACCACCGCCTGAACCGCGTCCGCAGCTGCGCGCGCCGTCGCTTCCAGATCGACCTCGAGCATCTCGATCGCCGGAGTCTTGCCGTCATGCAGGGTCAGGTCGAGCACCTCATCGACCAGCAGCCCGAGCCGCTCGACCGACTCCATGATCGCATCGACATAGGCGTTCGCATCCTTGCTCAGCTTGCCGGCATAGCCCTCGCTCAGCATCTCGGCGAAGCCGCTGATCGAGGTCAGCGGCGTGCGCAGTTCGTAACTCATATTGGCGACGAACGCGGTCTTGATCTGGTCGGCGGCCTCGAGCGCCTCGTTGCGGTCGCGCAGAGCCCGTTCGATCCGCTGGCTGTCCGAGATGTCGAACATCGTGAACAGGCCGTTGCCATCGGGCAGAGGCACGGCGGCAAGCTCGAAGAAGCGGCCATCGGCGAATTCCAACTGCCCGCCGCGCTGCGCCCGTTCCACCGTCGCCGCACGCACGAGATCGGCAATGAGCGAAACCCGCGCCGGCTTTGCGAGCTGCCGCGCCGCCGCCTCGGCGAGGGCATCGACGCGCGGATGCGTCGCCAGGAACGCCTCGTCAAAGCCCCAGAGCGCGCGGAACTTGTTGTTCCAGAGCTGCAACCGCCCATCGGCCGCGAACACGCCGAGCGCCTCGTAGAGATTGTCGAAGGTCGCGGTCCGCACCCTGAGCAGCGTGTCGCGCGCGCTCGCAAGCTGGACCTGCTCGGTTCGGTCCTCGAAGATCAACAATAAACCGCCATCGGGCAGCGGCTGGGCGACGACGCGCAGATGCACGCCGCCCGGCAAATGCCAATTCTCCTCGATCGCGCCGCCGGCAGCGAGAAACCAGTCACGCCGTTCCGCCTTCCAGCCCGGAAAATCGCGCACCTCCGGCAGGCGGTTGGCCTCGCGCATCCGTTCGAGCACGCGGTCGAACTCGGGCCGGTCAGCGAGCCATTCGCTCTTCATCGCGAAAAGGCGACGGAAAGGCTGGTTGCAAAAGGCGAGCGTGCGATCGGCGGCGAACTGGACGACGCCGGCGGAGAGCCGGTCGAGCATGGCGCGCTGGGCATCGGCGAAACGCTTGATCCCGCTGCGCGCCTGTTCGAGCTCCTCGATATCGACTGAAAAGCCCGCGACCCCGCCGCCCGGCAGCGGCACATCATAGACCCGGAGCATCCGGCGCGCGCCCTTGATCGTCGCCGGCATCGCCTGCATCTGCGGCTTGCCGGTATCGCGCGCGACCACCGCGCTGGCGAGCGGCCCGCCAATGCCCGATCCTTCGACAAGCTCGAGCCCACGCCGCACGACGTCCGTCGAATCGGATCCCTCCACCGCCTCGACATAGGCCGAATTGACCATCGCCAGCCGCAGATCCGGCCCGCGATACCACATCGGCATCGGCGCCGCCTCGATCAGCCCGGTCAGTGCCTCGAACGCGTCACGCGCCTCCGCACCTTCCTCAGCGAGCCGGGCGATCTCAGCCTCGCTCTCGGTCGCGTCGAACACCCACAGGATGACGCCGCCCGGCGCCTGCAGGTCCCGCGCGGCGCGCGCGCCACGGATCATCAAGGCACGCGACGAACCCTGGGCCCGGACTGCGCGGGCAAAGGGCTGGCCCGCTTTCTGTGCGGCGGCGATGTCCGCCGCGAGCGCCCGCGCATCCTCGGCGGTCAGCCCGGCGTCGCGCCCGGCGAGGTCGTCGAGATAGCGGGGCGGCGGCGAAAGCCCGAACCAGTCGGCAAGCCGGTCAGGCAGTTCGAGCCGGCCGTCCGCGCGCACCACCATCGCCAGCGCCGGCGACGAGCCGATCAGAGCCTCGAGCCGCGCATTGGCGGCAAGCGTACCAGCGACGTCGCGACGGGCCCGCAATCCGAGATAGAAAGCAAGGCAGGCGCCGCCGATCAGCACCGCGAGCACGCCCCCCGCCAACACGCTTCCGACGACGGATATCTGGATCACCACAACCCCTTCAGACGCCATCGACACACCGCGCACGCGCACGCTTGACCGCCCTAGGCGATCACGCGCCGAATTTCAAAAAGCACCCGATTCGAACGGATAGGGCCGGATCGGCTCCATAGTGTGACATTTGTGAAACAGAATTCATGGTGCGGCGCAAAATCGCTTACCCGTGGCTTGCGAGTTTCGTCAGATTGCGCACACTTCCGGCCTGCAATGTTTCGTAAAAGGGGCCAAACAATGCGCAAATTCAGCTTGAATTCATCCAGCGCGCTCTCGTCAGCTGCTTTTCTCGGTGTGATCATGCTCGCGACGCCCGCCGTCGCGCAAACCGCAGCCGAGGCGGCGGCACCTGCTCAGGCGACGACTGACACTCCGCCATCTAGCCAGGCCGCCGTCTTGCCGGCGGACCAGCCGGAGACCGACAAGGGCGAGATCGTCGTGACCGGATCGCGCATCAAGCGCACCACCTTCAACAGCCCATCACCGATCGCGGTGATTGATCCCGAGGTGGCCGAAAAGCGCGGTGTGATGGATACCGCCGAACTGCTTCAGTCCAGCCCGATCGCGTCCGGCTCGGCTCAGGTTACAAGCGCGATCTCGTCGAACTTCGTGACCGATGGCGGCCCTGGCGCCTCCACCATCTCGCTGCGCGGTCTCGGCGCGAACCGCACGCTTGTCCTGCTGAACAGCCGGCGCGCCGGCCCGGCGGGCACGCGCGGCGCCGTGTCGGCGTTCGACCTCAACGTCCTGCCCCAGTCGATCATCCAGCAGGTGCAGATCGAAAAGGACGGCGCCTCGTCGGTCTATGGTTCGGACGCAGTCGCCGGCGTGGTCAACATCATCACCAAGACCAAGACCAAGGGCCTGGAACTCTCGGCATCAGGGAATGCGTCGCAATATGGCGGTGGCGACCAGTATCGGGTCAGCGCCGCCTATGGCAAGGAATGGGATGGCCCCAATGCCGGCCACATCATGCTGGCGGCGGACTATTATCATCAGACCGAGCTCGCGCAGGGCCAGCGCCGTTACCTCGACTGCCCTGAAGACTATATCTTCAGCAAGAGCGGCAGCCGCGTCGACCTCGTCAATCCAGTCACGGGCAAGAACCGCTGCGCTCAATTGAGCTGGGGGCAGGTCTATCTGTACGACTATAGCGGCGCCAACGTCCGGACGGGTCGCGGCGGCTACTCTTACGGTAACGAGAATCTCGGTGCCTATGTCCCCCATCTGAGCCCGGCATTCGCCAGCGGCGATTTCGGCGTGCCGAGCAATTTCTACATGATGGGCTACAACCCCGCCTCGGCGTCGATCGACCATCTTTATAACCCGCTCTACGCCGCCTCGACGGTGATTCCGGACACCAAGCGCCTCACTTTCTACGGCGATGCGTCGGTCAAGCTCGGCGATCATATTGAGCTTTACGCCGAAGGTTTGTGGAACCGTCGCGAGACCTACCAGAACGGTTTCCGCCAGTTTTGGGATTACATGTACACGGAGGACTGGGGCGGTCCGCCGTCGGGCTTCACCGGTTCCGGCGTTCTGAGCCCGACCCCGATCACCGACTGGAGCGACAGTTCGCAGAAAGTGACCTACTGGCGCGCCGTTGGCGGCGCGCGCGGCGATTTCGGCGAGTTGCTCAAGAGCTGGACCTGGGACACCTTCGTTCAATACAGCAAGTCGTCCGGCCTCTACAGCGCCGACCAGATCTACAAGGACTCGGTTGACCAGCAGACCAACTACGGTCTCGGTGGTTCGTGCACCAGCGCTAACCTGACGGCCGTACGCAAGGTCGGATGCCTTCCGATCAACTGGACCGATCCCGATTTCCTGGCCGGAACCTTCACGCCAACGCAGCGCAACTACCTGTTCGGCTATGAAACGGGCCGGACGGTGTACAAGCAGCTCAACGTCGAGTTCACGGCAACCGGCAACCTGTTCAAGCTGCCGGCGGGCGATGTCGCCGCGGCAGTCGGCCTCGCATGGCGGCGTGATTCCATCTTCGACCGTCCGGGCGACATTACCTATGCGCTCAAGGCGGGCGCCGATCCGAAGCTTGCCAGCTCGTACATCAATAACAGCTGGGGCAACACGTCGTCCGGAATCACGGCCGGCCATAATATCACGAAGGAAGCGTTCGCCGAACTCGACGTTCCGGTCATCCACAACACGCCATTCATTCAGGAGTTCAGCCTGTCAGGATCGGTACGCGTCACAAACTCGACCGCGACCAGGGATTCGAACGGGCTGCTTTATCCCGACCCCGCCAACCCAGGCCAGAACATCCCGCAGAAGCTGACGGCGTATAGTGATAACGGCAACGTCACTTACAAGATCGGCGCGAACTGGAAGGTGAATGACTGGCTGCGCTTCCGCGGCACATGGGGAACCTCGTACCGTGCCCCGGCGCTCTTCGAGGATTTCCTCGCGGATCAGTCGAGCTTCATTGGTCAGCGTTCGATCGACCCCTGCATCAACTATGGTATTGCCGGAAGCACGACACCACAGATCGTCCAGACGAACTGCGCCGCAGCCGGCATTCCCCCCAACTATGTCGGTGGCTCAGCGACGGCAACGGTTCTGACCGGCGGCGGCGTTGGCGTGGTCCATGCTGAAACGTCAACGGCGAAGACGGCCAGCATCATCCTGACCCCGAAGTTCGACTTCCTGCCGAACACCCGGATCAACCTGGCGGTCGACTATTTCAACATCGAAGTTAAGGGTGAGATCAGCCTGCTGGGGGCCGCGAGCATCGTGAACGGGTGCTATAGTTCGAACTTCTACCCGAACGACCCGCTGTGCAGCCTTTTCACACGGCAGACGACGGCACCGGTTCACGCAATCTCGGTTGTGCATGACAGCTACATCAACGTGAACCGTCAGGCGAACGACGGCGTCGACGTCACCGCCAACCTGTCGCAGGACATGGGCAGCTGGGGCAAGCTCGACTTCACCGCCGAGATGACCTGGCAGATCAAGGACACGCGCGCTCTGTTTTCCGGGACCGAGGAAGACTTCAACGGCCGCGTCGGCGATCCGCAATGGACGGGCGCGTTCAACCTGCAATGGACCAAGGGAAGCTTCTCCGCATATTACGGCCTCAACGTAATCGGCGGTGCGTCCGATCTGGCCGAATATATCAAGGACGGCGGCGTGGAGTGCCGCACCACTTCGGTAATATTCCCGGGCGGCTATTGCGAACACCTAAGGGTGAGCCCGGTCTATTATCACAGCATCTCGATCACCAAGAAACTGCCTCACATCGAAGTCACGATGGGCGTTACCAACCTGCTTAACACCAAGCCACCGCGCGTTTCGGTGTACAATAATGGCGAGACTACGATCCAGGGCCAGAGCGTCTTCTCCTCCCAATACGACCTTATCGGTCGTCGCGGGTTCGTGACTGTCAAGACCCACTTCTGACGACCTTCACGTCCGGGGATGCCGGCCCGCGCCGGCTCCCCGGGCTTGCACCCCAAAACTTTCGACGGCAGACCGGGACTGCAGCTTGAACGTCGGTCCCGACCGGCCGGCAGAGGAAATCGCATGCCCGTCGTCCGGATGACCCCCGACACGCTGAACGAAGAAAATAAGCGCTTCGACCAGGCACCCTTGCGCCAGACTCTCTTCCTCAACAGTGTGCCCAAGTGCGGTAGCCACTTACTGCGCAATATCATTCGCATGTTCGTGCCGGTCGAACAGCAATATCACGTACAGTTCATTCAATGGGCCAACCTCGGCGAGCATCTGTCGGCGCTGAATGCGAATCGGCCTCAGGTGAGTTGGGGTCACCTGTTCTTCGCCGACAATTCGGCGATGGAGCTGGCGCATGCGCGCAAGATCCTGTTGGTGCGGGACCCCTATTCCTGGGTGCTGGCGCGCGCGCGCTTCTTTCTGTCAGACGAGTTCAGCGGCAATGTCGATCGACTCAAGAGCGGGGAACTCTCCGTCGAGGAACTGCTCAACCTGATGATCTTCGGGATCTATCAGAAGGCCCCCCCAATGTACGATATCTACACCAACAATGCGGTCGCATGGCTCGGCACCAGAGGGGTCCATCTTGTCCGCTACGAGGATCTGGTGCGGCATCTGAAGGCGCTCGACGGTCGCGACGCCGAATATTTCTTCGCGACCCTGCTGGAAGCGTGCGGTATCGCGTTGCCGGATGACTGGCGCGAGCGTGTGCTCATCGGGTCGGACCGCAAACAGAGCGGCACTGCGCGCGAGAACCTGCGCGGTATCGCGATCGACTTTCCCGACGAGCTGCCGGACACTCAGAAACGCTTGGTCGATTATGCCTCGCCGGGCCTCCGCGCGATTCTGGGTTACACCTGAACGCAAAAGAGGCCGCGGACCGGGCGGAGCACCCGGCCCACCGACTCCCACTATCTTTTCACCTGGATCGATGGGCCCTATCGGAGACATATGGCCTTCGCTGTCTCCCGCTCCGATGAGGCCGTGCTCCACGACGCACAAAGCCTCGTTCAATCCGACCCTGTCGCCGCCGTCGCTCTTCTCGACAGCTTTCTGCGAAAATTCCCCGATCACCCGCCGGCGCTGCGGCTGCTCGCCCTTGCATTACGCAGCCAGGGCCAGGCCGAGCGTGCGGCAGCTGTCGAGCTGCAGGCGATCGAGGCATCGTCGCGCCATCCGCGCCTCATGGCCGCGACGCGGGACCTGGCCAGCGGGCGACTGCCCGCAGCGGAAGCGGCCGTCCGCGCTTTCCTGAGGCGCGATCCCGACGATGTCGCGGCACAGTACATGCTGGCCGATATCGCAGGCCGGGCCGGCATCTATGGCGAATCCGAAAAGCTATATCGCCAGGTGCTCGATAGCGCGCCCGACTTTGCCGAAGCCAAGGTCAAGCTGGCGAAAATCCTGCTTCTGCAGAATCGCCCTCCCGATGCACTGGCCCTGCTCGACGAGGTGCTGCTGCGTGAGCCGCTGTTCGCGCCGGCCTATCTCGCAAGGCTCGCGATCCTCAGCCAGACCGGCGCCTACCAGGCCGCACTCGAAAGCTATGCCGAGTTGCTCACCCATCTGCCCGATGATCCCGCCCTGTGGTTGGGCTGTGCCAATCTGCTCAAGACCGTCGGCCGACG
>Ga0068858_100000427_pt1 | contig 43812 bp, 38 predicted proteins | sample KBSSwiS12_FD_66589 | JGI IMG/M metagenome (GOLD analysis project Ga0068858, IMG submission 66589) | Switchgrass rhizosphere microbial communities from Kellogg Biological Station, Michigan, USA - KBS Switchgrass S1-2 | ecosystem: Host-associated > Plants > Roots > Rhizosphere > Soil ...
CGATGCGCTCCAGCACGTTGAGGCCGGGGGCGTTGATGCCGTCGTCGTTGGTCAGCAGAATGCGCATCAGTGAGCCGGCTCCAGCTTGGTCATCCCGCCCGTCCACGGCCGCAACGCTTCGGGGACCGTCACCGACCCGTCTGCCTCCTGGTAATTTTCCAGCACCGCCACCAGCGTGCGACCGACCGCAAGCCCCGAGCCGTTGAGGGTGTGCACGAACTCGGTGCCTTTCTGGCCCTCTGCGCGGTAGCGCGTGTTCATCCGCCGGGCCTGGAAATCGCCGCAGTTCGAGATCGAACTGATCTCGCGATAGGCACCTTGGCCGGGCAGCCAGACCTCGAGGTCGAAGGTCTTGCGCGCGGTGAACCCCATGTCGCCGGCGCAGAGCAGGACCTTGCGGTAGGGCAGCTCCAGCAGCTGCAGGATCGCCTCGGCTGCAGCGGTCATCCGCTCATGCTCGGCGGCGCTGTCCTCGGGCTTGCAGATTGTCACCAGCTCGACCTTCTCGAACTGGTGCTGGCGAATGTAGCCCCGGGTATCCTTGCCCGCCGCGCCCGCCTCGGAGCGGAAGCATGGCGTGAGCGCGGTCATCCTGAGGGGCAGGGCGCTCTCCGCAAGGATCTGCTCGCGCACCGAATTGGTCAGGCTGACCTCGGCGGTCGGGATCAGCCAGCGGTCGTCGGTGGTGCGGAAATTGTCCTCGGCGAACTTGGGCAGCTGCCCCGTGCCGAACAGCGCTTCACCGCGCACGAGCAGCGGGGTTGCACACTCGCTGTAACCGCCTTGCAGTGTCTGCGTATCGAGCATGAACTGGCCGAGCGCGCGCTGCAGCCGCGCCATCTGGCCGCGCAGAAAGGTGAACCGAGCCCCCGAAATCAGCGCCCCGGTCTCGAAGTCGAGCCCCAGCGCCGGCCCCAGATCGGCGTGCTCCTTCGGCGCGAACCCGAACTCGCGCGGGGTGCCCCAGCGGAAAACCTCGACATTGCCGGCCTCGTCCTGCCCCTCGGGGACCTCGGCGTCCGGCAGGTTCGGGTAGCGGGCAAGCTCATCCTGCAGCCGCGCGGTCAGGTCGCGCTCTTCCTGCTCTAACCGGGGCAAAGTGTCCTTGAGCGCGGCGACCTCGGCCTTGAGTGCTTCGGCGGCCGCCTGGTCGCCGCGGCCCATCGCCGCACCGATCGCCTTCGACGCCTCGTTGCGGCGCCCTTGCGCTTCCTGCATGCGGGTGGCGACGGCCCGGCGCTGCGTGTCGAGCGCAAGGATCGCTTGGGCGACGGGTTCGACGCCTCGTCGGGCCAGGCCGGCATCGAACACCTGCGCGTTCTCGCGGATCAGCTTGATATCGTGCATGGCGCGGCCATGCCGCAGCCCCGCGGCCAGCGCAAGGCAGGGCGGGCGCCCACGCACAGCGATCAAACGAAAGCGGCGCCGGCCGCTCCCCCCGCCCGATCACCCGCGCTGGTCCACGCGCACGTGATCGGGCAGGGGGAGCTGGGCCGACGCCGTCAGTCCGCGCAGCGGTTTGCCTCCGGGCTAACCGCGCAGCGCGAGCCGTTACTCGCTGTCGGTGGTGTCGGTCGGAACCGAGGACTTGCCGAGCATGTGGTAGATCGGACAGAACGACAGGAAGCCGGTCGCCAGCGGGATCATCCCCAGCCAGCCCAGCGGCGTTTTCGGCCCGACGAACGCCAGCAGCATCAGCGCCGCGCCCACCACGATCCGCACGGTACGTTCCGTGCCTCCGACATTGTTCTCAAACGTCATCTGATACCCCCGGATTGACCTATCAGTCCTGTCCGGAGCGGCACCTGCCGCGCGCACCCCGGAGAACTGGCGGACTAAGGAATACCACGTAAATCGAAACAAAGTGGTTAACGCGACCCACAGCACACCAAAGGTTTGCATCCGCAGATTCATGCCGCCTCGCTTCACCGTCCCGGAGGGCCAGTTGCGTTAATCGTGCTGCGTTGCACAAAAAATGCAATTGACGGTGCGTCAACAATCTGGTCAGGACCACCCAGCCCACATATCACTTGCTGCCAACAGGAGGATTCTCCCATGCGTACTCGTCTCGCCGTGCTCGCTCTCGCACTCGTCGCCCCGCTTGCCACCCCGGTCCTGGCCGAAACGGTTCAGGTCTCCACCGCGGCGGCCACTCCGAAGGTCGGCCAGCTGATCCGCGATGCCGGTGGCTTCCGCATCGGTCGCGTCGAATCCGTCCGTGCCGACCAGGGCGTGGTCACCGTGATCGTCGATATGCGCCTGTTCCGCATTCCGATTTCGACCCTCAGCGCCACGGACAAGGGTCTGACGACCACCCTGAGCCGCAAGGAACTGCGCTGAGCCCTCACCTGAGCTGAGGCTTCAGGGCACCCGCCCGGGGCATGCCAACACTGCGACCGCGGAAGCCAGGCTTCCGCGGTCGTTGTCTATCCAGGGGATCAGGCGTCGGCGGCGAGGACGCGTAGCGCCTTCTTGTCGAACTTGCCGACGCTGGTGCGCGGGATCGCATCGACGATGCGCCAGCGTTCGGGCACCTGCCAGCGCGGCAGCTCCGCGGCGATCCACTCGCCCAGTTCGTCTTCCGACACCGCGCTGTCTGCGGCGCGCACGACGAATGCCAGCGGCCGCTCCCCCCAACGCTCATCGACCACGCCAATCACCGCGGCCTCCGTCACGCCGGGGTGATTCATCAGCCGGGTTTCGAGCGCGACCGAGGAAATCCACTCACCGCCCGACTTGATCACGTCCTTCGCCCGGTCGACCAGCCGGACGTAGCCGTTCGGGGTGACCGTGCCGACATCGCCCGTCCGCAGCCAGCCATCCATGAAGCGGTCGGGGTCGGCGTTGCCGAGATAGGCCCCGGTGACCCACGGCCCGCGCAGCTGGATCTCTCCGAGCGCTGCGCCGTCCCACGGCTGCACGGTCCCGTCCTCCGCCACCAGCCGCAGCTCGACACCGGCGACCACCCGTCCGGCGTAGGCATGATAATCGTAGACATCTGCCCCCTCGACGCCGCGCGGTGGCCGGGCGACCGCGGCGATCGGGCTGCACTCGGTCATGCCCCAGCCCTGGCTGAGCGGAACGCCGAAGCGCTGGTGAAAGCGTTCGATCAGCCCGCGCGGCACGGCCGAGCCGCCGCCGACCACCAGCCGCAGCGAGGAGAAATCCACCGGCTTGTCAGCGGCGTAGTTGTAGAGGTCGTTCCACAGGGTCGGCACGCCGCCCGCGAAAGTGGGCCGCTGCTCCTCGATCATTGCCGCGAGGTGCGGAGCCTGGAGATACTGCTGCGGCATCAGCAGGTCAGCTCCCGACCACCATCCGGCATAGGGCGTTCCCCAGGCATTGACGTGGAACAGCGGGACGGTGACCAGCACGCGGTCGCGGTCGTTGATCCCCATCGCCGAGGCCGAGCACAGGCTCATCGCATGAAGCACCTGCGAGCGATGGCTGTAGACGACGCCCTTGGGGTCGCCGGTCGTGCCGCTGGTGAAGCAGATTCCCGAGGGCGCGCGCTCGTCGCAGTCGAGCCAGGTGCGCTGGTTCGCTTCGCCGGCAAGCGCCGCGTCGTAATCGGACACGATGGTGGCCGGGCCGAGCGTCCTGGCGGAAGGCCTGCCGGTTCCGGTATCGACCACGATCACATGCTCGAGCGCGGGCAACCGGTCGGCGATCTCCTCGAGCAAGGGCAGCAGCATGGCATCGGCAATGATCGCGCGAGCTTCGCCGCGGTTGATGGCGAAGGCGAGCTGGTCCGGCCCCACCCGGAGGTTGAGCGTCAGCAGCACACTGCCCATCGCCGGCACCGCCAGGTAGGCCTCCATATGACGCTGGTGGTTCCAGCACAGCGTCCCGACGACGTCGCGCGGGCCGATTCCGAGCCGCGACAGCAGGTTGGCCAGCTGCGCCGCGCGCACCGCCACTTGCGCGAACGAGGCCCGCTCGACCCCCTCGGGCGACCACGTGATCACTTCGCTGCCCGCGTGAACCGTCGCCCCGTGGCGCAGCACGTGGCTGATGGTCAGCGGGAAATCCATCATGGTCGAAGTGACCGGCATCGCTCTTCCCTCCTCGGCGGAGCGGCGCCGTTGGGGCGCTCGGTCCGGCAGGCGATTTCACCTACAAAGTGCGGCCGTGTCACGCGCAATCTGCCGAGCAAGGAGGCGGGCGGCGGAAACCGGCATGGCGGGCTCGCGTTACCGCTACATGCCTCTGCAACGCACCTTGTTCGGCAGCGAAGGATCCGGTTGGCAGGTCGTCGCGGCGCTGCTGGTTCTGGCCGGCGCCGTGGTGACGGTCGGCTACACCGTGGTCGAGAACTTCTGGGGTTGAAACGGCTGCCGGTTGGCGCGCAGCGCCCGACCCAGCAGGACCAGCGCGGCGACAAGGTGGAACAGGCCGCCCGGCACCCACATGATGACCCCCGCCAGTTGCTGGTCCGCCTCGGGCGATAATCCCAGCGGCATTGTGCCCTTCGCGGCGTAGGCCGGGTACCAGGGGCTCGATGCCAGCGCCATCAGCGCGCCAAGGCCGCTGCCGACCATTGAGGTCACGAACAGGCACACCGCGGGGAACAGGCCGCTGTCGCTGCGCCGCTGCGGCAGCATTGCCCACCAGAACAGCAGCGCGGTGCCGACGAACGAGGCATGCTGGGCGATGTGCCACCCGTCCGAGCGGAGTGCCCGGTCGAACAGCGCCGGCAGGTGCCACAGGATCAGCGCCCCGGCCTGGAGCAGCGTGGCCGTGGCAGGCGCGGTCAGGGCGCGCCACAGCGGCCAGCGCAGCATCGGCGCGAGCGCCTGGCGGGCGAGTGCGGGCAGCCCCCACAGCAGAACAGGTCCGGGCCGGGCGGCAACGAGCAGCAGGGCGGCGGGGAGCATGATCAGCTCGTGCTCGATCATGTGCAGCGCGAACGAGCGCTCGCCGCCGGCATGCAGCGGCGAGACTAGCGCCCCCGCCATGATTATCCACCCCGCGAAGAACATGCCCGCGCGCCGGCGTGGCATCTCTCGCGTCGAGCGATGCGCCAGCCGCCGCCAGCCGACGAGGTAGAGCAGCAGCGCCAGCGCGAGCGGCAGCACGACTCCGGGGCTCAGCGTCCATTGGATCGCATCGGCGTGGTGATCGTGTCCGGCATGCGCCAGCGCCGGGCAGGGCAGCGCCGGCGCCAGCGTGAGGGCGAGAGCGGTGGCGGAGGCTCGGCTCAGGCAGCGCATCTGGGAAGGATCAGCCCGGCCGCCAGCTGCATCACCATGGCGAAGCCCGCGATCAGCGCCAGCAACATGTTCAGGACCGCCATGAACGAGCGCCCGCTCTCCTCGGGCGCGCGCCAGCCGATCGCGGCATAGATGCCCCCGGCGGTCGTGATGGCAAGCCCGAGCATCGAGGCGAACACGACGAACGGCCCGCCCCGCGACAGGCAATCGTCGAACACGCTGTCGCTGCCGAGCTGATGGGAAATCGCCCACCCGCCGGCGACGAGCAGCAGGGCAATGAACGGTTGCGGTCGCTTGATCAGGTCAGTGCGGGGCATGGGTCAGTTCACCAGTCGCGGGAGCCAGTAGATCAGCACGTAGATCGGAAGCCACAGCAGCCAGACGAAGCGCCAGTAGACCGCGTTCTCGGAGCAATCGACGAAGCGGCGGCCCTCGGTGCCATGCGGCGTGAACATAAGCGCGGCGAGCACCAGCGTGTCGATCCAGTCCGTCAGAATGTGCGTGGTGTGGAGCACGAGCAGCATCCACACGACCGAGCCGTAGGCGTTCTGGTGCCATAACACGTTGAGCGAATTGAACTCGAAAGCGCGCAGCACCATCAGGACCGCGCCGATCAGGCCGATGAACACCAGCAGCCGGCGCACCCGCGGCAGGTCGTAGGCTTCCGCGGCCCACTTCACGAGGGTATTGGGAATTTCGCTGAGCAGGATCAGGATCGTGAACAGCGTGCCTGCCAGCAAGTCAGGTGGCGCGAACGGCGGCGGCGGCCAGGCAGAATCCTTGTCCATCAGAAAAAAGTAGGCGGCGATGGCGAGGGCGAAGGCGGTGCCCTCGATCAGGAAGAACGCAACGATCCCCCACCACGTGAGCGAGCGGTGGCCAAAGGCGTGCGTCTCGAGCGGGGCGAGGTCGAGGCTGAAGTCTTGGATGGTAGGAGGAGCGCTGGCCATCTCAGTCGACCACCGGCTCGCCTTCGTGGCTCCGGTCCTTGGGCCAGAACCACGCAATCAGCGCGATCGCTACCGGCACGGAACCGATGACCACCGCCCACGGCGCGAAGATTGAACTGACGAACAGCACCGTCGTCGCGGCGGCCGCGATCATCGGCCAGAGCGTCGGCACCGGCGAGGGCTCGCGCAGGTCCGGCCGCGCTTCAAACACCGTGGTCAAGACGACCTCGCGGTCCTCGACGCGCAAGCCGCGCGCCACCGCGCGCTCCGGGTTCCACAGCGGGGTCGCGTCGAGCACGACTGGCTGGTGGGGGAAGTTGTAGGGCTGGGGCGGGGAGGTCGTCGCCCATTCGAGCCCGGGCGCACCCCAAGGATCGTCGCCCGCCGGCTCGCCATTGCGCGCGGACCACAGCACGTTGCCGATGAATACCACGACACCGGCGGCAAAGACGAAGGCGCCGATCGAGGCGACGAGGTTCAGCGTGTCCCAGCCCATCCCCCCGGGATAGGTGTAGACCCGGCGCGGCATGCCCATGATCCCGAGGAAGTGCATCGGGAAGAACGTCAGGTGGAAGGCGGGAACGGCGATCCAGAACGCAATTCGCCCGACGCGCTCGTTCATCATTCGCCCGGTGAACTTGGGAAACCAGTAGGTGATCGCGCCCAGGAGCGGGAACACCGCGCCGCCGATCAGCACGTAGTGGAAGTGAGCGACGACGAAAAACGTATCGTGGACCTGCAGATCGACCGGCACCGAGGCGAGCATTACCCCGGTCAGCCCGCCGAGCACGAATGTCACGATGAACGCCACCACCCACAGCATCGGCAGCGTGAAGCGGGGGCGCCCGGTCCAGATCGTCGCAAGCCAGCAGAAGATCTGGATGCCCGAAGGGACCGAGACCGCCATGCTCGCCGCGGTGTAGAAGGCATAGCCCATACGCGGCAGGCCGGTCGCGAACATGTGGTGGACCCACAGGCCGAAGGCGAGCAACCCCGTCGCCACGAGCGAGAGCACCACTGCGGTGTGGCCGAAGACCTGCCGCCCGGTAAAGGTCTGCACGATCTCGCTCACGAACCCCGTTGCGGGCAGGAAGATGATGTAGACCTCCGGGTGCCCGAAGAACCAGAACATGTGCTGCCACAGCAGGCTGTCGCCATACTCGTACGAATTGAAGAACTGGGTGCCCACCATGCGGTCGGCCATCAGCATCGCCGAGGCCAGTGCGATCGCGGGCATCGAGAAGATCACCATCAGCGAGACGACCAGCATCGCCCAGACGAACAGCGGAGTCCTGGCGAGCGTCATCCCCGGGGCTCGCCCCTTGAGGATCGTCGCGGTGATCGAGACCGCAACGGCAAGCGCGGCCACTTCGGTGAACGTCACCATCTGCGCCCAGAAGTCGACCCGCTTGCCCGGTGAGAACTCCGGCCCGGCGAGCGGCACGTAGGAGAACCAGCCCGCATCGGGGCCGACGTTGAGCACGAAGGCGATCCACAACATCGATCCGCCCGCCACGTACATCCACCACGAGAATGCGTTGAGCCGCGGGAAGGCGAGGTTGCGCGTGCCCACCATCAGCGGGACGAGATAGATTGCCATCGCGTCCATCACCGGCACGGCGAACAGGAACATCATCGTCGTGCCGTGCATCGTGAAAATCTGGTTGTAGCGGTCGGGCCCGAGCAGGTGCAGGTTCGAACTCGCAAGCTGTGACCGCATCAGCAGCGCCAGCACCCCGCCGAGCGAGAGGAACACGAACGCGGTGACGAGATAGCGCCGGCCGATCGACTTGTGGTCGACGCTCCCCGCCCAGCCCCAGAACCCCGGCCGGTCCTGCCAGGTGGCGAGCAGCTTGTCGTGGAGCGGCGCCCCGGTCAGGTCCGGCCCGTCGCGCAGGTAGGTTCGCTCGCTCGCTTTCCCGTCGCTCACTTCAGCGTCTCCAGATAAGCGACCACCGCCCCGCGTTCCGCATCGGTGAGCGGCACCTGCGGCATCTGGTTGCCCGGCTTCACCCCTTGCGGATCGGCGATCCAGCGGTCGAGATTGGCGGTGCTCATCGGCAGGGCGCCGGCGGCGATCGTCTTGCGGCTGGCTATGTGGCTGAGATCAGGCGCGACCTGGCCCGAGGCCGGCGTGCCGGCGATGTTGTGGCAACTCGCGCACTGGCGGCCGATGAACAGCGAGTAGCCCGCGAAAGCCAGGCCGCCGGTGGGGATCGGCGGCGTGGCGAGGCCGGCATTGTACCATCCGGCGAAATCGGCGGGACCCTTGACGCTTACCGGCAGCGCCATCTTGGCGTGCTGGAGCCCGCAGAACTCGGCGCATTGGGCGCGGAACTCGCCAGGCCGGGGCACCTTGAGGTTGAGGTCCGAGGTGCGGCCGGGGATCAGGTCCTGCTTGCCGGCAAGATTGGGGATCCACAGCGAGTGGATCACGTCGGGCGAAGAGAGGGAGACTTTCACGTTCGCCCCGGCAGGGATCACCAGCTCATTTGCGGTGCGCAGCTCGCGGCCGGCGACCGGATCGTGATAGCGCACCTCCCACCACCATTGGTGGCCGATCACCTCGACGGAGATCGCCTTGCCCGCGGCCGAACGGGCAATCGCCCGGTCGGTGAACCAGGTCGCGAGCGCAAGGCCGAACAGGATCAGCGCGGTTACGCTCGCGAACGTGACGAGGCCGAGGTGCCAGCCCGGCTCGGCGCCGCCTGGCGGCTCGCCCTGTATGCCGTCGCCGCGCTGGCGATTGAGCCGGCCGCGCCGCGCCGCCAGCGCGAGATAGGCGAGCACGAACAGGTAGACTGCTACCGCCACCCACAGGAACGCATCGAACAATCGCCCGATCAGCGCGCTTTCCACGCCGTTGCCCATCGCGCTCGATTGCGGCCCATGTAGCGCGGCGCAACCGCTGAGCGCGAGCACCGCCGACGCGAACGTGCCATGGAGGAGCCGGCGGCTCATTGCGTGCCCGCCTTCTTCTGCGCGACGTCCTGATCGGGCGTGACGGCCCGCGGGTGCTTGCGCTCGTCGAGCGGGGGCGGCTCGACGTTGGCCGGCTCGTCGGCGCGGCCCGAGAGCGCGTCCTCGCGGGTGCGTGCCGAGAGCGACCGCACATAGGCCGCAAGCTCCCACGCCTGCTCCTCGGTGATCTTGCCGCGGAACGGCGGCATCCCGTTCGGGCGCCCGTTGAGGATCGTGAACACCATGTCGCTCATCGAGGAGCCGTAGCGCCACTTGGCGTCGCGCAGCGGCGGCCCCATCCCGCCGCCCCCGTGTGAGTGGCATCCGGCGCAGTTCATCCACACGTAGAGCCGCGCCCCATTGGATATGCGCCAGGCATTGCCGGCAAACTTGTCGGCGCGGTCGCCCGACTGCATCATCCTGCCCTGCACATCGCGCGTCTCGCGCCCGCAAGCGGCAAGGAGGGTGAGGGGAAAGAGGGCGAGTATTCCGGCTTTCTTTCCGCTATTTGTGGTGAGGAGGGACTGAGCAAGGCGAAGGCCGGTCTCGAACCAGCGGGCGCCGCGACCGGTCGTTCGAGACAGCGCGCCAGCCTGCGGCTTCGGCGCCTCCTCAGGAGGAACGGTGGTGCGAAGGTCAGCGCGACAGCGCGAAGACATAGAGCCTCCCTCCCGCCGGACTGCGCTTGACGAGGTCTTTCATCGCATTGACGAAGCCGAGCGCGGTCGTCGGGTCGCCGGGATCGAGCGCTCCGCTGACGATCCCTCCGGCCCAGCCGCCAACCCCGGCGAAAATCGCGACGTACTGCCGACCGTCCGGCCCCTTGTAGGTCATCGGCATGCCGATAATCCCGGAGTCCAGTTTCGTGCGCCACAGGAGGTGGCCATCGCGTGCGTCGATCGCCTTGAACCAGCCGTCCATCGTTCCGTAGAACACCACGTCGCCGGCGGTCGCGAGCGTGCCGCTCCACAGCGGCAGGTCCTCGCGGATCTCCCAGACCTTGCGGCCCGCCACGGGATCCCATGCCGTAAACACGCCGCGGTTGCCGCCGGGGCCCGCATACATCCGCGCCTCGGTCCCCAGGTAGGGCGTGCCGGCGATGTAGTTGGTATCGACGTCGCCCTCGTCCATGCACAGGTTGTTGTGGGCGATGTAGACGAGGCCCGTGCGCGGGCTGAACGAGCTCGGATTCCAGTCCTTGCCGCCGGGGGCGGCCGGGCAGATGTTACGGGTGGCCCGACCGGACTGCGGCTCCTTGGCGGGGTTCATGATCGGCCGCCCCGTGGTCAGGTCAACGCGCTCCATCGAGTTGATGTAGGCGTAGGGCTTAGCCGAGAGCACCTGGCCGGTGAGCCGGTCCATGATCAGGAAGAAGCCTGAGCGCGCCGGGCGTGCGACGACCTTGCGCAGCCCTTGCGGGGTGGGAATGTCTAGCAGCAGGCTCTCGTTGATGTCGTCGTAATCGAACAGGTCGTGAGGGCTCGACTGGTAGAACCACCGCGCCTGCCCGGTGCGCAGGTCGCGGGCGAACAGGCCGGCGGTCCACTTGTTGTCTCCGGGCCGCTGGTTAGGGTTCCACGGACCCGGGTTTCCGGTGCCGTAGAAGATCAGGTGCAGCTCCGGATCATACGAGATCCAGCCCCACGGGTTGCCGCCGCCAATCTTCCACCCGTCAGGGTTCCAGGTCGAGACGCCGAGGTCCTTGCCCTGGTCCTGCCGGTAGAACGGCTTGAACTCCGGGCCGATCAGGACATCCTTGTCGGGTCCGGTGCTGTAGGCGCGCCAGACCACATGGCCCGAGCCGGCGTCAAGCGCCGCAAGGCTGCCGCGCACGCCCATTTCGCCGCCTGAGGTGCCGACCAGCACGCGCCCCTCGGCCAGCAACGGCGCCATCGTGATCGTCTCGCCGCGGTTGATTTCGGCGAGCTTGGCCTTCCACACCTCGTGGCCGGTGGCAGCATCGAGCGCGACGGTCTGGCCGTCGAGTGTGTTGAAGTAGAGCTTCCCGCCGCCGTAGACCGCGCCACGGTTCACCACGTCGCAGCAGGCGACGCCCTGCGATGCCTTCTGCGGCTTCGAGGCGTAATGCCACTTCACCGGCGCGCCAGGCCTGGTGAGGTCCAGGGCGTAGACGTCGTTGGGGTAGGGCGTGGTCACGTACATCGTGTCGGCCACGACCAGCGGAGCGGCCTCGTGGCCCTTGCGGATGCCCGTATCGAAGGTGAACACGGGCTTGAGGTTCGCCACGTTGCTCGCGTTGATTTCGGTCATGGGGCTGAACCGCGTCGCGGCGGTGCTGCCCAGCTGCCAGGCCCATTGCCCGTCGGACGCCGGCTGGTCCCAGTTCGCCAGTCGCGCGCGGGCGTCTGGCGCGGGGAGGGCGGCGAAGGCAATCGGCTGGTCGGAGAAGGTGGCGTGGACGGCCGGATAGCGTAGTGCCAGCGCAGTCGCGCCGAGCCCGAACGCCGCGGCAACCGCACCCATCAGCAGCGCAACGGGTCCGATCCGCTTCATCGGCAGACCACCTCGCAATCGGCCTCTCGCCTCACGCGACCACATCCCCTTGTTGCTTCTTGCCGAGGGCCGAGGCCTCCAGCACCCTGTCGAAAGGCAGGCGTCGCTCAAACGGAAGATTGTCGCTCGGGTTCCGTAGAAATACTTGTTGTAGAGTGGGTTACAACAAGTCGCGGAGCGCTCAGCGGTTCGTCGGGGCCTTGGTTGCGGCAGCGTCCGCGGGCTTGCTCGCCGCGTCAGGCGCCACTTCGCTGACCACAGCCTCGGCCTTTTCCGAAACTTCCTGAACCTCGCCGTGGAGTTGGCCCATCTTGTTGAACAGCCGGTCGATCTTGCGGTGGAGGCGCAGGATCTCGACTGTCGTCCTGAGGTTCACCTCGTAATCGTGGCGGTTGGAGATGCGGTCCTTCTTGGCCTGGCGGTTTTGGCTCATCATGATGATCGGGGCCTGGAAGGCCGCGAGACTCGAGAGCACCAGGTTGAGGAACACGTACGGATACTGGTCCCAGACGAAGCCATCGATCTTGCCGAACGGTCCGTTCATCAGCATCCAGGCGAGCAGGACGATCGCGAAGAAGATGATGAAGCCCCACGAGCCGCCGATCGCGGCGACCCGGTCGGCGAGACGATCACCGAAAGTGGTGTTCCTGAACTCCTCCTCGTCAGGATCCAACTCGATGTCGGTGGAGGCAACGCGGCAGAGCGCGCGCTGTTCTTCCTCGTCGAGGTCTTCCAGCGGCCGGCCGAGTAACTCCTCCGCGAGGGCTTCAGGCGATGTGTCGAGCTTCACGCCCGCTTAAACGAGCGCCTCGGCGATGAGTTTCCGGGTGTTCTCCACGCCGTAGAGCGCGATGAAGCTGCCCATGCGGGGCCCCTGCGAGGAGCCCAGCAGGGTCTCGTAAAGTGCCTTGAACCAGTCGCGCAGTTGCCCGAAGCCGAAGTGCGGGTCCTTGCCGATCTCGTAGACCAGGTTCTGCAATTCCTCCGCGGACGCGGTCTCGGCGGTGCTGGCGAGTTCCTCGTCGAGCGCGGCGAGGGCAGCGGCCTCGTTCGCCTCCGGCTTGCGGCGCACCAGCGTGGGCGCGACGAAATCGCGGTTGTAGGCCAGCGCCTTGCCGACCAGCGCGTCAAGCGCGGGGTGGGCGGCCGGATCGGCGTTCTCGACGTAGTTGCCGAGGTACGACCAGACCTGCTCCCGCGTCGCCCCCGCACCCAGCACGCCGACGAGGTTGAGCAGGAGCCCGTAAGTGACCGGCAGGCTCTCGCCACCTTCAGCCGCCGGACCGTTAATCCTCAGCAGGTGCCACACCGGGTTGCCGAGCTGCTGCTCGATCGGCTGGGTGCCCAGCTTCTCGCGGAACTGCCAGTATTCATCGACCGCACGCGGGATGATGCCGACGTGGAGCGACTTCGCACTCTTGGGTTCGCGGAACAGGTAGAAGCCCAGGCTCTCCTCGCTGCCGTAGGTCAGCCACTGCTCGATGGTGAGGCCATTGCCCTTGGACTTCGAGATCTTCTCGCCCTTCTCGTCGAGGAACAGCTCGTAGATCAGTCCCTCCGGACGCTGCCCGCCGAGGACGCGGGCGATGCGGCCGGACTGGGTGACCGAATCGGTCAGGTCCTTGCCGCACATCTCGTAATCGACCCCGAGCGCGACCCAGCGCATTGCCCAGTCGACCTTCCACTGCAACTTGGCCGCCCCGCCGAAAATGCAATGCTCGATGTCCTCGCCCAGGTCGTGGAAGCGGACGATGCCAGCCTCGGCATCGACGACCGTCACCGGCACCTGCAGCACCTGGGCTGTCTTCGGCGAAACGGGGAGGATCGGCGAGTAGGTCTGCCGGCGCTCCTCGCGCAGGGTCGGCAGCATGATGTCGAGGATCGCCTGATAGTTGCGCAGCACGCCGCGCAGCGCGTCGTCGAACTGGCCCGAGTTGTAGCGGTCTGCCGCGGAGACGAACTCGTAGTCGAACCCGAAGCGGTCGAGGAAGTCGCGCAGCATCGCGTTGTTGTGGTGGGCGAAGCTCTCGTAGCGATCGAACGGATCGGGGATGCGGCTCAGGGGATGGCCGATATGCGCGGCGAGCAGCCCCTGGTTGGGCACGTTGTCCGGCACCTTGCGCAGGCCGTCCATGTCGTCGGAAAAGGCCACGAGGCGGGTCGGCGCGCCGCCTGAAAGCACCTCGTAGGCGCGCCGCACGAGGGTGGTGCGCAGGACTTCCTGGAACGTGCCGATATGCGGCAGGCCCGAGGGGCCGTAGCCGGTCTCGAACAGCACCGGCGCGGGCTTGCCGTCGGCGCCCAGCTTGCCCTGCGGATAGCGCTTGAGCAGCTTGCGCGCCTCCTCGAACGGCCAGGCCTTGGAAACCTGGGCGGCGGCGAGAAGCTCGGGCGAGGAGAGGGCGGCGTCGGTCATGGGCGGGGCCTTTGCGAGAAGGCGTTCCGGGGTGCAAGCCTTAAGGCGGGGCGGTGCGGGAAAAGGCGCGGTTTTCTGGCGAAGTTGACGAAGTTGACAGGGTCCTGGCGCGCAAAATCAGCGCCGCCCGCGGCACCGGGATATTGCGTAAGCGGCGAGGCATTCGGGCGTGACATGCGTGCACCATACCGCCTCGTCCCCTTGTAGGACAGCGCGTCCAACCGCCCGTCGCAGCAGCGGGAACCGGTGTCCCGACCACGCATTGGCAAGGGTTGAGGGCGGGCGGCTCGCAGGCCGTTCCGGCCCCGCATCTTCAGGGATCCACATCATGGGTATTTCGCGCATGTCGTTAACCGGTTCCCACGTCTCCCCCCAGCGGGCTGATCGCTGGCTCGTACCCCACCAGCCGCTGGACCCCTCGGTCCGCCGGGCGACCTACGGCCCGATCAAGCCGATGGACTGGACCGGACCTTCGTTCCTCGGCCGGCTGTTCCACTGGGGCTGATAACCTGAGTTAGCACCTGATCCACGGCCACAGGGGCGCGTCCCCCCAATGGCCGTGTTTACTTTTCGTTCCGCTCCCGGCATGGACCCGGAATGGCTCGCCTGACCCTACCGGCACTCCACGCCAGCCACGGCGGCTGCTGGCTCACCGAGGCTGCCGGCGAGGGGGCGGACAGCCCGGTTCGCACCCGCGCCGTCGGCAAGGGCGAGGCGATCGTCGCCGCGGCCGATACGCCCGTAGTCCTGCTCAATGCGCCGCTGGTCGCCAGCCGGCTCGGCTATCCCGACCTCTCCGGGCTCGACCTGCTCGAGCTGTTCGCGTTCGTTCACCCCGCGCGCTTCGTGGTGCCCACGCCCAAGGGTCTGGCCCATGCCCTGGGTCTGGCCGAGCCGGAGGGCGATGCTGCGGTCCCGGCCTTCCTGCTCGAAGCCGCGGGAGTCCTCCTCGATACCTGCGGGTCGGACGGCTGGGCCGAACGCGAAGGCGCGTGGAGCCAGCTGCAGAGCCTGACGCGGCTGCGCTGGACGTGGGCCGCGCTGCTCGCCGGCCACATCCGCCGGCCAGAGCGGGCCGAGCGCTGGCTCTTCGCGCGCCTGCCCGAATGGGAGGAGGCGCCAGAACGCCCGCAGCCCGCGCAGACGGTGCTCGACGAAGGCGGGGTGAACGCGCGGCTCGGCCAGCTGACCGGCGCCGCCGCGGAGGAGCGGCCCGCCCAGCAGGACTATGCCCGTGCGGCCGCGCAGGCTTTTGCCCCGCGCCGGCGCGAGGGCCAGCCGCACCTCGTGCTCGCTCAGGCCGGCACCGGCATCGGCAAGACGCTCGGCTATCTCGCCCCGGCCTCGCTGTGGGCCGAGCAGAGCGGTGGCACCGTCTGGGTCTCGACCTACACCAAGGCCCTGCAGCGCCAGCTGCGGCGCGAGAGCCGGCGCGCCTGGCCGCCTGCGCGCCCTGACGGCAGCCCGCCGGTGGTGGTGCGCAAAGGCCGCGAGAATTACCTGTGCCTGCTCAATCTCGAGGATGCGCTGCAGGGCGGGTTCGGCGGCCGCGCGGCGATCCTCGCGCAGCTGGTAGCGCGCTGGGCCGCCTATACCCAAGATGGCGATCTCGTCGGCGGCGATCTGCCCGGCTGGCTCGGCACGCTGTTCCGCCAGCGCGGGATCACCGCGCTGACCGACCGGCGCGGCGAATGCGTCTATGCCGGGTGCCCGCACTACCGGAAGTGCTTCATCGAACGCGCGGCGCGCAGCAGCGCGCAGGCCGACCTCGTCATCGCCAACCATGCGCTGGTCATGGTCAACGCCGCGCGGGGGCGGGACCACGCCCAGCGTCCCACCCGGATCGTGTTCGACGAGGGCCATCACGTGTTCGAGGCGGCCGATTCCACCTTTGCCGCGGCGCTCACCGGAAGCGAGGCGATCGAACTGCGTCGCTGGGTGATCGGGCCCGAGCGCGGGTCCAAGGGCCGCCGCCGGGGCCTTGCGGCGCGGCTGGCTGACGTCGCCAGCTACGATGAGCAGGGTGCGGACGCGATCGCCGCCGCGCGCACCGCTGCCGAGGCGCTGCCGGCGGACAGCTGGCTCCAGCGGCTGGCCGACGGCGCGCCTTCGGGCGAGATCGAGGAACTGCTCGCCGGCGTGCGCGCGCTGGTCCACGCGCGCGACGAAAGCGGCGGACAGGAAGCCGGCTATGGCCTCGAAACCGAGGCTGCGCAGCTCCCGGGCGAGTTCATCGAGCTGGCCGGCAACGCGCAGGCGGCACTTGCCGGACTGCGCCAGCCGCTGGTGCGCCTCGGCGCGCGGCTCGAGGCGATCATGGTGGAGCCGCCCGACTGGCTCGACGGCGCGGGCCGGGCGCGGATCGAGGGTGCGCGCCATTCGCTCGCCTGGCGAATCGATCTGATCGCCGCGTGGGAAGCCCTGCTCCAGCGGCTGGGCGGGCCCGCCGATCCCGAGTTCGTCGACTGGCTGGCGGTCGACCGGAGCGACGCGCGCGAGTTCGACGTCGGGCTTCACCGGCGCTGGCTCGATCCGATGAAGCCGTTCGCCCGCGTGGTGCTTGAAGGCTCGCACGGGGTGATGATGACCAGCGCGACCCTGACCGACCGCGCTAAGGACGCCGAGGTTGATTGGGACGCGGCGGTGGCGCGGACGGGGGCGGGGCACGTCGAGACCGCGCCGCGCCTGTTCGCGGCGGAGAGCCCGTTCGACTATGCGGCACAGGCTGAAGTGCTGATCGTGACTGACGTGCCCAAGGGCGACATCTCGGCCCTCGCAGGCGCTTATGGCCGGCTGATCGAGGCGGCCGGGGGCGGGGCGCTGGGGCTGTTCACCGCAATCCGCCGGCTGCGCGCGGTTTATGGCCGGATCGCCGACCGGCTCGCCCGCGGCGGCCTGCCGCTCTATGCCCAGCATGTCGATCCGATCGACACCGGCACGCTCGTCGATATCTTCCGCGATGATCCGCGCTCCAGCCTGCTCGGCACCGACGCGCTGCGCGACGGGGTGGACGTGCCCGGCCGCTCATTGCGGCTGGTGGTGATGGAGCAGGTGCCGTGGCCGAAGCCCTCGATCCTGCACCGGGCGCGGCGCGCGGCGCAGGGCGGCTCGGCGGCGGACGACCGCCTGATCCGTGCGCGACTGGCGCAGGCCTTCGGGCGGCTGATCCGCAGCAAGGACGATCACGGCCATTTCGTCGTGCTCTCGGCCGCTTTCCCGAGCCGGCTGCTGGGGGCGTTCCCGCCGGGGACGCCGATCCACCGGGTCACGCTCGACGAGGCTTTACAACGCGTGGCCGCCGGGGTTCTTGGGCGCAGCGGCGAATCCCAGCCGCACGAGGGCGCCGCGGGGGCGGCCAACCCATGAACCACGGGGCAGCACACGCGGCGATGAAGCGACGGGCATGAAACTGCAGTCATGAAACTTCTGGGCCTGTTCCGCCACGCCAAGTCCGACTGGCACGACCGCGCCGCGCGGGACTTCGATCGCCCGCTCAACGAGCGCGGGCGCAAGGGCGCGGCGGTGATGGGGCGGCACATCGAGGCGCAAGGGACCAGGTTTCAGCGCATTATCGCCTCGCCGGCGGTGCGCGCCGCGCAGACAATCGAACTGGCCGCCGCCGCGGCGGGACGCACCGTGCCGGTGGAGTGGGACCGGCGGATCTATCTCGCCAGTTCCGGCACGCTGGCGGACCTCCTGCGCGAGATCGCCGAGCCCACGCGCAGCGTGCTGCTGGTCGGCCACAACCCGGGGCTGGAAGACCTGATCTTCGAACTGGTGCCCGACGACGGCTCGTCGCCGCTGCGCGAACTGGTCGAGGAGAAATTCCCGACCGCGACCTATGCGGTGCTGGAACTCGACATCGACCGCTGGTCCGACCTCGATGACGGCTGCGCCCGGCTGGTCCACCTGACCCGGCCCCGGGACCTCGACCCGGACCTCGGGCCGACGCTGATCGAGGATTGAACGGGACAGGGGGCTGCAGCGCTGGGTTACTGTCGGGCAGGGCGGGTTGGTCATCCGGCTGGCCTACGCGCAGGCAGGCAGTGGCCCGACCGATCTGCCAATTACCCGCCACCCCGGATTTCATCCGGGTCCCTTCGCTGATGGGACGGCTTGAGCGATCCTCAGCCGGCGGCGGCAGCCAGTTGGGCGCGGATTGCCTTGAGGCGTTCGGTGATCCCGTCTGCCGGCCTACTGGCAGTGCTGACGGGCACGGGCACTGGCGCAGCCTCCGGCCCCGCCGTCTTGGGCCGGTCGCTAGCCCCCGCCGGCTTGCCCTGCAGCACCAGCCGCGCCCCGCGCAGGGTGTAGCCCTGCTTGTGGACGAGTTCGTCGATCCGCTCGACCAGGGCGATGTCGCTCGGCCGGTAATACCGGCGCGAGCCGCTGCGCTTGAGCGGGCGCAGCATCGGGAACTGCTCTTCCCAGTAGCGCAGGACGTGCTGGCGAATGCCAAGCGCGGTGGCGACCTCGCCGATCGTGCGCAGCGCGTCCGGCGCCTTGCCATCGACAGCAGCCGCACCGGCGGGCTGCGCCGCCGCCTGATCGCTTCCACTCACCCCCGTGCCCCCCGGCGAGGCGGGGTCGAACAGCGTGGGCGACGGATCATCGGGCATGCGGCGTCATCCTGCTGGGGGCTACAGGCCCGAGATCTGGTCCTTCAGCATCTGACTGGCGCGGAAGGTGAGCACGCGGCGGGGCGTGATCGGCACTTCAATGCCGGTCTTCGGATTGCGCCCGACCCGCTCCGCCTTGTCGCGCAGCAGGAAGGTGCCGAACCCGGATATCTTGACGTTCTCGCCCTCGGCCAGCGCGTCGCACATCTTGTCGAGGATGGATTCGACCATCACGAGTGATTCAGCCCGCGAAAAGCCGAGCCGGCGATTGATCGCATCGGCAAGATCGGCACGGGTAAGCGTACTCATCGAACGCATTTCAGCCCCTTCCCCATTGGTAACCCAAGTCCCCACGATTCCCGGGGCAAGATTACAACGTGGCGGACAAAACGCAACGCAATGGCTTGTGTAAGATAGGAATTTATACGAACCCGGCACAATTCGGGACGAAAATGGCAGCAATTCGATACTAAAGTTAGGGCCAAAACCAGGCGTGGCGGATCACATCCGAACCAGGCTGGCGCCCCAGGTAAAGCCGCCACCCATCGCCTCCAGCATAACCAGCTGGCCCGGCGTGATTCGCCCATCGCGCACCGCGACATTGAGCGCGAGCGGCACCGAGGCGGCCGAGGTATTGGCGTGCTGGTCGACGGTCACCACCACGCGCTCGGGCGCAAGACCGAGCTTCTTGGCGGTGCCGTCAAGGATGCGCTTGTTGGCTTGGTGGGGGACGACCCAGTCGAGGTGCTCGGCCGGCAGGTTGGCCGCCTCGAGCACTTCGCGCAGCACGTCGGCGAGGTTGTTCACCGCGTGCTTGAAGACTTCCTTGCCCTTCATCCTGAGCTTGCCGACTGTCCCCGTGGTCGACGGGCCGCCATCCACGTAGAGCAGCTCGTTGTGCGCGCCGTCGGCGTGGAGCCTGGTCGCGAGCACGCCGGGGCCGGTGGCCTCATCGACTTCGCGCGCCTCGAGCAGGATTGCGCCCGCACCGTCGCCGAACAGGACGCAGGTGGTGCGGTCCTCCCAGTCGAGGATGCGGCTGAACGTCTCTGCGCCGATCACCAGCGCACGGGTCGCCATGCCGGAGCGCAGCATCGAATCGGCCACGCCCAGCGCGTAAAGGAAGCCCGAGCAGACTGCGGCCACGTCGAACGCGATGCCGCCGTTCGCGCCGATCGCGTCCTGCACGATCGTGGCGGTGGCGGGGAAGGTCTGGTCGGGCGTGGCGGTCGCCAGCACGATCAGGCCGACGCTGGCCGGGTCGACCCCGGCGGCGTCGCAGGCCGCGCGGGCCGCGGCGGTGCCGAGCGAGCTGGTCGTCTCACCCTCGCCGGCGAGGTAGCGCTGGCGGATGCCGGTCCGCTCGACGATCCACTCGTCGGTCGTGTCGACCCGGGCCGCGAGATCGGCATTGGTGACGCAGCGCTCGGGGAGGGCCGAGCCGGTCCCGATGACCACGGAACGCCGAACGAGTCCGGAAGTGATTTTGCCGGAGGTCATTCGGCCGCTCCTTCGCGCCTGGTCTTGCCGTTGCGGCCCGACTGCAGCAGGCCGTCGGTGCCCACCCGGGCGAGGTCCGCGCCGATCCGCTGCGTCAGGTCTTCCTCGAGCAGCCGCGCGGCCACCGCCACGGCGTTGGCGACGCCCAGGGCATTGGCGCTGCCGTGGCTCTTTACTACCACGCCGTTGAGGCCGAGGAAAACCGCGCCATTATGGTTGTTGGGATCGAGATGGTGCTTGAGCAGCTCGGTCGCGGGGCGCGAGATCAGGAACCCGATCTTCGAGCGCAGCGACGAGGCGAACGAGCGGCGCAGCAGGTCGGTCACGAACCGGGCGGTGCCTTCCACCGCCTTGAGCGCGATATTGCCGGAAAACCCGTCGGTCACCGCCACGTCGACGTCGCCGCGGCAGATCTTGTCGGCCTCGGTGAAGCCCTCGAAGCTCATCGCCAGCTTGTCGGCCGCGGCCTTGAGCTCGGTCGCGGCGACCTTGAGGTCGTCGGTGCCCTTGTTGTCCTCGGTGCCGATGTTGAGCAGCTTGACCCGCGGCGATTCGAGCCCGGTCACGATCCGCGAATAGGCCGCGCCCATGATCGCGAACTGCACGAGGTTGCGCGCATCGCACTCGGTATTGGCGCCGAGATCGAGCATGATGAGGTCGTTCTCGCCCAGCGTTGGCAGCAATGCGGCGAGGGCGGGGCGGTCGATCCCCGGAAGCGTGCGCAAGGCGAGCTTGCTGATCGCCATCAGCGCGCCGGTGTTCCCGGCCGAGACGGCAGCGCCGGCCTCGCCGCGCTTCACCGCGTCGACCGCCATGCCCATCGAAGTGGTCTTGGCGCGGCGCAGGGCCTGGCTCGGCTTGTCCTCGCCGCTGATCGTATCGGGCGCGTGGAGCACTTCCGACGCGGCCCTGAGATTGGGGTGATTCTCGAGCGCGGCGATGATCTGCGCCTCGTCGCCGACGAGCAGGAACTTGAACCGATCGTGGCGCCGGCGCGCAAGCGCGGCGCCCTCGATCATGACGCGCACGCCCACGTCGCCGCCCATCGCATCGACGGCGATACGCGGCAGGCTCATCCCCCCAACCCCGCTATTTTACGGCTCAGAGGCCGACAGCGACGATCTCGCGACCGTTGTAGTGACCGCAGGCGGTGCACAGGTTGTGCGGGCGCTTCAGTTCGCCGCAGTTCGAGCATTCGTGGAACGCGGCGGGCGTCAGCGCATCGTGGCTGCGACGCATGCCCCGGCGGGACGGGGAGGTTTTTCTCTTGGGGACAGCCATTTCGGCACCTGTTCCTGAAACTGATCAAGCAATCGAGACCCGCCAGGCCAGCACGGGCCCGCGGAGCGAAGGCGCGCCTATAGCGATTTTGACGTGCGTTGCAAGCGCAGGCAGGCTAGCACTTGCCGCAATTCACAGGGGGGAGACCTGAAATGCTGCTGCAAACCACGCTGAGCCTCGCCGCCGCCGCGGCGATCATCAACTTCTGGCTGGGCGTCCGTATCGGGCAGTTGCGCCAAGCTCTTAAAGTCTCGGTGGGCACCGGCGGCCACGAGCAGATCGAGCGGCGGATGCGCGCCCAGTTGAACTTCGCCGAAAACGTGCCGCTGCTGCTGATCCTGATCGGACTTGTCGAGGCCGCGGGCAAGGGCGGCGCCTGGCTCGCCCCGGTGGGGGCGCTGCTGATGGTGGGGCGCGTACTTCATGGACTCGGCATGGACGGCGGCAAGCTGGCGTGGGGCCGTAGCTTCGGCACGGCGATCACCATGCTGGCGACGATCGGCCTGGCCGTAGTCGCGGTGCTGATCGCGCTGGGGAAGATGTAAGCCTGGACCAGTGACCCCCGATTTCGCCCAGGCGTAAGGGGGCAACGCGGCAGGACACGGCATGTGCGGCGGGGACATCGTTCCGTGTCCCCGTCCTTGCGCACGCTGCCCCGGGATTTGTGCAATCAGCAAATTTCGACCGTAATTCCTGCCACTGCGATTGGGTGTGCGTCTCGATCATGCGGTTGACCCGGTACGCAGCGCCTCAACGTCAGAAATTTCCTCGTGAACCATGACAAAGCGCATGGTGGAGCGGTCCATGAACTGGGCCTCATCGTCTGCCAGGGTCTTCCCGGTAACCGGATCGAGCGCGTAGGCTGCCGTTGCCTTCCAGCCTTCCTTGTCGTCGAACCAGAACTCGGTCACGACGTCGTAATCCGGTTCCGGCTGCCCCGGCGTGTGCTTGACGTAGTTGCGGCGGTACTGGCGCAGGTGCTTCAGCTCGTTCGGGACAAGTGGAACGTGTCCGCTTTCGTACCGGGCCCGGAACTCCTCGGGAGTAAGCCCCGGCTTGCGCTTCACGAACAGCAGCACCTTGATCATGATATCGACTCCACAATTCGCACCACGGCATCAACGCCGGGGGTGCCTTGGCCGGGGCTCCCGGACGGCCATCGCGGGAACAGTTTGCTGAACTCCAAACTTCCGCGACGCCACGCCTCGTCCCTTGCCCGACTTCCTCGCGCCGTCCTTCCCTGCACTCCACACCATGCTGCCCAGCGTGGCAATGGCCGGCAGTGGACGCTCTTCGAAAAAGGGGATTACGGTGACAGGTGCGTAAACCCCTGAATACCCTTCAGCTTGGGACCGCGCTTGCCGGGGAGCAATGGCTTCCCGGATTCCGGTGACAGTGCACTGTATTCCTCGCGTGACCGCGACTTGGCGCCACGGACCGGCAAGCCGAGGAGGCGGAAGTGGCAGGTTCCGGAGCAGGTGTGAGCGTGATGCCGGCAGCGCCGGGCCGGGGGCGGGGGCACGCAGTACCGCAGTACGCGGGCACGTGTCCGGTTTCCTACAGTCCCCGAACCTGTCAGCCTGCCGGCGGCTATTTCCATTTGCCCGCTCTTTGACAGGTGGAAGGCGAAACAGGTTGGACAAGTGTCACCCATGCACTGTTCGGCCCAAGCCACGGAAAAGGCCTGAATAACTGCCCGAAAACCGGGTAGCACGGTGTCACCCGGTGTCACCCATGCACTGACGGAAGTCGGCAGCGTCGATCGGGAAAAAGGCCGGAATTCCAGAGCCTCGCCGGCGCGCCAGCGCTGTTCCGGAGATTTTATGTGTTCCCCCCTTGTTCCACGAGAACAAAGTGGATACACAGCCAACACGGTTGACCTTCCGGGGCACCGCCAACTAGGCAAGGGGATACATGATGGCTGCTCAGTTGAAGCTCATCCAGGAAGGCAAGGACAAGGACAGCATGGACCGGCAGAAGGCGCTCGAAGCCGCGCTCGCCCAGATCGATCGCGCGTTCGGCAAGGGCAGCGCGATGAAGCTCGGTTCGAAGGAGGCGATGCAGGTCGAGGCGATCTCCACCGGCTCGCTTGGGCTCGACATCGCGCTCGGCGTCGGCGGGTTGCCGCGCGGCCGGGTGATCGAGGTCTATGGCCCCGAAAGCTCGGGCAAGACCACGCTCGCCCTCCACGTCATCGCCGAGGCGCAGAAGACCGGGGGCACCGCCGCCTTCATCGATGCCGAACACGCGCTCGATCCGGTCTATGCCAAGAAGCTAGGCGTCAACATCGACGAGCTGATCGTCTCGCAGCCCGATACTGGCGAGCAGGCGCTGGAGATCACCGATACGCTCGTGCGCTCCAACGCGATCGACGTGCTGGTGATCGATTCGGTCGCCGCGCTGGTCCCCCGTGCCGAGATCGAGGGCGAGATGGGCGATAGCCACGTCGGCCTCCAGGCTCGCCTGATGAGCCAGTCGCTGCGCAAGCTGACCGGCTCGATCAGCCGCTCGCGCTGCATGGTGATCTTCATCAACCAGCTGCGCATGAAGATCGGCGTGATGTACGGCAACCCCGAGACGACGACCGGCGGCAACGCGCTCAAGTTCTACGCCTCGGTCCGGCTCGACATCCGCCGCACCGGCCAGATCAAGGACCGCGACGATATCGTCGGCAACGCCACCCGCGTGAAGGTCGTCAAGAACAAGGTCGCCCCGCCGTTCAAGCAGGTCGAGTTCGACATCATGTATGGCGAAGGCATCTCCAAGATCGGCGAGATCCTCGATCTCGGGGTCAAGGCCGGGCTCGTCGAAAAGTCGGGGGCGTGGTTCAGCTACGATTCGATCCGCATCGGCCAGGGCCGCGAAAACGCCAAGACCTACCTGCGGGAGAACCCCGAGGTCTGCGACCGGCTCGAAGCGGCGATCCGCGGCAAGGTCGATGGCCTCGCCGAAGAAATGATGGCCGGCCCGGACGCCGACGACGATCTCTGACATGGCTGCACCGCACGCCTGATCAACCGAGGGGGCCGGTGTCATTTCGCCGGCCCCTTTGTCGTTCAGGGACAAGATCTTGCGCCGATTCTGCCCCCGGCTCCATCGGCGACGTCCGATCGGCTGCGCTTGTTCACCGGGGCCCGACGAGGTAGCTTCAGGCCATGACACAGGCGATGGACTGGCAGGGCGATGTCGGCCGCACATGGGCCGAATCCTACACGCTGACCGATCGGGCGTTTGGCGGCCTGACCCAGCACCTGCTCGAGCAGATCGACCGGCTCGGCGGCTCCGCCGTCCTGGACATCGGCTGCGGGGCGGGCGAGCTGTCGCTGGCGATCGCCCGGCAACGGCCGCAGGCGCGGGTGGTCGGGGTCGATATCTCGGAGGCGCTGGTCGCCGCTGCGGCAGAGCGCGCCGGGTCGCGGGCGCAGGTTTCGTTCGCCGTGGCGGATGCGGGGAACTGGCAATTGGCCGATTTCCGTCCCGATCTGCTGGTCTCGCGTCACGGGGTCATGTTCTTCGCCGATCCCCCCGCAGCCTTTGCCCACCTCCACGATCTCGCCGCGTCCGATGCGCACCTCGTGTTCAGTTGCTTTCGCGACCGCAGCCTCAATCCGTGGGCGAGCGGGATCGGAGCGCTGCTCCCGCCGGAACTCGTCGTCGCCCCGGCCGATCCCCGCGAGCCGGGGCCGTTCGCCTTTGCCGATCCGGCCTATGTCGAGGGCATTCTCGCGGCGGGCGGCTGGCGCAATATCGCTTTCGAGCCATTCGATTTCGCCTATGTCGCAGGGGTCGGCGAGCGGGCGGTCGCGGAAGCCTGCGCGTTCTTCAACCGGATCGGTCCTGCTGCGTCCGCGTTGTCGGCGATCCGGGGGACGCCGGCAGAGGCCGGGTTCCAGGCCCGCCTCGCCGCCTGGGTCGAGCATAACGCCTCCGCCGGCTTGGTGGCTTTCCCCGCGGCCACTTGGATCGTGACTGCCCGGCGGGGCTGATCGCTCAGGGCAATTGTCCCGCAATCTGGCGCACATCGGGAACGCCTTCCCGCTTGTCGCCCGCGCGCCGCTGCCCTATCGGCACCGGCATGAGCTCGACCAACGAAATCCGCCGGTCCTTCCTCGAATACTTCGGCTCGCACGGGCACGAAGTGGTGCCGTCCGCGCCGCTCGTTCCCTATAACGACCCGACGTTGATGTTCACCAATGCGGGCATGGTGCCGTTCAAGAACGTCTTCACCGGCCTCGAGACCCGCGCCACCCCGCGCGCGACGTCCTCGCAGAAGTGCGTGCGCGCCGGCGGCAAGCACAATGACCTCGACAATGTCGGCTATACTGCGCGGCACCACACGTTCTTTGAAATGCTGGGGAATTTCTCCTTCGGCGACTATTTCAAGGAGCAGGCGATCACCCACGCCTGGACCTTGCTGACCAAGGAATGGAGCCTTCCCAAGGACAAGCTCCTCGCCACGGTCTATCACACCGACGACGAGGCCTTCGAACTGTGGAAGAAGATCGCGGGCCTTCCTGACGACCGCATCATCCGCATCGCGACCAAGGACAATTTCTGGGCGATGGGCGACGATGGCCCGTGCGGTCCGTGCTCGGAAATCTTCTTCGATCACGGACCGTCGATTCCCGGCGGGCCCCCGGGTTCGCCGGACGAGGACGGCGACCGGTTCATCGAGATCTGGAATCTGGTGTTCATGCAGTTCGAGCAGACCGCCGGGGAGATCACCGGCAACCTGCCCAAGCCCTCGATCGATACCGGCATGGGGCTCGAGCGTATCGCCGCGGTGCTGCAGGGCGAGCATGACAACTACGATACCGACACCTTCCGGGCGCTGATCGCCGCTTCTGAGTCGCTCACGGGCGTCGAGGCCGCGGGCGAGCACCAGGCGAGCCACCGGGTGATCGCCGATCACCTGCGTTCGACCTCGTTCCTCCTCGCCGATGGCGTGCTGCCGTCGAACGAGGGCCGCGGTTATGTGCTGCGGCGGATCATGCGCCGCGCGATGCGCCATGCCCACCTGCTCGGCGCGAAGGAGCCCCTCATGCACCGGCTGGTGCCCGCGCTGGTGATCGAGATGGGGCAGGCCTATCCCGAGCTTGGCCGCGCCGAGCCGCTGATCCGTGAAGTGCTAGAGCGCGAGGAGACCCGCTTCCGCCAAACCCTGGCCAACGGGCTCAAGCTGCTCGACGAGGCGACTTCGGGCCTCGCCACCGGCGGCGAGCTCGCGGGCGAGACCGCATTCAAGCTCTACGATACCTTCGGCTTCCCGCTCGACCTCACCGAGGACGCGCTGCGCGCCCGCGGGATCGCGGTCGACAAGGCCGGGTTCGATGCCGCGATGGCCCGCCAGAAGGCGGCTGCGCGCGCGGCGTGGAAGGGTTCGGGCGAGGCCGCCGCGGGTGAGGTCTGGTTTGACATCGCCGAGCGGGTCGGCGCCACCGAGTTCACCGGCTACACCGCCACCACGGGCGAGGCGCAAGTCGTCGCGCTGGTGAAGGACGGGGCGGAAGTTGCCACGGCCCAGGCCGGCGACAGCGTGGCCGTGATCACCAACCAGACCCCGTTCTACGGCGAGAGCGGCGGGCAGTCCGGCGACGCCGGGACGATCACCGGCGCCCATGGCCTGCGCCTCGCGGTAGGCGATACGGCCAAGCCGCTCGGCCGGCTCCACGCCCACCTCGCCACGGTCGAGCACGGCAAGCTCGAGGTCGGCGACGTGGTCCGGCTCGATGTCGATGTTGCGCGCCGCGATGCGATCCGCGCCAACCATTCGGCCACGCACCTGCTTCACGCGGCGCTGCGCGACCGGCTGGGCGCGCACGTCACCCAGAAGGGCTCGATGGTCGCGGCCGACCGGCTGCGGTTCGACTTCTCGCACCCCGCGCCGCTCAGCGCCGAGGATATCGCCGCGGTCGAGGCCGAGGTGAACGCCGAGATTCGCGCCAACGAGGAAGTCATGACTCGCCTGATGACTCCGGACGACGCGATCGCCGCCGGGGCGATGGCGTTGTTCGGCGAGAAATACGGCGACGAGGTCCGCGTGCTCTCGATGGGCCGCAACAACGGCGGAAAGACCTACTCGGTCGAGCTGTGCGGGGGCACCCACGTGCGCGCAACGGGGGATATCGGAGTGTTCCGGATCGTCTCCGAAAGCGCGGTCTCCTCGGGCGTGCGCCGGATCGAGGCGCTCACCGGCGAAGGCGCGCGGCGCTGGCTGGTGGGGCGCGAGGATGCGCTCAAGCAGACCGCCGGCCTGCTGCGGACCACGCCCGACGAGGTCGAAGCCCGCGTCGCGGCGCTGCTCGACGAGCGGCGCAAGCTCGAGCGGGAGCTGGCCGAGGCGAAGAAGGCGCTGGCGCTTGGCGGCGGCGGCGGGGCTCCCGCGGCCGCGGACGAGGACGTAGGCGGGGTGAAGTTCTCGGGCCAGGTGCTGGAAGGGCTCGACCCCAAGGATCTGCGCGGCCTGCTCGACCAGGCCAAGCAGCGACTCGGTTCCGGCGTTGCCGCGATCATCGCGGTGAACGAGGGCAAGGCCAGCATCGCCGCGGCCGTGACCGACGATCTCACCGCAACGGTCAGCGCGGTCGATCTCGTCCGCGCGGGCGTCGCTGCGCTCGGCGGGAAGGGTGGCGGCGGCCGGCCCGACATGGCCCAGGGCGGCGGGCCCGACGGCAGCAAGGCGGCCGAGGCGATTGCCGCGGTCAAGGCTGTCATCGTCGGGTGACGATCCGCCACTAGTGGCGGGTGCGCGGCCCGCCCTGGTGTTCCGATTCGCTGCCGCGCGGCATGTCCGGCTCCGGCGCGGTAGCATCGGTGCGCTGCGGGCGCTTGATCCGGCCCTTGTCCTCGCCGGTCTCGCTGGCAGGGTCGTGGTCTTCTTCGGGGCTGAGCGGATTGCGGCCGTGGCTGTCGCGCTGGGTGGTCATGACGAGCCTCCTCTCCCCTGACGAACCCCCTCAACCCGGCACGCGTTCCCGCAGACTGGCGCTGCGCAGCTTCGGCTTCTCGGGCAAGTCACCCTCGTCCATGATCTGCTGGCGGAATTCGTCGCGCTTCTCGTGGATCGAGGCGATCACGAACCCCAGTGGCACGCCCAGATCGACCAGCACCGCTTCGGACAGCTGGAGCGAGCTTTCCAGCGTCTCGGGCACCGCATGGGTCGCCCCGGCGCGATAGAGCGCGCCCGCATGAGCGGCGTCGCGGGCGCGGGCGATGATCGGCACGGCGGGGGCGTCCTTGCGGATCCGGCGCACCAGGCGCAGCACGCCCTGCGGATCGTCCATGGTGAGGATCACCGCGGTCGCTCCGGCAAGGTCGAGCTGCCCCAGCTGCCCCTGCCGCGCGGCGTCGCCGAACTGGACCGCGTAGCCGTCGGCCTGCGCGGCCTTGATCAGGTCGGCGTCGGCATCGATCGCCACGTAAGGCTGGTCGTGCTCGGTCAGCATATCGGCGACGAGCCGGCCAACGCGGCCGAAGCCGATGACGATTGCCTGCGGGCCGCCGTCCGCAGCCACCGTGGCCTGGGGCGCGGCGTGATCGACCCGGCGCGCGGCCCACCGGCCGATCAGCGCCATGATTGGCGTGATGGTGAGGCCGAGCGCGGTCACGGTCTGCCAGAACCGCCCGTCGTCGGGGGCGATCAGCCCGGCGGACAGCCCGGCGGTGAGCACGATGAGCGTGGTCTCCGAAGGGCTGGCGAGCAGCAGGCCGGCCTCGGTCGAAGTCCCCGAGCGCGCGCCCGAGAGGCGCAGCATCACGGCAGTGACGATGGTCTTGGCGAAGAACACCAGCGCCAGCGCGGCAAACGTCCGTCCAAACTCTTCCCACACCCGCACGAGGTCGAGCTGCATGCCGACGGTGATCAGGAACACCCCCAGCGCGAGGCCCTTGAACGGCTCGGTCATCGCCTCGACCTCGCCGTGGTATTCGGTCTCGGCGATCAGCAGCCCGGCGATCAGCGCGCCCACGATCGGCGAGAGGCCGACGGCCGCGGTCGCCAGCGAGGCGACGATCACCACGACGAGGCTCGCGGCGAGGAACAGCTCGGGGCTCTTGGTGCGCGCGGCCTGCGCGAACAGGGCCGGCAGGAACAGCCGTCCGGCGATCAGCAGCGCGGCGATCACGATGCCCCCGAGCAGCAGCGTCTGCCAGATCGAGGCTTGGCCGCTCCCGCCGCCACCGAGCGCGCCCAGCAGGAAGATGATCGGCACGAGGGCGATGTCCTCGAACAGCAGCATCGACAGTGCGGCACGGCCCACGGGGCTGGCGGTATCGGTGATCCGCAGTACCAGCGCGGTCGAGGAAAGCGCCAGCGCGAGGCCGAGCGCAAGCGCCGTCGGCCAGGGTTGGCCGAACAGCACGAGTCCGCCGCCGATCAGCGCGGCGCTGCCGAGGAGCTCCGCCGCGCCGACCCCGAAGACTTCGCGCCGCATCTGCCACAGCCTCCCGAACGAGAGTTCGAGCCCGATCGAGAACAGCAGGAGGATGATCCCGAACTCGGCAAATGGGGCCAGCCCGCCGGGATCGGTGATGGTGACGTGATACAGCCACGGGAACCTGCTGACCTGTCCGCCCAGCCCGTGTGGGCCGACCAGCAGCCCGACGAGGATGAAGCCGATGATCGGCGTGATGCGGAAGCGGGCGAACACCGGGATCACGATCCCGGCCGCGCCGAGGATCACGAGGGCATCGGACAGCGCGGGGGTATGCAGATCGGCGGCCATCGACCGAGGGTAGGGAAGGGGGGGGAAGATGTCACCCCGCCTCCCGGCTCGTCGCATTCATTATTGAATATCAATATATTGCAGGCAAAAGCCGGGAAAACACGCAAGGGTCGCACCATGTCTCGAACTGCCTACGCGGGGATTACCGTCGCGTTTTTTGTCGTCTCCGCCATGCTCCACTGGGGGTTCGGCTGGCTGGCCTTCGCGGCTGACGCGGCGCAGCACGGTCAGGAGCCGCAACTCGGCGCCTACTTGGCGCGCACCGGGCGCGAGATGTTTGCCAACTGGGAGAGCCATTCGCTCCAGCTGCTGTGGCAGCTCGCCGGCCTTGCATGGTTCCTGCGTCTCGGCTCCGACGCGGCCAGCCGGCGAGGCGAGCGGGTCGAGCGCAAGCTCGATGTGCTGCTCGGCCACCTCGCCCTGACCCGTGAGCTCAAGGATATCGACGAGGCGGGCGGGCGCCACGGGTGAGGCCGCGGCGTCCCAAACCGTGGGTCGCGCCTCACGCCTCCCGAGCGGACCGCTGCCGATTCGGAAAGGGCCCCGGAATCGCTTCCGGGGCCCTTCATGGTCTGCGGGGTCGCGAAACGGGCGTCAGGCCCCTTTCTTCATCTCGGTCTCGAGGTTGTCGACGATGGCCTGGAAGAAGCCTTCGGTCGTCAGCCAGTTCTGGTCCGGCCCGATCAGCAGCGCGAGGTCCTTGGTCATCTTGCCGCTCTCGACGGTCTCGATGCAGACCTTTTCGAGGGTCTCGGCGAACTTCACCACGTCGGGGGTGTTGTCGAACTTGCCGCGATACATGAGCCCGCGGGTCCAGGCGAAGATCGAGGCGATCGGGTTCGTCGAGGTCGCCTTGCCCTGCTGGTGCATGCGGTAGTGGCGGGTGACGGTGCCGTGGGCCGCTTCGGCCTCGACGGTCTTGCCGTCGGGCGAGAGCAGGACCGAGGTCATCAGGCCGAGCGAGCCGAAGCCCTGGGCCACGGTGTCCGACTGGACGTCGCCGTCGTAGTTCTTGCAGGCCCAGACGAACTTGCCCGACCACTTGAGCGCCGAGGCGACCATGTCGTCGATCAGGCGGTGCTCGTAGGTGATGCCGGCGGCGTCGAATTGCGCCTTGAACTCGGTGTTGAAGACCTCCTCGAACAGGTCCTTGAAGCGCCCGTCATAGGCCTTCATGATCGTGTTCTTGGTCGACAGGTACAGCGGCCAGCCGAGGTTGAGCGAGTAGTTCATCGAGGCGCGAGCGAAGTCGCGGATCGAATCGTCGAGATTGTACATCGCCATGGCGACGCCCGACGAGGGGAAGTCGAACACATCGAGGTCGAGCGACTTGCCGTCGGCGCCGTCGAACACCAGGCGCAGCTTGCCCGGGCCGGGGATCAGGGTGTCGGTCGCGCGGTACTGGTCGCCGAAGGCGTGACGACCGATGACGATCGGGTCGGTCCAGCCGGGAACCAGCCGCGGCACGTTCGAGATCACAATGGGCTCGCGGAAGACGACGCCGCCCAGGATGTTGCGGATCGTGCCGTTGGGCGACTTCCACATCTTCTTGAGGCTGAATTCCTCGACGCGGGCTTCGTCCGGCGTGATCGTCGCACACTTCACGGCAACGCCGTACTGCTTGGTGGCATTGGCCGAATCGATCGTGACCTGATCCTCGGTCGCATCGCGGTTCTCGACCGAAAGATCGTAGTACTTCAGCTCCACATCGAGATAAGGCAGGATCAGCTTCTCGCGGATCCATTGCCAGATGATGCGGGTCATTTCATCGCCGTCCATCTCGACGATGGGGTTCGCCACCTTGATCTTCGCCATTGCCGTCCTTCCCGGGAGAGAGTCTTGCCCGGGCTCTTAGCAGGGAAACCGGCGCGGGCAAGCGGGCGCGCGCGGTGATTTGCGCGCGCCCGTGCCGGCGCGGGATGGACCGGCGGCGGGTTCAGGAGGCCCAGGGCCAGGCGACCTCGCTCTCCCGGCGCGGTGGATAGCGCGTCAGCCCCGCGGGAGAATCGACCTGCCGGTCAGCGTCGAATGCCGCGCTCGCCACCGCTTCGAGCTGGGCCAGCAGCCGTCGGCCTTCGGCCCACTCGCCAAGGCCGCTCTGCGCATTGATGTGCCCCACTTCGCCCACGTCGGCAAACCGGCTGCCCCAGTCGCGGGCGAGCGCAATCGCCGGACGGATCGCGCAGTGCGGATCGTTGCGGCTGGCCGCGAGAATGCTCGGGAACGGCAGTTCGCTGCGCGGGCAGGCGCCGAACCGGGCGAGGCGCGGATCGAGGCCGGGCCGGTCGACATCCGGCGGCGCGACCAGCAGCGCGCCCACCACCGGACCGTTCGCGCCCGGCCGCTCGTATTCGTTCCACCACGCCACGGTGATGCAGCCGAGGCTGTGCGCCACCAGGATCACCGGCCGCTCCGCGCGGTGGATCGCGAGATTGAGCTGGTTGACCCAGGTGTTGCGGTGCGGATCGTCCCACATGCCGAGTTCGACCCGGGCGGCACGGGGAAGACTCTGTTCCCACCGGGTCTGCCAGTGATCGGGTCCGCTATCGTTGAGGCCGGGGATGAGGAGGACGAGGGGCTCGCGCCCGGTGGGGGCTTCTGGGAACGGCATGGCTTGATCTCCACTGCTGGGGATGAAGGGCCGGTCGACTCGGAATACGTCCCGACAGGGCTTCCGGTAATCTCTACCATATAAATAGACAATATCTCTGCGGCAGTCCGGGCGTTGCCGCCGTCAAGCGGTGAGCGGGCCCGGTGCGCAACCAATCCGGCGTGCGCGCATTGTCGCCACGCAAGGGCCAAGCCGAGGAGCATGCAATGGACCGTCACCGGATCGCGATCATCGTCGGCAGCCTCCGCGCGGGCAGTCTCAACCGGAAAGTCGCGCGCTCGATCTGCGCGTTCGCGGCCGACAGGCTCGATTGCTCGATCGTCGAAATCGGTGACCTCGCGCTCTACAACCAGGACGAAGACGCCCGTTCGCCCGAGCCCTACGTGCGCTTCCGCGAAGCCATTGCCGCGGTCGACGGGGTGCTGTTCTGCACGCCCGAATACAACCGCGGCGTGCCGGGCGTGCTCAAGAACGCGATCGACGTCGGCTCGCGGCCGTACGGGGCGAGCGTGTGGGACAAGAAGCCGGCCGCAATCGTCAGCGCCTCGCCCGGGGCGATGGGCGGGTTCGGCGCCAACCATCAGCTGCGGCAGGCCTGCGTGTTCCTCAACATGCCGATGATGCAGCAGCCGGAAGCCTATCTCGGCCACGTCACCGACGACAGCTTCGACGAGGCCGGGTGCCTCAAGGACGGGCCGCTCAAGGACCTCGTGATGAAGTTGGCCGCGGCCTTCGCCGATTGGGTCGACATGATCGTGCGCTCGCGCCGGCTCATCGCCGAGGACGCGGCCCACTCGCGCTAGGCGGTCATCCGAGACCGCCCAGCGCCAGCCCGCCGGCAGCGCAGACGCCGAGCACTGCGATCACGTTCCACCGCAACCGCAGCACGAGCAGTGCGGCGAGCGCGGCCAGCACCAGCGCGCGCCAGTCGAGGCTCGCGAGGTCCGGCACCTGCAGATGCAGGGGGCCGGCCTGCCACAGGGCGACGCGGGCGAACAGGACGTGCAGTGCGAACCATAGCGAGAGGTTGCCGATCACCCCCACGATGGCCGCGGTCAGCGTGGCAAGCCCGCCCTTGAGCCGCTGCGCGTGCTCGAGCCGCTCGATCCACGGGGCCAGCGCGAAGACCCACAGGAAGCAGGGCGCAAAGGTCATCCAGGTAGTGAGCAGCGCGCCAAGCAGTCCGGCGACGAGCGGGTCGAACGGGGCCGGGGCGCGGAATGCGGCGAGGTAGCCGACGAACTGCGTCACCATGATCAGCGGCCCGGGCGTGGTTTCCGCAAGGCCCAGCCCGTCGGCCATCTCGCCTGCGCCGAGCCAGCCGTAATGCTGGACCGCAGCCTGCGCCATGTAGGTCAGCACCGCATAGGCGCCGCCGAAACTGACCACCGCCAGGCGGGCGAAGAAGCTGCCGATCTGCCACAGCACGTGGTGCTCGCCGAGCGTGGCGAGCACCAGCGCCAGCGGCGCGGCCCAACAGGCGGCGCCGACGAGGACGGCCCAAAGGGTCTGCCCCCACGGTTGCGGCGCCTGCACGGGCGGGGGCGCCACCGGGCCTAGCTTGAGCCACGCCGGCCGCGTAGTGGCCACCAGCGTGCCGACCAGCAGCGCGCCGATGACGACCACCGGGAACGGCAGGTTGAACAGGAACAGCGCGACGAGTGAAATGGCCGCAACGACGCGCTTGAACGGCGAATTGAGCGCGCGCCCGGCCACCCGCAGCAGTGCCTGGACAACAATCGCCAGCACCGCCGCCTTGATCCCCAGGAACAGCGCGGCAAACCAGGCGAGGTTCGCGGCGAAGCCGTAGAGCATCGACAGCGCCAGCATGACCAGCGCCCCGGGCAGCACGAACAGCAGCCCCGAGGCGAGCCCGCCCTTCAGGCCGTGCAGCTTCCACCCGATCCAGATCGCCAGCTGCTGCGCCTCGGGCCCGGGCAGCAGGTGGCAGAAGTTCAGCGCATGGAGATACTGCTCTTCGCTGACCCACTGGCGCTCCTCGACCAGCTCGCGGTGCATCAGCGCGATCTGACCGACCGGCCCGCCGAAGCTGAGGCACCCGATCCGCGCGGAAACGCGGAGCAGTTCGGCAAAGGAGGGCGCGCGCATGGGCGCCGCGGGAGTATCGAGAGATGTCGGAAGAGGTTCGGTCACCGGGTACGCCTTACCGTCCGCAGGGAGCGCCTGCGGGCAATGAGGCAACGCTTGGGCCGGGTGGCCTGACCGGGAGGTTGCAGTGCCCCGATGCCGGCTGGGTAACAGCCGCTGCCGGGTTTGAAAAGGGGGGCTCAGGGCAGGCCCAAGCGAACTCCGGCCCAAAGCGTACGCGGCGCGCCGAGGTCGATCGAGCCGGCCTGATTGCGGGTCTGTACCGCGCTGTCGGTCAGGTTTTCCGCGCGCAGCACCAGGGCCAGCCCGGCCCCCAACGGGATCTGCGCAAAGGCGTCAAGCGTGGTCGCGGCGGGCAGCCGGTCGGTCTCGAGATCGTCCTCGAACTGCATGCCGACGTGCTTGAGGGTCAGCGCCAGAGCGGTCCCACCGGTGCTCCGCCAGCCCAGCGTGGCGCTCGCCGCAAGCTCGGGTGTTTGCGCCGGGCGCTTGCCGTCGAGCTGGGCCGAGCTGCTCGCAGCGCGAACCCCCGCGTCGGTCCAGGCCAGCGAGCCGTCGAGCGTGACCGCGCCGAAGCGCAGGCTGGCGCTCGCCTCCACCCCGCGCGCGGCGATGGCGTCGACATTGCGCCGCTCGCGCAGGTTCGTGCCGATTGTGACGTTGGCGATCGCGTGGTGCACGCGGTTGTCGAACGCGGTCAGCGCCAGCGTAAGCACGGGCGAGGGACTGAAATCGAGCCCCGCCTCGAACCCCTCGAGCCGCTCGTTGCCCAGCATCGGGTTGGCGCGGGTGACGACCGGGAACACCGTGAACGGGCGGTAGAGTTCGTTGAGCGTGGGCTGGCGCACGCCGCTGTAGGCCGAGCCGCGCAGGCGCAGCCCGCGGCCGAGCGCCAGTACCACGCCGCCGCGCGCCGAGACATCCCAGCCACTGCGGTCCGGGTAGGCAGCAGTGGTGGTGGGCACTCCGGCGGCATTGATTTCGGCAAAGCGCCCCGCGGCGAGCGTGGTCCGGTCTCCCCGCAGCCCGGCGGTGAGCACCAGCGGCCCCACCGTCCAGTCGTCCTCGGCGAACAGCCCGAGATCGCTGTTGCGCCCGCCGATGGCGCGCCGCGCGGTCACCGCGCCGCTGGCAGCATAGCTCGCTTCATGCGCCGTGCCTGTCGCCACCCGCCAGTCCGCTCCGATGCGCAGCACGTGGCCCGAGCCGACGGGGGGGCGCAGCTCCAGCTTGCCCCCCCAGCCGGTCGACGGGGTCGCATACTGGTCGAGCGACCGGCGCAATGTCGCCGCCGAGATCACTACGTTGCTGAAATCGCGGGCGTGCAGGTAGGCCAGCGCATCGAACCCCCAGGCGCCGCGGCCAACCAGGCGCACGCTGGCGTCCTCCCCGGTCGAGGTGCTGTCCGCCCCGGCGAACCGCAACGTGCGCGCATCGCCGAAGGCGGCGAGGCGCGCCTGTAGCTCCACCTTGGGCGCAAGCGGCGCAACCGCGCGCGCGCCCACCGACCATGAGCGGTAGGCCGCGCGCACGCTCGCCGGCCCGCGCTGGCTCTCGGGCGTGGTCCAGAACCCGGGCCCGCGGTTCCATTGGCCCGAGATCACCGCAAACCCGCCGCCCAGCCGCGGCGCAAGGCGGGCGGACAGTTCGCTGTCGCCGCGATCGTCGACCAGCGCCTCGCCCGAGACGAGGCCAAGCTCGCGCGGACCGGCGCTCGCCAGTTCGATCGTCCCCGCCACGGCGCCCGAGCCGAACGCTCCCGCACCGCCGCCCCGCGTCACCCGCACCCCGGCCAGCGCGCCGGGATCGATCGCGGAAAAGGGAATATAGCCGAAGAACGGATCGGCCTGCGGCACACCGTCGAGCAGGACGAGCGTCCGGCTGGTGGCGTTGCCGCCCAGCGCCCGAAGCGTTACGCCCTGCGCCGAAGGATTGGCCGAGCGGCTGTCCGAGCGGCGAAACTGCTGGAACCCAGCCACGGCCGAAAGCGCATCTTCGATCCGCCCCGAGGCTGTCTGCTGCAACCGCTCGCGCGGAAGATCGACCACGTCGTAGGCCGCGGCGGCCGGAGGCAGATCGAGCCCATGCCCGGTCACCACGATCTCCTGCGCGCCAGCCTGCGCCGCCCCGAGCGCCAGCGCGGCGCCCGCTGTGCCGGCGCACGCCGTCAGGCGGAGCATGGGGAACATGGGCAAAGCGTGGGCTCCGTCAGCTGCCAACCACGCAAAAAGCCCCGGCGAACCAATTGGTTGCCGGGGCTTTTTGAATGGTGGGCGTAGGAAGGATTGAACTTCCGACCCCTGCGACGTCAACACTAGCCCCCCACGCATTTTTGCGATTTGTTCGTGTGCCTGCATTCGTCAGCGCGTCGTTTCTCAGGATTTGCGTCCATTCCGTACCAAGAAGGGGTGCAAGTTAAACCGGTCGAACCCTGTGGGAAATCGGTCCTGGTCTGCGGCCCGCCGTCTCGACTGAAACGGTTCTGATCCAGGTCCTCTCTCGTCGGACTCGGAGAGGTCCCGGGAGCGACCATGACCCCAGCAAACAGCTGTCGATGCAGCCATTCGCGCTCGGCCCGTTGACCGTAAAACGCCGCGGCACTGATTTGCCTGCATCGCCGACATCCGCAAAACGCCTACCCCAATCAAGGGACACAGCATTGCCGTTTGCCGCGCGCAGTAGAGGATATTGCGACTCACGACAACCGTGGGAAGGAAGGGCAGCGGCGTGCGCGGGGCAGGGAGCAAACCGGGCATGGCGAGGTTCAAGCCCAGGCGACCGCCATCGGGATGGATGACCAGACGGGCGCCGACGACGTTGCTCTTGTACTCATGTTCAGCCCACCACCCTCGGTGATGCATCCAAGGCTGTGGGCAATGAGGACACTCTCAAGTTATGGTTTTTGGCCGCAAACGAACGCTTTGCTTGACCTTCAAAAACTCAACTGCTTAGGTAGACATATCCCAGCGCACCGGAGTCGAGGTCGGCCGCAGCTATCTTGGGTCCTCGACCGCGGCATTTGATCGGGATGCAGCTTGCTCCGCGTTACCAACCGCTAAAGCGCACGATGCTCAGGCGACAACGCTCGGCGTCGTGATCCCCTCAACCGATGAGGTGATACGATGCGCATGACCCAGACCTACTGACCAGCAAGCGTGTGCCGGCCGCATTCGGCCGGGCAACTACGGCCTTCCCCTGCGTCAATTCACGCTTGGGACCGCCGCAACCGCCCCGGCATGCCTCGGGTCGGCCGGCACCGCTTTGCTCCAACCTTCGGCCCGCGGATTGTCCCGCGGGACCACAAAAAACTTGCCGGTCGTATCGAGGGATGCGCGCCGCAGGGCGCCAGTTTGCGCCTGTGAAACAGGGAAAGTCCATGTCAATATTCTTGAAGTCCGCCACGCTGGCGTTGCTCGCCGGCACCGGTACCGCCTGGGCGAACCCCGTGTTTGCTGCAGGAGCGCAGCCAGTGACTGTTGCCGCCGCAGCTGCCGCTGACGAGGCCATCGCCGACGTGCCGTCCGATGCCGAGATCACGGTCACGGCCCGCCGCCGGGTCGAGCGTGCTCAGGACGTGCCGATCGCGCTGACCGCCGTTAGCGGCGACACGATCGAGCGGATCGGCGCAACCAATCTCACCCAGATCGCCCAGCTCACCCCGACGCTGGTCATCCGCAACAACAACGCCCGCAACACCTTCGCGAACATCCGCGGACTGGGCTCGAACTCGGACCAGAACGACGGGCTTGAGATCGGCGTCGGCTTCACCATCGACGACGTCTACTACGGCAGGATCGGCGCAGCTCAGTTCGACTTCATTGATCTTGATCGCGTCGAGGTGCTGCGCGGCCCCCAGGGCACGCTGTTCGGCAAGAACACCACCGCCGGGGCGATCAACATTGCGACCCGCGGACCCTCGTTCGACTATGGCTTCACCGGGGAGGCGACCTTGGGCGAGGGAGGCTATCACCAGGTGCGCGGATCGCTCACCGGACCGCTGGTCAAGGACCTCGCCGCGGTCCGCCTGACGATCTCCGACACGCACCGCGACGGCACGCTCTACAACCTCTACAACGGTCGCAAGATCAACGATTATGACAACTTCTCCGCCCGGGGTCAGCTGCTGCTGACCCCTGCGTCCAATCTGTCGATCCGGTTGATCGGGGATTATTCGAAGCAGATTTCCTACTCGCGCAGCTCAAGCGTGGTCGGCCTGTTCACGACCTATGCCAACGGTGCGCCGCTCACCAACAACTGGCTCGATCGCGCAGTTCGCGGGGGTTACGCGCCGCGCTTCAACGTTAGTGATCCGTTCGCTCGCATCGTCGATGTCAATGGTCCGGTCCAGGCCAACATGGAGGGCTACGGGGTTTCCGGCAAGATCGACTGGAACCTCGGCAATGCGACCCTGACTTCGATTACCGCCTGGCGCGGCTGGGACTGGCTCCCCGACAATGACTCCGACACCACTCCACTCGCGGTCACACTGCACAGCGGAACCGACAACCACCAGCGCCAGTTCAGCCAGGAGCTGAGGCTTGCTTCAAGCGGCACGCGCAAGGTCGATTACGTCGCGGGGCTCTACTATTTCTGGCAGAACGTGAATGGCCTGGGCCATTACCAGCAGGGGCCGGCCTCGGCTTCGTGGAACAACCCCACGGCCAACCAGACGCTCGCCAACTATGCACTGAACGGCTTCCTCTCCCTGTCCGTCATCGAGCCGATTACGAAGAGCTACGCGGCCTTCGGCGAGGCCACCTGGCATGCCAGTGATGCGATGAGCGTAACGGCGGGCCTGCGCTTCACCCACGAGGACAAGACAGGCCTGTTCAATCAGTTCACGGCCGCGGGCAATGACCTCTCACCGCTGAGCGCGGCGGACCGGGCCAAGGCGCAGGCGCTGCGCGACGCGATCTATCCCGAGAAGCGCTACACAACGGGGCTCAAGAACGACGCGCTGACCGGCCGGCTCACGCTGTCGTACAAGGTCGCGCCCGACGTGCTGACCTATGCGACCTATTCGCGCGGCAGCAAGTCCGGTGGCCTCAGTCTCGGCGATCTTCCGGCTGGCGTCTCGCCCGTGGTCAAGCCCGAGACCGTCGATGCCTGGGAGGTCGGGATCAAGAGCCAGTTCTGGGATCGTCGGGTAACGCTGAACGCGGCCGCCTACTGGACAGAGGTCAAGAACTACCAGGCTGGCATCACCGAGCAGATCGGCACCACTAGTTCCTCGATCCGATACATCTCGAACATCCCGGGCGTCCGCTCGCGCGGGTTGGAGGCGGACCTCGCCGTGGCGCCCTCACGCTGGGTGCGGTTCACGGCCTCGGCCGCCTACAACGAGGCGATCTACAAGAACTACCGCAACGCGCAGGTGGCGCCCGAGAACCGCAATCTGACCCAGGTGCAGGACCTCACCGGGGTGCAACTCGCGAATGCGCCGCGGTTTATCTACAACCTGTCGCTCGACCTCGCTCGCCCCGTCGGCCTGCTTACAGGCGAGGACGAGGTCTACGCGCGGGTGGACTACAATCATCGCTCTTCGAACGACACCAGCGGCAGCAATTCGATCTACACCCGCATCCCCGGCTACGGTGTCGCTAATGCCCGCCTAGGCCTGCGGCTGGCCGATGGCCGGTACGATCTTTCCGCCTGGGCCACCAACCTCTTCAACAAGCGGTACTTCGAGGCGCTGAGCGCCTCGAACCAGGGCCTGATCACCGGCGCGCTCGGCAACGAGCGGACCATTGGGGGCACACTGCGCGTCAACTTCTGATCCCTTCCAAGCACAGGACCACTTCACATGACCACATTTCACGTCCGCGCGGTGCTTGCCGCCGTTCTCTCGACCACCGCGCTGTCCGCCCTCTTCCAGCCGCTCGCCGCGCAGGAAGGCGCTACGCCGCAACTGCAGAGCAGCAGCGCGTTCACCCATGGGCCCTTGCTCGGCAACGTCAGCGCCAGCTCGATCCGGGTCTGGGCACGGACCAGAGTGCCCGGCACATTCCAGGTGCTCTATTCGACCAATCCCGACCTGTCGCAGGGTCAACTATCTGCGCCGGTGAAGACCGACTGGGAGCACGACGCCACCGGTTGGGCGGAACTCAGCGGGCTCAAGCCCGCCACGCGCTACTACTATGCATTGGTTGCGGGTGGGGCGCCGGTCGACACGCGCGTGGGCGGTGCGGTCAATTCCTTCCGCACCCTGCCCGATGCGAGTGTCTATCGCGATCCGCAGCTCAACCCTGAGGGCCTGTTCAACTTCGCCTTCGAGATCGGCACCGGCAACAACCAGAACCCCGACCGCAAGAACCTGCCGCCAACCTATCGCCTGATGGGCGACAACCTCACGGGCAAGATTGATTTCCAGATTCAGAACGGGGATTGGATCTATGAGGACGGGCGCGACGTGACCGCGCCGCAATGGGCCACGGCCCGCGGCGTCGGCAAGCTGCCGCGCCGGGTCGAGCTGGCCCAGGGCATCACCGGCAACTGGGAGAACTACCGCCGCTACCTCGACGGCTCGGCCGACCTCGCCAGTTTCTATCGGAGCACCCCGCTGTTCATCACGCTCGACGATCACGAGATCCTCAACGACGTGATCGGCTCGGGCGAGGGCGGCTTCCGCGCCGACGCACGGGGCAAGCCGTTCCACCAGGACCTCGGCTCCCGTACCGATCGGGAGAGCGATGTCGAGCGCGCAGTCTACCGCGACCCGGCAGAGGCAGCGTGGGACGACTACGTCGGGTGGAGCAATCCGCACCCTGGCGGCGCACAGGCGATCCGCTTCGGAACGGCGAAGACAGTAGCAGGAAGCCACGTGCTTACCGACCCCTCGGCCGATTTCACCAAGCTCAACCCGGCGAAGACCTCGAACCTCCACGTGCTGTGGGGCTTCGGCAACACCGGCGTCTACACCATCGAAAAGGTGCTCGACGCCCATCATATCCAGCTCAAGGAGCCGTTCACCGTCACCGAGCAGGCGACATACTCCATCGGCAGCAATCGCTACACCAAGTTCCGCGTTGGCAACGCCGACATCTTCCTGCTGGACGCACGCTCCAACCGTACTCTGCAGGAGAAGTATGCGGACGGAACCGGCCCGGCCAAATCGATGCTGGGCGCGGCGGAACATGCCTGGCTGGTCAATGAACTGAAGGCGAGCGACGCGCAGTTCGTGTTCATCGTCTCCTCGGTGAACCTTGCCGTGCCGCACGACAACGGGGTTTGGGCGGGTAAGGGCCTCGCCAGCCAGCAGAAGGACGACGGCTGGACCGCCCAACTCACGGAGCGCGCGCAGTTGCTGAAGCTGGTAGAAGGTCTCGGGAAGCCGGTGTTCTTCCTCACCGGCGATCTCCACAAGAGCTTCGTGGCGCGGGTCGCACCGGGCGTCTACGACGTTGCGACCGGGCCGCACACGAGCAGTCCGCATCGGCTCACCGACGCGGGCGGGGCACCGCCGAGTGGCTGGTACAAGTCCGGCGACCGGCTGGTGAACATCCTGTGGTCAAGCAACCAGTACCGCAATGACAGCCCGCGCCAGCGGCGCGCGGGCAACGACTGGCCGATCTATACGGTCGTGAAGGTCAACAACGCCTACAACGTGCCCGACGCCAACGGCAAAGACCGCTGGATTGCTTATCCCGAACCTCAGGTGATCTTCGAGTTCCACGACGGGTACACCGGCGAACTGGTGTTTGCCTATTCCGTCTCCACATCAGAGGCCAAGCGCGAAGCTGAGCCGGTCAGCCTTGATCGGGTCAAGGTGCTGAGCGGGATCGCGCCGTGAACGCCCCGGCCAGGATCAGCGTCGTCAGCGATGTCGCATCGGCTCCGGCCGGTGCGACCTCCCGCCGCGATCACGCAATCGCCCTCGGGCTGCTCGCTGTTGCTGCGGCCTATGCAACCGTGCGGTATAACCTGTTCAAGGGCGTGCCGTGGAGCGACTGGCCTGGCTACATCGCCAACAAGGCGCTCGCAGTTGCCGGACTCTGGCTGCTGGCGTGGGCTGCTTGGCGCAAGTTTAAGGGAGCGGGCAGTACGCGTGTGCCGATGGCTTGGGCCGGCTGCCTCATCCTGAGCCACGCGCTGGTCTCGTTTTGCCTGTTCGGATCTGCCTACTTCCCCAAATACTTCGCGGCGGAGAGGGTGAACCTGATTGGCGGCGTGTCATTGCTGACCGGGGCGCTCGCTGTCGCCCTGCTCGAGCTGGGGGCCCGAAGTGCGCCGAGTTGGCAATCTCGTTTGTGGCTGAGGTCACTTGCCGGACTGCTTGTACTGTCGACATTGCACACTGCATTGCCCGGGGTTTCGGCCTGGTTTACGCCGGCCGAATGGCCGGGACGCCTGCCGCCGTTGACACTGCTTGCCAGCGTGCCGGGCGTGCTTATCGGGCTGCGACTGCTTACGGCCTCGGCGAGATGGCCCCATAAGGGGCCTCACCGGCGATCTTGAGTTCGCCAGCGAACCGGAAGATCTCGCATGCCCGGCGGGGTGGTTCGTCGCGGTCAGCCGCATAATGAACCACGGCCATTTGCGCGACCTCGTCGGCCACCGCCGCGATCAGCCTGAAGCGCAAGTGCGAGATCTCTGCCGGTACCGAGACCAAGATCGCTCAGTTCTCGGGCATGCCTCAACCCGGGTGACGGAGAGAGTATATGCGCGTTACGCCCGATCTTCATGCGCGACGCAGCTGAAGCCTTAGACTGGTGAGCCGACGATCGGGTCTGCGCGGACGTGGGCTTGAGATGTCGGGTTCAACTTACCCGAGCGAACCCTGCGGAACGGCAACAAAAAGCCCCGGCGAACCAATTGGTTGCCGGGGCTTTTTGAATGGTGGGCGTAGGAAGGATTGAACTTCCGACCCCTGCGATGTCAACACAGTGCTCTACCACTGAGCTATACGCCCGATCCAT
>Ga0068858_100000430_pt1 | contig 43681 bp, 36 predicted proteins | sample KBSSwiS12_FD_66589 | JGI IMG/M metagenome (GOLD analysis project Ga0068858, IMG submission 66589) | Switchgrass rhizosphere microbial communities from Kellogg Biological Station, Michigan, USA - KBS Switchgrass S1-2 | ecosystem: Host-associated > Plants > Roots > Rhizosphere > Soil ...
GTGATGCCGTTTTCGTGGCTAATACCAATAGCAATGACATCTCCCGTTACACCATAAAAACCGATGGCACGCTTGTCGCGGTAACTCCGAACGTCACAGTGGGAGGCACGAATCCCATTGCTATGGCGATGGATTCGGCGGGAAAATTCCTTTTCGTATTAAACCAGGGGGCGTTTGGAGCAATTGATGGCGGCTCGGTCTCGGTCTTTTCCATCGGCTCAAATGCAGGTTTGACCACGGTCGGGACTAGTGGAAATCTCAACAGCGCTTCCGCGCTCGCGGTAACTCCAGATGGGAAATTTCTCTACGCCACCGATTCGCAATACAGCACGATTCAGGGGTTCTCCGTAGATGCGAACGGTAGCCTGACACTTATTACCCCGCCGTCGCACCTTTCCACCAATGGTTTGCCCGGCGGGATCCCCATCGCCCACGGTACTACCCCCATGGGATTGCTCACGACGCTGGACGATGCGAAAAATCCCAGCCCAAACCCCATCTTCTTGTATGTGGCCACTGTGGGAACGGGACAGATTTCCGTCTACGAAATTTGCGACAAACCTTCGCTGAATTGTTCCAACGCCGGCGCGGATCCAGGAGATTTGCTCGAACTGCCCAATTCTCCTTTTGCCGCAGGTGGCGAACCGGGCCAGATGGCGATGGTTAGCCCTGCGGTGGTGACTCCGCCTGCAGGCACCTTTCTCTATGCGGCGGACCATAAGCTTAACCGCATATTGCAGTATTCGGTTTCACCCGTTACCGGCTCATTGACCCCACTGAGCCCGCCTGCGGTTTCCGCCGGATCAACTCCGGTGTGGGTTGGCGCCCGTCATGATGGGCAGTATGTTTTTGCTACCAACAATGGTTCACAGTCGTTGTCGGTCTATACGATCACTGATCCCAAGGCAGGCAACTTGACTAATGCGACGACCGCGGTCGTCGCGACGGGCAGTAATCCATCTGCGGTAGTGGTGCCGTAACAATCTTAAGTGGGAACCTTCAAAATCAGGTAACCGCCTACCAGACCAAAAATCAAATCCGGCGACCATGCCGCCAGCACCGGCGGTAGTTGGCTGACATTCCCCATGGCTTCAAATAGGCCGGAGATACTCAAATAAACGACAGCAATTCCCGCCGCCACAGCCACCCCGGCAATGGCTCCTCGCTTCCCCGCAGATACAGAGAAGGGAACCGCGAGCACTGCCATCACCAGCACAATCGCCGGAAAGGCGAACTTCTTATGCAACTGAACTTTCAGCCGAACCACATCGAACCCGCTCTGCTGTAAATCGTGGATATAGCTCTGCAGCTCGGCATAGCTCATTTCTGAGGACTGCACGATTTCCTTCTTAAAGTAATTGGGTGGTTCACTCAATGCATTGAATGTAGCTACTTCAAACGTGCCGTAATGTTGGATAGCCGGCCCTTGTAGAGTGCGGCTCCAACCCTGTGTGCAGACCCAGCGTTGCAGATTTTCGTCCCAGGCCGCGCGGCTGGCGTAGATGCGCTCCTTCATCACAAATGTTTTGGGATCGAATTGAAATGCGGAAAGACTGCCGAACTGATTACGATCGGCGTCGAACAATTGGTAGTAGTAGATGGTCGAATGCTGCCCGAATATCCACCTGCGGTCCGGATTCAAATAAGTCTGCGGCGGCTTGCCTTTGATCTGATTGCGCAATGCATCTTGTCGTTTGTTGGTGTGAGGAAGATAGAACTGATCCAAAACAAATAGTCCGCCAGCCACCATCCCTGCCGCCACCAAAATCGGGACCACGATCCGGTAGATACTCATCCCGGTAGCCTTGATTGCCGTGATTTCGTTTGCTCTCTGCATCAATCCGAGCGTGATGACTACGGCAAAGAGCGTGCCCATTGGAGCGATGGCGTACAGGAAATACGGAGAAACGTTCAGCAAATATTCCCCCACGATCAGTGGAGAAATTTGATTGCGCAGTATGTCACCCAACAACTCAAACAATGTGAATACAAGGAACAAAATAAGGAATGCGGCGTAGATCATCACCAGATAAAGGCTGAAATCGCGCAGCACGTAGTCATCCAGAATCATTGGGAAGCTTGCGCGAAAAACGCGCCGGCGTGCTGCGGCACGTTGAAATGCTCCGCCGTTTCCGGCCACACGCAACCCTGCGGTAGTTTTGGTCTTCTGTTTTTTCCAACCCTTCAGAAAGCTGATTTCTAACGGCCTGCGCTCGGCCCTCCAGATCAGGAAACTTCCTCCAATGAAAAATACAATGTCGGCAAGCCATACGCCCAAAAACGCGGAAACTTTACCCTGTTTGGCCAGCGAAACACCCAGCAGCGACACGGAGTAGTAGGCAAACACCAAAGCAATCGTGATTACAAACCCAGCCGATTTGCCGCCCTTTTTCGACGAGAGCCCCAACGGAATTCCAACCAGTGCCAGCACAATACATGCCGTAGGAAGCGCAAAACGGCGGTGGAACTCTAAGTAGTACCAGCGCTTCATGTAAGCCCTGAGTCCTGTGGACTGGGTCAGCAATTCTGAAGTGCTGATCTGGCTGAGCGGCGCTGGTTCCTGTTCCTTGGTATCAGTTTGCGGCACTAAAATCGGTACATCGGTTTCCTCAAAAGTTGAGATCTGGTAATTGTTGGGCGCCTGCGGATTGGTTTCATGGATCGCCCCCCCGACCAGATGCAGGTGCAGCGTATCCTGGCTCTCTGCGACCAGAATCCCTTCCTGGGCAAGCGTAATGCGCGGCGCAGCCGGATTGGTGATGTCCGCGATAAATACACCCTTCCAGATGGCAGCCCCCTGTGCACTCTTTACGTCTTGAACATAAAGAACCAGCTTGGGGAATCCTTCGTAAAAAACTCGCGGCTGAACTTCAAACGAGACTTGTGATCCCTTGAGGCGGTTCTGCAGGCGTGCGAGCGCGGCCTGTGACATCGGCGCTATATAAACGCTATTGACCATCGCCAGCGCCCAGCCGACCAGCACAAAGATGGAAACAATCCGGAGAAAAGTCCAGATTCCAATCCCGCTCGCCCGCATGGCAGTAATTTCGCTGTCAGCAGCTAGACGACTGAGGCCGATCAGGATGCCGATCAGCACTCCCATGGGAATGGTGTAAGTAAGGGCTCCCGGAATCGTATAGAAGAAAAGTTCAGCAACGCTGGGCAGCGGTGCACTATTGCGGACCACAAGTTCAAGAATGCGAGCAAGGCTCTGGGTAAAAAGAACAAACGTGAAGACTCCCGCACCAATCAAGGCGTGATACGTAATCTCGCGCAGGATGTAGCGAGTAAGAATGCGCATGGTGCAGGTTTAAAGCGAGAATAGCACACGAATGGGCGGACGCCCTTGTCGGCTCGAGCACACAGCGCGAGTTATCGTTTGAGGAATAATACTGACAGCGGAGGCAAAGTCAGCTGAAGTGAATGTGGCCTGCCATGCGCGGGAATGTCCTGCGCCTGTACTCCTCCGCCATTACCCACGTTGCTACCGCCATATTCTCCAGCGTCACTGTTGAGCAATTCGCGCCAGTAACCGTCGAAGGGCACTCCGACCACGTATTTCTCGCGCGGCACGGGAGTGAAGTTGCATACCACCAACACCGTGTCCCATGCGGATTTCCCTTTGCGTAAGAAGGAGAGCACGCTGGCCCCGCTGTCATTGGCATCGACCCATTCAAAACCCGCAGGATCGTTGTCCAGTTCGTGTAGCCCGGCTTCTTCGCGGTAAACACGGTTCAACTGCTCCACCCACTTCTGTACTCCGCTGTGAACCCGATATTGCAGCACGTGCCATTCGAGGCTGGTGTCGTGAGCCCACTCGCGTATCTGGCCGAATTCGGTTCCCATAAACAGCAGCTTCTTGCCGGACTGACCATACATATATCCGTATAGTACCCGCAGGTTGGCAAACTTCTGCCATTCATCGCCGGGCATTTTGCCGATCAGCGAACCTTTGCCATGTACCACTTCATCGTGCGAAAGCGGGAGAACAAAATTTTCGGTGAAGCCGTACAAAGAACGGAACGTCAGCTGATTGTGATGATATTGTCGATGAATTGGCTGATGCTGCATGTACGAGAGCGTGTCGTGCATCCAGCCCATATCCCACTTGTAGCCGAAGCCGAGGCCGCCAACGTAGGTCGGGCGTGAAACCATCGGCCAAGCTGTAGACTCTTCCGCCATCGTCACGATATCCGGATGCTCTTTGTAAGCCTCCAAATTGAAGCGGCGCAGGAAATCGATCGCTTCTAAATTCTCGCGCCCACCGTACTGGTTGGGAATCCACTCGCCATCTTTACGTGAATAATCGAGGTAGAGCATCGAGGCAACCGCATCCACACGCAATCCGTCGATGTGGTACTTATCCAGCCAGAACATCGCACTCGACATGAGAAAGCTGCGAACTTCATTCCGCCCGTAATTAAAGATATAGGTGTTCCAATCCGGATGGAATCCCTTGCGCCAGTCGGCGTGCTCGTAAAGGTGTGTCCCATCGAAATACGCCAGACCATGAGCGTCGGAAGGGAAGTGCGACGGCACCCAATCCAAAATCACACCGATACCATTCTGATGCAGATGCTCCACGAAATACATGAAATCTTGTGGCGTACCATAGCGCGAGGTCGGAGCGAAGTATCCGGTCGTCTGATATCCCCAGGAGCCGTAGAACGGATGCTCCATGATGGGGAGCAACTCGACGTGAGTGAAATTCATCCGCTTTGCGTAATCGGCCAGCTTGGGGGCGATCTCTCGATAGCTCAGCGAGCGGTTGTCGTCTTCTGGAATGCGCATCCACGAACCCAAATGGACTTCATAGATTGACATCGGCGCATGCCCGGACTGCTTATGAATACGGCCCGCCATCCATGAACTATCAGCCCAGTCGTAACTCAAATCCCAGACAACCGATGCTGTCCGTGGCGGATGTTCGTGCATGACTCCAACCGGATCTGCTTTATCGCCTATATGTCCGTTGTGCTGCGAGACAATATGGAACTTGTACAGCGTGCCCTTGCCAAGGCCGGGCAAAAATCCTTCCCAGATGCCGGAATTTCCGCGCGGAGCCAGCTGATGCGCGTGTCCATCCCAACCGTTGAAATCTCCAATGACAGAAACTTCACGCGCGTTCGGGGCCCACACTCCAAAGCAGGTGCCCTCCTGCCCATCCACCGTCATAACATGTGCGCCAAGCTTCTGGTAGATGCGGTAGTGGCTGCCCTCGTTGAACAGGTAGAAATCGTGATTGCTGAGCAAACTGACATCGCTGCGCGATTGGAGAGTAACTGGGTTCATGGGCTTTCCTGGCTTTCCCGAAACAAATCCGAACCATCGAATCTTTAGTTTACCGGATACCTTTGCTACGCACACAACACCGCAGGTAACCAAAATCTGCGTGCTAGACTGAGTTTTAGCGATGCCAGTGATTCGCGTTATTGTTCTATGGCACCAGCATCAGCCTTTTTATAAGGACCTGGTCACCGGGGAATATCGTCTTCCCTGGGTACGCCTGCACGCCCTCAAAGACTACTATGGGATGGTCAAGCTGCTGGATGAGTTTCCCCATGTCCACCAGACTTTCAATCTCGTTCCGTCGCTGATCACCCAGATTCAGGACTATGTCGACGGCACGGCAAACGATCCGTTCCTGCAAGTAGCTGCCAAGCCAGCGAAAGATCTATCGCTCGATGAGCGAAAGTTCGCTATCCAATACCTATTCCAGGCGAACCCTGTGAACATGATTGGGCGTTATCCGCGCTACCAGGAATTGTGGGAGCGTTTTCGCGGCTGCGGCGATTGTCCGGAGAAGGCAGAAAAATGTTTTGCGCCACAAGACTTTACCGATTTGCAAGTGTTGTCGCAGATTGCCTGGTTCGACGAATTCTTTCTGGAAGAACCCGATATCGCCGCACTGATCAAGAAACGTCACACCTTTTCTTTAGAGGACCAGCGTTTCGTGATCTCCCGCGAGCGGGAATTGATGGCCAAAGTTTTACCCGCGCACGCGGATGCTCTCCGACGCGGAGGGATTGAAGTATCTACCTCGCCCTTCTACCACCCGATTCTTCCCTTGGTGTGCGACACGAATGCGGGCGCAACCTCCAGTCCTGGCCTGCCGCTTCCGCAGAACCGTTTTTGCCGTCCTGAGGATGCCAAAGAGCAACTGCTGCGCGGCCTCGATCTCCACGAAAAGGTTTTTGGAGTTCGTCCCCAAGGCGTGTGGCCGTCGGAGGGAAGTGTCTCAGAAGAAGTCTTGGCCATCGCGCACAATCTCGGTGTGAAGTGGATGGCCACCGATGAAGGTGTGCTCAGCAGAAGTCTGGGAATCAATTTCTACCGTGACGGCGGCGGCAGGCTATCTCGCGACAACGCCGAAAGACTCTACAACATTCACCGCTACGAAAAAGCCGGGACGGAAATGCATCTGATTTTCCGCGACCACGCGATGTCGGACTTAGTCGGCTTTGTCTACTCCGCCATGCCGGCACGGGACGCCGCCAATCATCTGATCCGCAACATCAAAGAAGCAGCCCAGCCGATCCTGAGCAAAGGCCAAGACGCAATGGTTCCGGTAATCCTCGATGGCGAAAATGCCTGGGAATACTATCCACAGTCTGGGCGCGAATTCTTGCGCCGCTTCTATGATGAATTGCAAAAAGATCCAAGCATCGAGGCCCTAACGGTTTCTGAAACGATCGAGCGCTGCAAGCAGCCGGGGAAACTGTCGTCGTTGGTTCCTGGCTCATGGATCAACGCCAACTTCAACGTGTGGATTGGTGCTCCCGAAGACAATCGCGCCTGGGACTATCTCTATCATGCGCGCGAGTTCTACTCTCAAGTTGCCCCTAATGTCACTGAAGGGCAACGAAAGCTAGCCTTCGAAGAACTTCTCATCGCAGAGGGTAGTGACTGGAACTGGTGGTACGGCCCCGAGCATCACTCGGCGAATGATCGCGAATTCGATGAACTTTACCGCAAGCATTTGTCCAATGTGTATCACGCTTTAGGCGCAGTTCCTCCGGACTTTCTGGCGCAGCCCATCACCATAGACCTAGCTCGCCCATCATTTGTCCCGCAAACCGCATATATCCATCCGCACATCACAGGAGAAATGGTCCGCTACTTCGAATGGATGGGTGCAGCCGCATACACCGCCGATCACCATTCCAGTGCTATGCACGGCAAGACCTTTCTGCTCGATGCCGTGAACGCCGGCATCGACGAAGAATTTGTCTACGGCAGGCTGGATTTCATCAGCGGAGTGCCCGAAAGTAAATTTGTCATCGTGGTTAATTTGGAATCCTTGTCAGAAACTAGACAGACCGAGCAAGCCCTGCGCCTCGATCTGGCTGCCAGCGGAAAGAAACTAGATTCCTGGAAAATCACGATCCCCGGCACGGGGGAAGTTCTGGGTTCGGCTTCATCGCCGGCAGGCAGTGCAGTGGCTCTAATGCGAAATTTCGAGTTCAAACTGCCGTTGAAGTGGCTGGCCGCAGCAAAAGAAAACAAATCTGCGAAAACCCTGCGGCTGCGCTTCAGCTTGTGGGAAAACCGCCTTCCCGTGGACGCTTTGCCCGTTGAGGGCTGGATTGAACTCCAACTCGTGAGCGAAGGCGAATTCAGTTAGCCTGCGGCTAATTTCTTGCGAGTGTCAGTTTTTTTCCAGCGTCGTCCCCAAAGTCTCTATCGCTTCCATACATGCAAGGCGCATCTGTAATTGAAGACCCTGTCCGGTATTTCCCACAACCATCAGCATGGCAGTACCGTGTAGCAGTGCCCAGACAGACAATGCAAACCGCGTGTAGTCGTCCGGTTTGCCTCCATAACGCAATGCAAGACGCTGTTTTAACAAGTTGAAAGAGGGCCACTGCTCATTGACCGATGGAGGTTTCGACCACCCCGCAGATATCAACTCGTATTCATGCGGGTGTTTCGCCGCAAACTCCAAGTAAGCTTCACAAGCCTCGCGGGTGGTGGTCGCTGCTTTCAGCAAGACAAAAAGTCTTTGCCGCGTATCCAGACAGAGTGTCTGCAGTATTTGTCTACGGTTGCGAAAACGCTCATAAACCGTAGGCGTAGTGGTCCGGGCCTCCCTGGCAACGGCCCGCATGGTCAACGCGTGTTCGCCGCCTCGCTTCCAGAGTCTGCGTGCGGCATTGAGAATGCGCTGTTCTAGGGCTGGATCAGCATGACGGGGCACAGTTGTCTCCTTTGGCAGACAATTGCCTAAGAGCAATATTAATCTTGACAGCGTTAAACTAACAACGTATAATTATTAAAATTCGATAAATAAATTAGGCCCTGTAGTGAGTTGTACGCCCGAATCACGATTGCAGGAGTAGAAATGGTTTCTTCGGACGAGCAGTTGAGCGGCAAAGACCCCGCCAAAATTAACATCATGATTTCAGATTTACGTGCAGCCTGGATTGACCTGTTAGGGGCCCGCTGCGCCACCGATCGTCTCCGCTTGCGCTATTCCGCACAAGAAGTTGCCCGGTTTGCCGAACGTACTACCCTAAACAAGTCGCTCGACGCGGTGAACGCGATGTGTGAATACTTCTCTGAAATCAGGAAGCACATCTCCACGCAAAGTTAAAAAAAATGGTCGCACGCTGTGCGCCACGGTTGCCCTCCCCCATCACGGGCCCCCTCGACTACTTATGCTTACCCCCACCGAGGGGGCCTGAGGGCATCAGGACTTATTGGCCGATACTTGCGGAATTCATCATCAGCGGACGGTTCAATTCCAGCACTAATTCCGTTCCAGACGGAATCATGGCGGATCGGTGACGGGCAAACCAGTGCACGGTCGCTCCGGTCGCTCCGACCGCACCGCCAATCAGCAGGCCGGGCCCGCTGCCAATCAGACCACCTGCCAACATGCCACCACCAGTTCCAGCCGCGAGTTCTGCTAGGTCATTGCGATCGTGTCCCGAGCCTTTGAACTGTCCTTCTTCGTTTACATCAGTTCCGCCACGCAGGTTGGTATCAACTAAGGTAGCGTCCAGCGGGAAGCGTTCGCCGCCGGGTAAAACTACTGCTTGAGGCAGAATGCCAATTGTCGGTTTGCCGGTGATGCGGCGCGGTTCGCTGACCTTGGTGACTTTGCCTTCCACGGTGGCTCCGACGGGGATAATAGTTTTCCCATCGAGCATCACAGGTTCCGATACGTGACCGGTGAACGGGTCCCCGGCTTTATTGGAAAAAGTGGTGAGCGCGCGGTCCAGTTTTACTTTAAGTGCGGTTCCCGCAGGCAGCGCAAGATTGGTCTGCGCCCAGGCTGCGGTTGCGAATAAGGTTGTGGCTAATGCGAGAAGTACTTTTTTCATCTTACCTCCTGAAATTATGGCTTCAGCTTTCTCACTACTGCTAGAACCTGATCGAGCGGCGCGCGGTCGCTCTGGCTGTCTCCGCGATAGATGTAGCGAATGGTGCGGTCGCGATCGACAACCATGCTCGCCGGGTGCGCAATGTTGAAGGCGTCAATCCCCAGCCGGTGATACAAGCCATAAGCCTTGGTCACCGTGCGGTCCTCATCGAGCAAGAAAGGGAATGACACCGGACGCTGCTCGAGAAACTTCTTCGGATTCCAGACCCCGTCGCCCTTTTCCGCCGCGATGTACACCAACTGCGCTTCCGTTTGCAGGATCTCGTCTTTGGCCAGTTCGAGCTTCGCCATGCGCTTCCCGCAGTTCGGACACCAGGTACCGCGCATGAACTCGACAATCAAAACTCCGCGCTTGAGACATCCGGAGAGCGAAACAATCCCCTGGCCATTTAGCGGTGAGAGCAAGAACTCTGGCGCACGTGAGCCTATCTGTAAGGTTTCAGTGCGGTCCTGCATCGCAGTTTCGACTGTAAGGCAAGCAAAATGTCGGGACAATAACCGAGGGAATACCTAGGATGAAGAGTTTTGGGCGTTGTTCGCGGTCTCTGCGCCTTTCTCTGCGATCTCTGCGTTTTTAAGCTTTTGGAGGTCAGGCCGGCGAAGAGTGCAGAAAAACGAAAAACCCCCAAGGACACGAAGACCGAATATTAAAGGCAATTCCTTCGTGCAACTTCGTGTTCTCGAGCGGTTGTAAACACAAGTTCAAATTGACCACTACCCCAAAATCCTAAAACGGAGGGTACGCTGAGAAACGATACCCAGAGAAACCCACGGATTTCAGAGCCTTGTAGCGTCGCTCCAGCGCACGTGTGATTTATAATCGTCTGCTTCCCTAAATATGGGCAAGACTTATAGAGTGTCGGCGCGCTGACGGGGCGGAGTCTCCGATTCGACTCCGACACCGGCCTTCCAGCGACCGGCGCCAGACCCGAAAGGACTTTCATGAGCAATATTGCAGACATCCATGCCCGCGAGGTCATCGACTCGCGCGGTAATCCCACGGTCGAAGCCGAAGTCACCCTCGCGGACGGATCTTTTGGACGAGCCATCGTTCCCAGCGGAGCTTCGACTGGTGAGCACGAAGCCGTTGAGTTGCGCGATGGTGATGCCGAGCGCTACTCCGGTAAAGGCGTGTTGAAGGCGGTCGAGAACGTAAACGGCGAAATCGCGGAGGCGTTGGCAAACATGGATGCCTCCGACCAGCGCGCCTTGGACCAGAAGATGATCGAACTGGATGGTACGGGGAACAAAGGCCGTTTGGGAGCGAATGCCCTCCTTGCAGTTTCCATGGCGGCGGCGCGCGCGGCGGGCAACTCCTTCGGTCTACCTCTCTACCGTTATCTCGGAGGTGCAGGAGCGAATACTCTGCCGACTCCCATGATGAACATCCTCAACGGTGGTGCCCATGCGGACAACAACGTCGACTTTCAAGAATTCATGGTGATGCCGGTCGGTGCGTCATCTTTTTCTGAAGCGTTGCGGTGGGGCGTCCAGGTCTTCCATATCCTGAAAGGGGTGCTCAAAAAACGCGGCTATAACACGGCTGTGGGGGATGAAGGCGGCTTCGCTCCTTCGGTTAAATCCAATGTGGAAGCCATCGAAGTCGTGCTGGAGGCGATTGAAAAGGCCGGGTTCAAACCGGGATACGAAATTGCCATCGCGCTCGACCCGGCGTGCAGCGAGCTTTACAAAGAAGGGAAATACATCTTCAAGAAGTCCGATAACTCCGTGAAGAGCTCGGACGACATGGTCCTGTTCTGGTCCAAGTGGGCGCGTGATTATCCAATCGTATCCATCGAAGACGGCCTCGCTGAAGACGACTGGGATGGCTGGAAAAACCTGACCGAACAGATCGGCGGCAAAATCCAGTTGGTCGGAGACGACTTGTTCGTCACCAACACCGAACGCCTGCAAGAAGGAATTGATAAAGGGGTAGCCAACTCAATCCTGATCAAAGTGAATCAGATCGGAACAGTGAGTGAAACTTTGGATGCCATCGATTTGGCCCGTCGCAATGGGTACACCTCGATCATTTCGCATCGTTCAGGCGAATCCGAGGACACGTTTATTGCGGATTTGGCAGTTGCAACAGGAGCAGGGCAGATCAAGACCGGTTCAGCGTCGCGTACCGACCGCATCGCCAAATACAACCAGCTGCTTCGGATCGAAGAGGAACTTGGCGATTCCGCCCGGTTCCTCGGACTGGAAGCGCTCAACTACAAAGGTTAGGACCACGGAGGCTGTATGAAGCGCTGTATCGCAACTTTCGTTTTTGGTTTGCTGCTGCTTGCCCCAGCCTCCGCCCAATCCCCACCCATCGATGCGCAGAGCAGCCGTGAGGATGTCATCCGGCTGTTTGACGTCATGCAGATTCGCCCGCAGATGGAATTGGTCATGCGGCAGATGTTTCAGCAAATGCGGGCCATGAGCCGCGAGGAGATGAAAGACCGTAAAGTGCAGGTAGGTCCGGAGGATATGGCGAAAGCAGATGCCGTGGCGGACAAGATCATGAAGGAGGTATCGATTTCCGACATCATTGATGACATGGTTCCGGTCTACCAGAAGCATCTCAGCAAAACTGATGTGGATGAGATGATCAAGTTTTATTCCACGCCCACAGGGCAAAAAATTCTGCGGGAAATGCCGGCCATGACCGCGGAAGGTATGCAGGCGATGCAGCCCCGGTTGCGTAAGCAAATGGATCAAATCAGCCGCGAGATTGACCAGATGATCAAGGATGAAAAGGCAAAGCCTAGCACAACGCCGCATGCCAGCCCAGCACCAAAGAAGAGCTAAGAATCTGAAATCCACGAAAGCCGTGGCAAGATTTTTCCTTGTGAATCGCAAAAACTCAGGAGAGAAATGCGTCCCAAACCGCTCGTTCTAATTATCCTCGATGGCTGGGGATATCGTGCCGAAACCAACGCTAATGCCATCGCGCTGGCCCGCAAGCCGGTCTACGACCGCCTGCTGCGTGAGTATCCAAACGCGCTGATCCAGACCAGCGGTAAATACGTTGGCCTGCCCGACGGCCAGATGGGCAACAGTGAAGTCGGACACCTCAACATCGGTGCCGGCCGGATCGTGCACATGGACAGCACGCGCATTGAGTCGATGATTCAGAATGGAGAGTTCTTCTCGCACCCGGTGCTCACTGCGGCAATGAAAAATGCGCGTTCCGGTGGAAGACGTCTACATCTGTTCGGGCTGGTTTCTGATGGCGGTGTGCACTCTTATCAGTCCCATTTGCACGCCTTGCTGAAAATGGCTAAGCAGCAGGGAGTCGAGCGCGTATTCGTCCACGCTTTCATGGATGGCCGCGACACTTTGCCAACCAACGGTGCTGGATATCTTGAGCTGCTACAGCAGAAAATCCGCGAGTACAACCTGGGAAAAATCGCCAGCGTAAATGGCCGCTACTACGCCATGGATCGCGACCGCCGCTGGGAGCGCATGGCCAAAGCGTTCAAGGCGATGACCTTCGGTGATGGCGAGGGCGGCAAATACGTCGATCCGGTGCAGGGAGTTAAGGATTCCTACAACAAAAATGTTACTGATGAGTTCATCATGCCGTTTGTCTGTGTGGACAACCGCGGCGAGCCGCTGACCACGATTCGCGATGAAGATTCCTGTATCTGCTTCAACTTCCGTGCCGACCGTGTGCGTCAAGTCACCCGCGCTCTAGCCCGCAACAGCGGCATCAACGATCAGGCCGGACGCGACTTGCCCGGCAGTGAGGATCTCGATAACACCATTCCGCGCGACCGTGTTCCCAGGAATCTGCAATACGTCTGCATGACGCAGTACGACAAAAAGTTTAATTTGCCGATGGTCATTCCGCCGGAGTCGATGGACAACATTCTGGCCAATGTCATGGGGCAGATGAATATGCGCAACCTGCGGGTTGCGGAGACCGAGAAATACGCTCACGTAACTTATTTCTTCAACGGAGGAGTCGAGCAGCCTTTCCCTGGTGAAGACCGCATCGTAGTTCCGTCGCAAAAAGTCGCAACTTATGATTTGAAGCCGGAGATGAGCGCATCGGGTATTGCCGACACAATTGTGAAAGCAGTCGAAGACGCCATCTTCGAGGTAATCATCGTCAACTTTGCCAATGCTGACATGGTTGGTCACTCCGGAAAGATTGAACCCACAGTCAAAGCAGTGGAAACCGTGGACGCATGTTTGGGAAGAATTGAGATCGCCGTTCGCGCCAAAGGCGGAGCTATGCTGATCACCGCAGATCATGGCAACGCGGAAATGATGGTTGATCCAGTAACCGGCGGCCCACACACCGCGCACACGACAAATCCGGTTCCATTTATTGTCGTCGCGGAAAACTACAAACAGTTCACGTTAAAACCCAATGGATCATTACGCGACATTTCTCCAACCGTACTCGGGATGTTGGGACTCGATGAGCCGAAGGAAATGACTGGACAGGATCTGCGCCTGTTCTCAAAATAATCAGACCACAGCAGACAATGGGTAAAAACCTCTGGGAGACTCTGTGTCCTCTATGGTTAAGGTTTTTGCATGAAGATACTACTGGCCCTCCATCACCGCCTGGAAATGTGGACTATCCCCACATGGTTCGTCGAAAAACTGCGCGCTTACTTCCCACAATTTGAAATCACTCACCGCGACACCTACGACAAACTCGAGGACTACGTGACGGATGCGGAGGTTCTGTTCACGCTGTCGCTGAGGCCAGACCAATTCCAGGTTGCCAAAAAGTTGAAGTGGGTCCATTGTCCAGCAGCCGCCGTCCACCAGTTTTCTTTCCCAGAGTTTGTGAACAGTGACGTGATTCTGACCAACGGTCGCGATGTCCACGGGCCGGTGGTAGCGGAACACGTGATGGCGTTGGTGTATGCCTTGGCTAAAAATTTCCACTTGTGCGCCCGCTACCAGCAAAGACGCGAATGGGGACAAGAGCCGGTCTGGTATGCCAATCCACACCCGCGGCTTATCGCCGGAGCAACTCTCGGATTGGTCGGTCTCGGCAGTATCGGACGTCGTGTTGCCAAACATGCATCCGACTTGGGAATGCGGGTCATCGCCACCAGAGGAAATCCAGAGAAGGGAACTAGCGAAGGAGTAGCTCAGGTTTTCCCCGCATCCCAACTCGACCAACTGCTCGCGCAGTCAGACTATGTGGTCCTCGCAGCCCCGGTCACGGCGAACACAGAAAACCTGATTGGCGCAAAACAATTGCACCTGATGAAGCCCGACGCCTGCATCATTAACGTCGGTCGCGGGCAATTGGTCGACCAATCAGCCCTGGCCCAAGCCCTGCGTGAAAACAGAATCGGCGGTGCTGCACTCGACGTGTTCGACAAAGAACCCCTGCCACCGGGCTCACCGTTCTGGGAGATGCAAAACGTGCTTATAACCCCCCACACCGCGGGTTTAGCAGGCCAGCTCTGGGAACGCGAATACGACCTGTTCTCAGAAAATCTTCGCCGCTACGTTGATCACCGACCCTTGCTCGCTTTGGTGAACAAGCAACAGGGCTATTAGTCTCACTACGCTCCCGCGATCGGAAACCTACAGCCTTTAGTTCAATCTTCTACAGACTTCTTTCGACTCTAACCCGCTATAACTTCCTGAAACAAGACAACTTCCCCCTCCCCCTGCGAATCAGAATAGGGGCTTAACAAAAGCATTCCATCGCGCTACGAGGTGAATCATGCTTTGGACAATTTTCGTGATTTTGCTAGTTCTTTGGTTACTGGGTCTGGTCAGCTCCTACACGCTGGGTGGATTCATTCACATTTTGCTGGTGTTGGCAATCGTTGTCCTTCTGATCAACGTGATCACAGGGCGACGACCCGTGGTTTAGATCATCAGTCGTAAATAGATTCATGGTTTGAAATTACGCTGGCAAACTTAAAAGGAGAGAAGGACATGAAGCGGATTTTGACATTGCTGTTGGGCTTGACAACAATCTTCGCCGGCGTTTCGTGGGCCGGAACCGCGGAGCAGGACTCCACCGAGAGACTCCGCAATGCGGGCGTAGTTTTGAATGAAATCATGGCGGCTCCCGACAAAGGGATTCCCGAAGAAGTGCTCGACAACGCCAAATGCATCGTCGTCGTACCAAACCTGGTAAAAGGCGGCTTCATTGTTGGTGGCAAACATGGGCGCGGCGTGGCGACCTGCCGTACCAGCACCGGTTGGAGCGCTCCAGCCTTTATTTCCGTAGGTGGTGGGAGCTGGGGATTGCAGATCGGTGTGGAAGGTGTTGACCTCGTCATGCTGGTGATGAACGATGCCGGATTGCAGCACTTGCTTTCCAGCAAGTTTCAAATCAGCGGAGAGGGTTCCGCGGCTGCAGGTCCGGTGGGCCGTCATGCCTCTGCCGGAACTGACTGGAAGATGAATGCGGAATTGCTGACCTATTCCCGTTCCAAGGGCGTTTTTGCCGGTCTGACTTTGGAAGGTGCCGTGATCGAACCTGATCAGGACTCCACCATCGCCATTTATGGCAAGGACAAGAACTTCCGCGACATTCTGATGGGATCAGTGGCAACTCCGCCGTCTGCGGCGCCTTTCTTGACCGCAGTCAAGACCGCTAGTCATAAAGCAGCGGTAAGCGAAGCTCGCGAACCTAAGTAAGTTAACTCCCCCAATAAGGCCCCACTGAAAGTGGGGCCATTTTTATTGCTTGATACTCTTCATAAAATCGATCTTCTTATTGGCTTCGGAGAACTGAATAAGTTGCTGTAACCGGCTTTTCTGTGTCTCAGGTTTCTTACCGCTCTGAACCCAACCTGTGGTCATACGCCGATAATAGGGTGGAAAGGCTTGAAAGTTGTTCCACGCGGGCCTGTTTCGCCTGAATATCTCGCTTATTTCTGCCGAAAACTCCTTAGGTTGCTCTTTGCTTGTCTTCTCCGGGATAAAGGCCGCCAGCCCAGCCGGAGTCATCTCTCCCAGGCGTATAAGTTCCTTCGCTCGCCGGATATTGAGTGCCGACCACCGGCTTTCTGGCTTACGCGGAGTGAATCGGCGAACCGTTCGCTCCTCGTCGAGCTTCTTCACGATGCCGTCGATCCAGCCAAAACAAATAGCTTCTTTTACAGCATCTTCGTGCGAAATACTCAATTTTCGACTATGCTTCTTGTAATAAATCAGCCAGACTTCTTTCCGGTTGGCTGAGTTCTTAGTAAGCCAATTTCGCCATTGCGTGCGATTTTTGGCGTAGTAGCTGTTCATCTGTTTTGTTACATCAAAAAATCGAGGGGGACATTCTAATGGATAACTTGAGTCAAATCATTTCTGACTTGCAGTCGGAAAACAGGAGGTTGGAGGGAGAGTTGAAACGGGTACGGGGCGCGATTGCCGTTTTACGCAAGCTGAACGGCGGAGCCAAAGGCTCAATCGTAGGTTTCCGTGCAAAGCGTCAGCTCTCGGCCGCAGCACGCAAGCGGATCGCGCAAGCCCAAAAGATCCGCTGGGCGAAGTGGAAAGCAAAAAAAGCAGCCTAAAGTAAGGGTAGCTGAAGTGAAATTTGGGCCCCGCGCAAGCGGGGTCGAGTTTTTTGCACCGCGCTAAAATCCCGCCTTTCAAACCCTTGAGTTACTCCATCCCAATCGCAAATGTCTAAGATGATTTTTTGAGGCCAATCTATGAACAAATCCGAAGCTGCTATCTCATTCCGCGAATTGCTCGCTTACACCGACTACCTCGCCAACCGGTGGGTCGATTATTTCAGAGGAAATTCAGGTGCTCTTGATATCAATATTGGAGGCGAAACTGGAAGCCTCCGCGAATTGGTCCATCACATCTTTATGGTCGAGCAATTTTTTGCCAATCGCCTGCTGCAAAAGGAGCCGCCAGCCAAATTGGAATCGCCAACCTTGAATGACTTGATACACATACACAACAGCGCTCATGCCCAATTGCTTAATTATGTGACCACGGTAGCAGAGGAAGAGTTGAGAGCGACTCGTTCGTTTGGATCTGTCGGCAAAACTTCGAACCGAAAAATTCTCGCGCAGTCGGTCCTGCACAGCGTGCATCATTGGGCCCAGGTGGCGATGGAAGTCCGTCAGGCAGGCTTTCCCGTAGGCAAGCCGCAGGACATCATCATCACCGATGTGATGGAATAGTAGTCGAGATCAATGAACCTGGTTACTATCGTTCGACAGGCAGCGCGCTCCTTGTCCCGTCACTGGATTCAAAGTGTGCTCTCCGTATTAGGAATTGCAGTTGGTGTTGCCGCCTTTGTTTGCGTGGTAGCGATCGGCAATGCTGGAACCAGCGCCGTCGAAGACCAACTGAAAAGCCTCGGCGATAACTTTGTTTGGGTGGAGGCAGGAAGCCGTAATCGTAATGGCATTCGCAATGGTGCTCGTGGCACGCGATCTCTGGTGCTCAGCGATGCTCAAGCGATCACCGCTCAGGTTCCGCTGATTCAACGCTTGACGCCGAATGTGGACGGCCGTCTCCAGATCATCTACGGCCAGCAGAATTGGGCAACCACCTTCCGCGGCGTGACTCCGGAGTTTCTTCCGATTCGCCGCTGGGATTTGAGCGCCGGAGAGTTCTTTACGCAAGCAGATGTAGACCATGCGTCCCCTGTATGCGTACTCGGTCAGACGGTGGTCGATAATCTTTTCGGCATCGATGATCCTATCGGCAAGACGGTTCGTATTCAAAGCATTCCCTGCTTAGTTCTTGGAGTGCTGCACGCAAAAGGAATCTCAGCTACCGGGCAGGACCAGGATGATTTTGTTCTGTTGCCCTACACCACAGTGCAGAAGCGCATCACTGGTACTTTCTGGCTCGATGATATTTTCTGCTCGGCAATTTCCCGTGAGTCGATGTCGGAAGCCACCAAGCAGATTGCCGCTCTTCTGCGTGAACGCCATCATCTGAATCCCGGAGAAGATGACGACTTCAACGTCCGCCGCCCCGAGGATGTCATTCAGGCGCAGTTGGCCTCTCGGCAAATCATGCGGTTGCTCTTGGCCAGCGTTGCTTCTTTGTCGCTGATCGTAGGGGGCATCGGCATTATGAACATCATGTTGGTTGCCGTAACACAGCGGACCAAAGAAATTGGTATCCGTTTGGCGGTCGGCGCGAACGAACAGGTAATACAGCTCCAGTTTCTGCTGGAGGCTATCACGATCGGCCTTTTAGGTGGGATCTTGGGAATGACCCTTGGTTTTTTCTGTTCCGGCCTGGTGACAAATCTATTTAGTTTTCCCACCCAGCTGACGACCAATACCTTCCTGTTTGGTGCCGGCTTCGCCGCGGGAGTTGCGGTGATCTTTGGGTATTACCCGGCGAAAAGAGCGTCGCAGCTCGATCCGATTCAGGCTCTGCGGTATGAATGAGTTAGCAAGGGACACTAACTGCTGGAGCTTGAAGCCTTCTTAGGAAAAATTTCTCCGATACGGCGGATCTGGGCGCCAACTCCACGCAGTTTTTCTTCGATGTTCTCGTAGCCACGGTCGATGTGATAGACGCGGTCGATAATGGTTTCGCCGTCCGCCACAAGAGCAGCAATCACAAGAGAAGCCGATGCGCGCAAATCCGAGGCCAGAACTGCAGCGCCACTCAGCTGAGTCTTGCCACGCACCACAGCGCGGCGTCCTTCAATCTTGATGTTCGCGCCCATGCGCAACATTTCTTGAGCATGCATGAAGCGGTTCTCGAAAATATTCTCGGTGATGATGGAAGTACCTTCGGCTTGCGTAGCCAGCGCCATGTATTGTGCCTGCATGTCGGTAGGGAAGCCGGGATACTCTTCCGTGATGATATCGGCAGCCTTGAGCGGATTGTCCCCCATCACTCGAACCGAATCGGCGGTTTGTTTCGTCTTAACTCCCGCCTCGTTCAACTTCTGCAATAGCACGGCGAGATGACTTGGATCACAGCCCGAAACTTTGATGTCTCCGCCCGTAAGAGCACCGGCAATGATGAAAGTACCAGCCTCGATGCGATCCGGGATGATGGCGTGTTTGGCTCCCTTGAGCTTGCTGACGCCTTTTACCATGATCGTGGAAGTACCGGCCCCCTCGATCTGGGCGCCCATTTTGTTCAGCAGAGCGGCAAGATCAGCCACTTCGGGCTCGCGCGCGCAGTTCCGCATGATGGTTTCGCCGTCCGCAAGCGTCGCAGCCATGAGCAAATCTTCAGTACCAGTAACGGTGATTTTGTCGAAGACAATTTCTCCGCCTTTCAAACGGTCAGCCGAAGCTTCGATGTATCCGTGGTCCTGCGTGATCTTCGCGCCTAATTGCTCCAGCCCCTTAATGTGCAGATCAATCGGCCGCGCACCAATAGCACATCCTCCCGGCAAAGAAACACGCGCCCGGCCACAGCGTGCCACTAAAGGTCCGAGCACCAGCGTAGAAGCGCGCATGGTCTTGACCAATTCATAGGAAGCTTCAGGGCTCGCCAGATTTTTGCAGGCAATCTTGGTACGATGCTGCGCCCGTCCGTAGCCAAGCTCAACTTCCGCGCCCATGGCGGCCAGCAGTTTGCGAGTGGTTTCAATATCACGCACTTGCGGAATGTTTTCCAGAATCACCGGCTCTTCCGTCAAAAGAGCAGCAGCAATGCAGGGCAGCGCAGCATTTTTGGCGCCGCTGACGTTGATGGTTCCGAGCAGCGGATTTCCGCCGCGAATTACAAATTTGTCCATAATCTCAAGAGGCTTTCTCGGTTCTAAACGCAACTGCTGTGGAGCAAGCGCAGCAAGGCCCATAGGACCGTCCAGTCCGTGGCGCTTGGCTATTTTACTGGGAAATTGGGAAGGGCGTGGTTACTCGGGAGGACACGGCCTATGGATGCAGTAATTGGCTACTGGCAAAAAGGCCGTCTGCTCCGCCAGCCGCTTCGTCGCTACTTCAACGGTCCATTCGGATCGCCGATCGACCGCTCGGCGTTCCATAGAACCATGTCTCACCCTTAGGTGATTCAGGCAAATCTCCCGATCACCGGCGCTGTGAGTACTTCCTTTGCGCCTCGAGAAAAGATCCGCAATTGGTCCATAAGGGGCCATACAACAATTTCTTCCGCAGGGATAGATTCCCGCGTTGCGAGTTTCTTACATGCCTGTTCTGCCAAATTTATGAAAATTTGTCTATGCGCAGATGACCACTCCTCGTCCAACGTGAGCCGAACTCCCTGATGACGGCTTGCACGCGCCACGACGACACAGCCTTAGACAACCATGGCGTGTCTGCCTGTCCCCTCGCCTCTGCCTCATCGGTGAGATGTTTTAGAAAGACTCCGGCGGCAACATCGTGTGCCCAGAAATGACGGCTTTCGAACTCGACCATTTTGTGGCAGTCACAGTAGCATCTACGGGTGGGTCTTGGCCCATTGAATCGAACATCAACCAGATGATAGGGGGCGCTCCGCCATTGAGCAATGCATTAACTTTTTATTGATCCTCCCGCCTACCGAAAGCCTTGAATCGCCTGTCGCACATTTCTGTTATGCACTTTTAACGCACGTTCCGCCTGGCCGCGGCCTACTTTCGCCGAGGCCATCACCAATGCCACCGGGACCCGTTTCCCGGATTTCTTCAGCGCTGACAGTGCCTGTTCGCGAGTCATCCCTGTGATCTTTTGCAAAATCCCCACTCCGCGCTCGATCAACTTCTCATTCTTCAAATGAACATTCACCATCAAGTTGCCATAGACATATCCAAGCCGTGTCATCGCGCCGGTCGAGAGCATATTCAAAATCATCTTCTGCGCCGTACCAGCCTTCATGCGGGTCGAGCCCGAGACAACTTCCGGCCCAACGTCGGCCACGATGCCAACCTCAGCAGCCTTCTCTAAAGGAGAATTGGGGTTGCACACGACTGCAACGGTCTTAGCCCCCTTCTTGCGCGCGTACTCGACCGCCGCAATCGTGAAAGGAGTCCGTCCGCTGGCGGCGATGCCAACCACGACATCTTTGCTGCCAGGTTTTCTTTTGGCCATCTCCTGCACGCCGAGCTTGGACGAATCCTCACTTGCCTCGACCGCACCTACCAGCGCCTTGGGGCCGCCTGCGATGAGAAACTGCACGGTTTTCGGATCGGTGTTGAAAGTCGGAGGACACTCTGAGGCATCCAACGCCGCAATGCGTCCGCTGGTTCCGGCGCCAACATAGATAAGCCGCCCACCCTCTCGCAGAGCGTCTGCGATCAGATCAATTGCCTGCGCAACATGGGGCAATGCTCGCTCGACCGCCTTGGCAACCTTCGCATCTTCGGCATTGATGATCTGCGCCAACTCCAGCGCAGACTTCAAATCCAACTCATACGAAGCTGGATTCGCCTGTTCTGTCGTCAGTTTACCCAGGTTTTGTTCCCGTGCTTGCTTCAAGAGTTCTTCTCCCACGCCTCGACGATCGCATTATGAAAACTCGGCCGCACTTCTTTTATGGCTTGGCTCGCGCGATCCGGCCATGTGCGATTGGTAAGCAGAGTAACCGACAACTGCCGTTCGGGATCAATCCACAACGAAGTCCCGGTGTATCCAAGGTGACCGTAGGAACGCGGAGAAAAATATTTGCCCGCCTGCGACGGCGCCGAGGGAGTGTCCCATCCCAAAGCCCGCGATGTTCCCGGAGGAGTCGATTCTCTTTGCGTGAAGAGTTGAATGGTTGCCGGCCGAAGTATCGGTGCGCCACCATTCAGCATAGCTTCGGCAAAAATTGCCAAGTCTTCCGCATTCGCGAAAAGCCCCGCGTGTCCAGCCACGCCACCCAAGGCGCTGGCGTTCTCATCATGAACTTCCCCTTGGATGATCCGATTGCGGAGCGTCCAGTCATCCACAGTCGGTGGGATGTTGCTTCGTTGGGTGAGCGCTGGATTGTACGTCGTATGACTCATTCCCAACGGCCCGAAAATTTCTCTCTGGCAGAATGTATCGAGAGATTCATCTGCCAAGCGCTCCAGCGCCACACCCAAAATGATGAATCCGATGTCGCTGTACTCGGCCCGTGTTCCCGGATCAGCCGTCAACCGGATGCCGAACGCAGTGGTCAACAATCCATCGCGCGAGGGCCCTTGCAGAAACAGCTTCTCATACGCAGGCAGCCCTGAGGAATGCGCCAGCAACATGCGAAATGTGACTTCACGGCATCGCGGCTCATTGCGTGCGAATTCGGGAACAATACCCACCACGGCTGCGTTCAGATCAAGCAGGCCCCTTTCGTACAACACCATCGCCATCGTAGTTGTGGCCACGACCTTGGAGACTGACGCCAAATCGAAAACGGTGTCGGCTTGGACCTCATGCGAGTCGGGTTCGTAAGTAAAGCGGCCAAAGCCTTTGAGTGCGACTAACTGTCTGCGATAAGTGACGGCAATTGACGCAGCAGGGAATGATCGTGCAGCGATCGCATTTTTTAGTACATCAAATGCAGTCTTAAAAAGCGTGTCTTGTTGCGTAAACGCATGCACCGGCTGGCGGTTCGCAGCTGTGGGAGAACTAGTCAGAGAAAACAGGGCCTCGTAGTCTGGAATGTCTCGGGTTATAACAAAGTTTTTGAGTGAGGTAAAGATAACGGGTAGGGAGCCGCCATCACGCGCCGGGATAAATCAACCGCGCGATCCAAAACGCCACTGCGGAAACCAATGCCGATGCAGGGATGGTGAGAATCCATGCCCAAACAATTCTCCGTGCCACACCCCACCGCACCGCGGAAAGCCGGTGCGTAGCCCCAACCCCCACGATGGCTCCGGTAATGGTATGCGTAGTGCTTACCGGAATCCCCGCCAACGCTGTAGCGAATAACGTAATCGCGCCGGCAGATTCAGCACAGAATCCCCCAACAGGCTTGAGCTTCGTGATACGCGAGCCCATGGTATGCACAATCCGCCAGCCGCCGAAATACGTTCCCAAAGCAATAGCAGTGTGGGCAGCCAGAATGATGGGCCAGTGAAATTTCCCCCAGTTACTTGCCACTTCTTGCGCAGTTAAAAAATGTGCTCCGTACAGCGCACTGGCTACAATTCCCATCGTTTTCTGCGCGTCATTGCCTCCATGACCGAGGCTGTAGGCTGCCGCCGATAACAGCTGCAACTTGCGAAACCAGGCATCGACCTTTTGTGGAGCACGATTTCGCAAAAGCCAGAAAATCGCCACCATAAACGTCAGCCCCAGAACCAGCCCCATGACCGGGGCCACAACGATAAAGATCAGGGTCTTGTACCAGCCCTCGACAATAATTACCTGCCATCCGGAACGCATGATGGCCGCGCCTGCATATCCGCCGATCAAAGCGTGCGAGGAAGAAGTCGGTAAACCCCACCACCAAGTCAGCAGGTCCCAGACGATCGCGCCAAACAATCCCGTGATCACCACATACTGAGTGACGGAATCAATGTGAATCATGCCTTTGCCGATTGTCTTCGCGACTGCAGTTCCGAGCAAAAACGCGGCCACAAAATTAAAAAACGCCGCCCACGCCACCGCCAGCTTAGGCGATAAAACTCGCGTCGACACCACCGTCGCAATGCTGTTCGCGGCGTCGTGAAATCCGTTCAGGAAATCAAACGTCAGCGCAACCAGAACTGTGATGATCAGCAGCAGGAGATCAGGCTTCACCAGTTTTTCCGTTTATCCTGTGTTGGCGTTAGGTATTTTTCAGGACTACAGTTTCCAGCACATTGGCGGCATCCTCCGCCTTGTCGGTCGCCCGTTCCAGAAACTCGAGCAGTTCCTTGATCTTGATCAGATTGATCGGGTCTTTCTCGTTATCAAACAAAGTCGTAATGCCTTTTTGCGAAACCTGGTCAGCTTCATTCTCCAGTCGGTTGATCTCGACGCAGTGGGCCAGCACTTCTCCGTTTTTTTGTTTTTGCAGCAGTGCGACAGCTTTCTGTAGCTCTTGGCTCTGAAGAAGAATAATCTTGGCCAGCTCACCAGCAGCCGCGGGAGGATTGCTGATGCGATACATTACCAGCCTCGCTCCTGAAGCGTTCACAAAATCCAGAACATCGTCCAGGGAGGATGCCAGCTGGTGAATGTCCTCACGGTCGAAGGGAGTGATGAAAGTCTGGTTCAACTTGGTCAGAATGTTGTGGGTCAGTTCATCCCCATGTTGTTCAATTTTCTGCACTGTATCAATTGTGGGTTCGACATTCCGATAATTGGCAAACAAATCAACCAGCGTGCGAGCCCCGGTGACGAGGTTGTCCGACATCTCCTCGAACATCTGAAAAAAACTCGTATCCTTCGGGATAAGACTGACCATGTTAGACGGCGTAAACCTTAAAAGTAGTTTCGGGCACAACCACTTACCAAGTCCAAAGCCGGCCACTATCTCATGCGCCATCAAACCCAGTCAACTCGGTGACTGAACAGCCCAAAAAACTCGTGATTCTCATGGAGGACGAGGATAATATCGCCCGCCTGATCACAAATCATCTCAACATGGGTGGCTTTTGTGTGCGGCGCCCAGTGCGAGCTCCCGACCTGATCGCAGAGGCAGAGAAACAGCACCCTGCGCTTTTCGTTCTGGGATCTCATGCTGCCGGGGATGGATGGATTTCCAGCTGTGCCGCGCAGTGAGAGCTCATCCGACCTTGCGTAACATTTCCGATTCTAGTTCTCACTGCAAGGACTGGCACAGCGGACGGGTGAACACGCAGTCGAGAGCGGAGCGGATCAATACGGAACCAGCATTTGCATTGGCCGAGACAGTCCAGGCCCTCTCGAATGGGCGGAATTCATTAAAATTTCGTCACGATGTGTAAAGAATGGTCAATCAGCGGTGCGCTCTTTGACTTGCGAGCGTTGCGTGCCGACGAGGTGTAGTCGCCCAAACCACCAATAACAACACGAAAACTGAAGCCGTTCCAATTGCGATATGTTGAAGAAAACCAAAGAAAAATGGCGAGTCCATTCGCATATTGTCGGGGAGGTCGGTGTTTCTGGCGACATTACGAATAGGCCCGTCCTGCCGGATTCTGCGAATTACCAAAGTTCCGCATGACTTCGTGGTAGCCCCTTGGTGCCATAGAATCACCTCGCAAGCCCTTGTAACCTAATAACTTCGATAGCCTTTGCCGACATTACTCGACACCTAAGGTGAAGGCTGAAAGTTTTCAAAGCAGGCAAGAAAGCAAAAATGCATAGCCTCTTCCATCTTGTCCAAAACATCGATTTAAGCGTTTACTACTGGCTCAGCCGATTTCACGGCAGCTGGTTTTGGGACCACCTCGCGACGGAGCAGGAAGCAAACACATTTTTTAAAAGTTGTGTGTTGATCGCGTTGTACTGGTACTTCTGGTTTCTTGGCGACCGTGACCAACCCCGGCGTCGCCTGAGTATCCTCAACATTTTGACCGGCACCATGGTAGGGCTGGTCGTAACTCGTCTCATCGCGAGTTTCGCCCCATTTCGTGTTCGTCCTCTCTATGATGTGGCTCTCCACCATCAGGCAATGGCGGTCCCTTCTCCTACTGATTTCATGAGTTGGAGTTCGTTCCCGAGCGATCACGCGGCCTATTTGTGCGCCCTCGGATTTGGAATCATCCTGCTGTCGCGCCGTCTAACCATTCCGGTTGTACTGTTCCTGGCAGGATGGGTTTGCATGCCGCGCTTGTATCTTGGCATCCACTACCTGTCTGACGTAGTAGCGGGTGCAGCCATCGGAGTATTTGCTGTCTGGGCGGTGCAGAAAATCAAATGGGTCAATGCTCGCATTTCGCGTCCGCTGCTTGCGTTTGCCGACGCGCGCCCCCAGGTGTTCTTCATGGTCGCTTACTTGACCATGTACGAAATGGGCAGCTTGTTCTGGGATATTCGCGTACCGATGTATTCCATTTTGAAAATCGCCACATCAGCTCCCCACCACAAAGTGATCGATGCGCTCGCGATCTTTCTAATGTTCGTGTGCGGGATTATCACCTTCTGCTATTACAGCGCCACACGCTGTGATGATGTTTCCTCCCACGATCCGGCAGGATTTGGCGGGCCTAAGCTCTACGGCAACGTAAACGACAGCACGTAGTCTCCTTGTTTCGTGCCGAGTTTGCCATGTCCTCCGGCCGCGACGACCAAATATTGTTTTCCATTCAAGCTGTAAGTCATCGGCGTGGCCTGGCCGCCAGCGGGCAGTTGATATTTCCACAGCTCTTTGCCGCTCTCCACATCGAAAGCGTGCAGGTAAAGATCCATCGCTGCAGCTGTGAAGACCAGACCTCCCGCAGTCACCATCGGTCCACCTAAATTGATCGATCCTGTCTGTTGACCGGGTACCAAGGTCCCCAGCGGCGTATCCCAAACATGTTTTCCAGTGAGTAGATCAACGGCTTCCGTAGTCCCCCAAGGAGGAGTATTGCAAGGCAATCCGCTGGGAGAAAACAGGAAGCTGCGGTAAAGGCCGTACGGTGCTCCTGTCTGGTCACCGAACTCACCGTAAATTCGATTGTCTTGTTGTTTGTGAACTTCTTCCGAGTACTGTGCTCGGGGAATCATCTTCACCCACGCAATCAGGCGGTTCGTATTTGCGATCATTACATGATGCTGCGGATCATAAGCGGCGCTCCCCCAGTTCACGCCGCCGACATTACCGGGAAATACAATCGATCCTTTTAAGCTGGGCGGGGTGAAAATCCCTTCCGAACGCAAAGAAGCGATTTTGTCCTGACACCACTTGCGGTCATCCGCAGTCGCTCCCCACGCATCGTTCGACGTGAGTCCTTCCGGCACAAGCGAAATTGTCGAGAAAGGCTGAGTGGGAGAGGTGTGTTCCTCAGGGATGTCGGTCTGCGGCACGGTTCGTTCTTCCACCGGCAGGAGCGGCGCGCCTGTCAGCCGATTGAGCACAAATACATGTCCCATCTTGGTATTGATTGCTACGGCCGGACTGCCATCTTTCCAGTTGAAAAGCAAAGGTTGAGAAGCGACGTCATAGTCCCACAAATCGTGGTGGACCACCTGGAATCCCCAAACAAATTTTCCAGTCGATGCGCGCAAGGCAACCACCGAGTTGGCCCACCGGTTGTCACCCTTGCGGATGCTACCCGTATAGTCGGGACTTGCGCTGCCCGTAGGAATGAAAACCAAATCATGTTCCGCATCTACCGAGAGTGTGGACCAGGCGTTTGCCGCGCCCGTGCGCGGCTTAGTTGCTTCGGCCCATGGAATCGGATTCCAGGTCCAGCGTAGTTTGCCAGTATGGACATCAAACGCCCGCACGATGCCGCGTTCGGTATCTACCTTCCAATTGTCCGCAATCGATGAGCCCGTAATCACCAGATCTTTGTAGATCGCCGGTGGAGATGTGACCTCATATCCGCCCGTCCACTCTTTTGCCAGATCCACATCTTGCGTGAGACTGACTGCTCCGTGGGTTCCGAAGTCAGGGCAAGGACTTCCGGTATTTCCATCGAGAGCCATGAGCCGACCATCAAGTGTGCCGAAGAAAATGCGAGTCTGGCACGGTTTTCCGGCCTTCACCTTCGGCTCCTGCCAAACCGACACTCCGCGCGATGTCACTTCGGAATAATTTTTGGATAGATCAACCTGCGCATCGTACTCCCAAAGCTTCGTACCGGCTTGTGGATCAAGAGCGATCACATGGTTGTAGGGAGTGCTGAGGTACAACTTATTGTCGAAAAGAATTGGAGTAGCTTCAAAGGCTGCTTTGCGTATGAGCTCGGTTTCCTGTTGCAAGGCCCCCGTACGATAAGTCCATGCCAACCTCAGCTGAGTAACATTGGTGCGGTTGATCTGCTGCGCGGAAGAATATCGCGTACCGCCAGCATCACTGCCATAGTGAGTCCACGGGGCGTCCGGCGTTGACTGCCCACCAACAATCACCGTCAAGCTAAGGAAAAATGCACTAACCAGGAAGATTCGTAACGAGGTTGTCTGCGAGCACATTTCCAGAGTTTGCCACAGGTGTGCCACTTCCGGTACCCCCTTACCTCGGTTCCTTGAGCAATCACCCGCCAGTTGTGTAAATTCGATGAATCCGTCACAAGCATAAAAATTCGTCCCGCCGTCGTGTCGCGCGCATAGCGTGTCTCCTGCTTTTGTGCGGAATCGCCTTTCCTGCGCAAAGAAGGAAACGGCCTGCTGCCGCTGCCGTTCAGCCATCGCGCCTGCAAATACTGGATTCGATTGTCCGCGACGCCATTGATAACCGCGAGATCCCCGGAGCGGTTGTATTGGTCGTTCACGATGGGCAAGCCCTATACAAAAAGGCGATGGGCAACCGTGCACTGGATCCGAAAAGCGAGCCCATGACGCTGGACACGATCTTCGACGTCGCGTCGCTTACAAAAGTTGTGGCGACGACTACAGCCGTCATGCAGCTGGTGCAGCGCGGCGATCTACGTCTGAATGATCCGATCAGCAAATATCTACCGCAGTTTTCGCAAAACGGTAAAGAAGATGTGACGGTCCGAGATCTCCTGACACATTTTTCTGGTTTTCGAGATGACCTGGATCTGTCAACGCCATGGCAGGGGCGCGACACTGCCTTGTCGATGGCGTATGCAGAGAAGCTGGTTTCTCCCACCGGCTCACGTTTCCAATACAGCGACATCAATTACATTGTGCTCGGGGCACTGGTTGAGCGGATCACCGACACTACGCTCGATCGTTATTGTGAGACCCATATCTTTGCGCCATTGGGCATGACGCACACACGTTTCTTGCCGCCTATTTCCTGGCGCCCGAAAATAGCTCCTACAGACCTGGACGAGACCGGCAAGATGTTACGCGGGACTGTGCACGATCCCACAGCCAGACGCATGGGTGGGGTTGCCGGTCACGCAGGGTTGTTCTCAACTGTCGATGATCTGGCGAAGTTTGCCACTGCACTCATGAGCGGATCGCAGGTTCTTTCTCCACTGATAGTGGAGAAGATGACCACTCCGGCGCAGCCACCCAACGCTCCGGTTCTACGTGGATTGGGTTGGGACATTGATTCCCAACTTTCTAGTAACCGCGGATCCCTGTTGCCGGTCGGTTCCTATGGGCACACAGGTTTCACCGGCACATCCATCTGGATTGATCCCACCACGAAAACATTCATCATCATCCTCGCAAATGCCGTCCATCCGCGTGGGAAAGGAAGTGCGGTAGCGCTGCGTTCAAAGATTGCCACTGCGGTGGCAGCAACTCTGCCGCTGACGGTCGATGAAAAAGAAGAACTGCGTTGGGAGCGCATCACCGGATACAGCGAAGCCCAGGCATCGGCCCGTCGCATAGTTTCGCGGAATGGAAACGTGCAGACGGGAATTGATGTGTTACAGGTGCACAACTTCGACGCGTTACATCTCAGTCCAGAGAAGGAAGAGAAGAGAAAGATCGGCCTGCTTACCAATCAAACTGGAGTCGATTCGCAGGGCCGCCGCACGATCGATATTTTGAAGCAAGCGCCGGGAGTTTCTCTCGATGTCATCTTTAGTCCCGAGCACGGAGCCGCGGGAACGCTCGACACGACAAACGTTACAGACTCCAAAGACCCTGTCACGGATGTGCCTGTGCTCAGCGTCTACGGAGGCACAGACGCCGCCCGGCGCCCATCTCCAGACGTTCTCAAGAATTTGGATGCCGTAGTGGTCGACCTGCAAGATGCGGGAGCGCGCTTCTACACCTACGAAACCACGGTCGGATATTTTCTTGAAGCCACTGCCAAGGCCAACATCGAGATCATCGTGCTCGATCGCCCGAATCCGCTGACTGGTTCCATCGTGCAAGGTCCGATCTCCGACGCAGGCCACGAAAGCTTCACGAGTTATTTCCCAATTCCAGTTCGTCACGGAATGACAATGGGCGAGCTGGCGAAAATGTTCAACACCGAGCGCAACATCAACGCCAAGCTGACAGTAATTCCCATGGAAGGCTGGCTGCGCGGTGACTGGTATGACTCAACTGGTTTGGCATGGGTCAATCCATCTCCAAACCTGCGCAATCTGATGCAAGTCGCACTCTACCCGGGCGTAGCGATGGTCGAGGGCACGAATGTTTCCGTGGGACGTGGAACGGATACTCCATTTGAATTACTGGGTGCGCCATGGATCAAAGCCCGGGACCTCGCCACCTACCTGAATGCCAGAAATATCTCTGGAGTTCGCTTTGTTCCCACGCAGTTCACGCCAACCTCAAGCGTGTATTCCGGCCAGTTATGCCAGGGTGTGAACATCGTTCTGTTGGACCGCAACACATTAGACGCACCCGAACTCGGAATCGAATTGGCCTCGGCTCTGCGCAAACTCTATGCCGACCAATTCCAACTAGAAAAAATGAAGGACCTGCTGGTCAATCAAGCCGTCTATGACGCCATCTCTCAAGGCACTGACCCTCGCCGCATTGCCCAAGATTGGCAAGATGTGCTCGACACCTTCAGCAAGCGCCGCCAAGCCTATCTGCTTTATAAGTGAGCCTGAATCCAACTAATTGTGATTTCCCGAGCATCGTACTGCAATAGTTCGTCGTCGGTTCTATAATCGGGCCATCGATTTGGTGCCCGTGGCCGGTCGGTTAAAGAGAGGTTTTATGCGTTTATTGCCCGCCCTGCTTTTAGTGCCTGCGATTGCATTGGGACAAGCCAGCACCGATACCGCAGCCGCCGCAACCCCTGCCAAGGCTGAGATCAAGAATCTGCTGGTGATTCCTTCCGGAACAAAAGTTCCAGTGGTATTGCAGCATGCGATTTCCACCAAACACGCACGCGAGGGCGATCCTATTTATGCGCACACCAGCTTCCCAGTGCTTGCAAACGAGCGATTACTGATTCCGGCTGGCACTTATGTGCAGGGAAAGATCGTTCAGTTTAAGCGTGCGGGGCACGTGAAAGGCCGTGCCGAGCTCCTGATCCACTTCACTACTCTTATCTATCCCAACGGTTACACCGTCATGCTACCCGGCACATTGGACAACGTTCCGGGGTCTGACACCACAACCATGAAGGGCGGCGAAGGGACCGTCCAGCAAGACAGTCAAAAGGGAAAAGATGCGGAAAAAATTGCCACGGCGGCGGGGCAAGGGGCGGGCGGTGGAGCGTTGATCGGGGCACTGGCTAGCCACTCCTCAGGGGGTACATTGGCTGGTGCTGGCGCTGGAGCGGCTTTAGGGGCCGCCATCGCCCTGTTCGGACGCGGCAACGATGTGCGCCTCGAAGCCGGGACCACTGTGGAAATGGTCGTCCAACGCGAAGTCGCAATTGATGGTTCCCGCGTTCCTGTGACCGAACAGTCGGTGCAACAGGTATCGCGATAGGTGGTGATACTACTTTAGCCCGAATTGCGCATTTACATGCGCTGTTACAACCACCTTCTGAGGGGTGAATTCTTCTGTCGGCGCCGGTGCACCGCTGGTTTTCATCGCCATTGCGGTTCGAGGCATCACGGGATACGGCACTGCTCCGCCTTCCGAGACATCCACCGAAGCGTAAGAAAGCTCCCCTAAAGTTCTTCCGGCGGCGCGTGCGACGGCGTTGGCCGTCTCGCGTGCGCGACGATACGCATCCTCAACCGCTTTGCTCTTGGCCGCGTCAATATCTTCAAGCGTATAGCTCAGAGACTGATTGTTGTTGATGTCGGCATCGGCGAGTTGCTGCAGAATCGGCGGGAACTTTGTAAAGTCTTTGAATTTGATGGAAGCGCTGGCGCTAACTTGGTATCCGATCACCTTCCGTTTTGGATCTTTGTAGTCATAGACAGGATGAGAAGAAAAAGAACTGATCTCGGCCGTCTTGGGATCAATTCCGTTTGAGCGCAGAATTTGTCGTACCTGTTCCACGGATTTGGACGCATGATCGTAGGCCGCATTCGACGTGGCCTCCTGTGCGGTGATAAAAAAACTCAACACGGCCGTATCGGGAGCTGACTCAAATTTTCCATCACCGCCGGCAAATATAGTGTTCGGCTGCGCGGCACCCGTGGGAGCAGTTTGAGCAACTAGCGATGCTGCCAGCAAAACAAAGAATACGATTGTAATTTTCATGGGTGGTTTCCCTCGTGACCTTAGCGCAATCTTCGAGTTCTTTGCGGTTAAGGTGTGGATTTTAGATGATGAAAATCAAATCTTAGAACGCAAGAGGTCGCAAAGAAAAGCCACGAAGAGCGTAGTGAAAACCAGACGGGATCTAACGGTGAGTTTTCGAACTTCGCCGAGATTATTGAGAGCCCTTGGCGGAATAGCTAAAACTTGAGCTTTGCGCGTCAATCTCCCGGCGTAAGTCCTCCCAGATGTTGTTGGGCATGGAAAGAAACGCCTTCACCACTTCAGGATCAAACTGCCGCCCCCCCCACTTTTCGATTTCGATTTTGGCTGCCTGGACGGTCTGGGCAGCGCGATAAGGCCGGTCCGAAGTGATGGCATCCAGCGTATCAGCCACCGAGAAGATGCGTGCCCCGAGCGGGATCTCTTCTCCCTTAAGCCCTCGCGGATAACCGCTGCCATCAAAGTGTTCCTGGTGAGAGTAAACAATGTCGGAAGCCTCACCCAAAAAAGGAATTCGTTTCAACAACTGGAAGCCGCGATAGCAGTGTTCACGCATGATCGCCAGTTCGTCCGGGTTAAGCTTCCCCGGCTTACGAAGGATGGCATCGGGAATTGCCATCTTGCCGATGTCATGCAAAAAAGCGCCGCGAGCAATGATGCGGATCTGGTCCGCGCTGAGCCCCATGTGCCGCGCGATGGCAATGGTGAAAGCCGTCACGCGCTTGGAGTGACCTTCTGTCTCGGCGTCTTTCAAGTCGAGTGCATCACCCAGCGCTTCCAGCGTGATGTCGTAAGAGCGCTCCAGGCTGGCCATCGCTTTGCGCAATTGTTCTGTACGCGCCGTGACCAGTGTTTCCAAATTCGTCTGATAAGTGCGGTTCTCCAGTTTTAGCCGCCGATTTTCCAGCGCACGGCGAACCGTAGCCAGCAGTTGTTCCCGCTCAAACGGCTTCAACAGATAGTCATAGGCCCCATTGCGGATCGCAGCCAGCGCCACGGAAATATCATGCACAGCGGTCACCATGACCACCGGCATATCTGGGAATTTTTCTTTGGTCTTTTCCAGCAGCCCGTTGCCATCCAGGCCGGCCATCATTAGATCGGAAAGCATCAGCTCGAATTCTTCGCCTGACTCAAGCAGCGCTAGCGCCTCAAGTCCCGATCCAGCCTGTTTGCACTGGTAGTTGCAGGAAGTAAGCATCGAACAGACAATCTCGCGAATTGTCTCTTCGTCATCGACGACAAGAATTCGTTCAGCGGGCATGGGACTCCGACCTTAGTCTAGGAACATTCTAGCCAAATTATTAGGTTCCGAAAGTAACTATAGGTCATGGAAATCAGATTCGTAACTGGCACGGACGTGGTATCAAGGAAAAGCGTAGGTGTGTACCTAGGCTGCAATGAATATCGCCACCTTGTTTGATACTCAGGCCCTCTGGGGACTTCCCATCCCCCGGCTGATGGCCCAGGAATCGGCTGCTTTGATCATACTGGCGGCCAGCCTGCTCGTTTTCCGTACATTTCGTGAGCGCTATTTAATGGTTTGGATCGGCGGTTGGGTGGCCTACGTAGTCACTCAGTGGGGAATGCATAGTCCTGCCATGGCAGGAGTTAGTTATGCCCCGGCGGTCTTCCAAGCAACTTTTGTTCTGGCGATAGGCCTGTTTGCCGGGTCAATTTTCCTGTATTCTCACGCTCGCAATTTTCTCCTCCCGCTGTTGGTGATCTCGGCGGCAGTGGTTGGCTATGCAGTCGCCCGCGCCTTGATGTGGCCTGATTCCCTTACGTTGCGGGTAGCGCTGGAAGTTTCTTACCGGTTGATTGTAGTTGCCGCTGCCGCCCAGCTTGTGCGTTTCCGCTGGGGGCGCGGGGAAATAGGTCCGTGGCTGTTAGCAGTGAGCTTGCTTGGCCTGCATCTGGATTGGATACCCATCAGCAGTCACCTCCCATTCGGATTTAACCTGATGGCCGACATGCTGCTCGGACTGAGCATGTTGCTAGTGGTATTCGACGACTCCCGCACGCGTACACGTCGCCTGGGCGTCATCAACGCTTTGACCTCAAGCATTTCTCGCTCACAGCAGCACGAGCCCATGATGGCCACGGCTCTCGAAGAGCTGAAAAAGTTGATGAACGCGCGCGCAGCGTGGTTCCGCGCGCTCGACGGCGAAAAGCTGATCATGACGCAGCAGATCGGTCTTTCCCAGGAATTTGCCGATTTCCGCAACGCCGTCCCACTCGACGATAAATTTGAAAACACGCTAAGCGGTACCGCGCCGATTCTGGTCAAGACCAGTGCTGCGGACGATTCAGTTCGTCCCTATCTGAAACGCGAGCGTTTTAACCACATCATCATGATTCCGGTGCATGGACGAAAAGCTCCCATCGGAACCCTGGCCTTAGGCAGCCGCCGCAAGCTGTCGTACGCTCCGGATGAGCTGGAATTTCTGACCACGACCGCGCAGCAAGTGGGCATGGCGTTTGAAAACATGAAGTTGGTGGAGCAGGTGCTGCGCTCGCATCGCCAATGGGCCAACACATTTGATTCCATTCAGGACGTCGTACTCGTGCACGATGCCGAATACCGCGTCATGCGCGCCAACCGCGCGCTACTGGAACGCCTCGCCCGCTCGGCCGCTGACATTGCCGGAGAAACTTGCACCAAAGTTCTGCCGCACGCCCACGAATGGGCGCTGTGTCCCTACTGCCCGGCCGCGGAAGATGGATTCAACGAAGGACGAGACCTCTGCTTCGGCGGCACGTCGATGGTCTCGACATCCTCCTACGTCGATCAGAACACCAAGCAGAAGGGAACCATCCACGTCGTTCGCGACGTTACCGAGCGCAGCCTGGCGGAGGAAAAATACAAGTTGCTGTTCGAGCAGATGCAGGAGGGCGTGTTTGCCACGACTCCTGATGGCAAATTGCTCGATTGCAACGATGCTCTGGTTCGTATGCTCGGCTACAACAGCCGCAGCGAACTGATGGGATTAAACGTCGACACCGAGCTCTATAGCTCTCCCGAACGCCGCGAAGCTTTTCGCCGCGAGGTTGAAGAGCACAATTACGTCCGCAACTTTGAAGTCCTTCTCCGCAGAAAAGATGGTGTATTGCTGGCTGCCCTGGAAAGTAGTTTCGCCACCCGCGGAGCCGATGGAAAGATCGAACGTTATCAGGGCTTCCTGCTAGACATCACGGAAAAGAAGCGTGCCGAAGATGAAATCCGACGCCGGAACCGTGAGTTAAACGCTCTGAATGCGATGGCTGTCATCGCCACACAGTCGTTCGATTTGGACGAAATCCTCAGCCTCACGCTGCGCCAGGTACTGTCCCTGTTGACTGCGGACAGCGGGTCGATCTTCCTCTCTGACACGGACTCGGACACATTCCGCCGCCGCGCTGGTTGGGGACAACGCAGCTCTGAGCGCACCAAAGTTTCTGAAGTCCAATTCCACGAAGGCTTCGGCGATTTAGTAACCCGCTCGCGTACCGAAGTGATTACAGCAGAATACCTGCCGCACCTGCCGAAGACCGTTGCGGACTTCATCAAGTCCGATGGCCAGACTGCATGGATATGGGTGTTGCTGTGGAGCAAGGACAAGCCGGTTGGCATTATGGGAATTGGCAGCGCCGACAATCGCGAGTACAGCAGCAATGACGAAAACCTGCTGGTAGCGGTCGGCCGTCAATTGGCCACTACCATTGAAAAGGTTCGTCTTTACGAAGAAACCTGCCGCGCCTACGAAGATCTGCGTCACACGCAGGAACAACTGCTGCAAAGCGAGAAGATGTCAGCTGTAGGCCAGCTTATCGCCGGCGTCGCTCACGAACTCAACAATCCGCTGACTGCGATCCTCGGCTACGCCCAGCTCCTCGAGAGCGAAGAACTAAACGAGCGCCAGGCCGACTACGTCAACAAGCTCTTTAAGCAGGCCCAGCGGACCCATCGCGTGGTGCAGAATCTGCTCTCTTTCGCCCGCCAGCGCAAACCGCAAAAACAGAATGTAGATGTCCGCAGGGTGCTGGAAGAGACACTTACGCTGCGTGACTACGACCTGCGCGTAAACAATGTGCGCATCGTTCGTCAGCTGGAAGATCAAATTCCGGCTGTTACTGCCGACCCCCACCAGCTGGAGCAGGTATTCCTGAACATCATTAACAATGCCGTGGATGCTATTCTGGAAAAAGGAGATGGCGGCACGCTAAAAGTGCGTGTCTACTCCGAAGACGGTTTGGTCCACGCAGTGTTCCAGGACTCCGGCCCGGGAATTAAAGAGCCGGGACGCATTTTCGACCCGTTCTACACGACAAAGAGCGTGGGCAAGGGAACGGGCTTGGGACTGAGCATCTGCTACGGAATCATCAAAGAACACGGCGGAGACATCGCCGCTCGCAACCGCCAGGAGGGCGGCGCGATCATCGAGATCACGCTCCCATCCACGGGCCAGAGTGCCGTTCCGGAAAAACAGACAGTCAACACCAAGCGCGAGCTGGCCATCGAAGGCCGTATTCTGCTGGTGGAAGATGAAGAATCGATTCTGGAGTTAGAACGTGACGTCCTGACCGGTGCTGGCGCCCAGGTGGTCACACTGAGCCACAGCGACGCCGTAAAAGAGCGTCTGCAGAAGGAATCATTCGATGCAGTAATCATGAGCGGCAAGATGGTTGGAGGGTGGAACATCACCGACGCCTACGTTTGGCTGAAGGAAAAATGCCCGGGCCTCGAGCGTCGCACCATGGTGACTTTCTCCAATGAACCTCAACCCGAAGTGCGCGCATTCCTGGTTGAGCACCATATCCCATTTCTTGTGAAGCCATTCGAGTTTGGCGACGTCATTACTCACGCACGCCGCCTATTGCAGAAATCTCAAGCGGCCTCCGCAAACTAACTTAAAGCGTTTTCTTCAAGTGAAGCGCGAAGGCGTGCAGGGCGTCTTCCTTCCGCCGATACCACATCCACTGGCCAATCTTTTTCGCTTCCACCAACTGGGCCTTCCTCAAGATCGCCATATGGTGCGAGATAGTAGGTTGGGAGAGATGTATGCGCATTTCGATATCGGAAGCGCAAAGGCCAACGTCCTTGCCAATCGAACAGCCGCCCCGTTCTTTGAGCGCTTGCAGGATTTTGCGCCGGTTAGGGTCGGCAATGGCGTGCAGCATCCGATCTAAATTTGGTTCGTGATCCATCGAAGGATAGGAATAGCCGCAGACTTCGATGGTTGTCAATATAAGCTCGAAACTTTTATCGTCGGACTAGACTAACGAATAGCCGCGACGCGGCGAAAGATTGCAGCCCAATGCGTAAGCGCCAGTTCACTAAAACTGAGAGGCCCTGAAGGGGCGAAGGAACTTGATGCTCTTCGACGGAAATGAACGCAAACAAGCCGAACGCCAAAAAAGATCGGAAGGGAAACTACCTCCCGGGCAATCCTTGACGCTGAAGTGGCCAGTCCTGCACTACGGATCAGTGCCGAACTTCGATCCCTACACCTGGGACCTGAGAATCTATGGGCTGGTCGAATCCCCGCTAAAACTGACTTGGGCGGAGTTCAACACATTACCCAAAGTCCAGACCAAAAGCGATTTCCACTGCGTCACGCGCTGGAGCCGTTTTGACAACAACTGGAAAGGTGTTGCCATGCAGGAAATCCTGCATCGTGTCCGTCCAAGGCCGACGGCAGCTCATGTTCTAGTCCACGCCGAACAAGGGTTCACTGCCAACGTCCCATTGGCAGACCTGGATCGCTCCGAAGTTTTGCTGGCCACGCACCACGACGGCCAGCCGTTGTCGGCAGACCACGGATATCCGCTACGCCTAATTGTTCCGCATCTCTATGCTTGGAAATCTGTAAAGTGGCTGCGAGCTCTGGAATTTCTAGATCACGACGTCGCAGGATTTTGGGAACAAAACGGATACCACATGTACGGCGATCCGTGGAAAGAACAGCGGTATAGCGAAAGATAAAATTTAACTGTTGTCATTCCGAGGAGCAGTGCGACGAGGAATCTAGGTCCTGGCATACAGTGTATGTGCCGAGGCCACGCTACTTCTTCAAAATCGGATTGTACCCATCCCCCACCAGTTTGGCGCGAGTAGTCTCAGCCTCTTTGATATCGCTAAACGGCCCAACTTGTATGTGGATGAGCTTGTCACCCAGCGAGGTAGAAAAAGCTGCGTACTGCTTCTTCTTCAAAGCATCCACCAAAGCATCTGCGTCTTCCTGCTTGGTCACAGCCGCAACCTGCACATAGTAATTGCTGCTCAGTGCGGGAGCTGCCGTTGCGTCTGACGGAGCAGCCGAAGAGGTTGCGTTGCTACTGCTATCAACAGGCTTGGCTGAATTATCCACGGGAGCCTGCGGAACAGGCGTGTCCAATTTGGCAGGTGCAGGATCCACCGGTTTTGTCGCCGGCTTCGCGACGGGATTTCCGCTCGAGGGCGAGGAAGGCGTAGAGGTCAATTCCGGGCCAACCGTAGAACTCCTGCCCAGCTTAAAGCCTAGGGCGAAAAACACCGAGCACAACACCACCAGCCCAAAGAACAGAACCAGCATCTTGCCGGTTCCGAGTGTGATCTCGGTGTCCTGTGGGTCTGTCATGGGAGATTCCGCCTCATCGTTAGCTCTTCGATCCATTGCCACCCATCATCTTTTGTAGGCCGGAGAAGAAATCCACGGGAACAGGGAAGACCACCGTCGTATTCTTCTCCACGCCGATTTCGGTTAGGGTTTGCAGATAGCGCAACTGCACGCTGACAGGCTCGGTTGCCAGCAACTTCGAGGCGTCGACCAGTCGCTGCGCAGCCATGAATTCACCTTCCGCGTGGATGATCTTGGACCGCCGTTCGCGCTCTGCTTCAGCTTGTTTGGCCATGGCGCGCAACATGGACTCCGGCATATCCACTTGTTTTACTTCAACGTTGGTGACTTTTACGCCCCAAGGCGAGGTATGGGTATCCAGAATCCCTTGTAAGCGGGTATTGATCTTGTCGCGATGTGCCAGCAGTTCGTCCAGTTCAACCTCGCCCAACACCGAGCGCAAAGTAGTCTGTGCAAACTGCGAAGTCTGATAGACGTAATTCGAAACTTCGACAACCGCTTTGCGCGGTTCAATCACACGCAGGAAGATAACCGCATTGACCTTTAGCGTGACGTTGTCACGGGTAATGATGTCCTGCGGGGGCACTTCCAGAGCCTCTTGTCGTAGGGAGACACGGACGATGCGATCAATTGGCGCAAACACAAAAATGACGCCGGGCCCTTTCGACTGCTCCAGCAACCGGCCGAGGCGGAAGATGACGCCACGTTCATATTCGGTGAGTATCTTGATCGAACTCAGCAGATACAAAATGAATATGGCAATTGCAACGTACAAAATCATTCCCATCTTTTTGCTCCTAGTCTGCCTGCAACGCCCCTGCGGCGGATTGTACCGCACTTCCAGACGCTTAAAGTGGTGATCGATCGGGTGCGAGTTGTCACACCTGATGCATCACAAACCGTAATTCAAGGTGCCACAGTCGAAGGCACACGGTCGCTCGTAGTTACGGGGTCAACCTGCAATTGCAGTCCTTCAATCTTGCGTACAACCACGTGCTGTCCTGCAGCCACGTCCGAGGACGAAACTGCGTCCCAAATTTCGCCGTGTACCAAGACCTTCCCGGCCAGTGACAAGGAAGTTTGTGCAATGCCAATTTCGCCGATCATGCCTTGTTCGCCGGTGACGACCTTATTGGCTCGGGCCTTAATCGCAATCCTCATCAAGAATACGGTAATGATTCCAAGTGGAATGCTTATTGCAGCCGCCGTTCCTAAATGCACGCGCAATTCAGGAATCGGAGCATCGACCAGGAGTAAGCCTCCAATCACCATCGTCGCGATACCGCCGATGCCCAACACGCCATGAGTGGCGAACTTTGCCTCCAGCGCGAACAGTGCGAACGACGCCAAGATCAAAATCACCGCCGCAAAGCGTACAGGCATTAGGTTCATGGCAAACACAGCCAGCAGGATCGCAACAACGCCCACCGTGCCCGGTAATACCGCACCAGGGTGATTGAATTCCGCATACAGCGCCAACACCCCGATCGTCAGCAGGATGAAGGCAATATTCGGATCCATAATGAAGCTGAGGATTCGCTGCTTCAGCGTCATGTCGAACATACGTATGGGTTGGCCGACAAGATTTAAGGTGACAGTCTGCCCTTCAAAGCGTTTGAAAGGTTTGCCTTGAATCTGCTTGAACAAGTCCTGTACGTCGGTAGCGACATAGTCAATCAGCTTTTCTTTAAGCGCCTCTTGTTCGGTAAATGATTTGGATTGGCGAACAGCGCTTTCAGCTACTTCAACATTGCGGCCGCGCTTTGAGGTGACCGATCGCATCAAAGCGGCGGCATCGTTCTCCACCTTCTCCTTCATTGTGCCTTTGATGTCGTCACCATTGCTTGCGACCGGATGCGCCGCGCCTGTATTGGTCCCCGGAGCCATTGCAGCGATATCCGCACTCTCCAAAATGAAAAAACCTGCAGATGCCGCACGGTGCCCGCTGGGTGTGACATAAATGATCACCGGCACAGGAGAAGTCGTGATTTTCTCAATGATGGTGCGCGTAGAGTTGACGTAACCGCCGGGCGTGTCGAGTTCAATCAACACCGCCTGATCATGATTGCGATCCGCCTCGGCGAGAGCACGCGAGATGTACTCCTCGGTAATCGGGTGGATGGCATCATCAACCACAATCTTGAGCACTTCCGCGGATGCGGGCAGGGAGGCTCCGGTCAGGAGTAAAACGACAACGCTGGCGCGGAGAAAATACTTCACAAAGTGGGGCTTCATGCTTGGGCCCTCTATGCTGTATTGTCTCTCAAATAAGAGCGGGGTGCGAGTGGGTGCGAGTATGGAGCGGGTACGTCAGCCACTCGCAGAGGAGCGCTAAACCTTGGCGGATTGGGCCGTGTTTTCTTCCTCTTCCTTGGGAACCTCGGTCCAGCCGGGCAGTCGCATGTCCCCTGTAATCAACCGCGCTCCACGTTCGTAAGTGAAGTAAGACCAGGCCCAGGAGATCATCACCACAATCCGGTTGCGGAATCCGATCAGAAAAAAGATGTGTATGAACAGCCAAGACAACCAGGCCAGAAAACCGGAAATATGAATCTTGCCGAAGTCCGCCACGGCTGCCGCTCGGCCTATGGTCGCCAGGTTTCCCTTGTCCCAATAGTTGAAATTCTCACGAGGCTCGTGATCTAAATCGCGGCGAATATTTTTGGCTGCGGCTTTGCCCTGTTGCATGGCGGCTGGCGCGACTCCAGGTACAGGCTGCCCTTTCTTGTCTTTCAGAGACGCCAAGTCACCAATGACAAACACTTCGCTGTGTCCGGGAATACTCAAATCGGGATTCACCAGCACGCGTCCCGCGCGGTCGATCGGTACTCCCAATTTTTTCCCCAAAGGAGAAGCAGATACTCCAGCGGCCCACAATACCACTGCCGCTGGAATCCGCTTTTCCCCCACGTGAATCGAGCCCGGTTCAACCTTGGTGACGACCGATGAGGTGTGAACCTCCACGCCCAGGTTGCGCAGTTGTTCCTCCGCGCTTCTGGAAAGATCTTCCGGATAGGTCGCCAGCACACGCGGCCCACCCTCATACAGCACAATCCGCGCGCGTTTGGGATCGATCGCATGAAATTCATCCGCCAGCACACGCCGTGCAATTTCAGTCAAAGTGCCGGCAAGCTCAACTCCCGTAGGTCCGCCACCGACAACCACAAAATTCAAAGGAGTTTGTGCCTCTCCTTGCTGGACCTGCCGCTCCGCCAACTCAAACGCCAGGAACACACGGCGGCGGATTTCAATCGCATCTTCAATCGTCTTGAGCCCCGGAGCAAACGGCTCCCAGTCATCATGTCCGAAATAAGCATGACTGGCGCCGGTGGCGACGATCAGATAATCGTAAGGAATTACCAGATCAGGCAGCTTAACGACTTTGCGGGCCAGATCGAAATCCTGAACGTCGCCTAAAAGAACTTCCACATTTCTCTGTCCGCGCAGAATCCAGCGAATGGGCGCAGCGATTTCTCCCGGCGATAATCCCGCAGTCGCAACCTGATAAAGCAACGGTTGAAACGTATGAAAGTTTCGCCGATCAATCAGCGTAATTTTGACCCTGGCACGTTTCAACGAGCGCACCGCCAGCAACCCGCCAAAACCTCCGCCGATAACGACTACGCGTGGAGTGCTTTCCATAATCTTCTACTTTATAAGATTTCGCGGAAGCGCTATCGATGCTGAAAGTTAAATAGAATATTGCGATTGCATCCATTTCGCATGATCATGTTTTTCGCTTATAATGAACGCGGTAGTTCCTGCCTCAACGCATTCGCGCCCTTAGCTCAGTTGGATAGAGCGTCTGGCTACGAACCAGAAGGTCGGGAGTTCGAATCTCTCAGGGCGCGCCATTCTATTCATGCACTTGCCGAGAAATTTCCAACCTCAGTTTTGGGACCATTGGGTCCAACAACGAAAGAAAGACCGGCATTTCTAGCGGCTACGCGACGATATTCAAGCTCTTGATCCGTGTGTGAATACCTATCCGTTGTCCGCAAAGAGCTATGACCGATCCATTGCTTCTGCAAGTCCTCAGGAGTGCCTCTTTTTCGCAGCATGGTGACCCTAGAATGCCGGAACGCATGAAGTCCGGCCTTTGGGATACCTAGTCGCTCGAGAAGGGGATGCAGCACACGCTTGAGCACGTTGTTACCTGAGATAGGTGAACCGTTTCTAGCTTCAAAGACTCGACCCGCTTTCCGATCTCCAAGGTGCTGCCTCAGTAAATCGGCAAGGGCCGTGTCTATATCAATCGTCCTTATGGAATTTTTGGTTTTAGGGGCTAACTCTCGACCATTCCAGACGGCACGGCGCACGTAGATCACAGAATTGTCTAAATCCAAATCATCTATGTGCAGACCCGCTGCTTCTCCAATTCGCATCCCCGTACCGGCTAGTAACGCGAAGAGGACACGGTATTGTCCATCTGCCGTTTCGATGATTTGTTTCAACTGGTCTTCTGTGAAATAGCGTTGCAATGGGTCTTCAGGTTTCCCTAGGTCCAAATCCCATGTCATCCAAACTTTCTTTCCCAGAACGAGCTTTACCACTCCAACGATGTTGAGGATCGTTTTGCGGCTGAGTTTGTACGTATTCACGACGCTGCCCACAAGCTTACGATCTTTGCCTTTGGGTTTCCGTCGTTCAAACGTAGCTCGTTTCAGATCGGCCACGAATTCTTGAACTCCCGTCTCATCGACAGCGTCCAAGGTTAGGGAACCGAACCGGGGAAGAATATGTTTGGTGAGTTGGCTTTCCATAGTCCG
>Ga0068858_100000432_pt1 | contig 43614 bp, 34 predicted proteins | sample KBSSwiS12_FD_66589 | JGI IMG/M metagenome (GOLD analysis project Ga0068858, IMG submission 66589) | Switchgrass rhizosphere microbial communities from Kellogg Biological Station, Michigan, USA - KBS Switchgrass S1-2 | ecosystem: Host-associated > Plants > Roots > Rhizosphere > Soil ...
CACATGTTCGGCCAGTCCTATGTCGGCCACGCTGTCCTGCGCGCGTTCATCATGGGCGACCAGCCGCCCGAACGTCGCGGGCTGCATCTCACCACCGACAGCGTCATCAAGCGCCGCGGCAACGTGGCCGAGGTCTCTTCCAATTTCATCTTCGTCGCCTCGGGTGATGACGCGGGCGTGCTGGTCGCGGCTGGCCGCTATCAAGACATCCTGGTCCCGAGCGGCGACCGCTGGCTGTTTCGTGAGCGTGAAGCGGTTTTGGTCGGCCCCGTCGCGACTCGGACGTGGGGTCCGCGGGGCTTCGAGGATCCCGAGGTCACTCCGTGGTTCGCGGTGACTCGCGCGACCCCGCCGCATCGGCGAGGCAGCTACGATGGGCCAGTTTTCGCTGGCGGACAGGAGAGCTGATTTGGCCCGTGCCACTGAAGATCGCTTCGGCGCCTTCTGAAAGGCTATATCCTGGCCAGTTGTGACGACATCGCGGATGTCGAGGCGACGCTGCACCATGCCATCGAACCTGCCCCAGGCTAGGGTCTCGCGCGATTCCAGTGGGGTCTACTAAAGCCTTCTTCGTGAGAAGCAGAAGCAGCATCTAAATACGATATCCATCGTTGCGGCACCCCTTGGCAGGCCGGCGCGCTGCCCCTATCGCCCGGACCGGAGAAATGGAGAGGAATGCATGACCAAGTCGTTGCAGGGCAAGATTGCATTGGTCACGGGCGCCTCGCGGGGGATCGGCAAGGCGATCGCGCTCAAGCTTGCCAGCGAGGGTGCGACCGTCGGCGTCCATTTCAGAACCGAGGCGAGCCGCGCCGACGAGGTCGTTTCCAGCATCGAAGGTTCGGGCGGAAGGGCTTTTGTGCTGCAGGCGGACCTGACCAATGTCGGCTCGATCGCCGCGATGTTCGACGCCTTTGACAGGAAACTCGCCGAATTCGGCACGAGCAAGTTCGATATTCTCGTCAACAATGCCGGCACGAACGCCGAAGGGAGCGTCGAAACCCTGTCCGAAGCGGATTATGACCACCTCTTTGCGACCAATGTAAAAGGCCTGTTCTTCACCTCTCAATACGGCGTGCCCCGTCTCAACGACGGTGGCCGGCTGATAAATTTGTCGTCGATGGTCGGCCATAACGCCTATCCGACCGCGGTCGCCTATGCCGCGACCAAGGCGGCGGTAGACTCGATGACGCTGTCCATGGCCGCAGGACTGGGCCCGCGTGGCATCACGGTCAACGCGGTGGCGCCCGGCGCGACCGAAACCGACTTCATCGGCAAATATATACAGGACGAAGCTTTCGTGTCCTATTTCGCTGCGGCCGCGGCCTTGGGTCGCCTCGGCCAGCCGTCCGATATCGCCGACGTTGTCGCCTTCGTCGCATCGGATGCTGCCCGCTGGATCACGGGTGAGCGCATCCGGGTGAGCGGCGGCATGCATCTCTGATCCTGTCGGGCGAAGGTTTCGGTGCTGCGGACGAAGCATAGGCTCATCGCCGCATAACGAATCCGCCGGGGGCCGAACCGGTTGCTGTTTCCTGTGAGTCACCGCGACATCGCGATCGATGCGGCACCTGAATTGGCGGCCGTTTATCGCCCAGCCTCTTGCGCCAGTTTCAGCAGGCCGTCCACGTCGAGATGCGTCTCAAGGCCGTTGGCGAGTTCGTCCAGCGCGGCATCGACGATGTGGTGATGGTCTTCGCCGCTCGATCGCACGCCGATGCGCGAAAGGATCGCGGCGCGCAGGGCGGGGCCGGCCAGCAGGCCGTGGCAATAGGTACCGAGTACGAGACCATCGGCGCTGATCGCTCCATCCGGCCGATGTCCGGCAATGATGGCGAACGGACGCGCTGCGCCGGGCCCGCCCGTTTCGCCCATATGCATTTCATAGCCGGCGAAGGCGGCGCCGATCGCCTCGCCGCGTACCTCCCGCAGCGCCTTCTCCGGGCCGAGCACCGTAGCCACGTCGAGCAGCCCCAGTCCGGCAATGTCGCGCGGTGCGCCTTCTATGCCGAGGGGATCGGCGATCCGGCGCCCGAGCATCTGGTATCCGCCGCAGATGCCGAGAACCATCCCTCCCCGCCGGTGATGTGCGATTATGTCGATGTCCCAGCCCTGCTCGCGCAGGAAAGCAAGGTCGGACACGGTCGCCTTCGATCCCGGCAGGACGATCAGGCCCGTCTCCGCGGGGATCGGGGCTCCCGGCGGGATCATCGCGACTTCCACGTCCGGCTCGCCGCGGAGCGGATCGAGATCGTCGAAATTGGCGATTCGCGGCAGGATCGGGCACGCTACCAGCGTCCGGCCGGGTCGCGCGCCCCCTCCGCGCTCGAGAATGACCGCATCCTCGCTCGGCAGGCGCGCGGCCGCGGGCAGCCAGGGAACCAGGCCGAATCCCGGCCAGCCCGTCAGTCGCTCGATCGCGCGATAGCCCTCGACGAACAGCGCCGGATCGCCACGGAACTTGTTGACGATAAAGCCCCGGATCATGGCCGCGTCGGGCTGGTCGAGCACTGCGCGGGTGCCGACCAGCGAGGCGATAACACCGCCCCGATCGATGTCGCCGACCAGCACCACCGGCACTCCGGCGGCGCGGGCGAAGCCCATATTGGCGATATCGCCCTGCCGCAGGTTGATTTCGGCGGGCGAACCGGCGCCTTCTATCACGACGATGGCGCAGCGGGATTTCAGGCGCTGCCAACTCTCCATCACGTCGCGTAGAAGCGATCGGCGCCCCTCGATGAAATTTGCCGAGTCCAGCGTGCCGCGCACCCGCCCGTGGACGATGAGCTGCGAGCTTCGGTCGGCCTGCGGCTTCAGCAGAACAGGGTTCATGTCGTTGTGAGGCTCGGCCCGAGCGGCCATAGCCTGCAAGGCCTGGGCCCGGCCGATCTCGCCGCCGTCGACCGTAACGGCCGCATTGTTCGACATATTTTGCGGCTTGAACGGCAGCACGCTGAGCCCTCGGTTGGCCAGCGCCCGACATAGGCCCGCCACAAGCACCGACTTACCAACGTCCGAGCCGGTCCCCTGCAACATCAAGGACCTCATGCAATTGCTCCCGCCGGGGTTTCCGGCAAATTATAGGTGCAGAGATAGACAAGGTGCGCGCAGGCGTGGCCTGTCGGCTTGCCGCCGTTCACAGCTGCGGGGATCGCATCACATTCTCCGTTGCGGAGAGACAGGCGATCGGCACCCCCGCGCGGCGGCTCAAGCGCATCGGCTATCGAATGACGGGGATGATTTCCTCGGCGACCCACTGGGCGTAGTCGAAATATTCCTCGATGCTTGCCACTGCGGGGACCGGCAGCCCGCTCCATGTCACGCCGAGCTCGCTGAACCAGCCGAGCCGGTCGAGGATGGCCTGCTTGCTCTGGCCGGGCCTTCCCCCGGTATCGCCAGTGTCGACATGCCCCTCGCCGACGCGGCTGGTGAAGAAGCTGTAGAAGATGTCGGTCAGCTTGCCGTTATAGTCGGGCTGGGACTTGATGAAGTCGATCTTGGCGGGGATGTCCTCGGGCTTGGTGAGGAAGGGGCACCAGCCGGAGGCGTAGCGTGCGGTTCGGCGGAGAACCGCATCGGCATCGCCGCCGAACCAGATCGGGATATGTGGGCTCTGGAAGCATTTGGGCTCGAACGCCACGTCGCGGAAGCTGACATATTTTCCCTCGAACTGCGGGCTTTCCTTGGTCCAGAGTTCGATGATCGCCTGAATATATTCCTCGCTCATGGCGCCGCGCTGGTGGAAATCGACGCCCAGCGCGTCGAATTCCCCCTTGAGCCATCCGGAAGCGAAAGCGACGGTCACGCGGCCGCTCGACAGCCAGTCCATCGTCGACAATGCCTTGGCGGTCACGATCGGATTTTGCGCCGGCAACAGCGCGATGCTGCTGCACACGCGGATCGTTTCGGTCGCCCCGGCCCAATAGGCCATGGTGGTGTAAGCGCTCAGATGGTGCGGTCCCGAAAGCTCCAGATGGTCGTTCGGAATCACATGGTGTTCGGGGACAAACACCATGCCGTAGCCCAGCTTGTCGGCCCATTTTGCCAGGCGCGTCTGATCGGCCCCCGTCACATGGGCTTCCCACGGCATCGAGATCGCCTTGATGCGATGGATATGGGGCATGGTGAACTGCAGCTGCATTTTTCTCTCCGCGATGCGGCCAGCCCGCATGTTCTTTGGACCTCATCCGCAAGCGACTATATGTTTGCTCGCGCGGCGGCCGAGGCGCTGAGTTGAAGCACCGGAACGGGCGCTGTCAAGGCAACGGACGTCCGCCGGCCTTCGGCCTGACATCGCCCCGATTGGCGCAGGCGTGGCTCCAGCACAACCGGCGCGAAGCCTTCCATCGGATCGCCCAATCGCTGCCATCATCCTGTGGGTGCGGATATCTTCCTGATGCCAAGCAAGTTCCTCGGGCGGCATCGACTTGCAGTGCTTCTGGTAGATCTCGGCCCGGAGCGCATCGATTATCGAATGGCGGGGATGATTTCCTCGGCGACCCATTGGGTATAGTCGAAATATTCCTCGATGCTTGCCACTGCGGGTACCGGCAGCGCGCTCGATGTCACGCCAAGCTCGCTGAACCAGCCGAGTCGGTCGAGGATAGCCTGCTTGCTCTGGCCGGGCTTTCCCCCGGTATCGCCGGTGTCGACATGCCCGTCGCCGACGCGGCTGGTGAAGAAGCTGTAGAAGATGTCGGTCAGCTTGCCGTTATAGTCGGGCTGGGACTTGATGAAGTCGATCCTGGCGGGGATGTCCTCGGGTTTTGTGAGGGAAGGGCACCAGCCGGAGGCGTAGCGCGCGGTGCGGCGGAGAACCGCATCGGCATCGCCGCCGAACCAGATCGGGATGTGGGGACTCTGGAAGCATTTGGGCTCGAACGCCACATCGCGGAAGCTGACATATTTTCCCTCGAACTCGGGGCTTTCCTTGGTCCAGAGCTCGATGATCGCCTGAATATATTCCTCGCTCATGGCGCCACGCTGGTGGAAATCGACGCCCAGCGCGTCGAATTCCCCCTTGAGCCATCCGGAGGCAAAAGCGATGGTCACGCGGCCGCTCGACAGCCAGTCCATCGTCGACAATGCCTTGGCGGTCACGATCGGATTCTGCAACGGCAATTGCGCGATGCTGCTGCACATGCGGATCGTTTCGGTCGCTCCGGCCCAATAGGCCATGGTGGTGGAGGCGCTCAGATGGTGCGGCCCGGAAAGCTCCAGATGGTCGTTCGGAATCACGTAGTGTTCGCAGACAAACATCATGTCGTAGCCCAGCTTGTCGGCCCATTTCGCCATGCGCGTCTGATCGGCACCTGTCACATGGGCTTCCCATGGCGTCGTGATCGCCTTGATGCGATGAATATGAGGCATGGTGAACTGCAGCTGCATTTTTCTCTCCCGATGCGGGCAGCCCGCATGTTCTTTGGATTTCATCCGGCAGCGACTAGATGCGCTTTGCGCAGCAGTTGACGCGCTGATGAACGACAGAGGTATCGACGCGGCTCAGGGCGTGGCCCGCTCCGGCGCTGGAACGCCATAATTCTGCTTCATCGCTTCGAGGGGGTTATAAAATTCCCTCCAGCGCGCCACCTTCCCTTCGGCGAGGGTCAGCACGATCAGATAGTGGTTCGTGTAGTCCGGTCGCCCGCTGCGGTACGTGCCTCGCGAGCGCCCCTCGATGATCACCGTGTCTCCACCCGTATCGAACACGTCAACGACGTCGAGCTCGAACGTCTGGAAGGCCTTTATGACGCTGATCTCGCGGATCAGCGCATCGACACCTTGGTATGTCCGGGCTCCAAGCGGGTGGTACGGAAATTCGAGGACCACGTCCGGCGTCACTACGGACCTGATCCCTTCGAAATCTCGCTGGCCCTGAAGGCGGACTGCCGCCGCGGCGAGCTCCGCATTGGTTGATCTTGCCGAATTGTTCACGATCGGTACCTCGACTTGCCTCTGCCTCAACATGGCCGCTCCGTGAGCCGCCTCCGGCGGCGCGTGGAGCCTTGCGGGCGGGTCGATAGTCTTCATGCTCGGCCGGCCCGGCCTTTGCGCACTGTGAACGCTCGCTGGCACGGCATCAAGGCCATTCGGCGCGCTCGCTGCGATCGCTCGATGGTCGTGAGGTGCGCCGGCGACCCGAAGCTAGCCACGCATTTCCGCGCCCGACCCTCGCTTTACCCATCAGCCGAACTGCGATAACCGAGACGACGAAGCGCCGCGAAGGCGCCCGGGCAGGACGAGAGGTGAACCATGGGAAGGCTATCCGGCAAGACCGCACTCATCACGGGCGCAGGAGCCGGGCTGGGCCGCGGCGTCGCCCTCCGCTTCGCGGACGAGGGCGCCGACATCGTCGTCGCCGAACGACACGAGGAGCCGGGCCGAGAGACGGTTGCGCTGATCGAGGAACGCGGGGCCCGAGCTATTTTCGTGCTGACCGACGTAGGTGTGGCCGAGCAGGCCAGAGGCGCGGTCGAGCGCACGATAGAGGCATTCGGTCGCATCGACGTGCTGGTCAACAATGCGCAGGGCTTCAATCGTCTCGGTCGCGCCGAGGAACGGACCGATCGGATGTGGGAGAAGTCGATTACCACCGGCGTCTATGGAACGTTCTGGACCATGAACGCGGCCTTTCCCCATATGAAGGCGCAGGGGGGCGGCCGTATCATAAATTTCGGTTCGATCGTCGGGACGCAGGGCGACCGTTTTCTGATCGAGTATAGCGCGGCGAAAGAGGCAATACGGGGCCTGAGCCGGACGGCGGCCAATGAATGGGGCGAACATAATATCCTCGTCAACGTGATCTGCCCGATCGCCCGCACGCCATCCTGGGATCGCCGGATCGCACTGGATCCGAAGTTCACAGAAGGTATCATCGCCGGGACCCCGCTCGGGAGAATGGGCGATCCGGAGCGGGATATCGGCGGCGCAGCCCTTTTTCTCGCCAGCGAGGATGGCTGCTTTGTCACCGGTAACACGCTTTTCGTGGACGGCGGGTCGCATCTCCGCGGTCAGCGGGCCGAACTGCCATGAAAACATTGCTTCTCGGCGGCACGGGCTATCTCGGCCGGCATCTGACGCGGCACCTGGTTCAGTCGGGCCATCCGGTCACTTCCTTCATTCGCCGCGAGAACGCTGCCGAGACGGTTCGCGGTCTAGGGGCGCGGCCGGTGCTCGGCTCCCTGGCGGAGCCCGGGAGCCTCGCGCCGAGCATCGCCGAAGCCGAAGCCGTCATCTTCGCCGCTCAGTTGATGCTCGACGAGGAACGGCGCGCGGTGGCCGCGTTGCTCGAGCAGATGGAAGGCACCGGTAAGACCTTCATATTCACCAGCGGCACGAGCATCCTTTCCCGCGCGACCGACGGGGACTGGGACGAAAACAGCTTTGGCGAGGACGACTCTTTCGAACCGCGGCGGCAGATCGCGCCGCGGCTCGAGATTGAGCAAATGGTCCGCGCGGCCGCCGAGCGGGGTGTGCGGGCGATGTGCGTGCGCCCCTCGCTTGTCTGGGGCCATGGGGGTAGCCAGATTCTGCGCGAATTCTATCACTCCGCGCGCAGCCAGGGCGCGGTCTGTTATGTCGGTCGCGGCCTAAACGTCTATTCCAGCGTCCATGTCGACGACCTTGCGGACATATACCGTCTGATGATCGAGCGGGGGTCGCCGGGCGCGCTGTATCACGCCGTGTCGGGCGAGACGGGCTTCGGCGCGATCGCGCGAGAGATCGCCCGGCTGCTCGGTGTCGGGATCAGGAGCGTGACGGTGGAAGAGGGATGCGAGATCTGGGATCGCTTCATGTCGCGGATCGTGCTGTCTTCGTGCAGCCGTTCGCGTGCGCCGCGAACGCGGGCCGAGCTCGGCTGGATCCCCAGCAGCGACCGGCTGGACATTTGCTCCGATCTCTCGCATCGGAACTATATCGAAGCTGGTGATCGCGTGGCACCATCATGGGTAGGGACAGCGTCGGCGAGCTGACCGCCAGCAGGTGAGAGAGCCCCGACGTGCCGATGTCCCTTTTCTTGCAATAGCTAGATGGGCCTGATGGTTACGGGATGACGCCCGTCGCGAGTGTATTGGAGAGAGCATGTCCGTAGTCCGGATCGAGCAGCCAGACTATCTTCGCGACGAGGCGATTGCCATCTTCTCGGATTCGGTCGCTCGCTTCCTGTCCATCGAGGCGACGCCCGCGGCGACCGCGGCGTGGCGGAATACCGGCTATGTTCCCACCGAGCTATGGCGGAAGGCTGGCGAGGCCGGCCTGCTCGGCTTGACGGTTCCGGCGGTCTATGGCGGCAGCGGCGCGGACTTCCGGTTTGAAGCGGTGCTCATGGAGCAGCTCGGCCTTGCTCACGCGCTGAACTTCGCGATCCCTCTGCACAATGCGGTGGTGGCGCCGTATATCGTGAGCTACGCAACCGAGGAACAGAAGCGGCGATGGCTACCGGGCGTCGTCAGCGGCGAGAATATCCTCGCCGTCGCCATGACCGAACCATCGGCAGGTTCCGATTTGCAGGCCATGCGCTGCACCGCCCGGCGCGACGGCGGCGACTATGTGCTGAACGGCCAGAAAATCTTCATTTCCAACGGAGCGCATGCTTCGCTGATCGTCGTCGCGGCGAAGACCGATACCCAAGCAGGCGCGCGGGGCATTTCGCTGTTCGTGGTGGAAACGGAAAACTGCGAGGGTTTCAGCCGGGGGCGGCTGCTCGACAAGCTCGGGCAGGAAGGGCGTGACACAGCAGAGCTGTTTTTTTCTGATGCGCGTGTTCCTGCTGGCAATTTGTTGGGCGGAGAGGAGGGCCGCGGCTTCCAAATGCTCATGGAGAAGCTGCCGCAGGAACGGCTGGTCATCGCCTGGCAGGCAATGGCGATGATGGAGGCGGCGCTCGCGGCCACCGTCGACTATGTCAGGGATCGCCGCGCCTTTGGGAAGGCGATAGCGGAGTTCCAAAATACCCAGTTCAAACTTGCGGAGGCGAAGACACAGGCCACGATCGCCAAGGTGTTCCTCCATTATTGCACCGAACAACTCCTGGCAGGCACGCTCGATGCGGCGACTGCTTCAATGGCCAAATATTGGATTACCGAGACTCAGGGCAAGGTCATCGACGAATGTCTCCAGCTGTTCGGCGGCTATGGTTACATGAATGAATATCCGATAGCCGAAATGTACAAGGATGCCCGCGCCTATCGGATCTATGGCGGTACGAACGAGATCATGAAGCTTCTGATCGCGCGGAGTCTGGTCTGATGACGGACATGCCGCGACACGGGGATCGCGCGGGGGCGGTCGAGCATGCCGAGCCTTCCGGCCCGCTCGCGGGGATGCTGATCATCGAGCTGGCGGGCCTCGGCGCGGCGCCTTTTGCCGGAATGATGCTTGCCGACCATGGCGCCACCGTCGTTCAGATCGAGCGTGTCGGAAACGCGCGGCCCGTCCCCGACCTGTTGTCGCGTTCGCGCATGAAGATGGAGGTGGACCTCAAGGCGGCATCAGGGGTGGAACTCGTTCGGGATCTGTGCCGGCATGCCGATGGCTTCATCGAGGGCTTCCGTCCCGGTACGACCGAGCGGCTCGGGCTCGGGCCGGACATATTGCTGACCGACAATCCGCGATTGGTATATGGCCGGATGACGGGTTGGGGACAAAGCGGGCCACTGGCGCCGAGGGCAGGCCACGACATCAATTATATCGCGCTTTCGGGCGTGCTCGGGATGATCGGCGAAGCGGAGCGCCCCCCCTTTGCTCCGGCAAATCTGGTGGCGGATTTCGGCGGAGGCGGGATGCTGCTGGCTTTCGCGATGCTCGCCGGAATCCTGAATGCCCGGGAGACCGGCCGTGGGCAGGTCGTCGACTGCGCGATGGTCGACGGCGCCGCGCTTCTCACCACGTTCATCTGGAGCCTGATGGCGCAAGGCCGATGGATTGATGCCCGCGCAGCCAATCTGTTCGATGGAGGGGCGCACTTCTATCGTGCCTACGAAACGGCCGACGGCAAGGCCATCGTGCTCGGCGCGCTGGAACCGCAATTCTACGCCTGCCTGCGCGACAAGCTCGGCATCACCGATGATCCCCGTTTCGATGCGCAGCTCGATCGTGAGGCGTGGCCTGTGCTGGGCGAGCGGCTGGCTGAGATTTTCCGTACGCGCACCCGCGCCGAATGGTGCGCGCTGCTTGAAGAGGTCGACGCCTGCTTCGCGCCGGTGCTTTCGCTGACCGAGGCGCCCGCCCATTCACACAACATCGCGCGCGGCACCTTCATCGAAGTCGATGGCGTGGCCCAGCCGGCGCCCGCTCCCCGCTTCAGCGGCACGCGGCTCGCCGCGCCGCGGTTGAACGGTGGCAACAGACGGCTCCGGGACTTGTTGTCGAAGGCCGGGTACGATTCCGCCCGAATCGAGGCGCTGACCGCCGCAGGCGCGGTCGGGCCGATATCCCGCGTTGAAGAAGCCTGAACATGGACAAGGAGGCGCTCCCGAGTGGCTACACCATTTCTCATTGACGCGATCCGCACCCCGCTGGGACGAGGGCGGGAAGACGGTCAACTCGCCGGTGTCCACCCGGTCGACCTGCTCGCGCAGACCCTGAGCGCGTTGATCGAAAGGAACGGGTTGGACCCCGGTCTGGTCGAAGACGTCATCGTTGGCTGCGTCACTCAAGCCGGCGAACAGTCGGTCACGCCCGGCCGCGGGGCATGGCTCGCGGCAGGTTTCCCGCAACATGTGCCTTCCACGACCGTCGAGCGCAAATGTGGTTCGGGGCAACAGGCGCTGCACTTCGCGGCCCAGGGCGTCGCGGCCGGCGCCTATGACATCGTGATTGCCGCCGGGATAGAATCGATGACACGCGTGCGCATGGGTTCAGCCCGCATGGGCATGGACCCCTATGGCACCGGCTTCGCCGAACGCTATCCCGAAGGGCTGGTGGGCCAGGGCATATCCGCCGAGTTGGTGGCAGCGCGCTGGGGCATCAGCCGCGCGCGAATGGACGAATATTCCGCCCTGTCGCATCGGCGCGCGGCGCAGGCGCGGGAAGAAGGCAGGTTCCGCGGTGAGATCGTTCCGGTCCGTGCCGGCGACACGATCGTGGATGCGGACGAGACGATCCGTCCGGACACCTCGGCCGAATCGCTCGCAAATCTGAAGCCGGCGTTTCGGGACGAGAATATGATCGCCCGCTTCCCGGAAATCGAATGGAGTGTCACCGCCGGGAACGCCTCGCAGATTAGCGACGGCGCGGCCGCGGCCCTCGTCATGAGCGAGGCAGCCGCGCAACGGCTTGGCATGGCGCCACGCGCCCGTTTCGTCGCCTATGATGTCTGCGCCGACGATCCGCTGCTGATGCTCACCGCTCCCATACCCGCCACGCGGCGCGTCCTCGCAAAGGCGGGTCTCGCCATGGACGATATCGATCAGTTCGAAGTGAACGAGGCCTTCGCGTCCGTGCCGCTCGCATGGATGGACGCCACTGGAGCCGACCTCGACAGGCTCAATCCCCATGGCGGCGCCATCGCGCTCGGCCACCCGCTCGGTGCTTCGGGCCTGCGGATCATGGCGACGCTGCTCAACGGGCTCGAGCAGTCGGGCGGGCGTTACGGCCTGCAGACGATGTGCGAGATGGGTGGAATGGCCAACGCCACGATAATCGAACGCGTTTGACGCGCTGCTGATAGGAGAAGTTGATGGAAATCGCGGGAATCTCGGCCCTGGTTACGGGAGGTGCCTCGGGCCTTGGGCGGGCAACGGCAGCGAGGCTCGTAGCGGCGGGGGCGAAGGTTGTGATCACTGATATCGCTTCCGACGCAGGCAAAGCTGCCGCTGACGAGCTCGGCGAAGGAGCCTCCTTCGTACAGGCGGACGTTGTCGACGAGGCTTCGGTGCGTGCTGCCCTGGCCGAGGCGCAGCGCCGGGCGCCGCTGCGCGCTATCATCCATTGTGCAGGACGCGGCGGGCCGCTGCGGATCCTCGACAAGGACGGCCGGGCAGCCGATCCCGGCACCTTCGAGGCGGTGGTGAAAACCAACCTCCTCGGCAGTTTCAACGTCCTCCGTCTCGGTGCGGAGGTCATGGCGGCGAACGAGCCAGTCGGCGAGGAGCGTGGCGCGATCGTGTTCACTGCGTCGATTGCCGCTTTCGAGGGACAGATCGGTCAGATTCCTTATGCCGCGTCGAAAGGCGGCGTGGTCAGCATGACGCTCGTGGCCGCGCGTGATCTGGCGGCGAGAAAGATTCGCGTCTGCACGATCGCGCCGGGATTGTTCGACACGCCCCTCCTCGGCCGCGTGCCGGAGGAGGCGCGTAAGGGGCTGGCGGCGTCGATTCCGCATCCCGCGCGGCTGGGCGACGCGTCCGAGTTCGCGCTGCTGGCGGAGCATATCCTGATCAATCCGATGCTGAACGGAGAGACGATCAGGCTCGACGGCGGGCTGAGGATGCAGCCGCGATGAATGAGGAGCCGGACGAAGGTGCAGTCGGACCGACGCCGACCTTCGAGACGATCACGCTCGATATCGATGTGGGGCTCGCGCATATAACGCTGCGGCGTCCGCAGGCGTTGAACAGCCTTTCGCCTCAGATGATGATCGAGCTACGCGACGCGCTCGACATCGTTGCCGCTTCGCGAGATGTGCGCGCTCTGCTGCTCAGCGGGGAAGGACGCGCCTTCTGCGCGGGGGCGGACCTCAGCCAGGCGGGGCCGGCAACCGGCTCGGCTCCGCCAAGGGACGTGGGCCTGGTCGTCGAGGATTATGTCAATCCGCTCGTCCGCCGGTTGGCCGCACTCGAAAAGCCTGTCGTCACGGCGGTGCAAGGTGCAGCGGCCGGTGCCGGTTGCTCGCTCGCATTGCAAAGCGATTTTGTCCTGGTCGGCCGATCGGCCTATTTCCTCCAGGCGTTCATCCATGTCGGACTGATTCCTGATGGCGGCGCGACGTGGATGTTGCCGCGGCTGGTGGGGCTGGGCCGGGCGACGACCATGATGATGCTGGGGGAACGGATCAAGGCGGAACAGGCTGTGGAATGGGGCCTGGCCGCGCAGATCTTTGACGATGAAGCGCTGATCGATGCTGCGCGGGACCTGGGCAGGCGGCTGGCGGCCGGACCAACGCAGGCGCTTGGTCTGATGCGTCGGGCCATACGTGCCGGTTTGTCGACCGACCTGGCGACGTCGATGCAGCTCGAGCGTACCCTGCAGCGCGAAGCCGGCTTCACTAGCGATTATGCGGAAGGCGTGCGAGCGTTCAAGGCAGGAGAACGCCCTTCCTTCACCGGCATCTGAACGCCGCGGTTCTGGTCGGTGCACGAAGGCGAGCGGTGAACATTCACGTTCGAGCGGACGAGAGCCTGGCAAGGTGACGCCCGCCGACGCCTGCTGCGGCAGCTCCGTCCATCATCAGACAGCGCGAAAGACTCAAGTGGAAGACCCGAACTCGGCGCTTGCGGCCGCAAGCTCGCCGCCTAACATCAACCCCCGGACGAGCTTGCACTCCGCATTACGCCGCGAGTTGCACCCAATGTTCTGACGACGTCAGGTCATCCCTGGCCAAACTGGCATCCCATCCGCATTGCCGACGTGCGTGCTACCCTAAACGTCTTGCTCTTCGGGACGTCGAGACGGGTTGCAGGCAAGCAGACCGCAGCCTACGATGGTGCCATGGATATCTCGCAGGAAATCCATGATCGCTTCGGCGCGAAGAGCGAAGACTGGTACCCGACGGTCTGCAGAGATCTTAGCATCGGAACGGTCGAACTCGGCGAATATAGATTGCACGGTCCTACGATCTTCCGGCTGGACGGGTTGAAGAGCCGGCTCGAAATTGTCATGAGCGACGCGTTCACCTTTCTTAAGGTTTGTGCCCCTGAAGAGGGGGCGAGCTATGCTAGGGGGCGCACGGCACTCTTTTCGAGGGGTTTCATTTTCGAGGTCGACGGCACCAGTCTCGGGCCGATGACGGTACCGGCGCTTCGTTGCACCTTCCGCGACCCATCGAGTGATCGCATGCTTTCTCGTGAGGAGATCGGCGACGCGCTGGATGTCAGATCACCTGCCGTTTCGCACGCTCTGGAACGTCTGGCGATGGAGCTTCGGTCCCCAGGTTTTCATTCGGGGCTGTTGGCGGACAGCTTGTTGAATACGGCGACTATCGAGCTCGGACGATATCTTCGCGATAGCCGGAGCCGGCAATCGGCGCGTCTCACCGCGCAGCAGATGGAACGCGTCCACCGCCTGATCGATGCGCAGAGCCCGCTGCCGACCGCAGCCCCGCTTGCCGCTGAGTGCCGTGTAAGCCGCCGCCATTTTTTCCGCCTGTTTCGCGAGACCACCGGCATGTCTCTAGCGCGGTATATGATGGAACGTCGGATCGCCCGGGGGCGAGCGATGTTGAGCCATGATGATCTGCCTACGAAACAGATCGCGCATTTGTGCGGTTTCCCCAGCGTGTCGGCTTTCAACAAGGCATTTCGCCAGATCATGGGGCGAACGCCCCGAGTGTTTAGGCAGCGCGTCATTTCCTGGCGCACTGTCGCCGGCGACCCTCCAGGGCGGTCCCTCACGGTAAGATGATGGCACCGTAAGTCATATTGCTGCGCTTTCGATTACCCCATGCGCCGTCTAGCCTCGCCGCAACTTCGCGTTGGCGGATACCGCAAGACAGCGGCAAAATAGGGGAGAAGTGCAATGAATCGTCGTGCCTTGTCGCTTTGCTCGACGGCGATTGCGAGCCTATCACTATCAGGACCAGCCCAAGCTCAAAGCAGCTCTGAAGGTCAGCCAGAAGTGGTCGGCGGTGGCGTGCAAGATATTGTCGTCACCGCGCGAAGAACGAGCGAGAGCGCACAGACGGTTCCAGTCGCAATCACGGCGGTAGCGCAGGATGCACTGGATCGCAGCCAGGTGACCAATATCGTAGATATCCAGCGTGTGGCTCCCGGGATTGTCATACGTAACGGAATGGTAGGCGTCTCGACCGCCGCGGTCGGTATTCGCGGACAAAATAACCTGTACTCTGCTTTGCAGAATGATCAGGCCGTCGCCATCTATTTAGACAACGTTTATATTCCGCGCATGCCCGGTGCCCTCCTCGATTTCGTCGACCTGCAACGGACGGAAGTTCTTCGTGGACCACAGGGCACCCTCTTCGGCCGAAACACGACAGGCGGGGCGTTCAACATATTAACAAATGATCCAGTTGACAGACTCGAGGGCCGGATCGCTGGAGAGGCCGGTAGTTACGGCCAGCGTAATCTACAAGCAATGTTCAACTTGCCCGTAACCGACAGACTTTCCACAAGGTTAGTATATAATCTCCGTAAAACTAACGGGTACGGTCGCAATATTACGCTGAATCAAGACATCGCCAATATAGATAGTCAATCTATACGAGGGAAAATAAAATACGATAGCGGTAATTTTAATATTATCCTTTCCGCTGACTACAGTCTGGTGAAGGACAGGGGCCAAATCATCACTTTGACCACCTTCGATCCGAATTACCCCGCCTTCGCGCTATTTGGCCCCAATGCAAAAGATATCCTGACGGCTTCGCTGCATCGGCGGGAAAACTGGTGGCGAAGCTATGCCGGGGGCTTCGCCGCGCCGACCGCCAGTCCGCTATTTGCGCAAACCAGCGCGGAAACGCGTGCGCTTTATAGTGAGACGCCCAACGACCGGATCAAAGGCTACGGAACGTCCGCGACGATGAGTCTGGACGTTGAGGGTGTGCAGATAAAATCGATCACCGCGTATCGTTACAACAAGGCGACCGGACTGATCGATAGCGACGCCACCTCGTTGCCGTTCTTGGGCACCCTGCAGGGTCAGCTCTCGAAGCAGTACTCTCAGGAAATTCAAGTCTCAGGAGAAATATCGGATAGGATCAATTTTATAGCTGGGGGATATGCGTCAAGAGAGACCGGTTACGATTATACCAGATCGCAGGTATTTGGCGGTCTCATCCGAGAAAATTTTGCGACATCGAAGGGTATTAGCAAGGGTTTGTTCGCGCAAGCATATTATAAGGCCAGTGACGAGATACGTTTTACTGGTGGATTTAGATACACGTGGGATAGGCGTGCAGTTAATATCAAGAATAAACAAATTGCAGGTCTACCACCCGAGTTCGTGGTAGCGACAGCGCCGACCATAAAATTTAATTGCAACAACAATAATGTAGCAACGGCTCCGGTGGCGCAGCAAGCTCAGCTGGCAGCAGCCTGTTCGCAGCAGCAAAGCGTAAATTTCAGTTATCCCGCATGGACGTTTGGTGTCGATTGGCAGGCGGCTGATAGAGTTCTCGTTTACGCCAAGACAAGCGGTGCGGCGCGCTCGGGCGGTTGGAATACACGTGCGGGTGCTCTCCCGGCCTTCAAGCCTGAGCGGGTTAAGGATGTCGAAATCGGCTTCAAGAGCGATCTTTTCGATCGCCGTGTCCGATTCAACACGGCGCTCTTTCACAGTTGGAAATCTGGTATTCAAACCGGCATTCAGAGCTTTGTTCCCGGCATCGGCGTAACACAGTTTATCGCCAATAAGGGTGACGCGCGCATATGGGGCGCAGAATTCGAGCTTACGGCAGCGCCGTGGGAAGGCATGGAAATAATCAGCAGTCTGGCGTTGTCGGACGGCAAATACAAACGCGGTACTTATCTTGATACGCAGCGGGTCGCCGGATTTTCCGGCGCGTTACCGGCGGGTTGCGTCCAGGCACCGGGCCAGCCGGCGACCACGATCGACTGTACCGTGGACGTCGGCCAAAATGGACTGCTTCAGTTGCCGAAAACCCAGTTCAACATCGGGGCCACTCAGACGATATTGACCGGTAGCGGGGCGCTCGCTCTGCACCTTGATTATGCATATGTGAGCTCGCAGCGATACTACACGACTGTGCCGGCCGCAGCTCAGCCCGCCGCGGTTCAAGCCGTGATGAACCTGCAAAACAGGCTTGGTGTTATGCCGGGCTATGGTCTGTTCAATGCCCGCATAGGCTATACGATCGAAAGCCCCAACGTTGAATTTTACGGGTTCGTGCGCAACCTGACGAACAAGAAGTACCTCGCGTCAAGATTTGCCGATCTGTACAAGGATCTTGGCTTCATCGTCGACTTCCCGGGACCGCGGCGTATGTGGGGCATCGGCATGAACTGGAAGTTCGGCGGGTGATGTGATTCTTCAAGCCGGACACCGCAAGGGTCGGCGCTTGGGCTGACGCGGTGATGCGACCACCGGCAAGCTGCGCGGGATCTTTGATGCCGCGAGCGGTCAGCATGGTCCGACATGCCGAGGCGTGCCTATTATCGGGTCGGCTCCCCGAACGAGCCCTGTGAAGAGCGAATATTCACGGCAACCGTCAATGCACAGCTCATTGCGCTCGATGCGCGCGCCGGCCGCCTTTGTTGCAGCTTCGGGAATGCGGGCGTCGTCAATCTGGGCGAGGGCTTTTCCCCGGCACCCCTGGGCTATTACCGGGTCACGTCTGCGCCCACGATCGTGCGTGGCAATGTCATATTGGGCGGCTGGATCAGCGATGGACAATATTGGGGCGAGCCTTCGGGCGCGGTGCGCGCATTCGACGCTGTGACCGGCCGTCTTGCCTGGGCGTGGGACATGGGCCGGCCGGATCGCACGGGCGCGCCGCCCGCCGGCGAGCACTACACGCCCGGCACTCCAAATTCATGGGCTCCTATGAGCGGGGACGAGAAGCTCGGCCTCGTCTACCTGCCCACCGGTAATGCTACGCCCGACTATTTCGGGGCGCAGCGACGGCCGTTCGACGACAAATATTCCAGCTCCGTCGTCGCGCTCGATGCGGCAACCGGACGTGTGCGCTGGTCGTTTCAGACCGTGCATCACGACCTGTGGGACAGGGACGTAGCATCCCAGCCTACGTTGGTGGACGTGCGCGTGCGGGGCACGCTTCGCCAGGCGCTCATTCAGCCGACGAAACAGGGCGATATATATGTGCTCGACAGGGCCACGGGCAAACCGCTCTTCCCGGTCACGGAAACGCCAATGCCTAGCCGCGGCGGCGTGCCTGACGAGCGGCCCGCTGCGACTCAGCCGCTGTCGAACGCCTTGCCGTCCTTTCGCGGGCCGCGCCTGAGGGAAGCCGATATGTGGGGTGTCACCCCTCTTGATCAGCTATACTGCCGGATCGAGTATCGGAAGGCCCGTTACGACAGCAACTATACCCTTCCCGGTCTGACGCCTTCGATATTCTATCCCAGCGCGTTCGGTGCGCTGAATTGGGGCGGTGTTTCGGTGGACCCGGTCCACGGGGTCATGTTCGTGAATTCCAACCGGCTCGCCAGCTATCTGCGCCTGATGACGCGGGCCGAAGCAAACGCACGGGGCCTGAAGCCCTTGGGCGACTGGGCCTCGGCCCTTGAGGTGGGCGGAGGCGTGCCGCAGCTTGGAACGCCTTATGGCGCGGCAGTCAAATTCTGGCTTTCGCCGATATCTGCGCCCTGTAACGCACCACCATATGGACATCTGAGTGCCGTCGATCTGGCGAGCGGCAAGCTCATCTGGTCCGAGCGTTTCGGCACGGCGAAGGGGAGCGCGCCGCTGGGTCTTCCACAACCATTCCCCTTGCCGCTGGGTTCATTGAATCATGGCGGCTCGGTCGTGACCCGGTCAGGCCTTCTTTTCATCGCTGCAGCGAAGGACGGCTATTTGCGAGCCTATGACAGCCGGACGGGCAAGGAGTTGTGGCGGAGCGAACTCCCCGGCGGCGGACAATCCACTCCGATCGTGTACTCCGCTGGGGGCCGTGAATATGTCGCGATATCGGTCGGCGGATCGCCGGCTCTCCAGACCAGGAGCGGCAAGACGCTAGTGGCCTATGCCTTGCCGGAGCGTGCCCGCTGATCCCGCGATAGGCCGGCATCGATCCGATCAGGCGATCGTCGCGCGGCCGACATTGTCGGCTTGATCCTCTGCGGCGCGGGTTCGATAATATCGCGGGGTGGCGCCCCGTCGATAGCCGGGCCCATGCCCCGTCGTCTGAACGCTTTTCGTCAGGATCGGCCGACCAGCTCCGAAATCATCCCGTCCATCCCCTCGAGGCTGCGGCGAAATGCCTCTTCGTCAGGCTCCTCGATGCCGAGGAACTCTATTTCGAACGCCCCGTCATATCCGGCTGCGAGCGCGCTTTCCAAGAAGCTGCGGATCGGAAGCTCGCCTTCGCCCGGTAGTCCGCGTGTCCCCGCACCGGGCGCCTCCAACGTCCCGATCGCGACATCGCTGACCTGAACGATAGCAATGCGTTCGCCGACGCGCTCGATCCACGCCATGACATCGCGCTCCTCGTAGCAATTGCCGATGTCGACCACGATCGCCGTCCTGCTGATGTCGGCGAGGTCAAGCGAGTCCCGCAGATTGTGAACGAAGGAAACGTTCGGGCGCAAGGAGGGCTCGAACGCTAAGGTGACACCACGCTCGCGCGCATGATCGACGCATGGTGCCACTGCCTCCGCGTATCGCGCGGCATTGTCGTCCCAGCGACCGATTTCACCCTTGCCCGGCGGGCCGTAGATCGCTGCTCCGAGCGGCTGCGCGACATCGATGCAGCGGTTTATGGCCGCACGCTCGTCCGGCCAGCGAGAGGGATCGAGCAGAGAGAATGGCGGGAAGACGATGCTGGAGCATTTCATCCCTTCCTGTTGTAGCAAATCGGCGGCACGCAGATGGCCGAATGCCTCGAGCTTCTGCGCGGAAAGACCGACGGTACGCAGGCCAAGGCGGCGCCAGAACGCAAAATCCTGTTCGAACGACCAGGTGAAGGTGCTGATGGCGTTGAGCGAGAGACGAGGGTGAAGGCGCCCGCCATCGCGCGGCTTATCAGTCATCGTCCCATCTCCCCTTCCATGCGGTTGGCTTGGTCGAAACGCATTCGCCAGCGTCGTATATCGGCCTGTCGTCGGGCCAAACATGTTCAGGCCAGACCACGCCATTGATAGCTGGGCGATATGGCCTTGCAACCGTTTATGGAGCGATATCCCTCGGTGGTGTCGGATGGTTGCGGGCGCCCGGATATCCTCCTGCCGAGGTGTGCGTCAGGCTCCCGCGCGTTTCGCTTGCGTCCAGGCGAGCTGGATCAGCTCGGGGAGGACGCGCACCCGTTCCTGCGTTTGCGCGTTGCTGGCCGCTCCGCGCAGCATACGGCCCTTGATGCCGTGGAAGATCGCGGCGAGCCGGAAGAAGTTGAACGCTATGTAGAAGTCGTAGCCGGGCATGTCGTCGCGGCCGGCACGGGCGCAGTAGGCGGCCAGATACTCCTCTTCCGACGGGATGCCGAGCGCGGCGATATCCGAGCCGGCCAGACCGGCGACGATATAGGGCGGCATCCGGTACATCATCGCATGATAGGCGAAGTCGGCCCCGGGATGGCCGAGCGTCGACAGCTCCCAGTCGAGGACGGCCAGCACCCGTGGCTCGGTCGGGTGAAAGATCAGGTTGTCGATCCGGAAATCGCCATGCGCCAGCGCCGTCGCATCGTCGCCGGCAGGAATATTCGCCTCCAGCCATTCGATCAGGCGGTCCATCGTCTCGTCCCGACCGGCCTCGACATCTTCGCGATATTGTTTTGACCAGCGGCCGATCTGCCGCGCGAAGAAATTGCCGGGGCGTCCATAGTCCCCAAGGCCGATGGCCTCGTAGTCCAAGCCATGTAGCTGGGCGATCGTCGCGTTCATCGCGTCGAACAGAGCGGCCCGCTCCGCGTTGGAGACCCCGGGGACGCTGGCGTCCCAGAAGATTCTTCCCTCCACCATATCCATCACGTAGAAGGCCGAGCCGATGACGGAGCTGTCCTCGCACAGCCCGAACACATGGGCGACCGGAAAGCCGGCTCCGCCGATCGCGCTGAGCACCCTCGCCTCGCGCTCGACCGCATGCGCACCTTTCAGGATTTGTCCGGGCGGCTTGCGACGCAGCACATAGCTGCGTCCGGGCGTGATAAGCTTGTAGGTCGGGTTGGAAAGGCCGCCCTTGAACTGCTCGACCGTCAGTGGGCCTGCATAGCCGTCGACATGGTCGCTCATCCATCCGGCGAGCGCTGCTTCATTAAAGGCATGGCCAGGGCGGACCGGCGTGGTGCCGCTATTCGCCTCCGCATCGATGGCGCCGTTCATGCTGCCCGTGCCTCCATCCCCCGCAGGCTCCGCCGGTGGGAAATCATCGCTGTCATCGCGGATATTCCGGGGCGCCCAGCCGCGATCATGGCGTAGTCTTGCATCATGGCATCCTTTGGTCCGGCGCCCTATGGTGCAATCGTGCAGGACAATCAATGCCGGCAGTGGGGACGATCGCGCGACACGGGCGCTCAGCCGGTGGCCGGCGCGATAGCAGGAGCTCGATGCGAGCAGGCGAACCCATATCGACCGATCACAAGCGCCAGATTGCCACTGGACGAACCGAGCACCTTACGTCACTTCTACGGGAATCCTGAGCAGCGCAGGCTCGCGTGAAATACCTCAGCCGCTGAGCAGAACCGGAGAGCAGAGATGGAAGAGCAAAAATTCCAGATTTTCAGGAAGGCCGATGGGCATCGCTTCGGCGACGAAGCGGTGCTTACGGACGATCCGACTCCCGTCCAGGCGGAAGGCCTACAGCGGATGCTGGATGCGGGAGTGACGGATGGGGCCGAATTCACGCTCTTGTGCAATGTGCCCGGCTTCGCGCTGGTGCATTGCTGGTTCAAGCAGGATTACCCGCTACCTCTGCACAGCCATAGCGCCAACGGGCTTTATTATATCGTGTCAGGATCGGCCCGGCTCGGGACCGAAACACTGGGCCCCGGAGATTGCATCTTCATACCCGCCAACACGCCCTACACTTACCGCGCCGGGCCGGAGGGCGCGGAAATACTCGAATTTCGGCATGATCTGAACGCCGACTACCGGAACTATGCGAAGAACAAGGCCTTCTACGACAAAGCCGTCTCGACGATTCTGGCAAACCGCGATGCATGGCGCAAGGCGGCGCTGCCGGGACATTGCGTCTGATCTGGCCGGCCGGCCAGCGGATACGCGAAACGCCTCTTCCAGCTTCCGATTCCGCGGTCAGCCTCCGAAGCGCCTCGCGCCAATGGTTTCGTCGCGGCGGTTTTGCCTGCATCAGGCGCCGATCATGCGCAGACCGCCATCGACGGCGATCAGTTGCCCGGTGATGAAGCCTGCGCCCTCGCTGACGAGAAACGCGACCAGCGGTGTACAATCCTTCTCGGCGTTGCCCAGCTTGCCGCCGATCGGGATGCGCTGCGCCATATAGCGGTCGTGCTCTTCGAGCTGCTCAGCCGTCATCATCGCGCGGATGCGATCGTAGGGCGGGGTGTGCATGGCGGGCGCGAGGCAGTTGACGGTTACGCCATATTGGCCCCAGCTGAGCGCCGCCGATCGGGTCCAGCCATGTACCGCCGCCTTCGCGGTGCTGTAGGCGGGTGAATGCGTGTTGCCCTCAAGTCCCTCGACCGAGCCGAAATTGAGGATGCGGCCACCACCGTTCGCCCGCATGTGTTCGCACGCCGCCTGATTGGTGTAGATAGCGGACTTTACGTTGGTCGCGATCATGAGATCGATCTGCACATCGTCGACATCCTCAACGGGACCGGGTGCCCATTTGCCGGCAATGTTGACGAGTCCGTCGATGCCGCCCAGCGCCTTCGATATCTGTTCGAACATGTCGAACACCGCCGCTCGGTCGGCGAGATCGCATCGCCACCAGCTTGCGAGCGGCTCGAGTTCCGCGGCCGGTTCGGTGTTGTTGAAAATGGCGGCGATCTTTGCGCCACGCGCAGCAAGGCCGCGCAGCACGCCCGCGCCTATCCCGCCGGCGGCGCCGGTCAGCACGATCCGCCTGCCGCTGATCGCCTCGTCCATTCATCTTCTCCCTCAGGACCTTGATTATGTGCCGGCGTTCCGTTGGGGGCACCGGCGACCGCACCGTGCGGCACATCAACCTAACGAGCCTTCGCGCGGCAGCACAATGGCCTTTTTTGTCCCCGCGGGCGCATGAGATCGGTGATCGATAAGCTCCGGGCTGCGGCAGCCCTCCCGCGCGCGACGCTCCCCCGATGCGACCCGACCGACTACAGATCGGTCCAAAGAAGATCCCGTACGATTCCGCCGCGGTGAATCTGTCTGGACCTTCACCGCGGGGTGCTGCACATTGAAGCCATGGCTATAGCCGAGATGGACGCATGGCTGGGCAAGACGCTGTTCGTCCCGCCGATCATCGGCCTTTGCCAGCTCACCCGACAGACGCAGTTCGCCATCTCGCGTCTGTTCTGGTTCGTCGTTGCGCTCGATCAGCTGCGCGTGGCGCAGACGCTCGCGCAGCAGGTGGTCGCCGGTCTGTTCGCCGTGGGGATGATGGTGACCGCTTCGTTCCGCGCCGATCTGCCTGCGATGAGCATGTTGTGGTTCCGCATGATGGCCTTGGCCTTCCTTGTCCTGGACGTGCTGCACGGCGTCTTGCGCAATGACTGGATCGGCGTCGAGATCTGGCTGCTGGTTCTGTTCGCGGAATATGCCGCTACGATCCGCACGATACCGCCCGGAAAGACGGGGAAGCGGGAGCATTTGCCTCGGGAGCGGCGAGCCAATAGCCGTCTTCGCCGTGAACGGGCCGTCGAAATCCCCTGGTTGTCGGCGATGCTCTGGGCCGGGATAGGAGCGCGACGCAGACGGCAGGCTCGGCTCGAACGAAAACCCCTGTCGAGGCCGGCGATCGGGGCGGAAGCGCACCCGCACCGTCTTTAACGGATGAACTGCTTTACGTAGTCACCGCCAAGGCCGATCGATTCGAAGTGGCGACGGCACATGTCTATCTTGGTGAAGACATCGTCATATCCGGTCTGTCGACCATCGGGATCGCAATAGATCAGTGCACCCGTGACGTGAAACAGCGTTATCATCTCTGCCACGTCCTCAGGAACGATCAGCGTGTGCGTTTCGCCGGGCGCCTCGAAGGCGTAGGAACCTTCTTCGGCCACCCAGCTATGCTCCAGATAGCGCCAGCGTCCTTTGAGGACGAAGGCATGAACCGGCCCGGGATGACGGTGGCGTGTGAGAATGCCCGATCTTCGCACGCGCAGCAGATTGACCCAATAGCCTCCGGACACCGAGAGGCAGAGAGGGCGCATCGAGACATGCTCGGTTTGCGGAACCCACATGCGCTCATCGTCTCCGGCGATATTCTCGAGGACGATTTCAGGCATCGCGTCGATGGGAAATGGAAGGCGATAAGGCGTAAATGCCTCATCGCGGGTCTCGATTTGATGTGCCAGAACATCCTCCCTGCGTTGGTCTCCGCCGGAATCACGCATGATCCATGCCTTGTCCTGATATTCACCTGCACAGGCTCTGCAAGTATTTTGATGTGCCGCCAGGAGATCTGTGCGTGACCTGGACGGCCGATTGCTGATCCTGTCGGCTTGTGAGGAGGAAGGCAGCGCGTGACGCAGCGTTCGACCGGTCAGGAGGGTTCGGTTATATAAGGCGCGAGCGGCGCTCGCGGCGGGGATCCGTTGACGTTCCCGGCTCTTATCCGTCCTGCAGGATTCTTCGGGCGTGGGACGGAAATGATTTGCGCCAGTCCCGCTTTTGGTCGTTAGACCTGGCCCGCTTACAAGGGAATAACAGCAGGGCGCTCCTTCGGCCGGCATGCGCCCGCGTCCCAAACCAAGGAGTGGACAGATGGGCACATCGGTATTCGGTCTGGAATCCAAGGGAGCGCTTGTGCTCGGTGCGGGGCAGGGCATGGGCGAGGCGACGGCCTTGGCGCTTTCCCGTGCCGGCTGCCGGCTTGCCCTCTTCGATTATGAGCTGGATCGGGCGTCGCGGGTTGCGTCGCGCATCGAGTCAGAAGGCGGTGTGGCGACGGCGATCCAGGGCGATGCACTGAATGACGAGGAGATGAGGACGGCAATCGCTAAAGCCGACGACATGCTCGGCGGTATCGATGTGATGGCCAGCATCATCGGAATGGCCGCATGGAGCACGCTCACCGATATGACCGCGGAAACCTGGGACTTGGATCACAAACGCAATCTCCGCTATTTCTTCATCGCGGGCCAGGCGGTTGCCAAGTCGATGTTGGCGCGCGGGAAAGGCGGCGCGATGGTTTGCGTCGCGTCGGTGGACGGCATGCGTACCGCCCCCTACCACGCTTCCTATGGAGCCGCGAAGGCCGGGCTCATCCATCTGATGCAGTCAATGGCATTCGAATGGGCGCCGCATGGCATTCGTGTAAATTGCGTCACGCCCGGCTCGATAATATCGCCGCGCGTTCCCTTTCAGGAGGACCCGGAGCGCGAGCGCCTTTTTGCCGAGGGCATCCCGATGGGCCATCGCGGTCGCGCCGAGGACATCGCCAATGCAGCGCTGTTCTTCCTTTCCGATCTGGCCAAATATGTGACGGGACAAAATATGCCGGTCGACGGTGGCCTGCTCAGCCGCAGCCTGTACGACTACAGCAAGCAAGCGGCGCTCGTGTCCAGCGGCGGGACAATAGGGATGGCCAAGAGCGGATAAACAGGGTCGTCGATCGGCAGAGGCCACGCTGGCAATTCTTGTTTTCAGCCGCAATCGAGACCCATAGGCGCAGACTTAGGAGAGTGGCGTAGCCCATGGCGCAATATAGCGCGGCTCGATGAGCTTGACTCGTCGGGCCTTGCTTAAGCCTCTGCGGCGCTTGGGCGTTTCCAAGGCGTGATGCGTTAGCATCTCAGCGCCTTGGTATAAGTCGCGATTGCTGGCGCGTCGGGTTTGGTGGGGACGTGATGGTCGCTTCCCCTCGGCGGCCCGTCCTCCCTCCGGGCAACGCCACACGCCTTTCCGTCGACCTCGCCGGTCATTCTGAGCGCGCGCGCCTATTTGGAGAGATAACCGAAGCGATGCATGTCGTTTCCGCCGCGCTGGAGGAGCGAAACTCTGACTTTGCCTGATAGCGATCGGAAGCGCACGTCAGCGCCTCAGAACTTTCTTGCTCCGAATAAATCATACCTACAGCGAATAGGTTGTAAGGGGATGCCAGTTGCAGGTAGAGGATGGGAGCATGAGGAAATCCTCAAAGCCGCAGCCGGTCAACGCTCTCATTAGGGGGCTGGAAATCCTGTCCTGTTTCACTCGGCCGCGGACGGAACTCACCGTATCCGAGATCGCCCGCAGAGTGGGTTTGAGCCAGCCGACTGCCTGGCGGATGTGCCAGACGCTGCTGGAGCAGGGATATCTCGTCCGAAGCGCGAGCAGCAAGGGACTGCGCATTGGCGCACCCGCTCTGAGCCTCGGCTATTCAGCAATTGCGGGACTCTCTTTCGCCGAGATCGCATTGCCGTACATGCACGAGATAACGGCGGCGACCTCGGGCACGACCTCGCTCAATCGGCGCCACGGAAGCGACATCATGTCGGTGGAGCGCGTCGATGGCGCCTTCGTGCGGCCCAACGCGCCTATCGGTTGGTGCGTACCGATGGTCTCGGTCGCCTCGGGGCTAGCGGTGCTGGCCGCCTTGCCAGTCGATGCCCGAAGAGCGGCACTGGACCTGTTCGAGGATGGCGACGAACGCCGCGCCCGCCGTCTTCAGCGTGTCGACGATGCGCTGAAGTCCTATGCGGAACTTGGTTATGTCCGGATATCCCATTCTCTGGGGGTCGATTACACGACGATCGCGGTCCCCCTGTTCGAAGACAATAGCGAACCTGCCGACCAATGGGCTCTCAGCTGCGGCGGCATCGGTGATCGCTGGTCGGACGAGGATGTTTTGGCGGCGGCCGCCGCTCTCAAGCGGGCGCGGAGCCTTTTGGAGCCAGCTCTGCTACCCAGCCTGACGTCCAAGGCGAACCTGCGGCCCGATGCAGCTGGAATTCTGTAGCTCGCCGCTGCGCAGGTTGCCCAGACGAGCATGAGACCCCTGTGACCACGGCCCGCTCGATCCGGGATGAGCGCGGGCCGACCGGCCAAGTCTCGCCGATATCTGGCCAGGTGCCGCGCTCGGGCCCGTGGTACTTCAATGATAGCTTCTGCCCCCGTCGGTCGCCAAAGTCGCTCCCGTGACGATCGAGGCCGCGTCACTCAACAGAAACAAGATGCACTCCACGATCTCCATCGGATCGGCTGCACGACCCAGGGCGTAGCGGCTTCCTGCATCATCAATGCTCACGCTACCCAGCGACCGACGTCCCGTCTCGGTGTCGACGAGGCCGGGGCAGACCACGTTGACCCGTATATCGGGCGCCAGCTCTGCCGCCATCGCCTTGGTAAGCCCAATCAGTCCGGCTTTCGAAGTGGTATAGGCGGGCGCACGTGCGGTCATGGGCACGAGCGCCTGAGCCGTAGCAACGTTGACGATGGATGCGTGACCGGCAGCCCGGCGCAGGAGCGGCAGCGCGCCCTGGCAGAGCCGGAACGGGCCGGTCAGGTTGACATCCATGACACGTTGCCACTCGCCCAGTGGCAAAGTGTCGAACGGAGATCTGCCGGTGACCGCCGCGCAGTTTGCGATGCCGTGGAGGGTGTCGGTCAACGTCGCCAGCTTCGCGAGCGCGGCGTCCATTTCCTCCGCCTTGCCGAGATCGAACTGCAGGATCTGCACGCCGGGCAGAACCGCCAGCCGCTGCAATTCCTCCTCCTTGCGACCGCAGGCGATGACATTTGCCCCGCGCGCCGCCAATGTCGTTGCGACCACTCCGCCCAGGCCTGAAGTGGCGCCGGTCACGACGATGGTGCGTCCAGAAAAGTCGCCGGTCTGGCTCGGTTGCTGTGCCGTCTTTGCCGACATCAGATTGCCGCCGCGCCATGATGGGACGAGACGGAGCCCCCGAACATCATCAGCCGCTCACATGATCTTCTCATTTTGTAATCTCCTCCATGACGAGCGCCGCTTTGCGAAGGCGAGTCGCCTGCGTGCGCTTCTGACTCTCAGGATCCGTAGCGGGCTGCCGCGCCGGATGAAATGGTTACGACCAGGCATTGTGGAGTCGGCAACAGCGCTGAAGGACGGTTTGTGCCGACAGGACGCTTCGCCGAGACGCAACCGCCCGACAATGCGCTGCGACCTTAATTCACCAGGAGCGTGCGTAGATTGTCCCGCATGATGTCCTGTACGATCTTCGGATCGAAGCCGTCGAGCGACTCCATGAATTCGGCTGGCTCAGCCAGACCCTCGGCATGAGGAAAGTCCGACCCCATCACGACCCGATCGGCACCGATGCGCTTCACCAGCTCGGCGGTGTTGTCCTCGTGGAAGGGGACGACATAAACATGCCGTTTGAACATCTCGGAAGGATGGGCGGGCGGCATGCCGCCGGGCCAGTCGCCGAAGCGTCCCCACATCGCAGCCTTGTTTATTGATTTCAGAAGATAAGGGACCCAACCACAGCCATTCTCGACACTGAGCACCTGAATCCCGGGGAAGCGGCCGAACAGATTGTGCAGGATCATTGCGGCAAGCGTGGTCATGATCGGATAATCGACATGGAACATCGCGAACTGCAGGGGGGACGTGTCGCGATTACCGGGCTTGGCCTTCTCGCCCCACGCCGTCGAATTCTCGAAAAATCCGGCCGAGAGATGCAACCCGATCGGAATCCCGGCCTCCTGGACCCGCGCCCAGAACGGATCGAACTTGCGATCTGCGATCGAACAGGGGTTGGGGCCGCCGCCCGGTCCGGGCCGCATGTAGAGCACCTTGGCGCCGGCTTTCAGTAGGCGATCCAACTCCTCGATCGCCATGTCGAGATCGGCCAGAGATATGAGCGGGGCGCCGAAAATCCGGCCGTCCTCACCGAAGCCCCAATCCTCCTCGAGCCAGCGATTGAACGACCTTATATTGGCGTAGAGGGCCGGGAGATTGTCCAGCATATCCTGCTCGACGCAGTTGGCCATCGACGGGAACATCAGCGTCCCTTCGACATTCTGCTCGTCCATCAGCGCCAGTCTGGCCTTGCGGTCATGAAATGCCGGGAGCATCGCGGCTTCGCTGTGGGCATCGGTGAACCCGCCGAGACTGGGATCCTTCAATATCGCCTTGAACGATCCGGGCAGTTCGGTCCGCTCAAATTTGGTATTGGTAAATCTGAGGTGGTGATCCCCATAATACCAATATTCCTTGCCATTATCGTGCCGCTTCGGATGGATCGCGACATCCGAATATTTCTTCTCGATATGTCGGCTGAACGAGTCGCGCACCTCATAGAAATGATTATCCGCGTCCCACAGCTTGTAAGAGACCTTCTCCACGAACCCGTTTCCTTGTTCTGAACTGCTATATCGGCCTGCTATTTTCTTTGGCGATGGCTTCACCTTCGGGTCGGCCGGCCAAGACCGAGAGGGGGACATGCCACGCGTTTCGACTCACCGGGATCAGCGGTTCGCACCTAGGGATAATGCCATAGGCTGGCCGAAGGTGCGAGACCGAGGCGTTCCGCCGTCAATCGGTTTCACGCATCGACGAAAGCCTGATTGAGCGCGAACGCCTCCTTGGGAAGATCGACATTATATAGCCGGGCCGCGTTGGCGAACAGGATCTTGTCCTGGACACGTTCGGGCTGGGCCTCGAGGCCGTTGGTGAGCGCCTTGGCCACCGCTTCCCGCCCGCCGAGACAGGTGGTGTGCGGAAAGTCGGTCTCGAACATGATATTGTCCTCACCGACCTTCCGGATGTAAAAATCGTCGAGCTGCTCGAACCAGTAATTTACGAACACCTGCTTCTTGAAAGTCTCGCTTGGCGGCTCCTTGAACTCGGGCCTCTTCTTCCAGATCTGAGCGACATTGTAGTGATAGTCGAGCGATTCAAGGCAGAAATTGATGTGGCCGAGGCCCGTTTCGACTGCCGCGAAGCGCAATTCGGGGAAGCGCTGGGGCACGCCCGACATCAGAAGATCGGCCACATGCCCGCAGACCATCAGGAAGGCGAGGGTCGAAGACCGCACATAATTGGCCTCGATGCCGTCGGTCCGGTTGCGACCCGCATTGAAGAAATCGTCCGCGAAATCGCCGCCGCCGGAATGAAAGCTGATCGGCAGATTGGCCTCGCGGATGACCGACCATAGCGGATCCCAGGCCCTGTCGCTCAGATATTGCCAGCCATGCTCATGAGGAGCGCCGCTGAGCAATACGCCCTTATGGCCGATCTTGGCTGCGCGCTCGACCTCTTTCACCGATGCCGCGATATCCCACAGCGGCAGGACGGCCATCGGAATGAAGCGCTCCGGCGCAGGCGCGCTGAACTCGATCATGAAGTCGTTATAGGCCTGAACCATCCCGAGTTTGATCTCCTCGGCGATGTTCTTGTACATGCCCATGACCACGGCACCGAGATTTGGGTATAGCACCTGCGCCCAAACACCCACCTCGTCCATATATTTCAAGCGTTTATGTACATCCCATGCGCCGGCGTGGGACTCGTCGCGCCTTGGCGGTATCGACAAGGATCCGCCGGGAAAGCCATAGTTCGCGCTGCCCCAGGCCGAGAAGATCGGCTTGTCGCCGACGAACCAATATTCAAGCTCCCGCTTCTGGTGCATCTTCACATGCGGCACCGCATCGCCGAATTTCTTCGGCATCCGCGACGTCCACAGATCGGGCGGCTCTGTGACGTGCGTGTCGGTGTCGATTATCGGCTTCGAGAAGATAGAGTTCATGGGCATCCTCCAAAACTAGACGGCTCATCGTCGGACTTTCGACGGCCGCTCATCCACCCTTCACGCTGGAAACTTGTCCGAGGTTGCTGCGGCGACGACAGCCGCATCACGCCAGACCATTTTATTCATCTAATGAATAGTTCACTCTGTATATGAATACTATACGCGGTCGGCGCAGGCGTGTAAAGCCGGACGATGTGCGGGGCTGGCGTGGCCATCAATGATGCTCCGGTGGGGCGGCTTGCGGTCGGCGCGCATCGTCCCTGGCCGGCGCGATGATCGGCTGCTGCTCAGGAGGATGATGAAAGCGGTGGTTTCAACGGCGGTCGAGCCGGGGAGGAATAGCCGCGACGACAAGGATCCGCCGCAAGCGGCCGCGGTTCGGTCATCGCAAGGCGCTTCCGGCGCAATCAACGCCCGACGAGGGCGCAGGTCCGTGGCTCGTGGCCGGTAAATTCAGGCGCGGAGCGGCCGGATCACCAGGCGATGCCGATCTTTCCGAAATGCGATCCCGACAGCTGGTAGCGGAACGCGTCGGCGAGCTCGCTCAGCGCGAAACGGCGATCGATCACCGGGCGAATGCCGATGGCATTGATCGCCCGGACCAGCTCTTGCTGGTGACGCCGGGAGCCGACCATGAGCCCCTGGATCTTCGCCTGCTTCCCCACCAGCGCTACGGTGGATATGGAGCCGGCGACCCCCGAGACGGTGCCGATCAGGGCGATGTGGCCGCCCGGGCGGACGGCGCCCATGGAATTGGTGAGCGTGCCCGCGCCGCCGAGTTCGAGCACCAGATCGACGCCGCCGCCGGACCGATCGCGCACGGCGCGGCCCCACTCCGGTACCTCGCGATAGTTGATGATGTGATCCGCGCCGAGCTGCCGCGCGCGTTCGAGCTTTTCGTCTGATGATGATGTGACGATCACCGTGACGCCCATCGCCTTGGCGATCTGCAGCGCCCAGATCGATACCCCGCCGGTGCCGAGCAGCAATATGCTGTCGCCTGGCTTGGTCCCGCCGTCGACGATGAGGGCGCGCCATGCGGTTAGCCCCGCCGTGGTGATCGTCGCCGCCTCTACGGCGTCATAACCGCGCGGCGCATGAGTGAAAGCCGTTGCCGGCGCCACCGCATATTCGGTGGCATAGCCGTCTATGCCGTCGCCGGGGACGCGTGCCAAGACGCAGTTCGGCGCGCCGTCCTGCCAGTCCGGATAGAAACAGGAGATTACGGCGTCGCCCGCGGCGAACTCGGTCACGCCGTCGCCGACGGCCTCGACGATGCCGCCCCCGTCGGCGAGTGCGATCCGGCCCGCCGCCGCGCTCGCACCCGAATTGACGACGCCGAGATCGTGAAAGTTGAGCGAACTGCCATGGAGCGCGACCCGGATCTCGCCGGGCGCCGGCTGTCCTGGATCGGGCCGGTCGGCCAGCTGCAGCGTATCGAGCGTGGCGGGTGAACCGACGACCATGGCTTTCATCGCAGCAAATTCCTCAATTGGGGGGGGCTTCGCCATTCGAGCAACAGCGGCATCTGGAATCAAGGCAAATTTTTCGGCGCGGACAATGTTCGCTGCCGCACGGCTGCGACGCGGTTGACGCGGCGCACCGGCCGCGAATAGGCTTCCGTCGAGCCCAAGCGGGCGCGCGGCAAGGGTCGCGGCCTAGAGAAGCGCGCGGTAGGGTAGGGAGAGCGAGGTGATGATGGCACCGGCATGCCGCCCCATTGCGAGCTTCGATTCCCGCGCACGACCGTGGACGAAGGAGCAGCAGACATGCATGATCTGGTAATTCGCGGCGGCCTGGTGGTCGACGGATCGGGCGGCGCTCCCTTCGCGGCCGACGTGGCGATCGACGGCCGGTTGATCGTCGCGGTCGGCCGGGTACCCGATGCTGGCCGCGAGGAGATCGACGCCGCCGGCAAGATCGTCACCCCCGGCTTCGTCGACATCCACACCCATTATGACGGCCAGGCGACCTGGGATGCGGAGATGGCGCCGTCGAGCTGGCATGGCGTCACGACGATCGTCATGGGCAATTGCGGAGTCGGCTTCGCCCCCGCCCGACCCGGCCGGCACGACTGGCTGATCGGGCTGATGGAGGGGGTCGAGGACATTCCCGGCTCCGCCCTCGCCGAGGGCATCAAGTGGGAGTGGGAGACCTTTCCCGAATATCTCGATGCGCTGGAGCGGCTTCCCCGCACGATCGACATCGGCACCCATGTGCCGCACGGCGCGCTGCGCGCCTATGTGCTCGGTGATCGCGAACGGCCGGGCGCGGTGCCGACGCCCGATGACATCGAACAGATGGCGGCGATCGTCGAGGAAGCGGTGCGCGCCGGCGCGCTCGGCTTCTCGACCTCGCGCACGGTGCTGCACCGGTCGGTGGACCAGGAACTGGTGCCCGGAACGACCGCGACGAGCGACGAGCTGCTCGCGATCGGCCGGGCGGTCGGCCGCGGCGGCTATGGCGTCATCGGCCTCGCCAGCGACTTCCGCCACGAATGGAACGACTTCGGCTGGATGGGGCAGATTTCGCGCGAGACCGGCATGCCGGTTTCCTTCACGGCCGCGCAGAACCCCCACAAGGATCTCACCCTCGACGAGCAACTCGGCGCGATGCGCAGCGAGAATGCACGCGGCGCGAAGCTGGTGGCGCAGATCGCGATCCGCGGCGTCGGCATCGTCATGACCTGGCAGGGGACGATGCACCCGTTCATGTTCAAGCGCAGCTGGGCCGCGATCGCCCGGCTGCCATGGCCCGAGCGGCTCGCCCGGCTCAAGGACCCCGCCTTCCGCCGCCAGCTGATTTCCGAGCCCAGCCGATTGCCCAACTCGGAGATCTTCCGCGTGATAACCGCCGAGTGGTCGATGCAATATGAGATGGATCCCGGCTTCGACTATGAGCCCGGCGAACAGGACAGCATCGCCGCCCGCGCCGCCCGCGCCGGCGTCTCGGGCGACGAATATGCCTATGATCTGCTGATGCGCGAGGAGGGGACCGGCTTCATCTATTATCCGGTGTTCAACTATTTTGACGGCAATCTCGACTTCCTCGTCGATTTGCTGACCGCCGACGACACCGTCAATTCGCTGTCCGACGGCGGCGCGCATTGCGGGACGATCTGCGACGCCGCCTCGCCGACCTTCCTCCTGCAGCACTGGGTGCGCGAGCGCGACGGCCAACGCATCTCGATCGAGCGCGCGATCAAGCGCCAGTGCCGCGATACCGCGCTGCTCTATGGCATGCACGATCGCGGGCTGGTCGCGCCGGGCTATCTCGCCGATCTCAACATCATCGACATGGATCGGATCGGCCTCGGCCCGCTGTGGATGGCGAACGACCTTCCCGCGAACGGCCGTCGCCTGCTGCAGAAGGCCGACGGCTATGTCGCCACGATCAAATCGGGCCAGGTCACCTTCCGCGACGGCATCATGCAGGGCCCGACCCCCGGCGGCGTGATCCGCGGCCCCCAGCCCGCGCCGGAACCCGCGAACGCCTGACCCGGCGCCGGGCAACGCCGGGACCGGAAGCGCTCGCCGCGGTCGAACGGATGCGGAGAACGACCGCGCGGCTGGCGCAGACCACTTCTGTTGAGCTCTCCATTATGGAGCGCATCTGCGGGCGGCAATCCGGCAACGGTCGGAAACGGCGGAAGCGACGCTGCGGAACCTATTGGCCTCCTTGACGCTAATGACACCGAGCGGAGAAAGCCGGCGACGCGTGCGCAAGGGATGCGTCGCCCATTGGGAGATGGGTTATGATCTGGACGATCGCGGGCATCCTGTTGCTGCTCTGGATTCTCGGCTTTGCCTTTCACGTCGGCGGTGGGTTGATTCACATCATCCTCGTTCTCGCCGTTGTCGCGGTGATCGTGCAGTTGGTCAGCGGCAGACGAGTGGTCTGACGCCTGCGCTCGGCCGCTATTTCATTCGGCGGCAGGGCGCGCGCTCATCGCGCTGATTGCGGCCTTGTCGGCCGAGGACCGCAGTGCCATCGCTTTGCCCGAAGAATCGTGTCACTGGCAGGTCGAGCCCGAACCGAGGGGCAGCGCCCGGCCAGACGAAAAACGTCGTGGCGGGTTTGTGGGATGAACGCTGCGCTCACCCGGACTCTGTGAAGGAATGAGGATGGCGGTCGAAGTGGCGAATATCGATGCGCTGGGTGCAATGACGTACATCACGGTGGAGCCGGGCCCCGGATACGCCACTATAATCCTCGATCGGGCCGAGGCCATGAATGCCCTCTGCTTGCCGCTGCGGCAGGAGTTGGCGCGCGCGATCCGCGCCGCTGATGCGGACGAGACGGTCAAGGCGATCATCGTCACGGGCCGCGGCGAGCGCGCCTTTTCGGCCGGAATGGACCTGAAGGAACTCGCGGTTTCCGGTCCCGGCGGCGTGTTCGACCACGAGCCGCAGGACAGCCCCTCGGTCGCCATGCGCGCCTGCCGCACGCCGCTTATCGCGGCGGTGAACGGCGCGGCGATCACGGGTGGGTTCGAACTCGCGCTGGCCTGCGATATCCTGATCGCATCGACCAAGGCGCGCTTTGCGGACACCCATGTACGCGTCGGCATTTTGCCGGCCTGGGGCCTGACCGTCCGCTTGCAACAGCTGGTGGGCCCCTCGCGAGCCAAGGAAATCTCGCTGACGGGGAACTTCATCGATGCCCGGACGGCGCTTGCGTGGGGGCTGGTGAACCGGGTGACCGAGCCGGAGGACCTGCTCGCCGAGGCGCAGCGCATCGCCAGCGACATCGCCTCGTGCGACGCCGCCACCGTGCAGTTCAACAAGGAGACCATAGACGGCATGGTCGGCCTCGATCTCGACGAGGCGCTCGCCCGCGAGCGCCGCCGCTCGGAGGAGTGGGTGGCGCTCGCCGGGCCAGCCGACATGGAATCACAACGCAAGAAGGTGATGGCGCGCGGCCGTCAGCAACAGTCCGGATAAACGGCAACAGCCGGCTCCGCGGAAGAGCGACATTCGCACGATCCGGGAGGCGGGTGACGGACGGCTCGTCAAACCGGGAGATCACACGCCGGACCGAAGCAGCCCCGACGGGCCGATCTCGGAGGACGGCGGACCGCCATCAACGACCGTGTGCACATTCACGATCTTGACCGCGGCGAACTTCCACTCATCGGCAACCCGCACGTAATTCTCGTAATAATAGGCGAAATTGTGGCGGAGCCGTCGCGATGTAGACGAGTTCTCGTCGAAGAACAGATATTCTACCGCCCAAATTCCAGAGGCAGTATCCCTGTCGCCGATGGTTATTTCGCAATTGTGCCCATGGTGGATCTTTATCGCGCCTTCACTTGCCAATGCGGCTTGCCTGACAATCTCGTCGCGCCCCCTTGCGACGAGCGTCGATGGCCCTGCCAGCTGCGCCGCCTCCATAATGGCATCATCGACAAATAATTTCCCGAAGCTTTCGAAATCATGCATGTCGGTGAAGCGAAAATACCGCGCCTTAAGCTCCTTGAGATCCTCACGGGCCAATAGTTCGTCCAGTCCCTTCATCGCGCTCTCCTCCCCAAATTGTTATTCAGCAGGTGGATATAACAGAAGCGATTACGGAGAATACATATTGACGGATGTTTCGCAGGTGGGGCGGGGCGGGTTCGGGGATAGCCATAGGTCATTAGCTGAGAACGCCAAAATTATCAAACAGTTAAGAAATGCAAGAACACGAGTTCGCGTCGATACCAGCGCTACGATGGCAAGCGGCAAAAAGGGGGCCACGCTCCTCAACCTATTTTGCCGAAACCCCTGGTCCTGTTGGTGAAGTAGCCCACCTATGTTATCCGGTCCCGGCGGACCGCGCGGATTATGGGAACAGCGTAAATGGGTGAAGACTTCGTCATTGGAGTCGATGTGGGCGGTACGTTCACGGACGTTGTGAGCAGCAACGGAAGCGACACGTGGCGCGCCAAAGCCCCCACCAATCCGGCGGTGTTCAGTGAGGGTGTGCTCGGGGCGACCAGCCTCGTCGCGAAGCAAATGGGCCTCTCGTGCGACGAACTGCTCAGAAATACGCGCAGATTCGGCTTAGGCACAACTGCGGTGACCAACGTGCTCGCCACGCGACGCGGGGCGAGGGTCGGGCTTCTGACGACAGCCGGCTTCGAGGACCATCTGCATGCGAGAAACGATCGCCTGGGTTGCGACGGTTGGCTTGTGGCGCCTTGGTTGCCCGTCCAGCGAACTTTCGTCCGTGGCATCAATGAACGGATCGATCGTAATGGTGATATTCTGGTTCCACTCAACTGCGATGAACTTCTTCAGACCTGCAAAGAACTCATCGAGGTAGATGGAGCTCAAGCTATCGCGATTTCTTATCTCTGGTCTGTGCGAAATCCACGCCATGAGGCTCAGACGGTCGAAATCATTGCACAGAATTGGCCTTCATTGCCCGTGTTTGCCGGGGCGGCTCTTCATCCACTTTTACGGGAATATGAACGAACCAAACTGGCGGTGCTGAGCGCATTCTCAGCTTCGGCACTTGACGGCATTGAGGAGCTTGAACGGGAGCTCGCACAACGGGGCATGGAGTGTCCGCTGCTTCTGCTGCACTCGGGCGGCGGCGCAATGTCGACGCTCGAAGCCCGGGCAAATCCCCTTGGGCTAGCATCCTCCGGGCCGGCGGCTGGCGCGGTCGCGGCAGCCGAGTTCGCGTCTGCTGCGAATTATTCCGACGTGGTAACCTGCGACATGGGAGGAACGAGCATTGACGTCGCGGTGATCCGTGATGGGGTTCCAGAACGTGCCCAAACGATTTCCATCCAAGGTATCACGACCTCTCTTTCCGCTGTGGACGTGGAATCCATTGGCGCTGGCGGTGGCTCTATAGCTTGGATTGACAGTCGGGGAATGCTACGCGTGGGGCCGCAGTCTGCTCGCGCAACCCCGGGACCAGTTTGCTACGGCAGAGGCGGAACCGAACCGACAGTCACCGACGCCATGGTGCTGCTCGGATATATCGATCCAAGCCATTTCTTGGGTGGCACGATACAGCTCGATGTCGAAGCGGCCCGGGCGGCCTGTCGCGCGCTTGGTTCAAAAATCAACATGAATGCAATCCAAGTCGCGCATGGCATTCGCGAGGTTGCTATCGTCGAAATGGGCAAGGCGATCCGGTCACGCTTAGCTTCAGGTGGGCTGGATCCACGAAAAATGGCGATGCTTGCCTTCGGTGGATCGGGAGCTCTCTTCGCCACGGCAATAGCCAAAGATATCGGGTTGCGCGCGGTGCTCACGCCCTACGCTGCGTCCGTGCTGTCAGCATTTGGCGCCGCGACTGCCGATATTCGGCGGGATCGCAGCCGCGCCGTCGATTTAATTCTTCCTTTGGATACTCGGGGGGTGCAAAATCTTCTTGATGATTTGATCCAACAAGTGGACGCAGAACTGGACGAGCATAAGGTTCCGCGCTCTGCACGTAAGTTGATTTGTGAGGGCGAACTTCGATTTTATCGCCAGAAGTCATCATTGCGTATGCAAGTCGATCGTGACGAGCTTTATGGCGACAGGCTCGCCGATCGATTTTGCGCCGCTTATGCCGAGCGCTACGGCAAGAGCGGCATGACGGCAGAGTCCCTCATCGAGCTTTCAACGCTTCGGGTTATCGGGTTGGGCAAGATATTACGTGCCAGCCTCCCCAATGAGGTTGATGACGCCGGGTCGCTCGAAAGCGCACGCATCGGTACTAGAAAAGTGTATCGTTCGCCAGCGATCCAGGATGACGTGCTCGTGTTCGACATGGAGAAGCTCCGAAGCGGCCATGTCATCGATGGGCCGGCCTTGATCGATGCCGTGGACAGCACGCTTTGGGCTCCACCAGCCTCGCGGGTTGAAGTGGCCGGAGCTCGGTCGCTTGTTATCCATTTTTAGGTGACGTCATCCATGCTGGACCCAATTATTCTCGAAGTGCTTCGCGGCAAAATTGACGCCATTGCGCAAGACGGCGCCAAGACCATAATGCGAACCGCGATTAGCCCCGTCATCGCGGACAACGGAGATTGTTCGTGCTCGATCTACAGCGCCGACGGCGAGCTTCTCAGTGGCGGTGGTCCGGTTTTTATTCATTACCATTCCAACGCCGCAGGTGTTCGAAAGATCATTGAGTTGCACGGTCAAAGCGTTGCCGACGGCGACATTTTCCTGGTCAATGACCCGTACCAGGGAGGCGGGCTGCATGCGCAGGACGTTGTCATTCACATCCCCGTCTTCTGCGATGGCGCACTTGCCGCTTGGGTGGGGACGTCCGGCCACATGATGGATATGGGGGGAAGCGTCCTCGGGTCGTTCTCAACGAGCGCGACGGAATGCATTCAGGAAGCATTGCGCTTTCCACCTATCCGGGTTTACCGCGCTGGCCAGGAACAGACAGACGTCTGGGCGATACTTCGCACTAACATCCGAATGTCGGACATGGTCGAGACGGACATCCGTTCCCTGATTTCTGGCGCAAATATAGCTCAGAAAGAGTTGCAGCACCTTGTGCGAGATTATGGGATAGGCGTTTTCAAGGAGGCGATGGCTACGCTTTGTGATCTCACCGAGCGCGAGATGCGACGAGCAATCCTCGAGCTGGAACCGGGGTCATACCATTTTGTAAGCTGGTCCGAATGGTCGGACAAACTGTACAAAGTGCCTTGTACGCTGATGGTCGATGGTGATCAGCTGACCTTCGATTTTTCTGGCGCTTCCCCCCAGGCGCCTCATTATTTCAACTCGAAGGCCTATGTCATCAAAGCGCTGATCGGGGTGGTTTTGCACCCATATCTGGGGCATGATCTTCCACTGAATGAAGGCGTCTTTCGGGTCTTTGACGTCGTCTGTGATGCAGGCTCCATCCTGGATGCGCAGCCACCTGCTCCGATCGGCGCGCCCCATATGGATGTCGGGCAGACCGCTCTGGAGGTGGCGATGCGCGCCCTGAATATGGCCATCGCAGCATCGCCAGGCTCCCGCGCGCGGACCGGCATGTCGGGGCCTTCGGCCGGTTCCGGCTTTTTCATGCATACTCTCGCGGGGAAGGGCCGCACCGGCCGGCCGGATGGCTGGCTCATGATGGACGGAGGCTCGGTTGGCGCGTCGGCGGGGCACGACCGGGATACGCCGGATTACTATTTCGAGTCGAAGGGCAACAGCGCGTCTTCGGATCTCGTGGACATCGAAGTGCTCGAATCCTGGTATCCCATCCATGTGAATTATCGCCGAGTCCGGCGAGGTGCCGGCGGCGCTGGCATGCACCGGAGCGGCGCCGGTTGCTCGATGTCCTACCGGATCAGCGGTACATCCGAATTGACGCTCACCATCATGGGCCAGCGGGAGCGTGTCCCGATCGCTGGTGTTGCAGGCGGGCTGCCCGGTGCTTTGACGCGAATCTATCACCAGGATCACGCTGGAAACCTGGTTCCGATTCCATGCCACCAGGAGGGTGTGGTAGCTCCTGAAGGGCGGTCGATCATTTTCGATTGCCCAAGTGGCGGCGGCTGGGGCGATCCGTTGGAGCGCGACCCGGGCCATGTTGAAGCAGACTTCGAGGAGGGTCGCCTCACGCCCGAGGAGGCGCGAACCGTCTACGGCGTGATTCTAGGCGATGCCGAGGCCACTTCCCTGACTCGTCGCCAAATGCTCGCACAACGCCTGGCGATGGCGGAACCGCCGAGGCGAAGCCTGAGCTGGACCCCCGAACTAATCGCCTTGTCGAGGGGATCTGTGCTTCCCCTCGATACAGGCGTTGATCAACAAGGGGGGGTTGCGGTGAGCGCGCGATCTGGCGCGCCCCTCTCATTGGCCCCCGACCATTGGACCATGGGATGCCCGAGGATCCCCGATTTTCTCGAAACCACGCCAGACGTCAGCATCTCGGCCTATCTGGATCCAGCGACCGGACACCTTCTATTGGTCGATGTTGTTGCTCGGGGGGAATGCGATCTTTCGGTCGGCGGCGGTCCTTCAAGGTGGCTGGACTTCGCGCACGCCAGCGTAATAGCCGCTGAATAGCGCGATCTACTGCCCCGAATTTGTGGTCACACGCGGCTATTGCGTAGTCGGCTATATTCGCAAGTCAAGGTGGCATTTGCGTTTGCAATCAAGGATCTGGCGTGCCAATGTTCTCTATATGTTCTAGCGAGGATTGAATGTCGGACGGTAGCGCAATCGAATGGACAGATGCGACGTGGAACCCTGTCACGGGTTGCACGAAGATTACCGCTGGCTGTGACAATTGCTATGCCGAACGCTTCGCCGAACGCTGGCGCGGCATTTCCGGTCATTCTTTCGAATACGGCTTCGATTTGGTCTTACGACCGGAGAGGTTGAGCCAGCCATTGGCGTGGAAGCGCCCGCGAATGATCTTCGTTAACTCGATGAGCGACCTGTTCCACAAAAAGGTGCCAACCGCCTTTATCGATCAGGTCTTCGATACAATGGAGCAGGCCGACTGGCACGTCTTCCAAGTTTTGACGAAACGTAGTTCGCTTATGCGGGACTATCTTAGGCACCGGTATCGCGACGTCACGCCGCCGGCACATATCTGGCTTGGCGTTTCGGTTGAGGATAGCGGCTCCCGCTCTCGGATTGAGCATCTTCGCGAGGCACCCGCATGCGTGCGATTTCTTTCAGTGGAACCTCTGATCGGAGCAGTCGGTCAGGTTGATCTCACAGGAATCCACTGGGTTATCGCGGGTGGAGAGAGTGGGCCGGGCGCTCGCCCGATGGCGATCGAATGGGCGCGCGAGATTCGCGACCAGTGTGCTGCGCAGAATGTTGCCTTCTTCTTCAAGCAATGGGGTGGCATCCGGCCGAAGTCTGGTGGACGCGAACTCGACGGTCGCGAATGGAACGACCTTCCCACCGCTGTGGCTTCGCGAGCGGCCTGATGCGACCCGACCTGGCAAACTATGTTGGTCGGGAGCAGGCCTATGTGAAGCACCACTTCCTCGCCGACTATGTGGAACGGCTCGTGTTTAAAGTCGCGAGCTCCTACAAAGAAGTAGTCTATATTGATGGCTTCAGTGGCCCTTGGAAAGATCAGGGCGATCGGTTCGAGGATACCTCGTTCGGCATCGCACTGCAGGCCCTGCGAAAAGCGAAGGCGGAGTGGAAGAGGATTCGCGGTGTCGACGTTAATATGACGGCACTGCTCGTAGAACGAGATCCCGACGCTTATCGTCGATTGCAGGAGGTTTTACCCCGTTATCTCGACATCAGGATCAGGACCTTTCCGGGCGAGTTCGTTTCGCTGATCGGTGAGTTGATCAAGTCCATTCCATCCGGCGCTTTCACTTTCGTTCTCATGGATCCAAAGGGTTGGAAAATCGACATGAACGCGGTAGCGCCTCTCATTAGTAGGCCGAATACTGAAGTTGTGCTCAATTTCATGTTCGATTTCATCAACCGCTTCGCGACTATGCGGCAACCGACGATTCAGGCAGGGTTAGACTCGCTCATGCCGGGGACGAACTGGCGCGAGAGGATGGCCGAGCTCGACGCCCGTCCCGCCGAGCAGGGGACTAATACGCGAAAGTCTATTCTCGTCTCGGCCATCAGCGACGCCATCGGCCGGCTCGGGCAATACCCACACGTCCTTGAGACGCCGGTGCTCTATCCCACGAAGGATCGGACCTTCTATTCACTGATCTACGCGACCCGGAGCAACAAGGGGATTGAGGTCTTCCGGGAGTGTCAACACGACGCCCTAAGAGCTCAGGACATAGTCCGCGATCAGCTTAAGTCCACTAAGCGAGCGGAAGCAGCCAAGATGGAAGATCTATTCGGAGGAGAGCCGACCGGCAACGAATTCGCTGCCAGATGGATGGCGCAGCAAGAGACTCTCGCTCGTAAGGCATTACTAAAAGTAATACCGGTAGAACCGGCCTCCATTCGTTATGGAGAGGTGTGGCCAGTCATTCTTGCTAGGCATGGAGTGCGACGGAGGCGCCTCGCTCGCATTGCTGCAGAGTTACGCAGTACCGGGGAGCTCAAGTTTCTCGATTGGGCACCTCGTAAACAGGTGCCGGACGATACCTTCCGAGTCCAGCGCTGAGCGCCTCGGGCACGTTAAGGTGAGGGTGAATATCACGGATGGCCAGCTTGCGTGTGATAGCCATGCGCTTAAAGCGCAGTGGTCGCCGCTTCACTTTTTTTCCATACCCGGCGAACTGCGAATTTATCACCCTCGACATCAATGGAAATAAGCGTCTTTCTTATGCGGGTAGTCTCATCCCAAAACCAGTCCGTTAAAATTTCTGCCTTCATTGGAAGGTTGTCCAGCAGTTCTTTTTCTTGTTGTGCTTCCCAACTCCCGCCGCGCGGTAGCCGCGCGGAGACATCAGACAGCATGCCAGCAGCAAGGTCAGGGATGGCACATAGGTCCTCAAATACTCGGCTCGATGTATCTTGGGCTGTGGTGTTTAGCGCAACGATGCCGAGTGGATGGTCGAGGTAATATCCTAGAAAGCGGGCCCAGGACGCAAGAGCGTCATCATGACGACGGTCGTTGACCACAAACTCGTCTTGGTCGGTTATCCAGCGAATGTTCATGTGCTGCTGCGACCATATCGATGCGAGAATCGCTGGAAATTGAACCTTGCGGATCATCCCTTCCAGAGATCGCGGGCTCCAATTTGCTGTCAAACGGTTGGCGTTTCTGAAGCGGTCTATTTCCTCAGGTATCAACGACAGCCACTTTTTCTGTTTGTCCACGGCGATGGCAACAAGATGGGCATCGAGATTCGCGGCAGCTTCAAGGAATGGGCCGAGGGCATCCTGTCGCGCAGGGTCGCTAAGGCGCTTATAAGCCATACGTCTGCCATTTGGCAGGCCATCAGCGCGGATTGTTGCTATCGAACGGAGCCAGTCGTCGATCCCGCCTCCTACCACTAGGTAGCAGTAGATCAAGTGAGTAGCAGCCGGATGCTCACCGCCGTAGTCGGACGCTATAATGAAGTCGTTGCCCGGTATCGGCTG
>Ga0068858_100000435_pt1 | contig 43520 bp, 70 predicted proteins | sample KBSSwiS12_FD_66589 | JGI IMG/M metagenome (GOLD analysis project Ga0068858, IMG submission 66589) | Switchgrass rhizosphere microbial communities from Kellogg Biological Station, Michigan, USA - KBS Switchgrass S1-2 | ecosystem: Host-associated > Plants > Roots > Rhizosphere > Soil ...
CAGTGCCGTTTGTTGCCATCTGTATAGTATCACCTGAAGCAACTGATATAGACGCGCTTGCAATAGTGGTAGGTGTATAGGCCAGCATTTGCTTTAGCGTCAGGGTAGTGGAAGTAATTTCTGTATAGATATAATTGCCGTCATCGGTAAAGCGAACGATGAAACGATTATAGCCGCTCACATCGGTAACCACAACGCCACTCACCTGGTTATTAATCCCTGCACCGGAGAGTATACGGTAAATACCATCTTTCGTATTGTCCGTTGTGCTGGCTACGCCATTGGCACCACTGGAATAAGCAGAAGTATAGACAGGCGCACTCGCTTCTTTTACCCAACTGGATGAACCCGTGTTACTCGGTGTATGACCATTTAGGTCTGAAGCTGTATAAGTAAACCTTTCATCGAGTACTATCTGATTGCCTGCAGTGGTGGTCGTTCTCTTTAATATGTCGGTTAACCGGTTGGTAAAAGCAGTTCCCGGCGCACCTTTAATACTGTCCACAATCGGATCTGAAGATCCGACCAATGCCAACAAAGAATCTATAATCTTTTTAGTAAGTACCGCATTGGGGCTGGCGATTGTATAGTTTGGAGGCGTTTGCAGAATTACCTCTGTGCCGCGCATGGTATCTTTAACATTGGGGTAACCGATACTTCTGTTTTGCGCGACTGCTGCAACGCTTGCGAATACGAATAAAAAAAGAAATATTTTTTTCATAATATAAATAGTTAATAAAGTCGTTCTTCCATCATTGAATATCCGCCGGGATAGGTTTCATTTACTACTGGCTGCGAAGCGGTTACATGCACCACGTTTGTACTGGCCCTTACAATGTCAACCGTGATTGTTCCCAATGCAATTGGTATAGAGAAATAAGCGATACCCGCCGGGAATGTGGTACCTGACAATGTGCTGTTAATTCTTATCTGCGCAGGAGCCGATAAATAACACGCCACACTGATTGAATCGAAAACAGGTATTAAACCCGCTGTACTCCATGCAGGGGTATTTGTGTATGGTGTGCCGCTCCAAAATGTAGCGTCAATATCAGACCTGCCAGAATACAAAGCGGGTATTGTGGTAGTATGCGGCGAACCGCGCAGGTGCATCGCGTACTTGATGTACACCTGATCGGCCGCTGGCATTGTTATCGTTGACTGCTTATTTAAAAACGCATTGATAAACGGCTTTATAAAACCATTAACCCCCGCATGCGTAGCCGCTGGGAATGTTGAGATGTTGGGGCCAATATTGGAGTGAATGGTAAGCTTTGGTATATGCGACAGCCCCGGCAATTCCTCATACATCTGAACCGTACGGCTCATGTAAGATCTTTCCTTTCCATCGTTTGCCGTGGTCTCAACAATACCGTCGGGCCGCATGGTAGTATCAAGGGCAAGTATGGCGTATAACTGCTGCGCCAATTGCTGCCATGTGTAACCAGTGTTTTGGGCGCTGGTATAGTCGAAATTAATACCGGAGAATGCCAGCTTACCGCGATGGCGGGAAACAGTATCCATTATATTATTTTCTGTAATCACCTGCGCAACGGCGGTGGCATTGTTACTTGTCCCTTTGTCGACCGCAAAATTTACAGAACCTTGTATGGTGTAATTATTATAGATGTAATTGGCAGCGCCGGATTCTAAAATGTTGCCCTGGTATTGATTGTACCCGCCACTTCCATTGCTCTGAGGATATAACATTGACGCAACAATATTTAACTTGCTGGTATCAATACCCGCAGCTATAATTGTCGAATAAGTGTTATTTAAATTAGGTTGGGTGAAATAATAAACAAAAAATGTTGACCGGCCATTTATTTTTAAAATAGCCGGGTGGTTAATCAGGTCTATGATCATCGCTGCTAAGTCTGCATAGTGCCCGCCTACAACCCCCGGTGCAACTTTCAATCCTTCCAGCGCCGCCGTATCCATGAACATTCTATTCTGCGCTATATAGTCAACGGAAGAATGGTCATAATAATCTGAATACAGCCAAACAAAATTCTTTCCTTCGACTTGCATTAAGGTATCGATAAGAGCTTTGCGTGAAGGGTATGTCTGGTTAAGATCATAGGTCATTAAGTGCGAGCCATAATACATGGTGCGGCCGCCAGATCCACCACCGCCTGATGCGAGTGAAGGATATAAGTCAAAGCTCCATTTCCAAACTGTATTTAAAGAATCGTATACGCCTCTGATGCGGGTTTCTTCTCCAACTCCAGATGCCCAGGCAAAATCCCCCGGTAGCTTGTCGGGGAAATTGGTAAAGTAAGTACCCGCTACATCGTGTATAATATGAAGGGTTAATCTTGAATTTTGTCTCAGGTTGCTGAATGAAATAGCCCCATTATATCCTAAGTGCACCGTTTGTTCAACGCCATTGTTTATGTTAAAATTAGTCGTACTTGTCTGTGTCACTGAAAAAGAAGCGTCATTACCTGGAATGGCAGTAACAGTAAAAGATGGATTGCTGCCTATCTGTTGAGGCGTGCCACCATTTATTTGAATAGTGTTAGTGACTGCAGCAGCACCTAAATTGGTTCTTGCTGTGGCAGCATTGGCTATGTCTGATAAATTATTGCTTATGCCCAGTTTTGTACCTATAGCATTTGCCTGCGCCGTGCTGACAGGCTTATTTACATCGCTGGTATTGTCTACCAGATTTAAGCTTAATAATCCTTTTACTGTTGAAGGGCTTTGCTGTGTTCCATCTCCAACTAAAATTTTTGTATTATCACCGGGCGGAGAATAGCCGCCACCGGGGCCGCCTTGTGATTTAAGGGTATCCCATCTTAAAACGCCACTGCGAACACTCCAGATAAATGCTGTGTTTTTAAAAGTAGCGATTGTGCCGGTGTCCCTTATAGCTAACCTAATCGAAGTGTCTGTCCTTGTTTTTACACCATTCACGAATTCGCCAAACTTCCAGGTAAAACCACCGCTGGAAAGTATAGCGATGTGCGTAGATGTGGTGTCTACAAATTGCGCATTTGCGTAAGTTGAGAAAAGAACCAGGGAAGTTAAACAGAGAGCCAGATAGTTATTCCGGAATCTCTTAATCTTCCCCGGCTTTTCAGTAGCCGGAATTTTCATGTTATCAAAATTAATTTTATTTTCAAACTTTTCTGAAATTATTATACCCTACGTAAATACACAACGCCGATATTTCTTACCCTGTTCTCATTTGAAATAGCGCCGCCTGCGATAATATTTTTGCCCGTCAATTGTGATGCTGATTCGTACCCGCCACCCGTAGCGTTTAAGCCAAGCCCTCCGCCTGTAACGCCCACCTTTCTTTTTACAAATAGTTTCAGCGGATCGTTTACGCCACCCGTTTGTACGTCATCTGCCGGATGCTGGTGTGGGCCTACCTGTTCTGGTTGCGAACCGCCGGGGAAATCGTAGGTTCTTGTGGTGTCGCTTCCTAATCCGACGAATTTTTGCAAACCTCTTTCTGTCCAGCTTTGCGTATTGGGCATGCGCATTTTTTTTGAGGTGTTAGATACATAGAATAATCCCTCTTTTCCGGCATCATGCGCAAATCCACCACTGGTTATTGATGACTCCAATGCCGAAACCCAGTTATTTACAGGCTGCGCAATCACCCATTGATAAATGCGCGGGTAATCATCACCATCTATTAATTGTCCGTTTTCTGGCAGCGTATTGGGGTGTAATAGCGAAGTGCCGGCAAAACGCTCTCCTACATGAAGCATTCCAGGTACTTCGGTAATTATTTCAAAAGAACTACCCTGTTTTTCAATCCACGCCGCCTCACCTTTTCCGAGTGTAAATTCCTGCCAGGTCGTTCCGTTCAATATTATAGTGTCGGATCCTTGTGAGATTATTTTTGTCTGTATTTGGCTGCCGTTTTGCGTAGTGAGGTAAAAATAATCGCCGTCCAGTAGTGAAGAAATAACAGGCAATGTCAATACTAACCGCGAACCACTTCCTTTACATCTTACCCGGCCATTTTTTTGGGTTGAGGATAGTGTAGTATTGGTCGTTACCTCTGTTACTTTTTTATACGGATTGCCTGATACCGAAGGCGGCAGGGCTTGCGAATAATCAATATCAATGCTGAATGTTTCTCCATCACTGTAATTCCTGCCATTTTCCAGTTGCACTCCACCCCCGGCTATTAAAGTGTACTCTGTAAGTGGTTCAAGAAAACGGTATCCTTCCTGAAATACGCCGCTGATATTAACGCCGTCTAAATAAGGGTCAATTAATTGATTTTGCCCGGCAACAGGATCAATCGGGCGCGGGCCGCCACCTTTGTAAAATCTTTTTTCACTGATTATCCTGTTATTAACAATATCGACTTCATAAATAACGAGCAATACACCCAGCGCAACACCGTCGGGGCTTTCGCGATAGTCAAAAAATGCCGGTTCCGCATTTAATCCGGTAAATACAATGTTTCTGTTTGATGGTTGCGGCCCTGGGAAATTCTGACTTGCGGCTACGACCGTAGGATCTGAAGCATACCTCACATTCACCAGTAAATAACCGGTGATACCAACCATCCCAATGCCTATTTGTACTGTTGCCATTTTATGGTTCTTTTGATAGTATTGTTACAATATTGGTTCCGCCGCTTTCTGCCAAATCACCAAAGAAGCCAGCATTTACCACATGAACAGCCATCAGCTTTTTATTCGGGTCTGCGTCTGTTCTGATTATTTTGCTGCCCCTGTTTATTCCTTCCCTTATTATTCGGGTGATGCCGTACAATGGGTAATTATCTTCTGTTTTTATTTCGGCCTTACTATCTCCACCCTTTGCATAAGACTTGCCGTCAATTGTGACGTTATTACATGTCCAGATATTACTCTGCAGGTCGTCAACCGATTCGGGCACGCCTTCTTCATTACCAATCACCAGCGGATAAGAGCGTGTTGCTTTGGAGGATAATAAATAAGGGTTAAGCAACTGATCATCATAAATTGTATCCTGACTGCCGGTAATGAGTTTACCAAATTGGCATTCCAGCCGGGCAGAGAAAATAATGCCCGTTTCAAAAATTACATCGCCATGATACCGACTATTACTATATTCAAAAAGCTTTGTATCGGGATGGCTAACCTCCACGTCAAAGCAATCGGTATCCAGGTAAACCAATCCGCTTGCAAGGGTCATGGTGAGTATATAACAATCACCAGGCGGAACAGCGGCCAGTGATATTTCGGCCTCATATGCGAATTTTCCCGGTTGGTATTTGTTGGCCAGCTTTTGAGTGGCTAAAACGGTTGTTCCGGGAACCACGCCATTTGCTCCTACTACATCAATTTGTATAGGGTCGAAATTGCTTTCAAACTGTAACCTTATAGTATCATTGGTCTGCCATTTGCGACAATACCCGGCGGGTTCCTCCCAATTATGAATGGTTTTTTTATATGGGTAGTCATTCCACATCTTTGAGTGATAAGACGGGTTGTCCGTAAGGCGCTCGAAAAAGCGCATTGGATTTAAGTCAGAAATATACAGTTCATTATTAGCCATTTATAAAACTTTATTTATCCGAAATAGTCAATTAGATGCGTAAAATCCGTATCCGGCCCAAAGAGCATTTGAAAAACCTGTTCTTTTCCTGATTCCGGATCGGCACCGTTTTTTATTGGTAAAAATTTATACTGAAACCCGTCAATTGTTCCGCGCAATGTCTTTTTTGGGTTTGCTTCAATCATCTGCAAAAAATTGTCATCTACTATTACCGTGGCTTCACACATCACAGGTAAAAAATACCGGTGATTTAAATCTGCAATCAACACATCGGCATCTTCATCAACTACCCTTTGACCCGGTACGCTTACCACTACTTCGCCATTCTTATCCTGCGTTGTCCAGACAATTTTTTTACTATCCAACCAATAAAGGCAGGATTTCAGGAAGTTTTCTTTCCTGAATAGACATTGTTTCGGCGATAGCTTCAGGTTAAAAACGCTTTGCGGCATCAATAGTCCTGTAGCATATGCGTTGAGTGTTCTGTCCACTTTATATACCGTTTCAAAAACCGCCGGAATTACCGGACCCGCGGAAATAACTTCTGTAGCATCTTTAAGATGGACAGCAAATAGGTTATCATCATATTCGCTGTCCGTTGTTGGCTTTCCATCAAGTGTTATCCTTAAAAACTCGAGTCCGTAGCAATCCGCCCGGATAGTTCCTACAAAATCTTTTGCTGTACCGCGACTTATGGGTGTTTTATATTCTTGCGTAGTATTAAATTCCTGCCGGCCGTTCACATTTTCATATTTTTCATTCGGATAACCGATTTTCACGCTTGGCGGCTGCCAATCAGTAGCGGGTGTTATTTTTACGTCCGAAAGCACACCCATATCATAGTAATCGTTCCAGTCAATCATATCCTCTTTTAGTTCGAGGTACACCACTTTGTCAATTACATACAGTCCACAGTCAAAATTTGTATCAACGAGCCCCCAAAAGTCTTTCCAGGTGATTTTTACATTTGGATTTGGTAACAAGCGGATGCAGTCAACTGAGGTAATAGCAATCCGGAAACCGGGTTTTGATAAAAGGCTTGATTGTAGGGCATATTCACCATTGGTCAATGAACCGATTATCCTTTTTCCGATATCCAACAGATCAAATCCTTTAATAAATGTTGGCTCTTTTCTGAAATTGTAATCAGCCGTGAATGTTCCGGTATCAATGCTATAATTCCAATACGTAAACGAAGCATTTTGATTGGCCGTCATGTAGGTGATAGCGCGGGCACCGGCTGGTATCGTTACTGTCGCGGTTCCCTGAAAATGCCATTCATGGTTATACAGGAAGGCCGGGTCTGTTGTTGTGGGTTCCTGCAGTATTACAAACGTGCTTGCTGTGGCGCTGCTCACAATTTCTAACCGGAATAAAATACGGGTGGGGTTTACCGGGCCAATGCCATCAGCAAGTTGAGCGGTGAATTTAAAATCCCATTCAACGGTTAATTGTGTAGAATCGGCACCGGGCGATAAAAACCTGATACCGCTATTCCAAAGGCTGGCAGCGGAGTTATTCACGCCTTGTGATCTTTCCTGGCTTACACTACCAAGTGAGTCTATCGATTCGGTACTCACCAGGTTCATAGCAAGCGTATGTGGGCCTATATAACCTATGGCATTGCCATTGTAAATGATAAACGTTGACTTTTGCTTCAGTACCACTCCATCATTGTAAATCCGTGGCATACCACTTTGATCTGCTGGATAAGTATAAGTAGTTCCTTCATTATCCTTCAGCATCTTACTAAAACCGCCTTCCATGATATTAGCGGTTGTAGTTTCGCTGGAATGCACAAATTTTGAAAAATCCAGTTCTCCTTTATAAAACTCATCGTAATAAAAAGCGTATTCTGTACTACTAATGAACAGTTTTTGTTCCATAATAATCAGCAATAGCCTTGCTTCTGTTCCCTGCAGGTAGAAAACATTTTTTACAATCTTGCCTGCTGTTTCATAGAAGTTAAGGGGAACGGTGAATGAGCGGTCAATGCCGAAGTATGTAGTATTCCGAACGTTTTGGATAGAAATATCCTGCCAACCGCCGGGCGAAAAGTCCAATATCTTTGGCTGGCCAGTCTTTTTTACTACATCATTTTCGACATAGTAGAACTGACCGGCCTGCGGATCATAAAGAAAATATATATGATTTGAACCTTGCATTAAAATTTCGTTTGTTGTTCAACATATTTCGACCAGCTATCACCCATATTCCACATAGCTTGTAATCCGTTCCGTGTGGCTTTCTGCTGTAATACAGGCTTATCCTTTACCACTTGTGCCAGATGCCTCAATTCCTTTATTACCCCGTCGTTACTCGTTTCTTTTTGTTGTGGCAGGTTTCTCATAGGCCGTATTGCCATTCGCATAATATCAGCCGGTAGTCTATCCATGTCTGGATAAACCTTTGTCCCTTTTGGCAGGTCCATTTGTACAGGTGTTGAACCGGTGACAAATCCTTTTCCAGATGGCATGAGTACATACTCAGGCTTACCGTGGCCCACCTCAGCCATACCGCCGGGGTGATTTTGTGTACCATGTTTATACTTTGGAATAGGCGTTGCGATGGCTACGGCCAGTTGTGCTGCTCCCAGTGCCCCTGTAAGTGCCGCCAGTGCGATATTTGCGGGTGTATAAGGCTTGGCGCCCAATGCCCTCACCACGGCCAGTGCCGTTTCTTCAATGATATTTGCTATTGTCAGGGCTTTATCGAACCGGGCCTTTTGCTGGTCGAGTTGCCTTTGTTTACGGTCGATTTCTTCTTTTTGGGTTTGGGCCTTGGCGTTTATTATTGCAATCTTATCGGCCTTATCCGAAGCGGCCTGCGCGGTGGCGTTTACCGCGTCGATTTCTTTTTGTTTGTTGATATCAATCTGATCGGCCTGATCCTGTAATGCGTTTTTTTGAATATCAATGCCAGCGTCGAAGGCGCCACGTAATACGTCAGCAAACTGCTTTACAAACCCAATGTATTTTTGTAGTCCGGCTACACGATTCTGAAACTGCTTTTCCCTTTTGGTTTCAGCGTCATCTTCCTCCTTTATTTCCTGTTTTGATGCCGCCAATCTTGCCGCTGCCAATGCTGCCTCCAAAGCGGTTACATCTTCGCCGTTGGCCTTTCTGAGTGCTATAAGTTTTTCATAATACTTTACATTCTCAGCCAGCGATAACTGAAGAAATTGGGTTTCTATTTTTAACCGGCGATCATTAAACCCCTGCTCCTGCTTTTCAGTGATAAACCCCTGTTTTTGGCGCAGGGCGGCTTCATCATCATTAACCGAAGTCAGTAAAATGTCACGGCTTTCTTTGCGGCGGTCAAGTAGTAGGGCATTGTTTTTATCAAGCGCCGCTATCTGCGCCTGAAACGCCGCGTTTGCGGCATCCAAAAAAGCCTGATTGTCGGCCTTGTCATCAGCTTTTCTTTTCTCCCTCCCTGTTGCAATTATTTTATTGTAATCGCGCTCAAAATCTTCCTGTAGTTTTAAATCGGCAGCGTTGAAATTATTGTCAATCGTTTCCAGGTCGGCACGTAATTTCCTGCGGGCGTTCTCCCTGGTGTTCGCATTGGCTTTTGGGTCATTCAGCACGTCGTTGGCGGCGTCCTGCGCTACTTTCTTTTCTTGCGCAACAGATTGTAGTAATAAGTTATACTCCCGGCTGTAGGCATCCTGTCGAAGGCTAGTGCGCAATCCCAGTTCAACGTTTAAAGACTCCGACACGTCTTTTTCGAGCTGTATAAATCTTTTGGCCGCATCTTCATTTTCCTTGGCATCAAAAGTCTTTAGGCGAGTAATATTTTTTTCGCCTTCTCCTTTATTCAGATCTTTAAACTTCAATCCCGCAGCGGTGGCGTCAAATATTTCCTGCCTGAGTTTGTCGTATTGGTCTGCCAATGGCTTTAATGCCTTAGCCTGTTCGGTCAGGTTATTTTTTAACTCAACAAAATTGTTCAGCGTTTTATTATCAAAAAGGCCCTTTGCAATCTTATTCGGGTCTGCAAGATCAAACGCGCTTTGTATCTGCTTTACCTTATTATTTAAATCTTCCACCACGCGAATCTGCCGGCTGTATGCCACGGTCACTTTGCCAATATCGCCCTCTAGCTCTTTTAAAATAGCCTGGTTAACGATGGCGTCGGTATATTCATTTACTACTTTGGTGAGGGCTGCAACAGTGGCGGTTTCTAAAGTCAGATCGCCGAAATAGTTTTTATTGATTTCTTTGAGTTCAGTCAGTGCATTGTTTCTTTCTTTATATGTTTTTGTCTGGTCGGTGACAGCGGCCGCCAATGCCTGCACACGAACAATACCACCCTGTGCGCCGCCTTCTGCTGCTGATGTTATTTCGCCAATATCCCTGAAACTGTTTACCAGATCCTCCATTTCCTTTTTATTCTTGGCTATTTTATCGGCAGATTTATCAGCAGTATCATTGAAAAAGCCAAGGCCTTGTGCTGCAAATTTTATTGCCTCAAATCCTGCGAGGAAAATACCAGATATACCAAGACCGGGAATAATGTTAGCTGCTACACGTAAGAACCCATAGAATTTTCCGATGCCAGAAATCAACCCTCCTGTAGCAACATTAGAATCGTTTATACTTTTTGTATAATTACCAACGCTTGAAGCCGTGTTTCCAGACGCAAGGTCTATGTCTTTATAAGCCTGTCTTAAATTAAAAGCATTTGCGGCCGCAGCCTTATATGTTGGGTTTTGTTTATCTACAAGCGTTCCTAAAGCCCTTACCCTCTGTTCTGCGTCTTTCGCGGCAATTTGAAGCGTTTCATAATCTGTTTCAAGAAGTTCTGCTGCGGCAGCCTCTTTTCTTTCAGCAGCAGCAGCCCTTTCGGCAGCTTTCGCTAATTTTTCTTTTGAGATTACAACGGCGGCTTCTGATTTTGCCTGCTCAGCAGCCGCCTTCGATTCCTGTTGTTTTGTACGGGCTGATTCGGTAGCCAGCTTTTGCGCTTTCAAATCGACAGCAAGTAAATCCTCCTTTGATTTTTGAAGGCGGCTTAATTCCCCCTGTAGATCCTTTATCTGCGCAGTAATTTCTTTGGATGAGGAAAGGCCACCCAGGTTAATTGATTTGGAAGAGAGGGATGTATAAGCATCATCCAGCCTTCTTATTTGGGTTAAAAAGGCTTCCGTCTGAGCACCGGTGGCGTTCAGATCTATATAACTCGAGATCAATTCCTGTTCTTCAGCCATTGTTACTTTTTATACAGTTTTTCCATTTCATCGCAATACTTACTATACCGGTTTATCCGCGTGCAGAACTCGTATGTTGAAATAGTATCTTTTATTTCATATTTCGCATAGTCTGACAACGTATATAGATAGGAATAAAAATATTCGCGGGTGGGCTCTTTACTTTTTTTGCCATTCTTATCTGCGCCTTTAAACTTTTCCTCTATCGCTTTGAACTGGATTTGCATCAAGTCCAGCGATATTTTAAGCCCGCGCGACCTGGTGAATGCGTTTTTCAGTTTCTTGTTGTATTCTTCCGGTTTGGTATAATCCAAATCCAGTTTTACTTTTAATTCAAAATCCAATCGCTCTGCAAACGGGCCGTACCATATCTTACCCAGTAGCTCAATCATGTCTTCAATAATCTTCAGCTTTATTTGCGCTCTTGTTACCTCAGCCAGTTTTTTCTGATAGATTTTGTGTTCACTTGTACCTATAGCGTCAGCATATTCCAGTTGAATATCATTCCATGCGGCTTGCAATACTTCGGGATTGGGATAACCTGCTATAGTAAGCGCAGAAAGATTTTTATCTACTATACAATCGATGAATTTAGTAAGCGGCAACTCCATCGTACTGCGATACCACTGTGGCAATGGGACATCGGTTGGCGTATGCTGTGAAAGCATCCCCATAGGTCCATCCATCCTCTCCTTTCCAAACGGCCATCGGTTTTTGTTCTTTTTTGGCATCCGCTTTTGCTTTTATTAATATTTTACTAAGCCCCTCATCCTCTTGTTGCTTGCCTGCCGGGCCGCAGGTCTGGCATGGCTGACTCATAAGCCGGTTTTTTTTCTTATTGCAGCCATAAAAGCTGGCCGCAAAGAGTCTTTTATAAACTCTAATCTAAAATCACCACCAAGACCGTATATTCCTTTGAACTTTTGCGCAATATTTTCCGCTGCGAAAAAACTTGAAACAAAACTTATCATTTGGCCAGATATTGTAATTTTCAAACTATCATAATATGTACCTATAATAAAAAGATTTGGAACACCCGAGGTTCTTTTTGGATTGGGTGTTATTTTATCTTTCCAGTCCGAATAACGCTGCGCAGATTCCGCTGACTTAAAATAAGGATCGTTTATATATAGCGGAGTAATATCAACGCCGTCTTTTGTTTTACCTGCGTATAATTGGTTTTTTTGATCTTCAGTAAAATCGCCTATTACGCTGCCAAAAGCGTCAGTTGCGACTTCTGCCACATTTAATGACTGAACTTTTCTATATAATCCCTTTATAGTTCCCATCTGTATTTCCCGTTTTTCTTTGGATAGCTTTTATACTTCGCAATATGGCTGTCCAAAAGCTCCATTTCATCCCAATAATTTTGTGCAATCTTTGGATTTGTTTCTTTTAAAAATGCCCTGGCAACCATTTTACGCATGTGACATAAAAGGCGGTAACGGAGATATTTTAAAATCTTTTTCATCAAATAGCGTTTACTACATCCTTTTCTTTTGATATTTCAAACTCATAATGGGAGCTTACCACAGTTCCCTGAATCAACCTATACAACAATTCTCCGGCTTTAAAAACCTCTATTGCGCATACTTGCCGAGGCTTCTGATCCTGATCTGTTTTTAAATAACAGATGTCTCCTATATCATATGTGTTATTTATTACCAACATTTATTTAAATAAAAGTGCCGGGCAGTCTATAACCCGGCACCTATTATTTTACCGTGTTACCGGTGATGATTACTTTTTTTCTTCATCCTTTACTATGGCGTTGCCTTCTGCATTGAGATGCGTAACGCTTACCACCGGGCCTGCTTTCTCTTTTGGCGCTGATTTAACGGCTTCCGTAGCTAGTTTATGCACTTCGGCCAGTTGCTCATTGTTAAGGCCTAAATGCCCGTGTTCCTTTATAAAATCAGCAGCAGATTTCTTTGCGATAACATCAGCATTAAAACCAACTTCTTCGTATACTAATTGACTAGCCATATTAAATTATTTTAATTAAGGTATTTGAATTTAAAACCACCTGCTTTTTGCCTTTCGCCCTTCAGAACCTTTTGAATATTTGAATTCTGAATTTTCAACTCCCGGTGTGCATTAGCGATACTTTTAAAAATAACGTCCTCCCCGGTTAAAACACTTGTCGCGACAATTGGCCTGCCAGCTATAGGAACCTTTATTCCCTTCGAAACCGCATCCCTGACATTTTCTAACTGCGTTCCCCATTTTAAATTATCGGCCCTATTATCAAGCTTATTATCGTTTATATGCATTACAACACTATCTTCAAAGGGTTGCGGACCATGGAAAGCTGTACAAATTAATTTATGAACAGATACATTTTTTGATTTTCTATTCAACTCCAACATAACCCGTAAATAACCCCTATTTGATGGTATTTGAGCTAAAGTTTTACCCAACCTTCTTTTCTTTCCCTGCCAACTATTTACAGTTCGATCTATTGTTCTTACATTTCCTAAACTACTCACTTGGTGACTTAATTCATATCCGGGTAATGCTATCCAATTTTCCATTCCCAAATTTAATCATAATTTCAACTCCTACGCATTTGTGTCATTCACAAATTATTCCACTTTTATTTCGCATGAACTACACTCATTAGCTCAATCCCAGTGACGTTGCCGGTATCAAGCTGCGCAGGCGTTGGCCCGGCCAGATACAGATAAGCACCTGCAGTTGCAAAGGCTGTTGAATCGTATGTAACGGTTAACAGGCCATCGCCGCCCACATTGTACACGATTGATGTAATGGGTAAAGACGTGCCAGTAGGCGCCAAAGCTGCCGTTGCTGCTGATTTAGCGGTGAACTGAGCCACCAGCGCAGCGATAGCCGTTCCATAATCAGGTAATACATTGTAAGAGCCGAGCAATGAAGCGCCGGGGATTAATACACTGTACTTATAAACGTTCGATGCTTTGGAAACATAAGCCAGCGGAGAATCAAGCAGGCTTTTTACATCCTCAATGTTTTCATCGATCTGAACATAATAAGAATTATCCAGGTATTCGGAATTGGAGAGAATAGAAAGGGTGATCGTAACAACGCCTTCTTCAACGTTCTGACCAGTGGCCAGTTTACCACCGCTGAAGCTCATTTTTGCCTGGTAACCGGTGAAGCTGGTGCCTGATTTTGTACCCCACATTACACCGTTGGCGTCATATTCCAGTACGCGAACGGTTTTGTTTTGGTAAGTGCGGTAGCGTTTCAACAGGTCAGATCCTGCAAATACCTTTATGGTATATTTCGGCCGGCCGGCCACCAACACCACAGAAAAGCCAAGACCCAGCGAACCTTCTTTATCCGCTTCGGAGTTATCAGAAATATCCTGCGCCTCTTTAATAGGAAAAACTTTGTTGGATGCGTTTTTGGACAGCTTAGAATTTGCTACCAGGGCCGCAAAAAAGGTATTTTCATCGGTATAATCGCTGGAGCCAAAAACTCCGTTGAATATAAATAATTTTTTAAGTACGCCTTTGGACACATCGCATTCCAGTTCGCCTGTATTGCTTACTCCGGCTGTTGCGCATAATGATAATGCCATGGTGTTTAATTTTGTATTTTTAAGTTAAAACCGGATATTCCCTTCCGGCATTACAATTATTATTTTTCTTAATACCCAGTTTTGGTATTCTTACTCTTATCGCATCAACAAATCTTCCGAGTGCATTTTCTTTATCCGATCCTCCTGTTGTACCAAGTCCCCAAAAAGGCAATAATTGCATCGTATGTGGTATTCCACCTGGTATTAATGAAAACCAACGCTCGCGGTTTATCTCCTTTACCAATTGGCCGTATATCGGTAATAATCTCAGTTTGAAGGAAGCGTCATCCCGCTGTTGCTGTGTATAAGTGTTGTCCGTTCCAACCATGATATACAAATCCACGCCTTCAGCCTCTCCGTACACCCGCCAGTTGCCGGTATTTATTCTAACAGGCATTTCCAGCCATATCAAAGAATCTCCATTTTTTAGCCACGTATTAGCGTCTACTGATCTGCTGGCCTGTTGGTGCAATCCCTTCTCAAAGAACACTGGGAAATTGTCCGGGTAACGGTTGTTAAATGTTTGACTTACCCTGTTTACGATGTCTCCAATTATATCGGGTAAATACGGTGTTACCATGGACTCAATCCTTTTATTGTTGGCAGACCAGCCGTTTCGTCATCCTGTTCCCCTTTTAAACTATCAATTCTCCTTTGTATCGCGGCCCGGTCAAACTTTATCGAAAAACTTGGATCTGCATTACCTGTGTCGGGCGTAGAAAGCAACATTTCAAGTACATAAATAGCTGCTTTTCTTACCGGCAGTTTATAGCTGATATCATACGTTGCCGTCCCATTTACATCAGCATCTATCAGCGCCCCTTCTATGGTATTATCATCAGATGGTGCATTACCGAGCAATGATTTTAAGCGCTGTTTATTGGTCATCTATTAAACAAATGGTCCTGCAAATACAGTATCAGTCTTTAAAATGAAAATGCCATCTACATTCAACACCGGGAAAGCGTTCATCTCCATACCGGTAAACTCTACCAGCGGATCGTTTTCTCTCCATTTGCCCACCAGTGTAGGGCCGTAATTGGCGTATTCTTTACCGGTTACCTGGTGCAGGCGTTCCATCGGAACAGCATTTGCCAGGACACCCAGTTTACCCGCTGGTGCAAATACAACGTTATTGGCATTGAATGGTTGAATGAATGTTGGCAGGCCGTCTACCTCAATCATAGCAGTGTAATTCACTACGATGATAGGAGGCCAGTTATTGGCGCTCATGTACTCATTCACATTGTCCAGTGTTACTGCAAAAGATGTGTTTGCTTTGCCTGTGTTATAAAATCCGGACAGGTAGCTTTTCACCTGCGTTGATTTTTTGAAATACACCCATAGCGTATTGCTCATGTAAATCGCGCCGAATGTGCGGCCACGCAGGTTACGCATGGCGGTGATGAAATTATCAATATCATCAATCGGGGTAGAGGTTGTTACTGAACTCCACACGATAGGCACACCCTGCATCTGGTAAGACTGCGGTAGCAAGTCTATCGTTCCAAAGGCGGCACCATCAGGGTTTAGCGTGTTGGTAGTGTCTACGGTAAGGGTAGACATCGCCTGCAGCATCATAATATCCACGCGTTTATCGCCGGATACTGACGCTTCCTGAACATCCTTGATAAGGAAATTCTGTAAGGCGAGTTCAGATCCCTGTAAAGGCAATGCGCGAAGTACTTCGAGTGCACGCATGTCGTCCTGGTTCATGCGGAATTTTTCCTTCATCGCAGGTATTTTACCGCTGTAACGCTCAACCTTGTTCCTGGAACGCAATGGGGCGGGTGCATCGCTATCAACGATAGAGGCGGCTGCAGATATCCGGTCGCGTCCGATAACATCGGTAAAGTCCAAACTCATTTGGGGTAGACCTTGTGTCAAGTAGTTACGCCAAATCGATTGCTGCCCCAGTACATCCTGCGACTGGTCGATAATAAGCTGAAGGTTCTGGCTTGACGCCAAGTCCCCAAAATATGAAGGGATAATCATTGTTTACTTATTTTGATTGTGAGAATATGATTTTGCTTAATCCTGTCAATGCGGCAATACCTGCGTTGTAACCACCGGGCATGCGGCGTGCGTAAATAGTACCGCGAATAACCACCGATATACTTTCGCCGGGGTTTGCCAGCGTATCATCGTATAACAGGCCGTTTGCAGCGGGATAAGCCGATGCGGTAGCGCCTGTTGCGGTGCTTGCATATACGCCGGCACCAACTGAGCCGTTACCGATGGTGGTGCCTACTGTTATCAGGTCATACGCTGTATTGGCTGGGTCGATTGCGGTGATTGCATAAGCAGCACCGCCTGTACCAGCAAATGCGATATAATCGCCTACTTTAAAACCACTGCCTTTATTCAGGCGGTAAGTGGTCGGCGATCCAGTAGCAGCAGCCTGCAAAGAACCATTGCTATATACAACGGCAGTTCGGGCCGCCTCATCGTAAATAACAAGGCTACCTGCCTGCAGCAAGGCGCCAGCGGTAAGGCCGGTAGTAACAAGCGCGAAACCGCCCTGTACAAGCTGAATATCTTTATCAAGCCCCTGCCATACCGGTATGCCGGTCGAACCCAGTGTTCTTGTAATAGCTAATGCCATTGTAAAAAGTTTTTATTGTTAAAGTGTTCCTGGTGTATTTATTACAAAAGATTTCCCGTTTGCTGGTGCCACCGCTGCCTGCTGTGTCTTATTCTGCGCTTCCAGTGTTTGTTTCAGCGATGCACTTACAGTCGGTGTTCCTGCTGGTGATTGCGTTCCCTGTTTGGGAGCCGCTAATGCAGCCAGTCCTTTTTCGGTTAATGTTTTATCCAGTTCTTTTGATTTGGCTGTTACCTTTTCAATGAAAGGCGTAACTTCCTCATCTGTTTCCGGTTGCTTCCAGTCTGCCCAGTTCACCAAAGGATTTGCATCCTTCAATTTTTCTTTTAACTGAGACTGAATGGTTGTCTGCGCTTTATCAGCCTTCAGTTGCTTTATCTCTGTCATTAGCGTTTTTGCCCATGCCGGAGTATCATCAACTGGTGGCGCATCTGCGCCTGTTTCAATTTTTTCCTCTTCTTTTGGGGGAGTTTTTAGAGCCTTCAGCTTGGCTTCTGCAGCATAAACTCTATCGTCGGCTTTCGCCATGTCTATGATGTAGTCGCTGTAAGTCTCAAGAATCGTTTCGATTTCCGATTCGTCTTTAATTTTTGCTTCAAGTTTAGCTGATAAATCATCTAACCTTTTCGTGCGTAGGTTTAAAGCCGGGTGCTTCGCCTTTATCGCTGCGATTAACTTCTCTTTCATATAATTAAGAACTGTTTACTCTTTAGTGGGCGCTATTTATGCACCAAACTATTTACTTACCGGCTCACCCGCTGATAAACCCAAGTCCGCTGCCGGCTCTTTAATTTCATCAACAACGGTGATAGTAAGTTTTTTCTGTACCTGCTGTGAAGCGTTTAAAATCAATATGATTGATTTGCCGGGTTTAGCGGCTTTCAATTGTGCATTGCTTCCAGTTACAGTAATATCCAATACGGGGTCGTTGCTTGAAAACCATTCTGCTTCCGGATCGGTAGAATCTGTCAGTAGTTTAAATTCCTGACCTGTAACAACATCAATTTTTGTTACATCATACACTTTCGCGAAATCAAAAGAAACATCAACCTGCATGGTGAAATATTTAAAGGGCAGTTATTAGCCGCCCATATTATTTAAACTTTTGGAACTGCTGCATCAGCAACCAGGCCGAGGCTTTTAGCCTGTGCGTTGGTAACTGTTAAGGTTACGGTATCCTGTAAATCTGTAACGCCTGCGCCCAAATCGGCATCTGCATCAACCATGTAAACAGTGTCGATACCATCTACTGCATCAGTGCTTACCAAGAATGCGCCAAGGCCATCAGCGTCAGGAACTACAGTGCCGTTGCCGGATACTACTGTCCATTTTGGAGCGCCATCCAAAGCAGCAGCGCCACCGGTAGCTGTTACCGGGGCCAGTTTAACATGAATTTTTTCTTCAGTTGTGATTGTGAGTGCGAGAGGCATAAGAAATATTTTTAGTGAGTTATTAACCTTGTGTGGAAATTATTTCGGTAGTAAAAATATATTTGAAATTTCGATATGGCTGTTTATTGTATACCATTTACTACCTTTGTAAACGTGAATCTTCATTTGATTGCGTAATCGCATCCATTAAAATTTACGAATGAAAAATAGTTCTTCTATTGGCGAAAAGCCTACCCCGTTAAGACTTGGCCCGGTAGCCAGTCATTTGCAAATGTCAGCGTCGGAGCTGGAGTGGTCCACGCAACACTTGATCAGGAATATACTTGAAGATTGGGTTATCAAGAAATACAAGTATCCTGCCGATCATTTTAAAAAACTTCGTCAACAAAGGAAATCAGCATGAATAACGCCAGCAACATGCCTGAATGGTTGGCTACTGTAGTGGCTGCGACATGTGCCTTCATATACTTCCGATATATCGGCTTTGGTGTCCGGGCATTATTTCAAGATATCTGGGATTTCATTAAAGAATTAATTCAAAATAAGCCTGCATGAAAGAAACCCTTGTTGCCTCTATTTTTCTTATCTCAATTGCCTTTACTGTTAGTTGCCTCACATTCCTTATGTATAACGGAGTTAAAGGCTGGGGCTGGCTTGTATTAATTGGCATAATTCAATGCTGTATTAGCGTTAGTATCAAATCAAACGGGGAGAAGGATAAATAAAAAAGCGGCTCATTGCTGAAACTGCTGTAAATAATGTCGGTAACCCGTTTTATTGGCCACAATATGTGGTGTCTTTCGACAATACCGCACGCTAAGTTGAATTATTTTGTAGGCACTAATCCTTCGTCGCCCCTTGGCAGATATCGGGTCTTAATTATCCGGTTTTTTAATACTTCCAATGAGCGGAATACAGCCATAATTTTTATACCCCTTACCGGATCTTCATTAACCAGGCTTTGGGCCCGATTGATTAATTCACTTTGCTGCTTAATAATAGCATCAATCTTTACCTGCTTTTCGGCTATAAATTGTTCCTTCGTCATTTATTTTCACTTTGTTCATAATCAATATACCGCTCATCTGCCGGCGGCAACGCCTTATTCATCATAGCCGCCATCTTTACCACTGCCATTTGCCGCTCTCTCTCCATCACATAATCGCTTGCCATTTCAACAATCTTATTGGTCAGCCAGCGCAATTGCTCTGCCGGGAACCGGGCGCCTTCTACCTGCAGGTAATTAATAACGGTTATCAGGTCTTTGCTGTAGGTCGGGTTTAATGCGTCTTTTCTCCTTAATTCCTTATAAATATCCTCAGCCAAAAAGGTCGGCCGCTGAGAGCGTTCATAAAGGAATTGCTGTATTGTCATGGGGAGGAGTAAAGTTAAAATAAAAATGCCGGATAACATAGAAATGCTGGCCCGGCTTTTATCCTAACCCTGCTAATTATTTGCCTGCGACTGGCTGGGCGCTTTTTCCACTTTTAGCGGAACAACAACCGGTGGTGGTTGTGGTGCCTTCGCCGCCTCATCCTTTATCCTTTGCTGTTCGCTTTCCGGGTCTGCTACCAATGGATTGAGCGTTATGGCCGTTTCCTTTGAAAGGATACCGGCCCCCACCGCTGTGCCCAAACGATCGATTTCCTCTGTGATGTTTTTGGGCAGGTAATAATTGAATTTCGGCTTAATATCCAGTGATAACCCCGCAGACAAGCTGCTGTCCAATACGGATATGGCCTTTTTTATTAAATTAATCCTCCTTTGTAATCCCTCGCCGAATATTTCCTCCTTGTCAGCGGCCTTAAAATGCGCGTCACTGAATAAGGTCTGAAGGGCCACATTGGAGAAATAGCCCAAGCCCATCAGTTTTTCAAAAGAGATGTCGGGGGTATGGGTATAGCTATAGATAGATGATTTTAGCTCGTCAATTTCCATTTTCATGGCTGCCGGCGTCTGGTCCCATGTCAGGTAAGATACATCGGCGCCGTTTTCCAACTCCAATAACTTACCGCTTTCCCCTTTCTTACTGAATGATATGGTATGCCCGGAAGCCTTTATTATCGGGCTGTCGAAATAATCGTTCGTATCTGCCAGGTTGGAAAGTTTTGTTTCCAGACGTTCGATCAACCGCTGTACATCTGTCCACTCAGCCTGCGGCTGCCAGTAGTAGATAACGGGTATTTTGCCTATTGGATTTTTGATGCTGCTAAAATTCCCATCATATACCAGCATATTATCAGGCCCGAGTGCAGCCCATAGCCAACTGCCCGCTACCTGTTTACTGTAGAATATTTCATCGGCTGTATAAACGTCAAAATGTTGAATCTTTAGTGCATTTTCATCAATAGAATAATACCCTCGACCAAAGGCAATCATGTTGCCGTATTCATCGAACACCGGATATAGGCTATCCCCTTTTGACCGGGCCAGTATTTTCATGCTTAACCGCATCTTTGAGTCCAATGGGTAGCCTTCTGGGTAAGACTCATCAACATCTTTGGTATACCACAGTTCAGCGCACGCCTTTTCACTCATGGTTATTTTGGCGATGGTCTTGAATTTGTAATCCAGCTTGTTCGCTGTCCACGTGTCCTTGACCACCTGCAGCAGGTTTTTCTCCTGATCAGTATCCGCATTTGCTTCAAGGGTAGGTTTACCGAGGAAAGCTGCCGATGTAAGGACTATCTTCTTTTGCACCGGCATTGGTAGCCGGGCAACTTTTACCAGGCTTTCCATCTGCCCCGACTCGTTATTAATTACTTTATCCATGCGCTTGGCGGTGTCCATGATATCATGCAAGCGGGGTTCATATTGCTTAAGCGGGTCGACAGAGTCTGTATTATCATAGACGTTTTTTACTGGCGCATGCGCTTCGCAGAACTGCAGACACTTATTCATGTCATTCTCCATCAGAAGTATTAACTGTTGAATCGTCATAGTTATTATTTTATCAGGTCAATTAAACGTTGGGTTAAAAACACGGCGCTGACCGCAGTGTAGATGTAAAATAATTCTGCGTGCCCCGTGTAAATAAGGATTACAGCAATTACCGATGTCAGCAGCAGATAAATTAAAAACCTTGTTGAGGGTGTCATAGTTGGTTGTTTTAACGGAAATTACCGAGTTGTGATTTAAGATTACTTTTTTGAGTCCCTTTATAAAAAATCATTCCCATAAGCAACATATCCAGATAATCGGGCGATCTGCCAAGGAGTATTTTCATATCCTCTTTTTTAATTATCTGCTTACGCTTTTCATCGGCATCAATATCTTTAGCTTTAAGCACTCCCATTTCTTCAATTATCAATTGTTTTTGTTCTTCTGTGCAGATGATTTTTATCAGCCGCTTATTAAAAACCTCAGCAAGTTTATACCCGCATTCACTTTTCAGATTTCCATACTCTTTGCTATCGTCGGCAACCGCACCACCGTGAAATTCTTTAATACCCACCAAGTAGCTTTCAAGGTAAGATCCAAGCCCATCACTATCTACCACCGTTCTGCTGCGCGGTACCTGTTCAGTAATCATCAATTTTTTTAAATCAGCCTCTATTTCAGCGCCGGTGGAAATAGCCTTATCAATTGCCACCCTAACAATTAAGCCTGACCATGCGCCGGCAATAAACTTATCACGGCCTTTCATGGCTAAATCCGCACTTATTCTTTTTTCGCCATCAGATACAAAGTCATTGGTGAACGCGTCTAAAATCGAATCAAAATCACAAAGGGTGGTTGGATCATCATCGTAATCCCAGTTACCGTTTAATAATCTTTCTTTTTGTGCCACGCTTTTCTGAGACTGTAGCTGCTGTAAATACCCTGATTCAATGGCCGGATTATCTTGTATGAAAGCTTGTATAAATTTCTTTTTGGCATCAAGCGTTTTGGTTTTCCAGGGAACAAAGAATTCGTAATAAAGCCAGTTCTTTTTCGGGTTACAAGTGATAAACAAAACCGGCTTAAGTCCGTACTTATCATTCATGTGTCGACCTATCCTTGTTTTGAGCACATCGAAAGCCCCAAAATGAACCTCTCCCGCCTCTTCTATCCAACCACCGGTAAATTCAAGCGATCCAAATCTTTCATAGAGCTTATCCTGTGGGTAAAACTTCAGGTCCAGAAAGTCAATGCGGCTGGCGTTGGGGAACAGAATGCAATTATCTTTCTCAATATATTTTGCCCCCTCAATGCCATAGGCCCGGAAAACCTTCATCAGGGTAACCAGCGTTGATTCCTTTATTTTGTTAAGCGCATCGCGCCCGATAAACCACCGGGTACCTGGGTAGCATTCACACATAAACGTAAGCCATGCAGCCCCTGTCCAACTCTTTGCGCCGCCGGCTGCACCGCCATATAGTATTTCAGTGTAATTTCCGGATAGTAGCGCCTCCAAGGCTTCGGCCTGCTTGTAATTCGTACCCCTGTCTGTGATAGCTATGAAATCAAAATCCCGTAGTGCAAAGAGCTTTTTTTGTATTTCTATTGCTGGCACTTCCAATAATGCTAAAACGTCGTTCATTTGCCTGCTTTTTTCTTTAGTGCCAGCAGTTGTTTCAGATCTTCGGCCGATAGACTACCTATGTCAAACGTATTGTTGACAACTACCGGGGTGATATCGGCATATATTTTAAAATGCTTGCCCAGCATCTCCATTGGCTTATTCTTGTCCCATAATTTAATTTTGATTATTTCGCCATCCTCATTCAGTTCAAGTGATTGTATGGCTGCCGCCGTGTTGTCATCAAGTTCGTGGATGGGCTTAAATGTGCCGTCCTCGTTATAGAGATTCAAAACACTTGAAAAGGAAATACGGGCCATTTCGAGCATGGTTCTTTCTTGGCTGATTTCCAGTTTTTTGGCAATCTTTTCTTTTTTTGACTGTAGATATTTCTGAATCTCCGGTTTTATAAGGTTCTCTGAGCCGATGGAATGGGCTGTCTTTTTGGAGTAACCGGCCTTGATTGCCGACTGGGTGGCATTAAATGAAATCAGGTAATGGTCACAGAATCGCTTCTGCTTATCGGAGAGCTTATTTTCTGACATTGAATCCTGTTTATGGATTAAAATGTTATTTCCAAAGCTACAATTTATTTTTGCTTTATTTCTCAATTCCCTCCCCTGGTATCCATTCAATGATTTTGGGCGCCAACTATTTTAATATGCAGGCGCTGATTTTCGGTAAATGAGAAGGTGACGCCTGTGCTTTTTTGGGTAAGCTGGTAGCTTCTCCGCATTTTTAACAGACTATATTTGTTGGTATATATATTCCCGGACCTGTCCAACTGACCCATATATTTTAAAAAGTCGTTTTTTTCTTTTTCGTTAAAGTCAATTGAACCGTACCATCCTTTAGTGCGAAATTCTAAAAGCCACGGGTTGCATTCAATAGGTCCGTGATTTTCAGTATGTAGCCAACACCCACCGGTAAGTTGAAATTCACTTTTTGGCAAAGGCTTACAACTGATAAACAGAATTAATATTAAAATGTATTTCATGGTTTTGTTTTTAGTTTCTGGTATCCATTGCTCCCTATCCTTCGTACAAATAGCGGGTGAAATCAGTAAGGCTGAAATTTTCCCTGTCAAATTCAGAGCTACCTTCTGCTCTTATTGACACCCACCAATTGCCGCAATCTTCATGATAAATACCTTTATAAACTTCGCCGTCTGACATTTCAAAGATCATGGGAGTATCGGCTGGCGGCGTTAATTCTCCGTGTACAATGTCAACCCACTGCATTCCCTTTACAGATGAGGCGGCAAACTCTGCGCCTGCTATAAATGCTTGATAGTGGTAAATATCAATGGTTTTGCCATCATCGAATAGTTTGTCACTATATTTTCCAGCAGCAATTTTTACTTCTATTTCTTGTTCTTTTGTCATAGCTGTAGTTATGGTTTATGAGTTTCAAAATAAAAAATGCCTGAGAATGGAATATCTTTTGTTATGCCGTATTTATCCGCTATAGCCTGCATATACGCTTTTCTTTTTTCTGTTTGCGGTCTGATTGATTTGATTGGCAAGCGGCCATATCTTTTGTGGAATCCTTTCATGTAATTTCTGAATCCAGTATGATTACCGACACTTTCTACACAAAGAGACCTTTTATAGTGATTACATTCGCTGCACGCGGGCATAAGGTTTTCAATATTGTTTACAGCTTTAGGATTATTTACATCAAAATAAAACCAATAATTTCTACTGATAGCATGGTCTACCTGCCACTTGTCATTAAGCTCACATCCGCAATAAGCACATCTGCCACCATATTTATTAAAAACTGTTACCCTGTCGCCTTTCTTCATGGGTCATTTGGGTTTATAAATATTTGTATACCAATAATCAAAAAGTTCGTTTGTTAACATTTGCTTTTTACTTGTGTCGTCATTTACCCACACGTCAGGAGCAACCGAGCCGCCAAATGTCACCCAGCCTTCATCGGAAGTCCACTTAGCAAACGACACCGCTATTCCCTTCGCTTCTTCACGGCCTTTTATGTAGGCGGCGCGTAGATTAGCTCCAATTGTAAAATTGCCGGGCGGTTGGTAGCCTATTGGGTATAACTGTTCTGCCCTTTCTTTTGCTGAAGGGGTGGGTATGGGAGGCATATCAACAGGTTCGCTTTTATGCCAACGGCAACCTTCTCCACCTACACAATACCACGGGCTTTTCCCGCAAGTGCATTTTGCTGCTAATGTCATTGTAAAAGTTTTACAACGTGATTAAATTGTTTTTCGTATTCTTTTTTAGTGCATATTTCAACATAGTTCATGGACAGATAATTTGAAAGGAGCGTCATTTTATTAACCACATATACACCGATTGTATTTGCTCTACCGCGTTTCAATTCGTTGCCAGGATTGACGCAAACCTGAATAACTGTATCATGGTTGTAATTAAACCTGAAATACCTTTCTCCTTTGTATTGAATACGGTCGCTACAGATTTTGTAATAAATATCCCCAACAGTTGAAAGTCGCCTATTCATGGCATTTGATATTTTTCAGGGTTTTTAAAATAATCTGGCTGGCATTCCGGGTATTGGTCGCATGGGTGAGGACATTCACCGTCACAGGTTCTTAATACAATCGTGTATGGTTGATACGGGCTACATCTTGCCTGTTGATCGGGGGATAAGAAGCCGTAATCATGCGCACTTATTAAAGCCCCCGTTTCTGTTATGTAGGTCGCTGGCCCTGTTTGTTCTTCACTATACATGGTAACTGGTAGTTTTAAGGTTTTTGTTTGGGTAAAGTTGTGTTGTACCAAAGGATTGCTTCGGCAAGTTGTTCAGCGGCTTTGGCAGGGGTTTCTTCGGAAAGAATAAGAATTTCAATACCTTCTTTAAATCCGTCATAGAAATACCCATTATCCCCTTCTGGTCGGCATTTCAAAAATTTCATCCATGCCAGTCCCAACTGGAATGGTATTGAAGCTTTGACATGTGCACCCAGTTGAAGCCTTTTCTCTCCCAGCTTTCTTTTTTCCAGTCTGATTTATCCGGCTTCATCAAATCGTCGAAATTGGCAATAATTTTATTTTGTTCTTCTATAGTCATTTCTTTACTTTTTTAAATCGTCCATTTGTATAATGATGTTTTCGGGCAGATGCATAACTAAACGCGTAGTCAGACCTGCATCCACTGCCATCAGAGTATATTTTGCCAAAAGACCATATTTCTTTACCATTTTGTATTCTATTGAATTCAATCCAATATTTTGTCGACCCGTCCATATATATCCACTCGTCCCCTACTGAATGAGTTCGTGATTTTGAGATAGGTTCTCTTTGGTGGTTGGAACAATTGCTCATGGGTTAAGTTTTACTAAAAGGTTTTCTCTAATCATTTCTGATTCATCAATTTTCGATAAAGGAGCGAAATTTGATTTATACCAACACAAATCAGGATATTCAGCAAGCTCATACCATCCCCCGATTTCTGGGCCTTCGTCAGTTACTGTAACAATATCTCCAATTTGGATTTGAGCAACAGCTTTTTTTGCTAATTCAGAATGCCCATACCCCTTTTTTGCAATACACATTACTTTCATGTTTATACGTTTTTACTGGTTAATGCTTGTTCAGCAATATTAAGCACCTAGTCGCTGTCTATGGTTTGACATACTTTCACCAGCACCTTCCTGTATTTTTCGTTCTCCCCGGTTAGTCTGGTTATTTCACTACTGAAATGATCTATGATGGTCAAGTCGTTCTGCACTTCCGCTTTTAGTTTTTCGTTCTGTTCCCGGAGGGTGGTTAGTTCTTGCAGGAGGGATGCAAAATCCTCTCCCGGCTTAACTTCTTTCTTTTTGCTGCCATCTATTTCATAAATGGTGTCGTCGCCTTCATCTTCACCAACGTCTTTCCAGCAATCTTTACAATAATGCCTTTCGCCATCACAAAGCCAATCTTCATCATTATTTATTTCGTTGTTTAAATCCATTGGCGTGGGGAATCCTGCACTTCCCGATTGTTCGTCAAACCAGTAAACGCCACAATTATCACAGGCGCAGAAAAAAGAAATGTCTTGCTTTATCATAGTTGTTTAGTTTGAGAAGGTGGAAATTTAGGATGATAGTTAAGCCCCGATGCTTCTAAGGCTCTCCATAAAGCAGATACTGCCATTTTTACTTCGTGTGGTGCATTGCCGCCTGACATTGAAATCCGGCAATCAATCCGGACGGGAAGCGCACCGGGCCTTTTATCATATTCCATTAGGTCAATATAATAATCCCCATTGCCGCCGTGTTCCATCCAAAAATGAACATTGCGTATATCTTCATCATCTGTTTTGATTGCCATATCTCTTTTATTTATTGGTTTGGGGGATCGGTTAAGAAAATTGCTCCATCAATTCTTTGTTAAGTGTAAATGTGCCGGTAATGATATAACTATCTGGGTCAATTCTAATATCGCTGGCACAGGTATAAACCTTTCCATCCTTCATCCAGATTATGATACCATGATACATTCCGGCGGTTATGCGTTCAATTTCTTCGGTATTTAAAACTTTTATCTTTTTCATATCTATTTTACTTTACTTGGGTGAGGGGGTAATGTTAAAGATTTTCGGTTAAATAGTTAAATATAAATTCATCCATTTGTGCGGCATCTACTGTTTTTAATTCGAGATTAAATTCAATATTAATTTTGTTAACAATATTTGTAGACACTTCTTTTAACTCATCTTTTGAATGAGCGTGTAATAACCCCGATTCACATCCCAATAAGAACATATTTTTTGGGTTTTTCTGATGTTTTTCTATTGAAGGAATGTAGGTATCAAATATTTTTTTTGCCGTTTCACGAAAGTTATTTTTCATCTTTTATTTTTTAATTGTTAATGGATTAACGGGTAACGGCATCCAATGCGTAGGTTCAATATAGCCCAAGTCCCCCCACAGAACACCATCTTCCCACCAATGCTGATCTTTTGAAACCCAACAATAACCTGCGCCCTCATCTTCTCCCACATATTCCCATGCAGCCACAGGAAAAGAATCGTAATCAGGATGTCCGATTACTATATGCGTTCCATCCTTCGGCGCTGTTGAAATATCCTGCCATCCCTGCTGTTGCGGTAGATTCAGTGAAGTAAGGTATTGCTGCTTATTGGGGTATTGATATACACCGTTTCTGGTGCCGTAAGGATATTTGTCTTGTTCTTCTATGTGATTTATTGCGCTATCCCAACTTTTCTCCGCTATCTCCCGCCCAAATTGGAGGGCGTAGGCTTTTGCGAAATCAATAAGGCTTTCTTTGTGGAAAATATATTCCCCATCTGTATTATCAATGCAGTGTTTGTCTGCAATTTTTAAAACATACTCAGCTAAATGTTCTTGTAGCCAATATTTAGCTATTATTTTAACGGAATCATCTTCTTCCTCTTCAACTGGGTTTCCGGCTACTTGGAGGGCGTACTTCGCACATTCCGAAAAAACTAATTCCCAGGTTTCTTTTGAAACTTCAGGTGTATCACAACCTAATAAGGCATGGCTGATGATTGCGCGGAACTCGTCTTTTATTTCTTCTGTTTGCATATTTATAAATGGTTTTTTCTATCTATTAATAACATTATCCCGCTGGCAACTGAGTACATGATGGTAGTTACGCCTAATGACCAAATGATTAAATTTTCGGACGGCTTCAAGTCCCCAAATGTGTAAAGAGCGTAGACACTCCATCCTGTTAATAATACAAAAGCTATGTATTTCATGTGCTTGATTTTATGCTATTTAGATAAGTTTCCTTATCCGGAGTAGTTAGGGATTGTATATAGTGTTTTCTGCTTGCGTCCCATGCTTCACCGGCTGCTTGGAGGGCGCGGATTTCACCCCATTCGCTCATTGCTGCGAGGATTTCCTTTTCATGTCGAATTGGTAAAAACGGCCTTAATTCGTGCAAGTGCTTTTTTAGTATGTCGTCTTCTGTTTGCATGGTTTATTTAATTAAAATGATTCGTGTTTCCCCTCTCCCTTAGTTTGTAGCGTTTTGAAATTCTACAAAAGTATCGGGCCGCCAATGGCCGGTAATATGATTAATTTGGAATGATGATATTTTTGGTTTTATATAAATGTCAGGGCGCGCATGAGAATAATAACCTGAATTATATATAACGTCAGATATATAAGCCTTTTCTCCTTTTTTATACATGATATAGCCGGTAACAGAAATTATATCTGAATTGAAGGTTACTTCCCTTTCAATAAATTCAAAAAAATCTTCTTTTTCTTCACTAGCTTTTAGTAGTAATATCATTTTTTTTAATTTTCAATAACTGTTACTAAATATGTAAATTGCCACCAGCGCCTGCCGCTTATCTTTCCGTTTAAATTATGTTCACCAGTCCAAATACTGCCCTTGTAAAGACCTGTATTAGTCTCAACAACGCCCTCAACTTTACACAGGTATTTTCTTTTCCCCTTTTCAAAATATCCAACATACCCCGCCTGATAAATGCAAACACCCGGCTTATTACTTGCTGCCAAATAGCGCCTCATCCTTTGCATCCGCTTGCTTTGACTGTAAAATCTGTCGCCCGGCTTTAATAACTTACTGGCCATAAATTTTTCTTTTTAACTCATCCCTCTCCCTGCGCTCCCGCAGTTCATTTACTTTTCTAACCGTCTCCGGGTCGTAATTTCTGTTCACCCTTAATACCTCTATAAAGTCTTTTATCTCAGCTTCTTTATTTATGGCAAGGAGATCGTTGAGGAGGAGTTGTTTTTCGTAGGTGGTCATGGTTTTTCGGTTCTTTCAAATTCGATCCGCCAGGTCCATGGATTACTATTCCAGCTTTCAATACCATTAATTTCGCACCACAGCTCAAACCAATGAGCACGCAACAACGCCGATTTTAACTGATCTTCAGATAGTCTTTGCCAGCCATCAGGCATAAATGAAAGTGCTGAATTTTCTTGCAGTTTAAATATCGGAGCTGCCATATTATTTTCTTTCGGAGAAACTCCATACCGAACACCCTCGCTCAAAATATCTTCGGTACTTATATCCTGCAGCCGTTCTACCCGGATTGATTTTATTTTTAGCCAAATGCGGCAGGCTGCGTAGGGCATGTGAATGGATGGTTTAAATTTATCATGGCCCTTTATTGGATTGTGTATATCAGCTTTGTATGAATATTGGCTACCTGTTAGCTGACCAGTGCCGCTGCAAATACGTATTACTGGTTGAAAACTCTCACGAATCCAAAGGATATCTCCAACACGCCCATAACGACATTTAAATTCCATACTCTGACCATCTATTGTAGACCCATTCCAGCCCTTTAAAGTGCTTTGTAATGATCGGGGGGCATCTGTATCATTCCAAAGCCCATCATCATCTGGCTGTGGTTTTATAATCCGCCTGGTCATTTTCTTGCGCCCTTCAAGAATTGCTTGCACCATCGGGCTCGAAAAAAGGATCGGTATCAATTTCATAATGCTTTAAGTTTTGTGAATTATAATGCCGTGAACCTTTTTCATCAGTTTTTCCTTTTTTTTGAAAATCTTGGTTTCATGGCCTTTTACATCTTCCACCATTTGCTTACCTGTTTCCATGTCGATATAAGTAAAATCAGCCTTGTAAATAAGCGAATGCGTTCCACCGTTGTTTAGCTCAAACTCTGTCTGCCGTGCCAAAAAACCTATCTTTCCGGCCTTCAGGAGGAGTTTTAGCTCCTTATATCTTTTTAATTCTCTTTTACTATCAAATGGCCGCCCTTCATCGTCTACCACTTTCTCATTTCCGTACTTGCTTTTTTTATCTTCCTGGCGAGCAGGTTCACTAAAAAGATGCGGATTTAAACGGGCGCAGGCGCTATTCCGCAGATCGTCTATTTTTATGGGCGCTTTCATTGTGCTATTGCTTTTTCGATGGCCATTACATCCCGTTTTACTATCACATCTTCCCGTATAAACTGCGTTATCGTGCTGACCGCATAACTTACCCCCGACCTTTCCCGGTCAAATATTTCAGCAATCTTTTTCTGCGTTAACCGGGTGTTCATTGTTAGCATATACATACACAGTTGCCGGGCATAAGCGATGTCTTTTTCTCCTCTTGTTTTGATATTCAATTGCTCAAACGATATATTCAAATGTTTGCACACCGCTTGTGTTACTTGTGTTACCTGTGTTTCCGTGTAGTTCAGTTGTTGTAGTGTCATGGTTAAAATGGTTGATCGTCGTTTGAAAATAATTCCGGTTCTGGCGGCAGTTGTTTCCAATTGCCGGCAGGCAGTTCGTTTTTCTTTACCGGTTCAGATGTTTGTTGTAGAATGTATTGTCGGGTAAGCGTGTCAAAATTGTACGTGCTGAAACCTGTTTTACCCAGCCAGCTTTGTTTTACCTTCTGCACATAAACATCTACCACATTGGTTGAATAATCCCGGTATACCGTAATGCCGTTGTGCGCCTTGTTGAAAAAATGGGCTGAACCTGAAATTGAATAAAGCGTCGGCACCTCATACTTTCCGCTCTTATCCTTGTACATTTTTGTTGTATGGGCCAGTAAGAATACATGCACCTGGCAGCGTTTGGCGAATTTTATGATTTTTGAAAGGGTTAGGCTCACATACTCCGTTTCGGAAAGGAAACCGGACCTGCTATGGTCTATCCAGTTCCATGGATTCAAATAAAATCCCTTAATGCCTTTTTTTCGTACCAGCTCCTCACCTTTTGCAATCAAACTTTCTACGTCCGTTTCAATATCATCCGGGTTGATGAAGAAAAAATATTTATCAATCAGGTCTACCGATGATTCGTATTCTTCACGTGAAATTCTTTTGGTTTTATCTGTGCGCACATCAAAACATTTTCCGGTTAATTTTTCTGCAATCTTTGTAACCGTTTCTTCCGGCGTTTCTTCAAACCCACAAATACCCCAGGTCCAGCCCTGATTTTTACTGAGTGACGCCATGATAAAATTTAAGAACTCATCCTTACCATGCCCAGGAATACCGGTAACAATAGTGAGCTGGCCAGGCACGAAAGTCAGCATGTGATCAAAACCGTCTATCCCGGCGGCTGCCCCTTTCGGATACCCTTTTAAATACCAATCGGTAACCGTGGTATACATTTCAGCCATGGACTTAATACCTTCAATGGGTAGTTCCGCTGCGTTGTTTATCGCGGTCTTTACGTGTACCGCTCCGTATTTAACCAGCACTTCGTTTAAGTCTTTACAGCCTTCAGGATATTCAACGGTAAAGCATTTATCCTTACCCAGGCGCCTGATTAATTCCGCGCGAAGCGATTCGCCGGCCTCATCACCATCAACCGCTAAAACGATTCTTTCCTTGCTCTCAAAATACTTCCAGCAGTTATCCAGGTATTCCAATTTTTGGCTCCCCCTGCTGGCGCCGTTTGGCACAGAAACTACATTGAAAATCCCAGCTTCGTGAACAGACAGGCAATCAATTTCCCCTTCCACTATCACACATTCTTTTTCGTCCTTGATGGCATCCAGATTGTAAAAAATCAACTCTGCATCCTTAGCCATTTTGAAGCTCTTTTTCGGGCCCCTGAATTTGATGTTGATCAGTTCGCCATCCCGTAGGTAGTTAAAGCAAATGGTGGTCACTTCACGTTCATATTGGGGCATCCATTCCTTTGCCTCGGTAATCCCAAATCTTAGCAGCGTGTTGTTGCTGATTTTCCTTTCATTCTCAAACCAATCAATCGTTTTGGCGCTCATCTTTTCCAGCCTGGCCGGTGGCTTTACAAATTCTTTTTTTGGAATGTAATCAACCGCCGTGCCTCTGAAGTCGCAATTATGGCAATTAAACAATCCTTCCTTCAAATCAACTGATAAGCAGGGGTCTTTTTTATGCTTCCTGCCTGCGCTGCATTTTGGGCAGGTGGTTTTTCCACCCCTGACTTTTGACACATCGATGCCGTGCTTTTCCCAATTGAAATTCATCTTGCTTTCTCCATTTTTCTGATTATCAATTCCTGTTCAGTTAAGCCGCCATCCGATTCGTTATTATTTTTTTTCCATGCGCTGACATATCCTGAAACCATTGGGACAAAATTCACAATCGGACTGTTGTTCCTGTACCATCCTGTTGCCTGGTTGGATTCATAGAATTTTTTTGCCATTTCTTCAGTACCACCATGCTGAATGAAAACTCTGTGAACATCTTCAAACTTTGGAATTTTAGGTTGCCTGAATAGATTTGAACCTTTCAAATTTTCGTGTGCGTGTATACTCTCTTCCGTAGATGAAGAAGAAGACTGCAAATGCAATGTTCGTGTTTGGTTGGAACCATTTGGCAACCGGCCGGTTGGGGTTTGGTTCGAACCATTTGCGAAGGTTGGTTCAAGGTTGGTTCCCTTTTGGTTCCTCCTTGCTTCGCCAGATTTGTAACCGGCCTCGGCAGATTTTTCTTTCCAATCCTTTTGCTTTTTTCTCTCTACCTCCTGCCTTTCATTAATAAGCCTGGTAGGATCATTAGGATGTGGAATAAATAAATGAACAATAGCGAGGGCAATTTTTTTAGTGCATTTTTTCCCAATAACAACGGCAAGTTTTTCAGGGTCGGCAGGGATAGAACCCTGCAACCAACAGGAATCCAGCGCCCTCCTAAACGCTCCTTCTTCGATTAATGATAGTAGCGCAACCCTTTCGCTTGTCATAATATCTTTAGGGTACCATTGGTATGCGGGGCTTTTCATTGGTTTAGCTGTTAATATATTGGCGAATATTTTTTAGTAATTGTTCCCTGAATTTTATGTGGGTAGATAACATGGTCGACAGGGCAAGCAGGTCGTTTGCCAGAAACCCATTTGACAGCAATGATTTGAGTAAATATTGCTCATGTTTAAACCGGACGGTTTCAACCTCATGGCAATCTCTGCAAATAGTTATCAGCATGTTGTCCGGGTATTCCCATGGCTCTTTTCCCGTCCAATATTCTATGTGATGAATTTCAAGCTGTAAAACCTTATTACTACAGCATTGGCAGGTCCAGTTATCCCGGTTAAAAACCTCCAGGCGTCTGCGTTGCCACCTGGGATCGGTTAGTTTTTCGCTGTATGATATTTTATTCTTCATGATTTTTCAAATCTGATTTATATAATCCACAATTGTTATCCGCTCAATTTTCGCGATCTCCATCTCCTCTTTCATCCCTGCGCTTATATGCGTTCCGGTTAGCCATAATTCATCAATTGCCATGTTTGCAAGGATGTACTTCGCGTTGTTCATTCCCCTTATCCTTTGCCACGGTATTGCGTCGTCAAGGCTCACTACGTCCGAATAATAGGGGCAGAAGGGTATCACGTTTTCATAGTCCAGGTTTATCTTCTTTATTATCCTTCGCAGGTCTTTTAAGTTGGCTTTTACGTCGCCGCCGATGGCGTGGCTCACAAATACGATCTTCATGCCACCAGATTTGCAGCCTCTACTTTTTGAGGCTTTGTTTTATAATCTTTCAGGGCATTGTATACATGGCCGGGGTTGGTTCCAAGTGCGTCGGCTATCTGCTTATTCGTTAATCCGGCCTGCGACAGTTTGTAAATTTTGATATGCTTTTTGCAGGTCAATGCTTTTACTTCGTCAATTGTCATAATGGTTAGTTTTTTATTTGAATAATTGGGTTTGCGCTGTCATTGTTTTAAATCTCTTCAACGCAGCTAAATAATACGATTCATCAATTTCACAGCCAACGAAATCAAAGCCCATAGAATGCGCCGCTATTGCGCTGCTGCCACTTCCTAGGTGGGTGTCCAGAATGCGGTCGCCGGGTTGGGCTAGGCGCGTCATAAGCCACTTATATAGCCTTGCCGGTTTTTGGGTTGGATGTATTTTTGTTTCATTAAAAGCGCCACCGCTTACGCCAAGTGTTAATAATCCTGCCGGTTTATCAAATGATGTCCACGCAAACTCTGCCTGTGAAAAATTTTCCCATGGTTGAACCTTATTCCAAATCATAAAACATCTTGAAGGAGGAAGGGGAAAATAATTACCTCCCCAAATAATTTGATTTTTACTTACACGCATTAATTCATTAAAGTATTCTTGCGGAGGTGCTGCGCAATCCCAATCAATTGAACTCGTATTTAATATTCTATCTTTTAATTGTCCACCACCAGAATTCAACCGTCCTTTTTTCAATGCGACCGCAGTGGAAATTCTACCACCTCTGCTTTTGGCGCCATGACCCATTTGCATATTAGGAGCGTTTATTCCATAGGGCGGATCAACAATAGCCAAATCAAAAGCCTTATCAGGTAAACCGGCCATAAATTCCATGCAGTCGATATGAAGTAATTCCACGCTCATAGCAATCCATTTACTTTTTCCTCTGCCTGTTCAGCGTCGGGTTTTAACTTATCAATGTTTTCCAGAAATCTGATGGAGGCCGCTGCCGCCTGCACCGCTTGCTTTCGCATGGTATTTAAAATGTTCTCCTGCAGTGCTATTGAGCCCGGCCTGCTATACTTCCAGTTAAGGCATGTATCCATCAGTCCACCTGCTTCGCTGGTTACTATACCCGCCATTGCTGCAGCATGGTCAGGAAATTGCGGCATTTCTTTTTTCGAGGAGCGTAGCTCGAGCTCGACAGCGGCCCAAATTTCTTTTCGTAGCATTATTTCGCCGCTGTTTTATTTGGGTTCCTCTTGTTTACTTTCCGGGCTTCCAGTTCTGCGGGGGTGTATTCCTTTTCCACAACGGGTTCTTTTGCTTTCTTTCCTTTTTTAATCGGAACTACTTTTCCCTGGTCGCGCAAGTCTGCGGTGTGGTTTACTTCAGCGGTATATTCCTGCGCCGTCCATTCTTGCTTGGTGAGAAGGTTGCCATTAGCATCCGGTTCAGCAATTTGGGCGTGAGTAACAATGCCTTCTTTTTCATCGAAGTCCATTTTTGTTTGAAGAGTCTTTCCTTCCAGCCGGTATTTGTTGGTTTCGGATACAATCTTTTGCAGCTTGGCTTCCAGATCATTAATAATCGGGTAACCATTGGCCTCGTCCTGTTTGAATTTCACCAATACGTTTAAAGTAATGGTGCGGCCGAGGTCTGTTTCCCGGTAGCCTTTTAAAGTAACGCCATCTTGTTTATTATTCAGGGCGTAGCCGGTAACCTCGAAGGGTGCGAGCGCAACGGCTGAAAGATCGCCGCCGATAGGAATGTAATTAGTGAGTAATGCCAGATGGCTTTTAATTGCCTGCACGGCGTTGTAGAGATCGGGATGGCAGGCATCCTTACATAAAATGCTGTTTTCTGAATTGATAAGACCGGTAGAGCCGAGTTTTACCTCAACTTTTTCACCTTTCTTTATCAACTTAACGCTTAAGATTTGGTCGCTCATTGATTTGTTTTTAATGATTAAAAATTATTCTCAGTGAGGGCTACGGATTAAAAGTTCTCTTTTGTGGGATGGGTAAAAACGGGTCTGGTTATTTGGCGGCTAATTCTTTTTCTTCATCAGCGCATTTTTTCATGTCTTCAAGTGCCGTTTTGTTGTCCTCAAAAAATCTTACGGGGCTGACTTTTATATTCGGATTTGACGCATCATATATTTGAAGAGCAGCAAAAAGTGTATTGGTCTGCTTTTCCAATTTTCTACCCGCTTCACCTGCAAGAAATACAACCCAGCCTGCGCGACAGTGCGTAGTATCGCAGGTATGCCATGTATCCATTACCAACGCTTTTGGTGCGCTTGCTGCTTCGTACACTTTTTGGTGAATGTTTTCAATAACAGGATAATTGCCCATTACATTTTCCGGGAGGTCAACACCTGATGGCACTATATTTTCTTTGTAATAAAGGTTAGCTATATGGGAACAGCCGGAACAGTCGGAACAGTCGGAACAGTCGGAACAGCGGGAACAGTCGGAACAGCGGGAACAGTCGGAACAGCGGGAACAGCGGGAACAGTCGGAACAGCGGGAACAGTCGGAACAGCCGGAACAGCGGGAACAGTCGGAACAGCGGGAACAGTCGGAACAGCGGGAACAGTCGGAACAGCCGGAACAGTCGGAACAGCCGGAACAGTTCCAACACCCCTTATTTGTTTCATTCTCTTTTTCATATCCCAGCGTTTCATCGGCAAAATCCTGGCTCACACCGTTCAATTCTTTATCTGCCCTTTGCAGAAAATCGCGGTAGTCTTTAAAAATTTGCGTCTTGCTCATTATGGTTAATTTAAAATGGTTTTTAATTTGATAGCCTGGAAACCGAATGGCAGTTATCCTTAGCCCATTGCGGATTGTCGGAGCAATACGTATTACATGCATTGCAGGCGGGTTTTAAATGCTTTTTATCAAGCAGGTTTTTGCCAACTCTTCCTTTTGCGTGGTCTAATCCTTGCGCTAGTCCAGTACAGACCGGGCTTTTAATAGCGCATTTTGTTTTTCCTTTTTCAATTAATTCCTTGCTAATGCGCTTGTATTCCTTGTCCTGCTCGATTCGTTTCTTAGATTTCTTAGGGATAGGTTTTTGTTGCTTCTTTTGTTCCGGTGGTTTCTGGCCAAGCATGATGGCGCGACGGTTGATTAGATATTGGCTTTCCATTATGAATTGATTAATGAACGAACAATATTTTTTGTGTTGGTGCTGAAGGACTGGTTTAACATCCATTGACCGAAACCGGGGTTCAGGCGAACGCTTTTGCCTTTGTCTTTACCGAAGTTGTAAACAGCCTCGCCCTTTTCATTCAGGACAATCTTGCCCGCCAAATCAAGGGCGCCGGGGATAACACAGAAAGCTGCGTATTTATCAGGGCTGTTTAAATCCTCATACCTTTCAGCCTGCGCACGTAGCACCTGTATAGACGCTTTTACATCAGCCAGGGCATCATGCGCATCCTCATGCGATTCATTGCAATAAAACCGCATAGCGCCAGACAAGTCGCGTTTTTCCTTTTCCCTGAATACATGGCAGGCATCGAAGTATTGAGCATCTTTAGCGGGCCAATCAATCCCGCAGCGGGCAAATTCTTCACTCAATAGGGGTACATCAAAATGGATGATATTATAACCGCCGTAATCGCAACCAGAAATAAATTCAAATAACCCCTTGGCGTATTGTGCGAACTTTGGTTTATCCTTCACCGCTTCATCTGTAATGCCGTGTACATCGCTGGCTTCTTTTGGAATAGGTTTTCCCGGATTGATAAGGACGTTTTTTGTAGCGTCGTATACCAAAGTGTTTTCAATTGTTTTGATAGCAGCAAATTGAACGATGCGATCATTTACTATATCGGTGCCCGTGGTTTCCAGATCGAAAAATATTATTGGTTTCATTTGGCAATAATTGTAGCGTTAAGTTCACTATCGTATTGAGCAAGAACAACGGAAGGAATATCGATTAGCAGCCTGCCAGCTTCCAGTACCCGCGCCGTTAAAAAGTCCTTATCCTCCTGCGGTACTTCAAACCGGATTTTATTGATGTTCTGGTAATAACCGCCATCCTTAATAAATGGCAGGTCACCATCATTGGCCATTGCGATCCAGTAATGCTTGCTCATGTCTGCACCTTCCACGCTGCGCGCCATCTGTTGTATTTCTTCCAGCTCTGATTGATAAGGCATATACGGAATTAGTTCAGCGTATTGTGCATTATCGATAATAGCATTGGAGACCAATTGCCAGTAAAATTTCTCCCCGTCTTTGTGATTGTTACGGATGTAAGTAATGGCGTTCAAGCCTTCCAGACCTTTATATATTGGATCAACCAACTGGCAGAAAGATTTCAATGTAAGGGGTGCCTTTATATCTATGACTGTTTTACCAGCGTCGAACTTGACCCCATCCTTTGAACCGGCCCAGTAAGGTATGGTTGGGTGTTGTACCGTATCGTTTGACGTGAGCACGTATTCAAGCCCCAGGTTGTCAAATACGCGGGCCTCGAGCAATTTTCCCCATACCATCGGCCTGGCGTTTATTTCGTCTGTAATTAACCGGCCGAGCCTGCGTTCATAGTTGGTTTCATCTATGTAAGTGTAAAAAGGTTTGCCGGGTTGCTTGCCTGATCTGTCTGAGGTGGTGAGGGCGACAATTTCGGAGCTGGTAAAATTGCCCACCCGTAATTTATTGTTTATCATTTCGCTTGCAGATTTTTAAGGAGTTTGGAATAGCTGGCCCTTTCTTCATTGTTGATAATCCTTTCTATGTGAACCACATCATCTGCGGTGAATAGATCACGCTTTTCCTCAAACAATTCTTTCAATTCCTTAACATCAATTTCAGGCGCCATCTGCACGTCAATAACTTCCTCAACGGTTTGCATGCCCATTAAAATATCCGGGGCATAAAGGCGCCCAAAGAATGCTGCAGCGCGATACATAAACATCAGCTCGCTCATTGTCCGCCACTTACTGCCACTTTTAGTAAGCCAACCTTCGGCCTTTACCATTTCCCATGTTACTTTCGGACCTTCCAGTTTATCTCCTGTTGCCAGGTCAAAAGCCCACGCCGTGCATCCATATTGATCATCCTTACCGTCTTTGATAAACCTGATAGGGGAAAATCTTTTACAATTATTCAAAGCGGCAATAATAAATGCGCTTGACCATGATGGCTTGCCCTGAATGATATTTAGATTTTGCATAACCATGATAGGACTTGCACCTATTCTATTTGCCATTTCCAGTGCAATCATGGTATTCTGAATACTTCCCTGATAATCCTTTGGAATGAGCGAAGAAGAAGAAAGCATTTTTGCAACCCGCTGTGCATGTTCAAAGCCTTTCATTGAGAACGAGCCGGTATCGGGTGTGTTTTGTAAAAGTTCGTTCGCAGGTTCTTTGGTTACCGTAAGTGAATTTTCTTGTACATTTGACATCGTATGTTGTTTTTAAGGTTTTTAAATTTTAGCGCAGTTTCCTAGACTGCGCTTTTTTGTTTATCTAAACGGCTCATCGCCGGAATTCCCAGTGACCCGGCTATATTGTGGATATGGGCCGGGCCCCGTAGCTGACTGCTATATCATAAGAACTCGTGGGGTTTATACAGCCCAGCCTGTTTTAATCTTCGCAAAGGCATTCACCGCAAAAATCATTGCCAAGTGCAAAAACGTGAAATTCTTTTGTTTGCTTATTTTCAAAAATCCTGTACGAAAAACATATATCGGTTTCGTATATGCTTTGATTATCCTGCCACGCTGAATTAATTAATGCTTGCAATGAACGATGCTTAATAATTTTCATGTCTTAAGTTTTAAAAAGCCCCAGTGTAAATACACAGGGCGGGTAAGGCATATGATTCGTATCACATAAAAACTGTTTAAAAAGCGCAGGCAGGGACTTACACCCTACTTTCACGTTGTTTCGTCTGATAGATTTGAAGGGGGCGCTTTGATGTTATCTTGTGTCCCCGAGCTACTACGCTAATTATTATGCCTGCTTATGCGGGGAGAACTTCCATCTCAACCATACGGAGTTATGAGCACCGTTGCTTTTCCTTTCAGTTAAGCTACCCGCGTACAGGCACAATTATTTAAAAGAACTAACTTTTTAAAAAGGAGCCCGCCAACCACAGCGGACTCCAACCCATGAACCCATCAAACCTGCTGTGAAAGGTTTTTACCCATAACCAGGTTAAACCGGCGCTGCGCTATCTCATCCATCAAATCATTGTATAACTCATCAATATCATTGCCTCTTTCCCTTGTGTAAAATCTGCTTCTGAAGTCGTCGCATTCCTCATAAAAATCATATAATGCGGTAGGCGTGGGGCATTCGCGGATTTTAGCCAGAATATCTGCATATGTTTTGATGGCATTGGTCTTTTTAATTTTTGGCTGCCATGTAATAACAATCCAGCCGGCAGCTAAAACTATCAGGCCACATATGGCAGTAAGTAAAAGAGACGGTGTAACGGGGTTAATTTCGAGTAACATGGGGATTTTTTATTGGGTTATTTAATATTTTACCAGGGGGCTGACATTTCCAGTTCTTCGAGTTGCGCTTCGCAAGCCAGCCGTGAGCCAACGAACAAAATAGTATAGTTCAAATGCGAAAGTTCTGCGAACGTTGATGATAATTGGCTAACTATTGATAGCGTTGCTCTTGTAGGATTAAGTAAGATGGCGAACATTTTTTATTTTTTAGAGGGTACTTTGCAATTCACGTTTTACAAATACAGGAACCGCGTCAATTATTTCGCCTTTGGATTCGTGGATGGTTTTTAGCAGGTCGAGTGTTAAAGAGAATGCTTCAAATAAGGCTTGCTCGTCTTTAATTGTTGGCTGTCCGTCATCCCTCCATGCATACATATTATCGGCTCCATTTCTAACGTTATCCATGAAAATAGCTTCCAGTTCAATAATTTCATCGGCAGTATATAGGCCAGACGATTCCTCTGTGATAACTTTTAAGCCACTTAATAATTGGGATTTGCAATAGTTAATTTCTCCATACTTAGATCTTACTGTCCACCAGTTCATATTGCCGTTAAGAAGATTACCGACAAAATAAGCATAGGCGCTCATTGGGTTTACTTCGCCGTTTATATACGCCGCTGTCAGCTTATCAAATTGAGTTTTAAACGAAGGATGTACCAGCGGGTTAAATGTTATTTGATTCATGGTTTTATTTTTTAATAGTTAACAGCTTGTAATTCCTGCACCCCGCGGTAATGCGCCCATCCTGCCCGTAATAATTCGTCCTTACATTCTTCCACCGCATCTTCTGAAGTGGCTTGTAACAGCCCCAATACCTCTGTACCGTTGTATTTGATGCTGTCAATATCCACGGTAACCGATGTGTCGAAGATTGGGTTTTCGTCAACATGTGCATCCTCGTGTTTATAAGCTATCCCCGATACAACTACAGTAGTGTACTTGTCAATTGAATGGGTGATGGTGATGCGGTGTGATTGTTTCATGGTTGATGATTTTTTGGTTTTTGTCTTATTGACTCAGTGAAGATAGGTAACGTTAGCGAAACCACCAAACATTTAGGAAACTTTTTTTAATTTAGCCTTGTTTTTTTTATAGAAATCCCCTGAAACCCATATCTGGTGCGACCTTCCGAACCGGGAAATTTTTTTTACCCCCTCCATTTTATGGCCTAATTTAATGGCTTTCCGCACCGCGCCGCCATTACTGTTTAAGCCTCTCAGGGCTTCGTATTCTACTGCTGTAACTGCTATCATTGTAATTTATTTTGTACAATATTAATGATTTTTACGTTACCTTTGGGAAATATTTTATACTTTCACATTAAGCCATCTCTGGCGTTAACCAAAAAAATCATGATACATCTCGGATTATTCGCCGGAATTGGAGGTTTTGAACTTGCTGCCAAATGGATGGGTTGGAAAACTTTAGCGTGGTGTGAATGTAATGAGTTTGGGCAAAAAGTATTGCGGTATCATTTCCCGGAAGCCGAAGGATTTGGAGACATAACAAAAACAGACTTCAAAAAGTATGCAAACAGAATTGATGTTCTTACCGGAGGATTCCCCTGCCAACCCTACAGCACTGCCGGCAAACGACTTGGAACAGAAGATGACAGACACCTCTGGCCGGAAATGCTTAGAGCAATTCGCGAAGTTCAACCGTGCTACGTTGTGGGCGAAAACGTTCGCGGCCTTACTAATTGGAAGGGAGGGTTGGTATTCGACCAGGTGCAGGCTGATTTGGAAAATGAAGGTTACGAAGTGCTCCCGTTTTTACTTCCAGCTTGTGCCGTCAATGCGCCACATAGAAGGGACAGGATTTGGTTTGTTGCCCACGCCAGTGAAAATGGATCACATGGCTCCAAAAACAGATCGGGTAATACAAAAGGAAATTACAATAACCAGACCGGGGCGCACACAGTTGAGCAACTTGCGGGATGTAGTAGTCAGGCAGCCCGAAAGACTGTTACCAGCCCCACGGGCATCGGAGAACGATCAGGGGCCGAAAGCAAGGGCGGGAATGATAGAGGCTGGCAGTTCATGGCTGGGTCAGAATCGGGGCGCAACAATAACGACAATGGCGAAGGCCGGATTATTACCAACCCCAGCGGCCAGAGACTACCGTTCACCACACGCGGAGAACAGCGAAAAGTTTCAAGCCAGGCAACTGGAACCACGCGGAGTAAGCTTGGTGGAGCATTTACAGAGGTTGCAGGATGGGAAGGTTTCCCAACTCAATCCCCGCTTCGTGAACGAAATGATGGGTTTCCCACCGAACTGGTTGGAATTACCATTTCAAAACACAGAAACGAAAGTTTGAAAGGATACGGAAATGCAATCGTTCCGCAAATCGCTTTGATGATATTTAAATCAATTAAAGAGTATGAAAAATTGCAGAGTTTGTAGTACTGAGTTAACTAATGAAAATTGGATGCCCTCACTAAAAAAGAAAAATTGTATAATCTGTAGAGAGTGCAATAACACAAAAGGCCGCGAATGGCGTTCAAAAAATAGGTCAAAAGCAAATCAATACAGCCTGAACAGGTATTTCAAGAACCCTAAGAAATCACAAGAAATAACCCATAAATCAAGGATTAGGTTAAGAATTGATACAATAGTAGCGTATGGAGGGAAATGTTCCATATGTGGTATAAGTGATGTCGACGTATTGGATATAGATCATATTAGCAATAATAGAGCGGAGCACAGAAGACAGGGTTTTCATGGGTACAATCTATACAGACTTCTAAAAAAACAAAACTTTCCTATAGACAATTACCAAGTATTATGTAAAAACTGTAATTGGAAAAAGGAAATTTTAAGGCGTAAAAAAGAAAGAGTTGGCACTACAAATTTTTAAAGCAATTGAACAATACGAACTTATTCC
>Ga0068858_100000436_pt1 | contig 43518 bp, 38 predicted proteins | sample KBSSwiS12_FD_66589 | JGI IMG/M metagenome (GOLD analysis project Ga0068858, IMG submission 66589) | Switchgrass rhizosphere microbial communities from Kellogg Biological Station, Michigan, USA - KBS Switchgrass S1-2 | ecosystem: Host-associated > Plants > Roots > Rhizosphere > Soil ...
GAGCGATTCGACTCAGCTCAGTAGCCGCCGCGGCCGCCGCCCCCGGAGCGGCCGCCACCGCCGCCATAGCCACCACCGCCACCGGAACGGCCACCGCCGCCGCCGTAGCCGCCGCCACCGGAACGGCCACCGCCGCCACCGTAGCCGCCGCCACCCGAGCCGCCGCCGCCGTAGCCGCCGCCGCCGCTGCCGCCACGGAAGCCGCCCGGACGCTCTTCGCGCGGACGGGCCTCGTTGACGACGATGGCGCGGCCGTCGAGGGCCTGACCGTTCATGCCGTTGATGGCAGCTTGTGCCTCGGGGTCGGAACCCATCTCGACGAAGCCGAAGCCCTTCGAGCGGCCGGTATCGCGGTCCATCATGACCTTGGCCGAATTGACCGTTCCGTACTGAGCGAACGCCTGCTGAAGATCGTCGTCGCGAATGTTGTACGAGAGATTGCCGACGTACAGTTTATTGCCCACGGGTGAGCTCCCTTCCTGTTATTTGCCTAAATTTGGAGCTTCTACCCACCGTGAACGATTTCAAGAAGGCGCTGCTTCCAAGACACAGACTGGCGAATATAAGTGAACTGCTGGAAAAGTCGCAGCAGGTTCCCACCGAGACTGTTGCTTTTTGGATTGACGCCGGATGAGCGGCGAACACCCCAGGGCGGTGCGGATCGCCAGCCTGGTGCCGAGCCTGACCGAGCTCGTGGTCGCCCTCGGGCTGGGCGACCGCCTGGTGGCGCGCACCGGCTGGTGCATCCATCCTGCCGCCGCGCTGGCGGGGGTGCCCAAGGTCGGCGGCACCAAGACCGTGAACCTGGCCAAGCTGCGCCGGCTGGCGCCGACGCACGTGCTCGTCAACGTCGACGAGAACCGGCTGGAGACCGTCGAGGCGATCCGCGCCTGGGGCGGAGCGGCGCCTGAGGTCGTCGTCACTCACCCGCTCGGGCCGGAGGACAACCTGGCGCTGGTGGCGCAGCTCGCGGCGGTGTTCCGCGGCCCGGCCGAGGTCGCCGCCCGCGCTGACGCCCTGCAGGCCGCCCTGGCGCGCGAGCTGGCGGCGACCCGGCCGGAGGGGCGCCGGGAGCAGAAGGTGCTCTACCTGATCTGGCACGACCCGTGGATGACGGTCGCCCGCGACACCTACCTCTCGCGGATGCTCGCCCGGATCGGCTGGCTTACCTTGCCGGCGGTCGAGGGCGGCACGGCGGGCGCGGGGCGCTATCCGCCGCTCGCGGGCGACGAGCCCTGGCTGGCCAGCGTCGAGCGGGTGCTGCTCAGCTCGGAGCCCTTCGCCTTCGAGGCCGGCCACGTTGCCGCGGCGCAGGCGCTCTGCCCGGGTGCCGAGGTCCTGCGGGTCGACGGCGAGCTGCTCAGCTGGTACGGCGCCCGCGCCGTGGCCGGCCTGGCCTACCTTCGGGCGCTGGGCGACGACAATCCATCTCCCGAACGCGCCTGAGCGCGCCGCCCGCCCCCGCCTGCCGATGGAAGTCCTGAAGCCGCTGCTCGCGCTGCTGGCGATCGTCAATCCGATCGGCGTGATTCCGTTCTTCATCCATTTCACACGCGGTTTCAGCCGCGAGCAGCGTCGGCGGACGATCCGCGTCGCGGCGATCGGCGCCTTCGTCGTCATCGCCGTCAGCGCCCTGGCCGGCCTGCGCATCATCGAGTTCTTCGGCATCTCGCTGGCCTCGTTCCAGGTCGGCGGCGGCATGCTGCTGCTGGTCTCGGCGCTGCAGATGCTCAACGCCCAGCCGGCCGAGAGCCGCAGCGCCGACCTGAGCGAAGGCGGCGACAAGGCCGACGCCGGCGACTCGATCGCGATCGTGCCGCTGACCATTCCGCTGCTCACCGGCCCGGCGACGATCTCCACCATGGTGATCTACGCCGAGAAGACACGGCACTGGTGGCAGCTCGCGATCCTGGTCGGCTACGGCGTGGTCATCGGCCTCGCGGTCTGGCTGTCGTTCAGCCTTTCGCCGCGGATCGCCCGGGTGCTCGGGCGCACCGGCATCAACGTCATGACCCGGCTGATGGGCATCCTGCTCGCCGCCCTGGCGGTGGAGGTGATGTCCGACGGCCTGGTGAAGCTCTTCCCCGGCCTGGGCGGAGGCGCGAGGTGAGCGCCGCGAACGTCGAGCCCGCGGCCGCCTACGACTACATCGTCTGCGGCGCCGGCACGGCCGGGTGCCTCCTCGCCAACCGGCTGAGCGCCGACCGGTCCAAGCACGTCCTCCTGATCGAGGCCGGCGGCAACGACGACTACCTGTGGATCCACATCCCGGTGGGCTACCTGTACTGCATCGGCAACCCGCGCACCGACTGGCTGTACGCCACCGAGCCGGCGGCCGGCCTCAACGGCAGGAGCCTGCGCTATCCGCGCGGCAAGGTGCTGGGCGGCTGCAGCAGCATCAACGGCATGATCTACATGCGCGGCCAGGCCCGCGACTACGACGGCTGGGGTGCCGGCGACGGCTTCGGCGCCAACCCCGGCTGGAGCTGGGATGAGTGCCTGCCCTGCTTCCTCAAGCACGAGGATTTCCACAAGGGCGCCGACGCCTTCCACGCCGCGCCCGGGTTCGATCCGAAAGGCAGGCGTCCCGGCGGCGAGTGGCGGGTGGAAAAGCAGCGGCTGCGCTGGGACGTGCTCGACGCCTTCGCCGCGGCGGCGCGGGAGGCCGGCATCCCGCACACCGACGACTTCAACCGCGGCGACAACGAAGGCGTCGGCTATTTCGAGGTCAACCAGCGCGCCGGCATCCGCTGGAACGCGACCAAGGCGTTTCTCCGGCCGATCGAGCGCCGGCCCAACCTGCAGGTCTGGACCGGCGCACACATCGACCGGATCGAGCTCGATGCCGACGGCCGGGCGAGCGGTGTGCGTATCGCGCCGGTCGGCGGCGGTGCCTCCGAAACGGCGACGCTCGCTCCTGGCGGCGAGGTCATCCTCGCCACCGGCGCGATCGGCACGCCGCAGATCCTGCAGCTCTCCGGCATCGGCCCGGCGCCGCTGTTGCAGGCGCACGGCATCGCCGTCCGGCGCGAGCTCGCCGGCGTGGGCGAGAACCTCCAGGACCACCTGCAGATCCGCGCGGTCTTCGGCGTCGAGGGTGTGCAGACCCTCAACGGCCTGGCCAACTCGCTCTTGGGCAAGGCGAAGATCGCCCTGCACTACGCCTGGAAGCGCAGCGGGCCGATGAGCATGGCGCCGTCGCAGCTCGGCGCCTTTACCCGCAGCCGGCCGGACCGGCCGCATCCGAACCTCGAATACCACGTGCAGCCGCTCTCGCTCGACGCCTTCGGCGAGCCGCTGCATCGCTACGACGCCTTCACCGCCAGCGTGTGCAACCTCAATCCGACGAGCCGCGGCAAGGTGCAGATCCGAACCGCCGCGATCGACGACGCGCCGCGCATCGCTCCCGACTACCTCGCCACCGACGACGATCGCCTGGTGGCCGCCGAGAGCCTGCGCATCACCCGGCGGATCGTCGCCCAGCCGGCGCTGGCCCGCTTCAAGCCGCGCGAGCTCAAGCCCGGGGTGCAGTTCGAGAGCGACGCCGAGCTGGCGCAGCTCGCCGGCGACATCGGCACGACGATCTTCCATCCGGTCGGCACCGCCAAGATGGGCCCCGCCGCCGACCCGAAGGCGGTGGTCGATGCGCGGCTGCGCGTCCACGGCGTGCCGGGGCTGCGCGTGGTCGATGCCAGCATCATGCCGACGATCACCAGCGGCAACACCAACGCGCCGACGCTGATGATCGCCGAGCGCGCCGCCGAATGGATCCGCAGCGGCGAATGAGTCGCCCGGGTTTGGGCATACTGAGCCGTCGGATCCCAGCCTGGAGAGAGAAGCGATGAAAGTGCATGCCGTAGCCCGGGTTCGCCTCGACGCGGATGGCCGCGTCACCGGCGTCGACTGGGGGCCGGTCGATACCGAGACCAACGAGTGGCACACCGAGCCGGCGATCGCCGACGTCTCGGAGGTCGTGGCCGCACTTCGCCGCGGCGAGGACGTGTTCGCGCTCTTTCCCGGCCCGCACGGCCTGGAGCCGGCGCGGCGCTTCCGGATCGTCGACTACGACAACGGCTGGGAGACGATCAACCTCGACGGCCCGCCGACGCACGAGCACGAAATCCACGACATGCTGCACGTCGAGGGCTGAGTGCGAGCATGACCGAGGCCCGCCGGCTGCTGGTGGCGTGTCTGTGCGCCGAGTGGTGTGGCAGTTGCCGCGACTACCGCGCGACCTTCGATGCGCTCTCGGCCCAGTTCTCCGGCCAGGCCGATTTCGCCTGGATCGACATCGAGGACGAGTCCGACGCGCTCGGCGATCCGGACATCGAGAATTTCCCGACCCTGCTTCTCGCCGACGCTGGCGGCCTGCGCTTCCTCGGCGCGGTGACGCCGCACGCCGCGACCGCCGAACGGCTGGTGAAGAACGCCCTGGCCGGCGAATTGCCGGCAATCGACGGCGCCGAGGCCGCGCTCGCCGAGCGGGCGCAGGCGCTGGTCGGTTCGCGCCGGGGCGGCGCATCGTCTCAGAGCGGGCTGGAATAAGCATTCGACGAAGCTGTCGTTGCCGGGTGGATGGCCGGTCCTAACATGCCCGGTTGCCCGCAGTCCGCAGGCCTCGGAGATCTCTCTCATGCGTCATTCCTCCGCTCATCGACCGGCCCGCCGCATCGCGCTCGTCCGCGGCGCCGCGCTGCTCGCCGCCGGCCTCGTCCCGGCGTTCCCGCTGCTTGCTGCCGGTCCGAACCTGCTCAACGTCAGCTACGACGTCGCACGCGAGTTCTTCAAGGAAATCAATCCCGCGTTCCAGCGTTCGTGGAAGCAGCAGACCGGGGAAGACATCAAGATCGACCAGTCGCACGGCGGCTCGAGCAAGCAGGCACGCGCGGTGCTAGACGGCCTGGAGGCCGACGTGGTGACCATGAACCAATCCAGCGACATCGACGTGCTCGCCAGCCGGGGCAAGCTGATCCCCGACGACTGGGCCAAGCGGCTGCCCAACAATGCGGCGCCGACCACCTCGGTCACCGTCATCCTGGTGCGCAAGGGCAACCCGAAGGCGATCCACGACTGGTCCGATCTCGCCAAGCCCGGCACCAGCGTCGTCATTCCGAATCCGAAGATCACCGGCAACGGCCGCTACACCTACGTCGCCGCCTGGGGCTCGATGCTGAAGGCCGGCGGCACGCCGGCTCAGGCGCGCGCCCTGGTGCAGAAGATCTTCGCCAACGTGCCGGTGTTCGACGGCGGCGGCCGGGCGGCGACGACGACCTTCGCCCAGCGCTCGATCGGCGACGCCCTATGCACCTTCGAGAGCGAAGTCAACCTGATCCGCAGCGAGTTCGGCGACAACTTCGAGGTCGTGTATCCGAAGTCGACCATCCTGGCGGAAAACCCGGTGGCGGTGATCGACAAGGTCGTCGACAAGAAGGGCACGCGCAAGCAGGCCGAGGCCTACCTCAAGTTCCTGTGGAGCGACGAGGCCCAGGAGATCGCCGCCAGGCACCAGCTCCGGCCGCGCTCGGCGGCGCTGCTGGCGAAGTACGCCAAGGACTTCCCGAAGGTCCAGACCTTCACCATCGACGAGTACTTCGGCGGCTGGACCAAGGCGCAGAAGGAGCACTTCGACGACGGCGCGATCTACGACCAGATCCTCGCCAAGAACTGAACCCGACCGACGCTTCGGCAGCATGCTCTTCTCCCGCACGCTGCTGAGGCGACACAGTGTCCTCCCGGGCTTCGACCTGGCGCTGGGGTTCACGCTCCTCTACCTGTCGCTGATCGTCCTGGTGCCGCTCGCCGCGGCATTCCTGAAGACGGCGACCATGACCTGGCCGGCGTTCTGGAGCGCCGTCAGCTCCCCGCGCGTCGTCGCCTCGTACCGGCTCACCTTCGGTGCCTCGTTCCTGGCGGCGGCGGTCAACGCGGTCTTCGGCCTGCTCGTCTGCTGGGTGCTGGTGCGCTACGAATTTCCCGGCAGGCGTTTCGTCGATGCGCTGGTCGACCTGCCGTTCGCCCTGCCCACCGCCGTCGCCGGCATCGCGCTCACGGCGCTCTACTCGGGCAACGGCTGGATCGGCCGCTGGCTGCCGTTCAAGGTGAGTTTCACGCCGGTGGGCGTCTGGGTCGCGCTCACCTTCATCGGCCTGCCGTTCGTCGTCCGCACCCTGCAGCCGGTGCTCGAGGACCTGCAGAAGGAGATCGAGGAGGCGGCGGCGACGCTCGGCGCGACCCGCTGGCAGACCTTCACCCGCGTGATCCTGCCGATCCTGACGCCGGCGCTCCTCACCGGCTTCGCCCTGGCGTTCGCGCGCGCGCTCGGCGAGTACGGTTCGGTGATCTTCATCGCCGGCAACCTGCCGATGGTCTCGGAGATCACGCCGCTGCTCATCATCACCAAGCTCGAGCAGTACGACTACGCCGGCGCGACCGCGATCGCGGTGGTGATGCTGGTCGCCTCGTTCGCGATGCTCCTGGCGATCAACGGCCTGCAGGCCTGGACCCGCGCGAGGCAGGGGCGATGAGCGCCGCCGTCAGCGAGGGCCGCCGTCCGGCGACGCCGTCGACGACCGAGCCGGCCTGGGTGCGGCGCAGCCTGATCGCCCTCGCCCTCGTGTTCCTGACCCTGTTCCTGTTCGTGCCCCTCGCCGCGGTGTTCGTCGAGGCGCTGAAGAAGGGGCTGCAGGTGTACTGGGCGGCGATCACCGAGCCCGATGCGGTCTCGGCGATCCGGCTCACCATGATCGCAGCGCTGGTCGCGGTGCCGCTCAACCTCGTGTTCGGCATCGCTGCGGCCTGGGCCATCGCCAAGTTCGACTTCCGCGGCAAGAACGTGCTGCTTACCCTGATCGACCTGCCGTTCTCCGTGAGCCCGGTCATCGCCGGCCTGATCTACGTGCTCGTGTTCGGCCTGCAGGGCTGGTTCGGCGAGTGGCTGCGCGACCACGACCTGAAGGTGATCTTCGCCCTGCCGGGGATCGTGCTCGCCACCGTCTTCATCACCTTCCCGTTCGTCGCCCGCGAGCTGATCCCGCTGATGCAGGCGCAGGGCACCGAGCAGGAGGAGGCGGCGCGGGTGCTCGGCGCCGGCGGCTGGCAGATGTTCCTGCGCGTCACCCTGCCGAACGTGAAGTGGGCGCTGCTCTACGGCGTGATCCTCTGCAACGCGCGGGCGATGGGCGAGTTCGGTGCGGTGAGCGTCGTCTCCGGGCACATCCGCGGCCAGACCAACACCATGCCCCTGCACGTCGAGATCCTCTACAACGAATACCAGTTCGCGGCGGCATTTGCCGTCGCCTCGCTGCTCGCCGGACTCGCCCTCGTCACCCTGCTGGTGAAGTTCCTGGTCGAGCGGCGGATCCAGCGATCGACGATCAGCGTGTGAGCGGAGGCCCCCAATGAGCATCCAGGTCAGGAATCTCAACAAGCGCTTCGGCGCCACCGTCGTCTGCGACAACCTCAACCTCGACATCGGCGACGGCGAGCTGGTGGCGCTGCTCGGCCCCTCCGGCTCGGGCAAGACGACCTTGCTGCGCATCATCGCCGGCCTCGAGGTACCCGATTCCGGCAGCGTGCTGTTCCACGGCGAGGACGCGACCAGCGCCGACGTGCGCGAACGCAAGGTCGGCTTCGTCTTCCAGCACTACGCGTTGTTCGGCCACATGACGATCTTCGAGAACGTCGCCTTCGGCCTGCGCGTCAAGCCGCGCGACGTCCGCCCCAGCGAGGCGACGATTCGGGCCAAGGTGATGGAGCTGCTAACGCTGGTGCAGCTCGACTCGATCGCCGGCCGCTATCCGCATCAGCTCTCCGGCGGCCAGCGGCAGCGCATCGCCCTGGCGCGCGCGCTCGCGGTCGAGCCCAAAATGTTGCTCCTCGACGAGCCCTTCGGCGCCCTCGACGCGCGGGTCCGCAAGGAACTGCGCCGGTGGCTGCGCCGCCTGCACGACGAGGTGCACGTCACCAGCGTTTTCGTCACCCACGACCAGGAAGAGGCGATGGAGGTGGCCGACCGGATCGTCGTCATGAACCAGGGCCGGATCGAGCAGGACGGGCCGCCGGACGAGGTCTACGACCGCCCGGCGACGCCGTTCGTGCTCCAGTTCCTCGGCGACGTGAACGTCTTCCACGGCCGGCTCGGCTCCGCCGCCGGCAAGGACGGCGAGATCTCGTTCGTGCGCCCGCACGAGCTCGATGTCGTGCCGGCGGCGGCGCCCGGCACGGTCGAGGCGACGCTGGTGCAGGCCCTGACCGTCGGCCCCAATACCCGCCTCGAATTCCGGCGCAGCGCCGACCAGTCGTTCGTCGACGTCGAGATGGCGCGCTCCGACTGGATGGCGCTGCGCGATCGTCTCGGCCTGGCAACCGGCTCGACGGTGCACCTCCTGCCGCGCAAGGTCACGCGTTTCGCCGCCGAGGACGTCGACTTCGACCCGGCGGCGATGATCTGATCTCGGGGGCCCTCGCTCCCCCGGCGAAGGCCCGAGCGCCGCGGCTCAGGACAGGAGACGCTTCCTCGCCCGGTGCACCCGGACGAACAGGTTTTCCTCGCTGATGCCGAGCTCGCGGCAGGCCGACTCGGCGGAACGCTCCTCGATCACGCGCAGGCGGATCGCGTCCCGAAGCCCGGCGGGCAGGGCTTCGATGCCGGCCAGGGCCCGTTCGAGCAGCTCGCGCTGCTCGACGACTTCCTCGGGGCCGGGGAGGGGGCAGGCGACATCGTGGCCCGGACCGCCGGCCTCGTCGGTCTCGTCCAGCGACTCGTGCAGGGGCGAGCGGCGCATCGCGTCGACGATCTTGTGCTTGAGCACGGCGGTCAGCCAGGAGCGCAAGGCCGCCCGGCCGGCGAAGGTGGCCCGGCCGGAGAGCACCGCCTCGAACACGTCGTGGACCGCGTCCTCGGCGAGCATCGGATCGCGTAGCCGCCGCATCGCGAAGCGGACCAGGTAGGCGCGGTGGGCAACGACGTCGGCGATCGGGGCGGTGGTGGTCATGGCGGCAGGGCGGGTGGGCACGCCGCCACTGTGTTCGCCGCAGATCGCGCCGACCTCGCGAAACCTCACAGGAAGATCACATTGCTGTAAGGACGAGGCACGACGACGAGACAATCAGGCATGGCCGCCTCCATCCTCGTCGCCGAAGACCAGACCGACATCCGCGAGCTGCTGGTGATGAACCTGCGCGGCGCCGGCTACGAGGTCGAGGCGGTGGCCGACGGCCCCGCGGCGCTCGCGAGTCAGAGGGAGCGCGCCAGCGACCTTTTGGTGCTCGACCTGATGATGCCGGGGCTCGACGGCCTCGAGGTCTGCAAGGCGCTCCGGGCGCAGGGGCGGAGCACGCCGATCCTGATGCTGACCGCCAAGTCGACCGAGCTCGACCGCGTGCTCGGCCTCGAGCTCGGCGCCGACGACTACCTGACCAAGCCGTTCTCGCTCGCCGAGCTGCTGGCGCGGGTGAAGGCGCTGCTGCGCCGCGCCGACCTGCTGCGCGCCGCCCAGGCGAACGTCGCCGGCGAGGGCCGCGTGCTGCGCAACGGCGCCCTCGAGATCCATCCGGCCAAGCGCCAGGTGCGCTTTCGCGGCGCGGCGATCGACTTCACCGCGCTCGAGTTCGACCTGCTGCTGCACTTCGCGTCGCATCCCGGGCACGTGTTCTCGCGCGGCCAGCTGCTCGACGCCGTCTGGGGTTACAGCCACGACGGCTACGAGCACACGGTGACGACGCACATCAACCGCCTGCGCAACAAGCTCGAGGTCGACCCGATGCGGCCGGAGCTGATCCTCACGGTCCGCGGCGCCGGCTACAAGATGCGCGATGCGCCGTAAGGGATGACGGTCCGTCTCAAGCTGGCGCTGACGATCTTCGCCACCGGCCTGGTGACGGCGCTCCTGGTCGTCGCCACGGTCGTCTATTCGTTCCAGCGCTTCGAGAACGAGACCGCATACCGGCGGGGCATGGCGTTTCTCGGCCGCGTCGTCAGCATGTACGACAACATCTTCGACATGCACGAGCAAAGCCCCGAGGAGTTCCAGCGCTGGCTGCGCGGCCTGGTGCTGTACGAGACCGACATCGAGCTCTATCTGCTCGACAGCGGCGGCCTGATCCTCGCCAAGACCGGCCCCGCCAGGCTCAAGCCCGGCTCGCGGGTCGCCCTCGGTCCGGTGAAGGAATCGATCGAGCGCATGGACACCTCGTACGTCATGGGCGACGACCCGGAGCGCATGGACGCCGGCGCGGTGATCGTCGCCAAGCCGGTGCAGCGGGCGGTCGCCCAGAAGGGCGCGCCGAACGCCGGCTACCTCTATCTCGTGCTCCACACCCAGCAGCTTCCGGCCGACCGGCTCGACGTGCTGCGCTCGAGCTTCGCCCGGCCGGCGATGGGCGGGGTGATCGCCGTCGTCGCCTTCACGACCCTGCTCGCGCTGCTCATCATCTCGGCGGTGACGAAGCCGCTGCGCACGCTCACCCAGGCGGTGGCGACACTGTCGCAGCGCGGCCTCGCCGAGGGCCTGACGGTCGCGCCGACCAGCCCCTTGCCGAAGCCGACCCGGGACGAGTTCGGCCAGCTCACCGGCGCCTTCGAGATGCTGCTCGACGTCTGCCGGCGGCAATGGAACGCGCTCCGCCGCACCGACCACTTCCGGCGCGAAGGCGTGAGCAACCTGTCGCATGACCTGCGCTCGCCGCTCACCGCCACCGTGGCCTGCCTGGAAACGCTCGACAGCCGCTGGCTCGACGCGGGCGAGCGCACGGACGACCGCCGCCTGGTCGAGATCGCCCTGCGCAACACCCGTAACGCCGCAGCGATGGTGCGCTCGCTCGGCGACCTGGCCAAGCTCGACGAGCCGGAGTACAGCCTGCGCCGCGAGGCGGTCGACGTCAGCGAGCTGCTCGACGACATCGTCCTGCGCTTCGCCGAGCGCGCGGCGCAGCAGGGCGTCTCTCTGCGGGCGCTGCCGGCTGCCGAAGGCGACATCACGGCGCCGCCGTACGCACGGATCGACGTCGAGCTGTTCGAGCGGGCGATCGCCAACCTGGTCGACAACGCCCTCAAGTTCTGCCCCGGAGGCAGCACCGTGACCCTGGCGGCGCGGCGCCGCGAAGCGCAGGTCGAGGTCAGCGTCGCCGACGACGGGCCGGGGATCGCCGCGGCCGACCTGCCGCAGCTCTTCGACCGCTTCTACCAGAGCCGGCCCACGGTCGCGCCGGCAACCGGCGACGGCGGCCGCGGCCTCGGCCTGGCGATCGTCAAGCGCATCGTCGAGCTGCACGAGGGCGAGGTGGCGGTGGAAAGCAGCCTCGGGGTCGGAACCCGGGTGACGACCCGCTGGCCGGCAGCCGGCTGAACCGCGGTCGCGCACCGGGAAAAACCCTCGTGCTTCGCTTCGGGGCGCGATCTACAGTGACGCGACTCGCGCAGGCACCCATTTGGTGCTCCTGACGCGGGAGGTCAGCGAGGAGACAGCAACCGCAAACCGGGCCTGAGCCCGATGCGGATTCAAGATCAGGCCCTAGCGCCGACGCAGAAATCGATCAGGGGCACCGGGCAACCGGTGCCCCTTTGTTTTGCGGCGCCCGCGCGGCGCGGCACGCCGCGCCAACAAAGCGGGAATTGTGCCGGCGCCGACCTCCTCGACAGCGGCCACGACGGTCACGGGCTCTCGTACGATGCGAGTCGGCTCCGTTCGCGAACCCGGTTCATGACCACCCAATCCTCCCGTCGCCTGCTCGACGTCGACATTCCCGCCCAGCCGGACGTGCTCGTCCGCCTGTCGCTGCTGCTCGCCGAGGACGAGGTCGATTTCAATGCCTGCAGCCTGCTGATCAGCTCCGACATGGCGCTCGCCGCGGCCGTGCTCAAGGCGGTGAACTCGGCGATGTACGGCCTGCGCGGGCGGGTGCAGAGCGTGCAGCAGGCGATCACCTACCTCGGCACCCGCGAGGTGGCGTCGGTGACCTTCGAGATGGGCCTGCGCGCCGTCTTCCCGCCGGCGCCGGAGCTCGAGCCGGTGTGGGAGCGGGCGCGGGTGCGCGGCCTCCTGATGGGCCGGATCGGCTCGGAGCTCGGTGTCGACGCCTGGGCCGCGCACTCGGCCGGCCTGTTCGAGGAATGCGGCAAGGCGGTCATGTTCCGCCATGCCACCGAGCGCTACCGGCCGATGCTGCGCGAGGCCAAGAGCGACGAAGAGCTGCTGCTGATGGAGCACACCCACATCGGCGTCAGCCACGACACCCTGGGCGCCGCCCTATGCGAGAGCTGGGGCCTGGCACCGCCGGCGGTCGACAGCGTGCGCTACCACGTGATCGTCAACAGCACGCTCGAGCTGCCGATGCACGTGCAGCGGCGCTCGATCTGCGCCCTGTCGGCGATGGCCCATGCGCTGATGACCGACCCGGACACGCTCGACGACGTCGCCCGCAAGGTCGCACCGCAGGCCGAGCTCGATCCGCAGCTCGCGGCGCGCGGGGCGCGCCGGGTGCAGGAGCAGATCGAGATGGCGGTCGAGCGGGCCAAGACCGACTAGCCCTTCCGGGGGGGTTCCCCGTAGTCTCTCTCTTGGCGCCGGCCGGGTGCTGAACTAGCGTGCGGCCACGAGCTCGCCGGTGGCGGGCGCGAAGGAGACCGCCATGGCGAACCCGGCGTCCCGCGATCCGGTCGCTCCCGAGCAGCTGGCGCTGCAGCGCCTCTACCACTGGGAGAAGACCTCGCCCGGCAAGGTCGTTCTGACCCAGCCGTTGGGCGGCGGCGCGATCCGCGACATCACCTGGGGCGAGGCCATCGGCGAGGTGCGGCGCATGGCCGCGCACCTGCGCTCGCTCGACTTTCCGCCAGGCAGCCGGATCGCCATCCTTTCCAAGAATTGCGCCCACTGGCTGCTCGCCGACTTCGCGATCTGGATGGCCGGCCACGTCTCGGTGCCGCTCTACCCGACGCTCGCCGCCGGCACGATCCGGCAGATCCTCGATCACTCCGAGTCGAAGCTGCTCTTCGTCGGCAAGCTCGACGGCTGGGAGGCGATGCGTCCCGGCGTTCCCGCCGGGCTTTCCTGCATCGGCCTGCCGCTCGCGCCGCGGAACAATTTCCCGCAGTGGGACGGGATCGTCGCCGCGACGCCGCCGATGCCCGGTTCGCCGGTGCGCGACGGCAACGAGCTCTCGACCATCATGTACACCTCGGGCACGACCGGCGTGCCCAAGGGCGTGATGCACAGCTTCGCGACCTTCGCCTGGTCGGTCAATGCCGGCCTGAAGCGCGTGCCGCTCGACGGCAGCGCCCGGCTGCTGAGCTACCTGCCGCTGGCGCACGTCGCCGAGCGCGCCCTGGTCGAGCATGCCCTGCTGGCCACCGGCATGCACGTGTTCTTCGCCGAAAGTCTCGAGACCTTCACCGCCGACCTGCAGCGGGCCCGGCCGACCGTCTTCTTCTCGGTGCCGCGCCTGTGGGTCAAGTTCCAGCAGGCGGTCGACGCGAAGATGCCGCCGGTGAAGCTGCAGCGGCTGCTGCGCATTCCGATCGTGCGCGGCCTGGTCTCGAAGAAGGTACTGCGCGCCCTCGGCCTCGACGCCTGCGAATACGCCGCCGGCGGCGCGGCGCCGATGCCGCCCGAGCTGCTGCGCTGGTACGCGCGCCTCGGCCTGCCGATTTCCGAGGTCTACGGCATGACCGAGAACTGCGGCGTCTCGCATGCCACCCTGCGCGGCGTCGAGCGCCTCGGCACCGTCGGCCAGCCGCAATTCGGCGTCGAGACGCGCATCGACCCCGCGAGCGGCGAGATCCAGATGCGCAGCCCCGGCGTGATGCTCGGCTACTACAAGGAGCCGGGCCTCACCGCCGAGACGATCGATGCCGACGGCTGGCTGCACACCGGCGACAAGGGCGCGCTCGATCCCGAGGGCAACCTGCGCATCACCGGCCGGGTCAAGGACCTCTTCAAGACGAGCAAGGGCAAGTACGTGGCGCCGGCGCCGATCGAGGACAAGCTGGTGATGAACGGCGCGGTCGAGGCCTGCGTCGTCACCGGCGCCAACCTCGGCCAGCCGCTCGGCATCGTCATGCTCAACGCCGACGCGGCCCAGCGCTCGGCGGCGCCCGAAGGCCGGGCCGCGCTCGAGGCTTCGCTGGCCGAACACCTGACGAAGGTCAACGACGGGCTCGATCCGCACGAGCAGCTCGAATGCCTGGTGGTGATCGCCGAATCGTGGTCGGTGGAGAACGGCTTCATCACGCCGACCTTCAAGGTCAAGCGCAACCGGATCGAGGAAGCCTACGCGCCGCTGTTCGAGCGCTGGACCGCGAGCCGTCGCGCGGTGGTCTGGCATACCGCCTAGCCCTAGCCGGCGGCGGCCCGCCGGACCGAAGCTTCAGTCGACCTTCGCGCCCGAGGCCTTGACGACCTGGGCCCACTTCTTCGCCTCGGCGGCGATGAACTGGGTGAACTGCGCCGGCGTGTTGCCGCCCGGGATCGCGCCTTGCGAGAGCAGCCGCTCCTTCAGCGCCGGCGTGGCCAGCGCCTTGGCGGTTTCCTGCTGCAGGCGGTTGACGATGTCGGGCGGCGTGCCCGCCGGCGCAAGCAGTCCGAACCAGGAGCTGGCCTCGAAGCCCTTGACCGGGCCGGCCTCGGCGATCGTCGGCACGTCGGGCAGGGCGGCACTGCGCTCGCCGCTGGTGACGGCCAGCGCCGTGAGCTTCCCGGCCTTGATCTGCGGCAGCGCCGACGGCAGGTTGTCGAACATCACGTCCATCGTGCCGCCGATCAGGTCGAGCAGCGCCGGGCCCGAGCCGCGGTACGGGAAGTGGAGCATGTAGGTGCCGGTCATCGACTTGAACAACTCGCCGGAGAGATGGATCGAGGTGCCGTTGCCGCTGGAGGCCATGTTGAGCTTGCCCGGGTTGGCTTTGCCGTAGGCGATCAGCGACTTGACGTCGGTGACCTTGTAGGCCGCGGCCTTGGCCGGGTTGATGACCAGCACGTTCGGCACACCGGCGAAGAGCGTGATCGGCATGAAGTCCTTGACCGCGTCGTACGGCATCTTCGGATAGAGCGCCGGATTGATCGCCTGCGTGCCGACGGTGCCCATCAGCAGCGTGTAGCCGTCGGGCGGCGACTTCGCCACCAGGTCGGCGCCGGTGTTGCCGCCGGCGCCCGGCTTGTTCTCGACGATGAAGCTTTGGCCGAATGCCTTGCCGAGCTCGGGCGCGAGGGCGCGCGCGAGGATGTCGGTGGTGCCGCCCGGCGCGAACGGCACGACGATGCGCACCGGCTTGTTGGGCCACGCGGCGCCGGCCTGCGCGAACGCCGATGCGGCGAAGGCGCCGAGGCAAAGGGCGAGTGCGGCCGCGCGCAGGCTGATTCTCATCGTCTGGTCTCCAGCTTCGGCCGCCCCTGCGGGGCGCGTCCGCTGCGTAGTGTGGGGGAGATCGGACGCCGATTGTTTCGACACGGTTTCGAAGACGAGGGCGCCGTTGCGTGCGTGTGCCACCCCGGCAAATTCGCAAGCGATGCAACGCCGCCGAAGGTGCACGTTCGTAGGCTGCCTGCTCGGCCTCGTTGCCGCATCGCAACCTCCTCGGGATCGAAGCATGCCTTACGTCAAGGAAGCCCCTGCCCTGCTCGCCACCACCCTGGCGACGCTGATCGCGACGATCCCGGCCCAGGCCTGGGCCCAGGACACTTCCCAGCAGATGCAGCGGGTGGAGATCACCGGCTCGTCGATCAAGCGGATCGATGCCGAGTCCGCGTTGCCGGTGCAGGTGATCACGCGCGATCAGATCCAGCGCAGCGGCGCGACCAACGTTGAGCAACTGCTGCAGACGATCAGCTCGATCTCGAGCTCGGGCGGGCTGACCACGGCCTCGGCATCGGGCGCCACGACCGGCGGCATCTCGGCCGTGTCGCTGCACGGCCTGACCTCGATCCGCACCCTGGTGCTGCTGAACGGCCGACGGATCGCGCCCTACGGCATCGGCTTCACCGGCGACTCGGTCTCGGTCGACGTCAACAGCATTCCGCTGGCGGCGATCGAGCGCGTCGAGGTGCTGAAGGACGGCGCCTCGGCGGTCTACGGCTCGGACGCGATCGCCGGCGTCGTCAACTTCATCCTGCGCCAGGAATTCAAGGGCGTCGAGCTGACCGCCGAATACGGCGACACGACGCAGGGCGGCGCCAACTTCAAGCGGGCCACGGGAACCTTCGGCTTCGGCAATCTCGCCACCGATCGATTCAACGTCATGGTGGTCGGCTCCTACCAGAAGGAAGGGGCGCTGTTCGGCCGCGACCGCATGGACTTCGCCGGCCGCGCCTACAACGTCGAGCACACCAACGACACGACCTCGGGCAACACCTTCCCCGGCAACATCGTTCCGGCCGACGGCTCGGGCGGAACGACCAACCCCTCGGCACCCGGCTGCCCCGGACCCTATTCCTTCAACGATCCGCTCTTTCCGCCGGACCGCTGCCGCTACGACCCGTCGCCGGCGGTGACGCTGATTCCGGACTCCGAGCGCATCAGCCTCTTCGCCTCCGGCCGGTACGCGATCACGCCCGACATCCAGGCGTTCGCCGAAGCGTCGTACAACAAGAACAAGATCCGCACCGTCATCCAGCCGGTGCCGCTGTCGGACCAGTTCAACATCCCGCTGCAGAACGTGCTCTGCAGCCAGGCACCGTACAACAACACCGTCGCCAACGCCTGCGTCTCGACCTTCCTGCTGACAGCGAGCAGCCCCTACTACCCGACCGCATTCGCCAACGCGAACTACGGCGGCACGCCCGACCTGCTGGTGCGCTACCGCTCGGCGCTGACCGGCAACCGCGACATCACCGACATCAGCGAGGCGCCGCGCGGGGTGATCGGCGTCCGCGGCATCGCGGCGGGCTGGGACTTCGACGTCGCCGGTCTCTACAGCCAGAGCAAGGTCCGCGAGCAGGTGGCGAGCGGCTTTCCCCTGCTGACCCAGCTGATGCCGCTGCTCAACAGCGGCAACGTCAACCCCTTCGGGCCCAGCGACGCGGCCATCGAGGCCCAGGTGGCCGCCACCGGCTTCACCGGCGACGCGTACTCGATCAAGTCGTCGTTGACCAGCCTGGCCGGCAAGGCGTCGAAGGAGGTGACGCAGCTTTCGGCGGGACCGCTGGGCGTCGCCTTCGGCGCCGAAGTGCGCAAGGAGAAGTTCGACTTCTCCGCCTCGGCGGCCCTGCAGGCCGGAGACGTGTCCGGCTACGGCGGCAACTTCCTGCCGACCAAGCGCTCGCGCGACGTCGAGGCGGTGTTCGGCGAAGCCAACATCCCGATCGTCAAGAACCTGGAGGCCAACGTCGCCGTGCGCTACGACCACTACGAAGGCGTCGGCAGCTCGACCACGCCCAAGGCGAGCCTGCGCTGGCAGCCGATGCCTCAGCTGCTGCTGCGCACCTCCTGGGGCAAGGGCTTTCGCGCGCCGAGCCTGCAGGACCTGTACCTGCCGATGCAGACCAGCGTGACGCCGGTCGGCCTGAGCGACCCGGATCGCTGCCCGGTGACGAACAACGGCAACGACTGCCAGACCCAGTTCAACGTGCAGCTGGGCGGCGAGCCGAACCTCAAGCCCGAGAAGTCGAAGAATTTCACGCTCGGCGCGGTCATCGAGCCGGTGAACAACGTTTCCTTCGGCATCGACTACTTCAACGTCAAGCTCGAGAACACGATCGTCAACGGCGTCAATCCGGCGATCATCCTCGGCGACACGACGCAGTACGCCGGCCTCATCACCCGGGCGCCGCAGACGCCGGCCGACATCGCGGCCGGCATCCCCGGCCCGATCACGTCGATCAACCAGATCAACATCAACCTCGGCACGACCAAGACCTCGGGCCTCGACTTCGACCTCAAGTGGCGCATCCCGACGGCGGAGATGGGGCGCTTCACCATCAGCGGCACGGCCACCTATTTCATCGAGTTCGACACCTCGAACCCGGACGGCTCGTTCACGGGCAACGTCGACCGCATCAACGCAGCGACGGGCGGCGTCATCCCGCGGTTCAAGAGCTACCTGGCGATCGACTGGACCCGCGGGCCGTTCGGGCTGACCTTCGCGCAGAACTACCAGAAGCACTATCACGACCTGGCCGACACCTTCAGCCAGCCCGAGCCTGCCGACTTCAACTACCGCACCGTCAAGTCGTACACGACCTACGACCTGCAAGGCACCTACGAGCCGACGAAGTCGTGGCGGCTGACGCTCGGTGCGCGCAACGTCTTCAACCAGGATCCGCCGTATACCAATGCCGGCGGCCAGACCTCGTTCCAGAGCGGCTACGACCCGCAGTACGCCGACCCGCGCGGCCGCTTCATCTATGGCCGCGTGACCTACACGATGAATTGAGCGGAACGGCGCGCGCACCGACCGCCGAGCTTTTCGTAGGATGTATATGCACCTATACTGGACGCATGGACCTCGTCGACGAGCTGGCGCCGCGCGGATACGACTGCGTCTGCGGCAACATTCGCATGGCTGCTCGCGCGGTCAGCAGCGTCTACGACCGGCACATGCGCGATGCCGGAGTGTCGGCCAGCCAGATGGCGGTGCTCTGGGCCGTCGCCTACGCCTGCGGCCTCTCGGTCAAGGACCTGGCGAAGCGGATCGCCATGGATGAGACCACCTTGATCCGCAACCTGCGCGGCCTCGAGAAGCTGGGCTGGGTGTCGCTGGCGGTCGGGACCGACCGGCGGCGCCGCCTGCCGGCGCTCACCGAAAAGGGCCGCCAGACATTCGGTGCGGCGCTGCCGCTCTGGCAGAAGGCGCAGAAGGAAGTCGCCGCACTGCTCGACGAGAAGCTGAGCGACACCAATCGCAAGCTGCTGCGCCTGACGCGGGCCATCGCCTAGGCCGCGCAAAAATTTGCGCGAAAAGATGTATATGCATTCAAGTCAACCCTCGACAACGGCTTCGCCGGCAGCGGCGGCGCCGACGCTGGTGTTCCGCACGGTGCTGCAGGGCGCGGCGAGCCTGGGCTGGCGCAATCGACAGGTCCGCCTCGACGAGGACAGCTGGCTGGTGCTCGACGGCCGCGAGACCTGCTCGGTCCGGCTCGATCCCGACCGGCGCACCCGGATGCTGGTGGTCGTGATCTCGCCCGACGACGTGCGGGCCGCGCTCGCCGGCGAGGTGGCCGACGCGAGCGACGCGGCCGACGCGGGCAATGCCGTCCTGGCGCGCTCCGCCGCCTGGCCCGCCGAGCTCGCCTTCGCCGATAACCTGCGCTCGCGCAACGGTCCCGCCGGCCGCCGCCTGCTGGCGATCGCCGAGGGTCGCGCGGCGGCCCGACCGGATCCCGACGAACGTCCGCAGCGTATCGCCCTGGTTCGTGATGCCTGTGCCGAAGAGCGGGCGCTGCGCCAGTGGGCAGAGCGCATCGACTGCGTCAAGCCGGCGACCCGCGTGCAGCTGCTGCGCCGCCTCCTGCTCGCCGCCGACTTCATCGCCAGTCGCCACGACGAGCCGATCTCGCTCGACGAGATGGCGCGCGCGGCCAGCCTGTCGCGCTTCCATTTCGTCCGCCTGTTCAGCCTGGTTCACGGCGAGACGCCGCATGCCTTCTTGCGGCGCAAGCGCACGACGGTGGCGCGCCGCCACCTCGCCGTCGGCGGCGCCTGCAGCGAGGCGGCCAGCCGCGCCGGCTTCGGCAGCCGCTCTGCGCTCTTTCGGAACCTCCGCAAGGCGGCGCCCGCAGACTCCGGACCCGAGTCATGCTTCCCCTCTGCCTGATCGTCGGCAGCGACACGGTCGATCCCGCCGGCCTGCGCCGCGGCTTCGACGAGTACGGTTTCAAGCCCTACGCGGTCGACACCTTCAGCTCGGCCCTCGGCATGATCCGACAGTGGCAGTTCGACGCCGTGATCGTCGACGGCGACGGCCACGCCGGCTCGCTGCTCCATCTCCTGCCGGAGCTGCGCCACCGGGCGCACGCGCCGATCGTGGTGGTCTGGAGCGACGGCGCCGAGCGCCGGCAGATCGAGGCGCTCCAGGGCGGCGCCACCGAGGTCATCGTCAAGCCGGCGTCGCCGCGCCTGATCGCCGCCAAGCTGCATCGCCTGATCGAGATCGGCAAGGACCGGGCCGCACCCGGCGCCGACGCCGCGCTCGCCGCGGTGCAGCTCGGGCCGCTGCGGCTCGACCGGCGCCGGGCCGCCGCCAGCGTCGGCGACACGCCGCTGGCGCTCACCACCGGTGAGTTCGAGCTGCTGCTGCTGCTCGCCTCGCGGCCGGGCGAGTTCGTGCATCGGGAAATGATCGCCCGAACCCGCGGCAGCCCGGCGGGCGGCGGCGAGTGCCGGCGCAGCGCCGACATGCACATCTGCCGCATCCGCAAGAAGCTGCGCGACGCCGGCGCGAGCTCGCTACGGGTCGAGACGGTGTACGGCCGGGGCTATTGCCTGAGGCTGGAGGGCGGCGAGCTGCGGGAAGAGAACACCGCGCGCCATGCGCACGCGCCGGCCTAGGCGAGGGGACAAAGAAGGGGGAGCGGGACAGGGATTCGGGGCTCGCTCTCGAAACCGCCCCGACTTGCCCGCTCCCCCTTGGCCGCAGGTCGGCGGAACGTCGCACGAGGCGACGGTCCCGCCTGCACCAGGCGCGAGACAGTGTCGGTCACTGGCTCGCGTCCGCAGCTGCGACCGGGAAACCCGAGTCTAGCGGCCGCCTCCTGGCGGCCCGAACAACGAAAGCTGTTGCGGCACGAACGCCTGCCGCGTCAACACGAAGGGACGCTGCGAGCGCAGCGTGGGCAGCGGCGCGACCGGGCTGCCCAGGCCCTGCCGCAGCAGGGAGGAAGCGCCGCCTCGGGGCGACGCGGCCGGGGAAAGTGAGCGATGCAGCATGCGATTCGTTTTCGGTTCGAGCCGGCCGCTTGCAACGATTGGTTGCAGACGCCGGCTCCTTGCCTGGAGACGTGCAACGTCCGTGCCATGCGCGGGGACGTGATGCCGTTCACGTGCGGCTCCGGCTCGGCTCTTTTCAGGCCCGCGGAAGGCGACAAGTGCTGCGTCGACGCGACCGGTCGCGTCGATTTCGCAAGCAAGCGTTACAGACCCGTCGGCGCCCGGCGAGCGCGGAAAGATCGCGGCGCGAAAGCCCTCAGGCGACGGCTGGCAAGTAGCCGCGCGGGATGGCGCTCAGGAGGCGCCGGGTGTAGTCCTGCTGCGGGTGCTCCAGGATCTGCTCGACGCCGGCCTGCTCGACCACCTCGCCGTCCTTCATGACGATGACCTCGTCGGCCATGAAGCGCACCACCGCGAGGTCGTGGCTGATGAAGATGTAGGCCAGGCCGAGCTCGTCCTGCAGGTCCTTCAGCAGGTTGAGCACCTGCGCCTGCACCGAGACATCGAGCGCGCTCACCGCCTCGTCGAGCACCAGCACCTCGGGCGAGAGGGTGAGGCAGCGGGCGATCGCGACCCGCTGCCGCTGGCCGCCGGAGAACTCGTGCGGGTACTTCTGCAACGCCGTGTCGTCGAGCCCGACCTTGGCGAGCAGGCTGCGGGCACGCGCCTCCCGGTCGGCGGCGCTGGAGCCGATGCCGTGGATGGTCATCGGCTCGAGCAGCGTCTGGCCGATGGTGAAGCGCGGGTTCAGACTCGCGTACGGGTTCTGGAACACGATCTGGATCCGCCGCCGCATCTCCTGGCGATCGCGGCTGGTCATGGCCAGAAGATTGCGGCCGTCGAACAGCACCTGGCCTCGGGTGGGCTCGTGCAGGCGCAGCAGCGTGAGCCCCATCGTCGTCTTGCCCGATCCCGACTCACCGACGACGCCCAGGGTATGGCCGCGGCGCAGGTTGAAATTGACGTCGCGAACGGCCTTGAACTCGCGCTTCGCGAACACGCCGTCGCGCAGCCAGAAGCTCTTGGCCAGCGACTGGACCTGGAGCAGCACCGGCGCATCCGGGTCCTTCGCCTTGGCGGCGTGTCGCGTCGTCCGTCCGGCAATGTGGTCGTCGATGACCATCAGCCGCGCCGGGTTGCCCGCCAGCCCGGGTCGGCAGGCCAGCAGGGCGCGGGTGTAGTCGTCCCCGGGCGCCTCGAAGATCCGCGCCACCGGACCCTGCTCGCGGACCACGCCATGGCGCATCACGACCACCTGGTCGGCAATCTCGCCGACCAGAGCCAGGTCGTGGCTGATGAAGAGCATGCTCATGCGGCGGCTCTTCTGCAGCCCGTCCAGCAGCTCGAGGATCTGGCGCTGGATCGTCACGTCGAGGGCAGTCGTCGGCTCGTCGGCGATCAGGAGCTTTGGCTCGCAGGCGAGCGCCATCGCGATCATCACCCGTTGCTGCTGGCCGCCCGAGAGCTCGTGCGGGTAGGCGCCCATCCGCCGCTTCGCCTCCGGGATGCCGACCTCGTTGAGCAGCGCCTCGGCGCGCTCCCAGGCGGCGCGTCGCGACAGCCGCATGTGCTTGACCAGCGGCTCGATCAACTGCTGGCCGACGGTGAACACCGGGTTCAGCGAGCTCATCGGGTCCTGGAAGACGCAGGCGATCTCCTTGCCGCGGAGCGCCTGCAGCTCGGCCGTTCCCGCGTGGAGGAGATCGCGCTCCTGCGGACCCCGGTGCCAGAGGATACGGCCGCTGCGCTCCGCGTTGTCGGGCAGCAGGTTGAGCACCGACATCGCGGTCACGCTCTTGCCCGAGCCCGACTCGCCGACCAGGGCCACGGTGGCGTTCTCCGGGACGTCGAACGACACGCCGCGCACCGCATCGGCGCGCCGCCCTTCCCCCATGCGGAACGACACCTTCAGATCCTGGATGGACAGCAGCATCGCCTTACTCCAAGCCGCGCAGCTTCGGGTCGAGCGCGTCACGCGCGGCATCGGCCATGAGCGAGAACGCGGTGACGAACACCGCCATGAACACGGTCGCGGTGGCGAGCTGCCACCAGTGGCCCAGGATCAGCTCGGCTTGCGCCTCGGCGAGCATCGTGCCCCAGCTCACCGCGTCGACCGGAACGCCCAGGCCGAGGTACGAAAGGATCACCTCGGCCTTGATGAAGCCGACCACCAGCAGGCCGAGGCGCACCAGCATGACGTGGCTGATGTTGGGCAGGATGTGGCGGAACATGCGCGACAGCGGCGATGCGCCGATGGCCTCGGCAGCGCGGACGTACTCGCGCGTCGAATGCTTGATGAACTCGGCCCGTACCTGCCGGTACATGCCGGTCCAGCCGGTGAGGCCGAGGATGATCACCACCGTGCCGATGCCGCGGCCCAGCACCGCGGCGAAGGCGAAGATCAGCAGGATCCCGGGGATCGACTCGAAGACGTTGTAGAGCCATTCGAGGAAGTCGCCGACCTTGCCGCCGAAGAAGCCGCCGAAGGCGCCGAGCAGGGTGCCGATCGTCGTGGCGACGATCGCCGCGAGGACGCCGACGAAGACCGAGATCTGCGTGCCCTTCACCGCCTTGGACAGCACGTCGCGGCCGAAGCGGTCGCCGCCCAGCGGCAGCGTCTCGCGCTTGGCGGCGGCGGTGGTCTTCAGCTTGGCGGCGCGCTCGTCCCATTCCTTGTAGCGCGGAGCGAGCGGGTCGATGTCGGAGAGGTCGACGTTCGGGCCCTTGGGCACCTCGATCGCTCCCGTGGCTTCGGCCGGCGCCGGTCCGACGAAGGTCGGCGGCGCGTTGGCGACGCCCACCTCGTCCTGCCAGCTCTTGGCGACCAGGCCGAGCGCCGACGCAGCGATGAGGACGAAGAAGACGAGCACCACGGCGAGCGAGGCGACGCCGACCCGGTCGGCCCGGAAGCGCCGCCACGCTGCGTGCCATACGCCTTCGGCGCGTTCGGCGGCGGTAGGGGCGATCGGCGCCGGCAGAACGGCGCTCATTTGAGCACCACCCTCGGGTCGACGATCTTGTACATGACGTCGGTCAGGAGGTTGATCACCATCGTCAGCACCGCGAGGTACACGGTCACCGCCTGGATCACCGGATAGTCGCTGCGGTTCACGGCCAGCAGCACCTCGCGGCCGATGCCGGGAATGGAGAAGAACACCTCGATCAGGAACGAGCCGACGAAGATGCCCGGCAGGGCCAGGCCGATGTTCGTGAGGATCGGGATGGCCGCGTTGCGCAGCACGTGCTTGAACAGCACGGTGTTCTCGGTCATGCCCTTGGCGCGCGCGGTGCGCACGTAGTCGTGGTCGAGCTCGTCGAGAAAGAAGGTCCGGTAGAGGCGCGTCTGCGGCGCGAGGCCCACCATCACCGCGAGCATCACCGGCAGCGGCACATACGTGACGAGATTGCGCCACACCGAGTCGCTCCAGCCCTGCACCGGGAACCAGCCGAGCTGGAATGCGAACACGTACTGGCCGACGATGATGTAGACCAGGAAGCTGATCGAGAGGGCCACGGTCGTGATGACCATGATCGTGCGGTCGGCCAGCGTGCCGCGGTGGTAGGCGACCCACATCGCGATCGGCAGCGCCAGCAGCGTGTCCAGCACCAGGATCGGCACCATCACCGTCAGCGTCGCCGGCAGGCGGGTGGCGAACAGGTTGCTGACCGCCTCGTTCGTCGCCCAGCTGCGTCCCCAGTCGAAGGTGACGATCGACTTGAGGTAGATCCAGAACTGCACGTAGAGCGGCTGATCCAGCCCCAGCTCCTGCCGAATCGCCGCGATCTGCGCCTGGGTGGCGTTCTGTCCCGCCAGGATCACCGACGGATCGGCGCCGAAGAAGTGGAACAGGATGAACACCAGCAGCACGACGCCGAGCAGCGTCGGCACCATCTGCCAGACTCTTCGAAGGGTGTAGGCGGCCATGCGGTGAACCCTGCTCGTGGCCGGGCGGGCATTGCGGGAGAGCCGAGTGTAGAGCCGGGCCCGAGGCGCTAGACTCGTTCGCCATCATGGAAGACACCGAGGTTCCCCTGATCGACCGGAGAACGGTCCTCGCCGCGCCGCTGGCGCTGGCCCTGGCGCGGCCGGCGGCGGCGGCGGTGGCGGCGACGACGAAGAAGATACTGCGGCTGCCGTTTCGCGGTGCCGAGACCAGCTTCGACCCGGCGAAGATCTCGGACCTGTACTCGCGCTGCATCACGACGCAGATCCTCGAAGCGCTGTACGGCTACGACCACCTTGCCCGGCCGGTCAAGGTGATTCCGGTGCTGGCCGACGGCATGCCCGAGGTCAGCGAGGATTTCCGGGTCTGGACGATCCGGATCAAGCGCGGCATCTACTTCGCCGACGACCCGGCCTTCAAGGGCAAGCCGCGCGAGCTGGTCGCCGAGGATGTCCTCTACGGGCTGAAGCGCCTGGTCGATCCGGCCAACAAGAGCCCCGGCGCCACCTCCCTGCTGGACGACGGCATGCTCGGGCTGGCGGAGGTGCGACAAGCGGCGCTCGACAGCCGCAAGCCCTTCAACTACGACGCGCCGGTGGCCGGCATGAAGGCGCTCGACCGCTACACGGTGCAGTTCCGGCTGGCCCAGTCGCGCCCTCGCTTCGTCACCGGCACGCTCGCCGGCGGGAGCATCTCGGGCGCGCAGGCGCGCGAAGTGGTCGAGTTCTACGGCGACAAGATCGGCGATCACCCCGTCGGCACCGGCCCGTTCCGCCTGAAGAGCTGGACCCGCAGCTCGAAGATCGTCCTCGAGCGCAACCCGACCTTTCGCGAGATGCTCTACGACGCGCAGCCGGCGGCCGACGACGCCGAAGGGCAGGCGATCCTGGCGCGCTTCAAGGGGCGCCTCCTGCCGATGGTCGACGAGGTCGAGATCTCGATCATCGAAGAGAGTCAGCCGTTCTGGCTCGCCTTCCTCAATACCGAGGTCGATGCGCTGGTCACGGCCGCCGGGTCGGTGCCCCCCGAATTCACTTCCATCATTGCACCCAACGGCAAGCTGGCGGCGAATCTGGTGCGCCGCGGCGTGCAACTCCGGCGCACGGTGCTGGCCGACACGACCATGCTGTACTTCAACATGGAAGACCCGATCGTCGGTGGCTACACGCCGGAGCGCGTGGCGCTCCGGCGGGCGATCTCGCTGGCCTACGACGTGCAGCGCGAGATCACGCTCATCCGCCGCGGGCTGGGCATCCCGGCGCAATCGCCGATGGTGCCGCACACGACCGGCTACGACCCGGCCTACAAGAGCGAGATGAGCGAGTACAACCCGGCCAAGGCGAATGCCCTGCTCGATATGTACGGCTATCTCGACCGCGACGGCGACGGCTGGCGCGAGACGCCCGACGGCCAGCCGCTGGTCCTGGCCTACGCCAGCCAGCCCGAGCAGATCTACCGCGAGTACAACAACCTGACGCGGCGCGGCCTGAAGGAGATCGGGCTGCGCGTCGACTTTCCGGTGCAGCAGTGGCCGGCGAATCTGAAGCAGGCCCAGGCGGGCAAGTTGCAGATCTGGTCGCTCGGACTTTCCGCCGCCGATCCCGATGGCCAGACGGCGCTGCAATACGTGTACGGTCCGCAGGCTGGCGAGCAGAACCTGGCGCGCTTCAAGCTGCCGGCGATGGACCGGCTGTACGAGCAGACGGCGTCGATGGTCGATGGGCCGGAGCGCGAGAAGCTGTTCTTCGAGGCCAAGCGCCTGTGCACGGCCTACATGCCCTACCGCTACATCGTGCACCGCCTCGGCACCGAGGTCCTGCACCCCTGGGTTCTCGGCTACCGGCGGCCGGTGTTCTGGAACAACTGGTACCACATGGTCGACGTCGACCCCGAGCGGCGCGTCTCGGCCTGAAGGGCGGGGCATGACGCTGCCGGTTACCCGTCGCACCGCAGGCGGCGCACTCCTGTCGCTGGCGGCGCTGCCTGCCTGGCCGCAGTCGTCCGCGCCGGCGCCGCAGAAGGTCCTGCGCTACGCCTTCCCCGTGGCCGAAACCGGCTTCGATCCGGCCAAGCTGTCGGATCTCTACTCGCGCACCGTCACCCGCCACATCTTCGAGTCGCTCTACTGCTACGACCACCTCGCGCGGCCGACCCGGATCCGGCCGCTGACCGCGCTGGCGATGCCGGACACGGCCGACGAGTACCGCACCTGGACCTTCCGCATCCGCCCGGGCATCTTCTTCGCCGACGATCCGGCGTTCAAGGGTCAGCGGCGCGAGCTCGTCGCCGCCGACTACGTCTTCGCCCTGAAACGCTTCGCCGACCCGGCGACCAAGAGCCCGGCCTGGGGCAGTGTCGAGGAAATGGGTTTTGTCGGCCTGATGGAGCAGCGGACGCAGGCCCTGAAGAACCGCACCCCGTTCGACTACGACCGGGAGATTCCGGGGCTCCGGGCCATCGATCGGCACACGCTGCAGTTCCGCCTCGAGAACCCGCGCCCGCGGATGCACGAGGACATGGCTGACGCCAGCATCTACGGCGCCGTGGCTCGCGAGGTTGCGCAGGCCTACGGCGAGCAGCTCGCCGCCCACCCCGTGGGCACCGGTCCGTTCCGGCTGAAATCGTGGCGGCGGAGCTCGCGCCTCGTGTTCGAGCGCAACCCTGGCTACCGCGAGCGCTTCTACGAGGACGAGGCCGCTCCCGGCGAGGACGACGCCGAGGGCCGGGCGCTGCTGGCGCGCTTCAAGGGCCGCCGCCTGCCGCTGATCGACGAGGTCGAGATCTCGATCGTCGAGGAGCCGCAGCCGCGCTGGCTGTCGTTCCTCAACGAGCAGGCCGATTTCTGCGAGCGGGTGCCCGAGGAGTTCATCGTCGGCGCCATGCCCGGCGGCAAGGTCGCACCCAACCTGGCCAAGCGCGGCATCCGCGGCATGAGCATCGTCGGACCCGAGGGCACGCTGACCGTCTACAACATGGAGCATCCGGTCATCGGCGGCTACACCCCGGAAAAGGTGGCGCTGCGCCGGGCGATCAACCTGGCCGTGGACGTACCGCGCGAGATCAGCACCGTGCGCCGCTCCCAGGCCATTCCGGCGCAGTCGCCGTGCGTTCCGCACACGACCGGCTACGACCCGCACTACAAGAGCGAGATGAGCGACCACGATCCGGCGCGGGCCATGGCGCTGCTGGACATGTACGGCTACCTCGATCGCGACGGCGACGGCTTCCGCGAGCAGCCGAACGGCGAGCCGCTGCTGATCGTTCGCCGCACCGTTTCCGAAGGCCTGCAGCGCCAGCTCGACACGCTGTGGCAGAAGAACCTCAAGGCGGTCGGTCTCAACGTCCAGTTCCAGGTCGCCCAGTGGCCCGAAAACCTGAAGGCGGCGCAGGCCGGCAACTTCATGGTCTGGGCGGTCGGCTCGTCGTCGTCGCAGCCCGACGGCCTCGGCAGCCTGCAGCGGCTGTACGGGCCGTCTTCCGGGGGCGCGAACCTGTCGCGCTTCAGGCACGCCGACTTCGACGCGCTTTACGACCGCATGCTGCGCATTCCCGACGGCCCGGAACGGGAGCAGCTCTTCCTTCAGGCCAAGCGGATGTCGGTGGTCTGGGCGCCGTACCGGCAGCACGTGCACCGCATCTACAACGACATGGTTCATCCCTGGCTGGTCGGCTACCGGCGGCCCTTCTTCTCCCAGCGCTGGTGGCACATGGTCGACATCGACGAAGGCAAGCGCGGCCGGCTGTCGACATGACGATGACATGTCGGCGCCTGCCATGAACCCGCCCGAGCCGCAGATCCTGCGCTACACACGCTGGCTGCGCGAGCAGCGCGGCCTCGACTTCGACCCGGGCACGCCGGCCGGCTACGAGCGCCTCTGGCGCTGGTCACGCGACGACCTGCGCGGCTTCTGGCAATCGATCTTCGACTTCTTCGGGATCGAGTCGCCGACGCCGCACGAGACGGTGCTGGTCGCCGAGACGATGCCGGGCGCGAAGTGGTTTCCCGGCGCCCGGGTGAACTACGCCCAGCACGCGTTCCGCCACGCCGAGGCCAGCGACGCCGCCGACCATCCGGCGATCGTCTATCGCGACGAGACGATGCAGGCGCACGGCGAGACGCTCGAGATCACGTGGGCCGAACTGCGCCGCCAGGTGGCGTCGTTCGCGGCGGCGCTTTCCCGCATGGGCGTGGTCCGCGGCGACCGGGTGTGCGCGATCCTGCCCAACCTGCCGCAGACGGCGGTCGCCTTCCTGGCCTGCGCCAGCCTGGGCGCGGTCTGGTCGGTGTGCTCGGCCGACATGGGGCCGCTGGCGATCCTCGATCGCTTTCGCCAGATCGAGCCCAAGGTCGTGATCGGCGTCGACGGCTACGTGTACGGCGGCGTTCCCGCCGATCGCCTGCCGGTCCTGCGCGGGCTGATCGACGAGCTGCCGAGCGTGCGCCACGCGGTCCTGCTGCGCCATCTCGACGCCGAGGCCGACGTCGCCTCGCTCGCCGGGCCGCAGCGCGCGGCCCACGACTTCGACGCCCTGGTCGCCGACGACCCGCCGTTCGCGCCGGCGTGGCTGCCCTTCGACCACCCGCTCTGGATCGTGTATTCGAGCGGCACCACCGGGTTGCCGAAGGCGATCGTCCACGGCCATGGCGGGGTGATGCTCGAGGGCCTGAAGATCGGCCTGCACAACAACCTCGGCCCGAGCGTGCTGACCGGCGACCGCTTCCATTGGTACGCGTCGACCGGCTGGATCATGTGGAACTGCCAGATCCACGGCCTGCTTGGCGGCACGACGATCTGCCTGTTCGACGGCAGCCCGGCCGGCCCGTCGGGCGCCGCCGACTGGTCGACCCTGTGGCGCTTCGCCGCCGAGACCGGCGTCAGCTTCTTCGGTGCCGGAGCCGCGTTCTATTCGAGCTGCCTCAAGGCCGGTGTCGAGCCGATGCGCCATGGCGACCTGTCGCGCCTGCGCGGTGTCGGCGCGACCGGCTCGCCGCTGGCGGTCGAGTGCTATCGCTGGGTCTGGGACCACCTGCCGAAGGTCGAGGGCGAGAACATCTGGCTGACGCCGATGTCCGGCGGCACCGATTTCGCCGGCGCCTTCATCGCCGGCCTGCCGACGCTGCCGGTGGTCGAGGGCGAGATGCAGTGCCGCTGCCTGGGCGCTTCGGTCGAGGCCTGGAGCGAGCCCGATGCCGAAGGCCGCGGCCGGGCCCTGATCGACGAGGTCGGCGAGCTGGTCTGCACCAAGCCCATGCCCTCGATGCCGCTCGGCTTCTGGGGCGACGCCGACGGCAGCCGCTACCGCGACAGCTACTTCGACATGTACCCGGGCGTCTGGCGCCATGGCGACTGGATCCGGATCACGCCGCGCGGCGGCGCGATCATCTACGGCCGCAGCGACGCCACCATCAACCGGCACGGAATCCGCATGGGCACGGCCGAGCTGTACCGCGCGGTCGAGGCCCTGCCCGAGGTGCTCGACTCGCTGGTCGTCGACCTCGAGTACCTCGGCCGCGAGAGCTACATGCCGCTCTTCGTCGTCCTGCGCGAGGGCCTGGTACTCGACGAGGCGCTGACGAAGCGCATCAAGGCCGGCATCCGCAGCGCGCTCTCGGCGCGGCACGTGCCGAACGAGATCTTCCAGGTGAAGGCGATTCCGCGCACCCTCTCCGGCAAGAAGATGGAGCTCCCGGTCAAGAAGCTCCTCATGGGCACGCCGGCGGAGCAGGTGTTCAAGGCCGGGGCGATGGCCACGCCCGAGAGCATCGACTGGTTCGCCGAGTTCGCGCGGCGCCGCGCCGCGAGCTGAGCCGCTACTTGGCGAGGAGGTGCGGCAGCCAGAGCGAGAACGCCGGCACGTAGGTGACGATCAGGAGGGCCGAGCACATCGCGGCGTAGAACGGCCAGAGCTCCCGCGACACCTCCTCCATCGTCACCTTGCCGATGGCGCAGCCGACGAAGAGCGTGGGCCCCACCGGCGGCGTGATCAGGCCGATGCCGGAGTTCACGAGCAGGATCATCCCGAAGTGCACCGGGTCGATGCCGAATTTCAGGATCACCGGCAGCAGGATCGGCGTGCAGATGAGGATCATCGGCGCCATGTCCATGAAGGTGCCGAGCAGGATCAGGAGCACGTTGATCATCAGCAGCAGCTCGTACTTGTTGCTGGCGATGGCGACGAACAGCTGGGTCGCCTTGGCCGGCACCTGCATCAGCGCCATCATGTAGCCGAAGGCGGCCGAGAAGCCGATCAGCATCATCACCATCGCCACCATCTTGGTCACGCGGTGCAGCAGCATCGGCAGCTCGCGCCAGCGATAGTCGCGATAGATGAACATCGTGACGATGAAGGCGTAGAGGCAGGCGACCGCCGCCGACTCCGTGGGCGTGAAGACGCCGCTCAGGATGCCGCCGAGGATGATGATGACGGTGACCAGCCCCCAGAGCGCCTCAACCGCGATCTTCCCGGCCTGGCGCAGCGTCACCGGCTCGCCCTTGGGGTAGCCGCGGCGGTACGAGAGGATCAGGCACAGGCCCATGACGCAGCCGCCGAACAGGATCCCCGGCAGCACGCCGGCGAGGAACAGCTGGGCGACCGAGATCGTGCCGCCGGCGGCGAGCGAATAGAGCACGGCGTTGTGCGAAGGCGGGATCAGCACCGCCTGCACCGAGCCGCAGATCGTCACGTTGGTGGCGAACACCTTCGGATAGCCCTGCTTGACCATCTGCGGGATCAGCACCGAGCCGATCGACGCCGTGTCGGCCACCGACGAGCCGGAGACGCCGCTGAAGAAGGTCGAGGCGATGACGTTGACCAGCGCCAGCCCGCCGCGGATCGCGCCGACGAAGATGCGCGCCAGGTTGACCAGCCGCACCGCCATGCCGCCCTCGGCCATGATCGCGCCGGCGAGGACGAAGAACGGGATCGCCAGCAGGGAGAAGCTGTTGACGCCGCTCGAGATCTGGATCATCACCGCCTCGAGCGGCACGTCGATCCAGAGCGCGCCGACGATGGCCGCGAGGCCGAGCGTGTAGGCGACCGGCATGCCGAGCATGCAGAGCAGGACGAAGGAGCCGAGAAGGATGAGGATTTCGGTCATCGGCTCAGTCCGCGAGAGGCTGGTCGCGGTAGACGATCGAATCGGGTGGCGGCGCCCCCAGCCAGAGCCGCTCGATGATGAAGAGCAGGGTGAAGAGGCCGCCGACAGGGATCGGCGAGTAGGTGAGGCCGACCGAGAGGGTCGGGAACTCGGCGATCGTCTGCCCCCAGGTCACCCGCACCAACTGGGTTCCGTAGACCAGCATGAAGAGCGCGGTGGCGATCATCATCAGGTCGGCGAGCTTGAGCATCGCGCCGCGCACCGCAGGCGGGACGGCGTCGGTCAGCATCTGCACGCAGATGTGCGCCCCGGCGCGATACGCCGCGGCGCCGCCGACGAACGAGAACAGCACCATCGCCAGCACCGCGAACGGCTCCGGCCAGCTCGACGCCGAGTTCATGACGTAGCGCATGAACACGCCGTACGGGATGACCAGGGTGATCGCCACCAGGGCCACGGCCGAGACGACGATGCACGCCAGGTAGAGCCGCTCCATCGCGAGCGCGTAGAGGGCTCGCACGGTGCTACTTCGTCTCTTCGATGCGCTTCAGCAGGGCGGCGTACTTGGCGCCGTACTTGTCGCGGATCGGCTGGGTCGCCTTGTAGTAGGCGGCCTTGTCGGCCGGAACGAAGGTCACGCCCTTGGCCTTGAGCTCGGCCTCGGCCGTCACCGTCTTCTCGTCCCAGAGCTTGCGCTGCTCGAACTGCGCTTCCCGGGACAGCTTCTTCAGCAGCGCCTGGTCTTCGGGCGTCAGGCCGTCCCAGGTGCGCTTGGAGAAGATGAAGATCTCGGGAATGATGAGGTGCCCTGTCAGCGTGTAGACCTTGCTGACGAGGTAGTGGTTCTGCGCCAGCAGGGTCGGCGGGTTGTTCTCGGCACCGTCGACGACGCCGGTCTCGAGCGCGCTGTAGAGCTCGTTGAAGCCCATCGCAACGCCGCTGCCGCCCATTGCGTTCATCGTCTCGACGAAGATCGGGTTGCCCATCATCCGGATCTTCTGGCCCTTGAGGTCGGCCGGGGTCGGCACCGCCTTCTTGCCGTAGACGTTGCGCACGCCGGCGTCCATCCAGCCGAGGGCGACGATGCGGGAGGCCGGGTTGGTATTGATCTTCTCCAGCAGCTCGGCGCCGATCGGGCCGTCGATCACCTTTCGCATGTGCGCTTCGTCGCGGAAGATGAACGGCAGGTTGAAGACGTTGAGATCGTCCACCACCGGGCCCATCGCGCCGACCGAGATGCGGGCGATCTGCAGGGCGCCGACCTGGGCCTGTTCGATCATCTCTTTCTCGCCGCCGAGCTGCATCGACGGGTACATCTGGATCGAGATCCGGCCGGAGGTGGCGGTCTCGAGCTTCTTGCCCATGCGCACGATCGCCTCGACCGTCGGGTAGCCCAGCGGGTGGACGTCCGAGGCCTTCCAGACGACCTTCGTCTGGGCCATGGCAGGCAGGGCCACGACGGCGGCGATTCCGACCAGGGCGGCGCCGAGCGATGCGATTAGACGTCTCTTCATGATGTCTCCGTGACGGGTGTGAGGGGCACAGGCGTGCCGACCATCGAACATATCGGATACGGTCGGCGCTCTCAATCAGGGATTGACGAGGGTTGTCCGAACAACCTGGGGCTACTGGGTAGCGGTGAGGCCGCCGTCGACGGTCAGGATCTGCCCGGTGATGAACGACGCGCCCGGGCTGCAGAAGAAGAGCGTCGGCCCGACCACGTCCTCGGGCTCGGCGACGCGCCCGAGCGGAATCCGCGCCAGGATGTGCTCGCGGGTCGCCGGGTTGGCCAGCCAGTGCGCGCCCATCTCGCCGCGCACCACCGTCGGCGCGACCCCGTTGACGGTGATGCCGTGTGCCGAGAGCTCGACGGCGTGCTGCTTGATCAGCATCGCCAGCGCGCCCTTGGTCGCGCAATAGGCGGAATAGCCGCGGTCGCGCATGCCGAGCTGCGAACGGACCGAGAGCAGGTGCACCTGCCGGCCGGGGGCACGGCCGGCGGCGACCGCCGCGACCTGATGCCGTGCGGCGGACTGGGCGAGGAACATCGCCGCCTTGAGGTTGACCTGCACCACCTCGTCGAAGGCCGCCTCGGTGACGTCGGCGAGGCGTTCCTCGCGCTGGATGCCGATGCAGTTGACCAGCAGGTCGAGGGCGCCGAAGCGGTCGGCGACCGCATCGACGGCGGCACGGATGGAGTCGGTGGCGTGGGCGTCCATGGCCACGCCGATCGCCTCGTGGCCGGCCGCCTGCAGTCGCGCGGCCAGGGCCTCGGCCTTGGCCGCGCTTCGGCCCGCCACCGCGACCCGCGCGCCGGCCATCGCCAGCCCCCAGGCGATCGCCTCGCCGATGCCGCCGTAGCCGCCGGGCACGAAGGCGGCGCGGCCGCCGAGGTCGAAGCCGCCGGCGAGGAGGCGGGCGTAGTCGGGGCGGGCGCGGGCGGCGTCGCTCATCGGTTCAGTCCATCTGCAGGCCGCCGTTGAGATCGAGGATCTCGCCGGTGATGAAGCCCGAGAGCGGCGAGGCGAGGAAGCGGACGACGTGCGCGAACTCCTCCGGCTCGCAGAAGCGGCCGACCGGAATTTGCGCCAGCAGGGCGTGGCGCTGCGCCTCGTTCAGCTGCTCGGTGACCATCGGCGTGCGCACGTAGGCCGGGGCGATCGCGTTCGCGGTCACGCCGTGGGCGGCGAGCTCGCGCGCCAGCGAGAAGGTGAGGGCGCCGAGCGCTCCCTTGGAGACCGAGTACGCCGTGCCGGCGGTCAGGCCGCCGGTCTTGGCAGCGAGCGAGCTGGTGTTGACGATCCGGCCCCAGCGCCGCGCCTTCATCCCCGGCACCACCGCCTTGGCCCAGAACATGGCGCCGTCGAGGTTGGCGCCGAGCACGCGGCGCCACTCGGCGACATCGGTCGCCTCGATCTTGTTGTTGGACAGGACGCCGGCGTTGTTGACGAGGATGTCGACCTGGCCGAGCGTGCCGATCACGGTGGCATGCGCGGCGACGACCGCGGCGGGATGGCTGATGTCGCAGGCGACCGCGAGCACGGCGCTGCCGTTGGCGACGACGAGCGGGCGCATCGAGTCGGGATGGATGTCAATCGCCGCGACCCGGCAGCCGTCGGCGAGCAGCGCCTCGACCACGGCGCGGCCCATGGTGCCGCCGGCGCCGGTGACGACAGCGACCTTGCCTTGCAGGGGTAGGGAGTTCATGTATCCAGGACGCTCTTCTTTCCGAACAGGCCGCGCGAGCGGAAGGTGACGACGGCGATGAACAGCAGGTACATCGACAGCAGCGACCACTCGGAAGCGTACGCGCCCGTGAGTCCCACGGCCAGGCCGACCAGCAGGCCGGCGAGCACCGCGCCCCAGAGGCTGCCGACGCCGCCGAGGACGATGATGAGGAACGCCGGCACGACGGCGTCGACGCCGACCTGTGGCCGCACGCCCCAGATCGGCGCCATCACCACGCCGGCGATCGCCGCCAGGCCGACGCCCAGGGCGAACACGAACAGGCGCAGCCGCGACAGGTTGATGCCGAGTGCCCGCACCATCTCGCTGTCGTGGGCACCGGCCTTGACCACCGCGCCGTAGGGCGTCTTCTCGAGGAAGAACCAGAGCAGGCCGATCATCAGGCAGGCGAAGCCGGCGGCGAAGAAGCGGTAGCGCGACCAGATCAGGTCGCCGAGCAGGAACGCGCCCGAGATCGCCTCGGGCACCGCGAGCTGCTTCTCGGCCGAGCCCCAGACGGCGCGGATCGCCTCCTCGATCACCAGCGCCGCGCCGAAGGTGAGGAGCAGCCCGTAGAGCGGATCCTTGCCGTAGGTGCGGCGCATGCAGAGCTCGAGCAGCATGCCGAACACGCCGACCACCACCGGCGCGAGCAGCAGGGCGACGGCGTAGCGGGTGCCGAGCGGCAGGGCGACATACGCCGCCTGCAGCTCGGGAAGCCAGCCGAAGCGCGGCGTGACGATGAAGATCGCCACGTACATGCCGAGCGCGAACAGCGACCCGTGCGCCAGGTTGATCGTCTCCATCACGCCGACGATCAGCATGAAGCCGAGCGCGATCAGCGCGAACAGCAGCCCGAGCGAGACGCCGTTGAGCAGGTGCGGCAGCAGCTGCAGCATCGCCTTGTCTCGGGCTACCCGTTCGCGCTGGTGATCGCAGGCGCGAAGCTCACTGCTCGTAGCTCGGCGTCGCCGCCAGCGGTTCCAGCTTGCAGGCGCCGGGCGCGTCCTTGTCCTCCACGTCCTGCGGCTGCGCCTGGGCGAGGATCTTGTAGATGTCGTCCTTCTCCGCCGGCGTGTCGTTGTAGCTCGCCATGTAGATGGTCTGCTGCAGCTGGTGCGTCGCCGGGTTCATGTAGGCGTCGTAGTGCTGCATCCGCTCGCGCGCCGAAACCTTGAGGTTCTCCAGCTCCTTGATCACCGCCAGGTTGTTGCTCGTGCCCGCGCGCTCCACCGCGCGCAGCAGCTCGCGCGTCGCCATGTAGCCGTTGTAGTAGACGTTGCCCGGCGTGCGGATCGCGATCCCCGGGTACTGCTTCTGGTAGGCGGCGACGAACTCCTTGACGCCCGGCAGGTCGAGGCGCCAGTACCAGTTGGTGCCGAACACGCCGAAGATCGCGTCCGGCCCGAGGCCGTAGATGTCGGGCCAGTCTTGCTGGTTGTTGATCCAGGCCGGGCTCTTGTTCATCTTCAGCTGCACCACCTGCTGGCGCAGCGCCTTGATGTCGTCGCCGCCGACGGCGGTGGCCACCACATCGGGCTTGATCTGCTGGATCTTCAGCAGGTAGGCGGCGAAGTCGCGGGTGTTCTGCGGCACCAGCAACTCGTCGACCACCCTGCCGCCGTTGGCCTCGATGATCGCCCGGGTCGCCTTCGAGGTGGTGTGGCCCCAGACGTAGTCGTTGGTGAGCAGCAGCCAGTTCTTGCCGCTCACCTTCATCGCGTTCTTGACGATCGCGTGCGAGAAGTTGCTGCCGTTGCCGTCCCAGACGAACTTGACCCGGTGGCAGTCCTTGCCGGCCTCGGTGGGCGAGCTCGAGTTGGTGTTGAGGTAGACGCAGCCGTATTTCTGCGCCACCTGCGAGATCGCGTTGGCCACGCCCGAGTGCACCGCGCCGACCAGGAACGCGGCCTCGTTGCGGGTGATCATCCGCTCGGCGATGCGCGTGCCGGTGGCGGGCGTGGTCTCGGTGTCCATGTGGATCGCCTCGATCGACCGGCCGAGCACGCCGCCCTTGTCGTTGAACTCCTTGATCGCCATCATCGCCCCGAGCCGCTCGTCGGCGCCGGAGGCGGCGTACTGGCCGCTGGTGTCCATGGTCAGGCCGATCACCAGCGGCTTCTTCTGCGCGCTCTGCGCCCAGGCGCGGTTCGTCTTCCACGGGCCGTAGAACGGCGCCACGCCGTAGAGCCCGGCGCCGGCGAGCGTCAACGCCGAAGCCTTGAGCCACTTCCGGCGCGTGCCCTGGGGAAGGTCCTTGTCGTCACGGGATTCGCTCATGTCGGTCTCCGGTTCGTTGGGGTGAAGCGGCGCTTGATGGCTGCGCCGTCTGGGGGGGGGCGTCTCAGGGCCGCGGGACGATGCGGACCTGGGCGGTCTGCTCCTGGGCCTCGAACAGCGAGGCGATGAACTTGTCGCCGTGGCCGAGATTGCTGGCCTGCACGAAGCTCTGGTGCGCCGCCTCGCCCATGAAGCTCGGCACCGGCAGCGACTCGGCGAGGTGGGTGTAGTAGCGCAGGTCCTTGCGGCCGTTGTCGATGGCGAACTTCAGGCCGCCGAGGTCGCCCTGCAGCATCTTGCCGACCATCATCTGGAAGATGCCGGAGTTGACGCCGCCGGCCGAGACCACCTCGAACAGCTTGTCGAGCGCCAGGCCGCTCTTGGCGGCGACGGCGACGGCTTCGGAGATCGAGGCCGCCATCGACATCGCCAGCATGTTGTTGACCAGCTTGAGCACGTGGCCCGAGCCCGGCGGCCCGACATGGAAGACGTTCTCGCAGAACGCCTGCAGCACCGGCTTGAGCGCCGCAAAATCGGCCGGCTCGGCGCCGACCATGGTGTTCAGGCGCCCCTCCTCGGCCTCCTTCGGCGTGCGTGCCAACGGTGCGTCGATGTAGCGCGTGCCGCGGCGGGCGAAGTCGGCGCGCAGTCGCTCGGTCGACGACGGCTCGGCGGTCGAGGTGTCGACCACGATCAGCCCGTTGCGGGCGCTGGAGAGCAGTCCTTCGGGCCCATGGACGATGCTCTCGATCTGCGGCGAGCTCGAGACGCAGAGAAAGACGATGTCGACGCCGCGCGCCACCTCGGCGTTGCTCTTCGCCTCCTGGGCGCCGGCGGCGATCAGGTCGTCGAGCCGGGAGCGGTCGCGGTTGACCTTGAAGGTCAGCGGGTAGCCCTTGGCGAGCAGGTTCTTCGCCATGCCGTGGCCCATCATGCCGATGCCGATGAAGCCGATCCGGGGAAGCGCACTCATGCGGTGTCCTTTGCTGCGAGAGGGGTCGGGGAGGCAGCCGCGCCGCCGGAGCCGCCCCGGGCCTGGCGCCAGAGTGCCGCCAATCGGGCATAGCGTGCGGCGACGTCGGCGACGACCGCGTCGTCGCCCATCGCGCCGCCGAACCAGGCCGCCGCCGCTTCGCCGAAGATCGAGCGGCCGACGGCGAAGCCCTTGCAGCGGGCGTGCGGCGCGGCAGTGGCGAAGCTCGCCGCCAGCGCCGCCTCGCTCGCCTCGAGGCCGAGCAGCAGGACGCCGCGGCAATGCGGGTCGTGGCGCTCGATCGTCGCGTCGATCAGCGACCATTCGAGCGCGCTCTCGGGCGGCGGCAGCTTCCACCAGTCGGGGCGGACGCCGGCGGCGTAGATCTGCTCGAGCGCGCGGGCGAGGGTGTCCGGCGCCTGCCCGGCCTCGCGCGGCGGGATCACTTCCACCAGGAGCTCGCGGTCGGTGCCGATGCAGGCGAGCTGCAGCGCCTGCAGCCGCTCGAGCTGCACGGTGCGCAGCTCGGCCGGATCGTCGGGGTGATAGCTGACGAGGCACTTGGCGACGTGCTCGGTCGGCCAGGCGCGCAGCGCCAGCGCCAGGTCGGGGCCGACTTCGAAGGCCAGCGGCCGCGACCCGGGCAGCTCGACCGGCCGGGCGATCCAGGCGCCGATGCCGGTGAGCGTCGGCAGCGTCTCCTCGCCGTAGCGGTCGTCGAGGATCGCGCCGAAGGCCGCGGCGCTGCCGGCCAGGCGCGCGCTTTCGGCGCCGCGGCGGGCGCCTTCCGCCAGCAGGGCCTTGAAGCGGGCGATGCGCGCCGCGGCGTCGGTCCCCGCGAGATCTTCGAGCTGGGTCCGGTGGTCGAACGCGAACACCGCCAGCTCCGGCCACTCGGTCAGGCGGGTGGTGGCGCGGTGCAGATGCTCGAGCGCGGCGTCGCGCCGGAGCGCCCGTTCCGGCGAGCCGTGGGCCAGGAAGTGGGTCAGCTCGGTCCAGCTCGGCATCGCCGGCGCGCAACCGTGACGCGAGACGACGAGGGCGCCGCAGGCATTGGCGTAGGTGCAGCAGTCGGCCAGCGGCTGCTCTTCAAGCCAGCCGCGGAGGAAGCCGGCCATGAAGGCGTCGCCGGCGCCGAGGATGTTGAACACCTCGACCGGGAAGCCCGGGCCCTTCAGGCCCGCGTCGATGTCGCCGGGGATCGCGTCCTGGAAGACGACGCAGCCCATCGGCCCGCGCTTGACGACGAGCGTCGCCGCGGTGAGCTCGCGCAGGCGGCGCAGCGCGGCCAGGGTGTCGCCGGAGCCGCCGGCGATGCGGATCTCTTCCTCGGTGCCGACAAGCAGGTCGCAGTCGGCGACGATCCCCTGCAGCACCGCGCTCACCCGCTCGGAGGCAACGTAGCGCTGCTCGCCGAGGCCCGGCGAGGTCAGGCCCCAGAGCACCGGCCGGTAGTCGATGTCGAGGACGATCCGGGTGTGCGACGCGCGCGCCAGGGCGATCGCCCGCCGGCAGGCGTCGAGCGTGCCGGGCTGCGACAGGTGCGTGCCGGAAAGCAGCAGGGCGCTTGAGGCGGCGATCAGCGCCGGGTCGACGTCGTCGGCCACCAGGCCCATGTCGGCGCAGTGCTCGCGGTAAAACACCAGCGGAAAGGTTTCGCGGTCGCGGATGCCGAGGAAGACCAGCGCTGTCAGCCGCTTCGGGTCGGTGCTCACGTGCGTCACATCGACGCCCTCGGCCGCCAGGCGCTCGCGCACGAAGCGGCCGTTGTGCTCGTCGCCGACGCGGGTCAGCATCGCCGGCTTCAGCCCGAGCCGGGCGACGCCGACGGCGGTATTGGCCGGCGAGCCGCCGAGGTAGCGGGCGAAGGAGCGCATGTCCTCGAGCCGGCCGCCGATCTGCTCGCCGTACAGGTCGACCGCCGCCCGGCCCATGCAGACGACGTCGATGGCCCGGCCGCTGCGGGCGCTCATCGCCCTCCCCCGTTGCCGGTGCCACGGCGCCCGGCCTTCGTCGCCCGCTTCGCCGGGGTCGCCAGCCGCTGCCCGGTGCTGACCACCAGCGCCTGCGCCAGGCAAAGCGGCGCGACCAGCGAGCGGAACGGTCGCGAGGAGTCGTCGCCGAGCTCGAAGCAGACGTCGGCGGCCGGCTTCAGCGGCGAGAGCGCGCTGTCGGTGATGGCGACGACCGAGACGCCGCGGGCCTGGGCCGCGAGCGCCGTCTCGACCACCGCCGGCGTGTAGTTGCGAAAGCTCGCCACCAGCAGCACCTCGCCCTTGCCGATGCCGCGGGCGAACTCGTTCAGCATGCCGCCCAGGCCGTCGAGCAGGTGGGCGCGCAGCTCGAGCTGGTTGAGCGCATAGGCGAGGTAGCAGGCGACCGGAAAGGCGCGGCGCTGCGCCAGCACATGGATCTGCGGCGCGGCGGCGAGGAGCCGCGCCGCGGCGTCCAGCGCCTTCGGGTCGACGTGCTCCTCGAGCTGATGCAGCTCGTCGACCGCCTCGCCGACGAACTGGTGCAGCACGCCGCCGCCCGCCGCGCCACCGCGCTGCATCCGCTTGATGCGCTCGCGGTACGGTGCGCCCCGCTCCACCAGGTGGCTGCGGAACACCTGCTGCATTTGCGAGAAGCCGTCGAAGCCGAGGGCGTTGGCGAAGCGGATCGTCGACGAGGGCTGGACCGCGTTCGCCTCGGCCACCGCTGCCACCGTGCCGAGGGCGAGGTCGTGCGGCTTGTCGAGCGCGTAGCGGGCCAGGCGCTGCAGCTGCGGCGAGAGCGACGGGTAGGCGTCGCTGATCGCGTCCTTCAGCTCGTCGTAGGTGGTGGCGCGGTCGGTCATCGGGCGCGGGCGGTGGGGTCGAGAAGGGAAAGTACTAGAACGAATATTCTTGTTTCAGAGAATATTAGAACGTACATTCTTTTCGTCCATGACCGTGTTTCCCCGCATGCCCACGGCGCCGCGAGGCGCCCTACCTCGCTCGGCAGCGCCGCGCCGCGCCCGGCTCCTGCCCTTGCCGATGCTCGTCGTCTTCGTTCTGCTGGCGACGACGCCGCTCTGGCTCGCCCGCGTCGGCCTGTACCAGTACCTCGCGCTCGAGGTGATGATCTGGATGCTGTTCGCCCTCGGCTACAACCTGATGCTCGGCACCACCGGCCTGCCGTCGTTCGGCCACGGTGCCTTCTTCGGCGTCGGCGCCTACGCCTTCGGCCTGCTGCAGCAGCGCGTCTTCGCCAACCTCTGGCTCGACCTGGCCGGCGCGGTGCTCGTGACGGCGGTGCTTGCGGCGGTGGTGGCGGCCTGCATCGCCCACAAGCGCGGCATCTACTTCGCGCTGCTGACGATCGCCTTCGGCCAGGTGTTCTGGTTCGTCTCCGTCAAGTGGCACAGCGTCACCGGCGGCGAGGACGGCCTGCTCAACATCGTCCGGCCGGTGGCGGACTTCGGCGTCGGCAGCGTCGATCTGCGCGGCAACCAGGCGCTGTTCTACTTCTGCTTCGGCGTCTTCGCGCTCGTCGTCATCGCCCTCTGGCGGCTGGTGAACTCGCCGTTCGGCCGGGTGCTGGCGGCGATCCGGCAGAACGAGCTGCGCGCCGCCTTCATCGGCTATCCGGTCTGGCTCTACAAGTGGGCGAGCATCACCCTCGCCTCGGCCGTCGCCGGGCTGGCCGGCGCCCTGTTCGCGATGGCGCAGCAGTCGGCCTATCCGAACGTGATGAGCCTGCACTCGTCGGGCTTCGTCGTCATGATGGTCCTGATCGGCGGCGGTCTCGTCAGCTTCTGGGGACCGGTGATCGGCGCCGTCTTCTTCATCCTCGCGCGCGACGTGCTCGGCGCCACCACCGAGACCTGGCTGCTCTGGTACGGCCTCTTGTTCGTGGCGATGGTGCTGATCAAGCCGGAAGGCATCGCCGGCATCTGGCAGGCGGCGGCGGCGCGCTGGCGGCTGGGTGTGCGTCCGGCCGGCACGGCGCTGCCGCCGATCGAGGCGAAAGGGGTCGCGCATGGCCCTCTTTGAAGCCGCGAATCTGCACAAGCGCTTCGGCGACCGGATCGTCCTGCAGGACCTGAGCCTGGAGTTCGAGGAGGGCAAGCTCTCGGGGATCATGGGTCCGAACGGAGCCGGCAAGACCACCTGCTTCAATGTGCTGACCGGCCGGTTCGCGCCCGACCGCGGCACGGTGCGCTTCGCCGGCGTCGACATCACCGGCGAGGCGCCGCGCCGGATCGCGCGGCGCGGCATCTCGCGCTCGTTCCAGTCGATGAACCTGTTCGACGACTGCTCCGCGCTCGACAACGTGATCCTGGCCCTGCCCGAAGTGCGGGCGCGCGGCTTCGACGTCTTGCGGGACCTGCGCGCCGATACCTCGGCGGAGCAGCATGCCGCCGCGGTGCTGGCGCGCGTCGGCCTCGCCGGCAAGGAGCACTTCGGCGCCCGGGGCCTCTCCTACGGCGAGCGGCGGGCGCTCGAGATCGCGGTGGCGCTCGCCGCCGCGCCGCGGCTCTTGTTCCTCGACGAGCCGACCGCCGGCCTGGGCGCCGAGGCGACGGCGCGGCTCGCCGAGCTGGTCGCCGAGCTGAAGCGGCAGCTGACGATCGTCGTCATCGAGCACGACATGCGCTTCCTGTTCGGCCTCGCCGACACGGTCTCGGTGATCCACTGGGGCCAGGTCATCGCCGCCGGCACGCCCGACGAGCTGCGCAACAACCCCTGGGTCCGGCGCTCCAACCTCGGCGCGCAGGCGACGCCGGGCGCGGCGGTCGCGGGAGTGCACTGATGCTGCGGCTCGAGCGGGTCGAGACCTTCTACGGCGAGACCCAGGCCCTCTTCGGCGTCTCGCTCGAGGTCGGTCGAGGCGAGGTCGTGGCCCTGCTCGGGGCGAACGGCGCCGGCAAGACGACGCTGCTCCGCTCGGTGCTCGGCCTGACGCCGCCGCGGCGCGGCCGGATCGAGTTCGCCGGCCGCGACATCACCCGCGCGCCGACCCACGAGATCGCCCGCGCCGGCATCGGCTGGGTGCCCGACGACCGGCGGGTCTTTCCGACCCTCACAGTGACGCGCAACCTGGCGATCGCGCGCAAGAAGACCGCGTTTCGCCCCTGGAGCGAGAAGGACTGCTTCGCCATCTTCAGCGCCCTGGAG
>Ga0068858_100000439_pt1 | contig 43456 bp, 42 predicted proteins | sample KBSSwiS12_FD_66589 | JGI IMG/M metagenome (GOLD analysis project Ga0068858, IMG submission 66589) | Switchgrass rhizosphere microbial communities from Kellogg Biological Station, Michigan, USA - KBS Switchgrass S1-2 | ecosystem: Host-associated > Plants > Roots > Rhizosphere > Soil ...
GGAGGCCACCGCGACCGTCCGCGTTCCCGTCGTGAGCCTGGCGACAGAGGCCGGCCACAAGGCAGCCATTCACCGGATCGAAGTGGCGGCACGCAGCGCCTGCGGTTATGGCCGCTCGCTGGACGAAATCGTCGCCAATAGGAAGTGCGCCAAGGAACTGAGCGCCCAGATGGTCGGGAAGCTGGCCAGCGCCGAGCTCGCTCTCCAGACTGGTCGCAGCGACACCACGAAGGTTGCCTCGCGCTGATGCTCCTACCGTAACGGGCGGCGCCCTCACTCGCGCCGCCCGCTCACGCGTCGGCCCACTCCGGCAACCTGACGAAACCCCCGATCCCGCTGCAGTCCCGTTCGCCAGCCGAACCCAATCCTGCCACCTACTGCCGGTCAACCAGAGAGGATGCCATCATGGCCCAGCCACTGTCTTTCATGTTCAACGTGCACGCGAACCAGGTGCGGCACGTCACGACCAATCTGGTCGCCGCCTTCAAGGGCCAGGACACGCATCCTCTGCCCAACATCGTCCATTATCTCTGGCTCGTGCAGCTGCCCGATCAGGTCAACCAGCCCCAGAACACCAAATGCATGCTGCTCACCACCGTCTATGACGAGGAGTTCGGCCCCTATGTTAAGGACATCGCCAAGGCCCATCCGGCGCTGTTCGACGCGGCCCTGCCGAATATCGTCGGCATGGAGAAGATGGTGCCGGTGCTGAAGCACCTCGATGCCTTCGCCGCGTTCATCCAGGCGCATGATCTGACCGGCGGCGGCAAGATCCCGACCTTCCTCCAGAACTATACCGACACCGTCCTCAACATCTGGGCGAACGACTGAGATGCGCCTGCACCCGCCACGCTACGCCGAGCCGCAGCGCCCTCATCTGAAAGCCGCGGTCCACGCCCATGTGGCGGGTGCAACCGCCGATGCCGTGCCCGTTCCCCCCGATCCGGCCAGGACCCAGGGCTTCATCATGCGGGGCTATAATTTCGCCTTCACCCGCTATTTCGCGCTGTCGGTGACGGATGCCGCCAAGGCCCGCGCCTTCATCGAGTCGCTCGTCTCGGGCAAACAGGCCTGGCCGAGCGTGACGATCGCCAGCCAATGGGCGCCGCCAAAGCCCAACCGCTGCCTCAACATCGGCTTCACCTGCCCGGGCCTTGCCAAGCTGGGCGTACCGCAGGCTGCGATCGATCAGAGCTTCGGGCCGACTTCGGACCACAACTCCTTCTATGTCGGCGCCGCCGCGCAGGCCAAAATCGTCGGCGATGTCGGCCAGAGCGACCCATCAAACTGGCGCCTAAGCGACCGCGATTTCGATGTGATGCTCATCCTCTGGGGCGCCACGACCGACATCATCGACGAAGACACCGCGATGCTGAAGCCGCTGCTCGACGGCTTCGCGGCCCCGTCCCCGGATCGCATCTTCGATTCCCAGGTGCTCGACAACCACAAGGTCTGGTTCGGTTATCGCGATGGCATCGCCCAGCCGATCGTCGCCGGCGTGCCCTTCATTCAGGATCCCGACGGCGACCAGGAACTCGCCGACCCGAGCGCCTTCATGCTCGGTACGGCGCTCCCCGGCCAGCCCTATGCCGGCACCTCGGTGCCCGTGGCACCGCTTGGCCTCAACGGCTGTTTTGGCGCCTTCCGCATCCTCGAACAGGATGTCGAGGGCTATGATGCTCAGTGCAAGCGCCTCGCCGACGCCGATTTCTGCAAGCTCTACGGCATCACCGATCCCGATCACGCGGTCGAGGCAGTCAAGGCTTTGCTCTGCGGCCGCTGGACCAACGGCGTCTCGCTCTCGGTCTTCCCGATCCAGGGCAATACGCCACCGCCGACCATGCTCGACAACGAGCTCAATAATTTTCTCTATGTGCTGCCGAACGGAGAACCGGCGCCGCATCAGAACCCCGATCCGACCGTGAACCCGGACATGGGCAGTGGCTGCCCGATCGGCGCCCATACCCGCCGCGGCAATATGCGCGGCTTTCCCTTCGCCGATACGCCATCCGTCTATCACCGTATCATCCGCCGCGCGGCCGCCTATCAGCTCCCCTATCCGCAGGTCGGCAACGATCCCGGCGAGCGCGGCCTGATGGGCCTGTTCCTCAGCGGCTGCCTGCGCGATCAGTTCGAGTTCGTGCAGCGCAACTGGATCAACAACTGGATCGGCCCAAGCGGCTTCTCCTCGGTCAAGGACCAGAGCGATCCGGTGATGGGCGAAGAGCCGAACGGCACCGAGACGTTTGACGAGACGATCGGCCTGCCCAGGGCGAAGAACAAGCTGAAGGGCATGAGCAGCTTCGTCGCGACGCGGGCAGGGGCCTATTGCTTCTTCCCCGGTATCGACGGCATCGCCTGGATCGGCGCGCAGAAATAGCCGGTGTCGGCGAGATGGCATGGCGCGCGCCTGGCCGGACCGGTGCTGCGTGCGCTGCAGCCATCGCGCCGCCTCCGCCTTTATGACCGTATCGTCGGGCACCCGTTCCGCCCCGGCATCTTCACTGACCGGGTCGAGTGCGCGGTCTGGCCTCATGGCTATATCATGGAGCTGGACATGAGCGACTGGATGGAGCGCTGCGCTGCCATAACCGGCCTATTCTATGGTTTCGACACGACCAGGGTCCTGCAGGCAAGGCTGGAACCGGGGAGCGTCTTTCTCGATATCGGCGGCAATCTCGGCTTCCTAAGCCTCACCGCCTCGGCCCTTGTCGGCGAGGCGGGCAGGGTGATCTATGCCGAGCCGAACCCACATCTGGCGGCGCGCTTCCGGGCAAGCCTGGCCCGTAACGCAATCCGCAATGTCGAAGTGATCGAAGCGGCCATCGGCGAGCACGAAGGCGAAACCGCGCTGCATGTGCCCGTTCACCACGGCAAGGCGCAGCTGGCTAAAGGCACCGGCATCAGCATGGTAACGGGCGACAGCCTGTTGCGCCTGGTCCCCGAAGCCGCGCCCCTGTTCGTGAAGATCGATGTGGAGGGCTATGAAGAGAAAATCCTCCACGGCATGCCCACCATCCGCGCGCGTGCCAACACGATGTTCCTGATCGAGATCACCGAAGCATGGCTCAGCGAGCGCGGCGGCGGCGCAAAGTCCCTGATCGACATGATGCTGCGCGACGGCTTCTGCGCCTATCACGCCAGCCTTTCACCCCGCGGCGCGTTGCGGCTACCCGAAATCCGCGCCCCGCTCCCACTCAAGCAATATGATCTGCTCTTCGCTCGCACACCCCCATTTCGGTGACAGATTAGGTCACCGCACCGGCAGTGACTGCGCGTGGTGGAAATAATCCCCCGGATCCCAATGCCGCTTCACCGCCACCAGATTGCGCGGATTGCTCCGGAAATTCCCCAGGAAATACAGTCTGAGCGCATGGTCAACATCGCCCCGTGCATGCGAGCCGAGCACCACATCGGGATAGTTGAAATAGCAGCCATCCACCGTTCCCGAGGCGTCGCGCGCTGGGTCCGGCGTCCCGCCATAGTCCGCATATACCTCGGCGTAAAAGCGGTTGATCCAGTCGAGATGCGCCTGCGCCTGGGCCTTGTTGGCCGGTGTCTGCTGTCCGCCCGCCGGGCAATCATTGTTCCAATAGGTCTGGTATTGCAGTTTCAGGATCGAGCTCCGTTGCGGCACGCTCGTCGCGGTCGGGCTCACCCGATTGATCGCCCCGCCATAGCTGTCCACCTGCAACAGGCTCTGCGCCATGTCGCTCTCGGCAACGCCCTTCGGCACAACTTGCAGCCAATGATAAATCGCCTTCATCTGTGCGTCCGGAAACCCCTTCTTCATATAGGCCGACTTGTATTTCCCGAACTGGTTCGGCCCTGATCCGTTCAGAGTCTGCAGCGCTTCAAGATAGGTCAGATGATTCTCGCTCTGGCTTGCCGGCAGCGCGTTCATCATGCCGGGATGCCCGCCAAGCGGTCGCAGCAGCGCGCTCGAAGGCACGATCGCCTCGAACCGCGCCTTCAGCTGCCGCACCTGCCCGGCCACCCGCAACCGGTGCTCGGCCGCTGCTACCCCGGGCGGCGAGACACTCTGATAGATCAGCCCGATCTGCTTGGCCGCGACATGGTTCAGCTTCAACAGGCTGAAATCGGTCTCCGGCATGGTCGCAACCATATCGGCATATTCGCGGAGCAACGCCCCGAAACTGGCCTCGGTCAGGTCGCTCCAGTTCCAGGCGATCGTCCAGAGCGAGGCATGGTCGGGCGCATCCGGCAGCTCGGCGAACCAATAGCGCGCGATCACCCCGAAATTCCCGCACCCCGCGCCTCGCAGCGCCCAGAACAGGTCCCGCTCCGCGGCGTCGCCGCTCTCATCCGAAACATGCCGCAATCGCGCCCGCCGGCTCGCCGCATCCCAGGTGACGATATCGACCGCCGACAGATGATCGATCGTCAGCCCGTGCAGCCGCGACAACAGCCCATATCCGCCGCCCGTGATATGCCCACCCGCGCCGACCGAATAACAGGAGCCGGCCGGCAGCGTCTTGCCGAACCCGTTGAGCAGCGTGCGATATACAGTCCAGTTCTCGCACCCGGCATCGACGAAATAGGCCCGCCGCACCGGATCGAAGCCGACCTGGTTCAGCGCCGACATGTCGATCACGGCCCGGCTGCCGTCATTATAGACGAAATCCTCATAGCAATGCCGCCCAGAGCTGATCTTCACATCTCGCCCATAAGCCGAAAGCGCTGCCTCGACGCAGGGCGCGACCTGATCGAGACGGGTCGGCACGTACACCGCCTCCAGCCCGGAGGCATACCAGCGCCGGTCGAACCCCTGGCGATCGCTCAGGATCAGCGGTGATGCGCCGCCGCGTGTAGGGGGCAGGGTCAAGGCGATTCCCCTCTCTTCTATGGCCCGCCGGCTGGCGGCCCGGCTCGCGACGATGTCGCGTCCGACTGTACAAGGCCATCACCCTCAAGGCACGGCCCGATGCCCCCGAAATGGCGATGAGTGCGCCAGATGGGGTATCGTTCAGCCGTGATCCGCCGGGCTATCGCTCAGCTGTTGAGCATGACGTCTGCGACATAGAAATGCGGCGCGGCCTCGCCACTGCCGTTCTGCACGCAGAACCCGTCGATCATCGTGCTCTTGGTGATGCCGAGATCGCCGAAGGGAATCACGATCTTGGTCCAGCCCCCGGGGGCCAGTTTGACGACCTTCGCCTTCGCCTCGGGCTTGCCGTCAGCGCCGACCTTGGTGCCGTCCGGGATCGGCTGGCCCTTGGCGAACGCCATGATGCGGACCTCGGCATTGCCGCCGACCACCTGGATCAGCATGGAAATGCCACGATAGGGCGCTGCGCTGAACGGCTCGTGGTGGAGATAGAGCGCCTGATAGCCCTTCGCCTCGACCATAATCGGCATGCGCGGGCTGCCGATATCGGCGCTGAGCTCGGTCGTGGCCCAGCTCCAGTTCTGCCAGCCGGCGCCGAGCGCCTTGTCGTAGATCTTCGCGACCGGATCGGCCGCTGGGGCCGGAGCCGGCGCCGGCGTCGTTTGCGCCGTGGCGGCGGTGGCGGGAACGACCAACAGCGCGGCGGCAGCAATCAGCGACTTCATGACATTCTCCCCATTTTCACATGTACGCCCGGTTTTCATGGCTTGCGCTCCTCATGCCCCGGAGGCGGCCCGCAAGGCAAGAGGAGAGTCAGTGAGCGTAACCGGAATTTCGATACATCAATTTTGGCCTCCCCGCATCCCGGGCCGCGAGTTCACTGTATCGCCGGGCGGTGCGAACCGGCATCCAGCGCGGCGAGCACCCGGTCGAGCATCGCCGCGTTGCTCACCGCCTTGGGCAGCTCGCGCCGGGCGAAGCGCTGCAGCCGGTCGACATCGCGCTGTGGCAGGGCGAGTTCGATCGCCGCGCCGGACAGATCCTCGGGCGGCACCCCCTGTGCCGCCTTGCCCGACGCCAGGAAATGATCGAGCAGGCGCTTGCGGTCAGCGAAGCTCCAGCCAAGCGCCTGGAGTTCGGCCGGCTCGAGCGACAGCAGCGCCAGCGCGAACTCCATGATGTCGCCGAACATGAGCCGCAGCCGCACCGTCCGGCCGCCCCGCTCGCGCCAGCGCCGTATCGGCCCCCGCTTCACTGGATTGAGCGTCATTGGATAGGAAAGACGCCGTCGACCGCGCGCCATTCGGCCGGACGGATCAACCGCTCATGCGCGATCCGCACTGAATGGAGCGCACCAACGATGCCGCGCTGCCAGTAATCGAGGAAGTCGAACAGCACCGGGAAATCCGGCGCCAGATCATATTCCTGCCAGATGAAGAGCTGCAGCAGAGACGGCGCGTCGGGGCGATAATAATGGACTTCGGCGGTCGTCAGGCCATAGCCCTCGAGTTGAGCGATAAAGCCGCGATCGATCATCAGGCTCGTGCCCCGGACTGCCCCGGGGAATCATCGAGCGCGCGCAACGCCGCAAACACCTCGTCGACCGGAACCGCGCGGCGCGCGCCCGGCGATCTGCGCAACGCCGGCTTGTCCTTGATCGCTGAACGGTCGGATGCCCAGCGAGCCAGGATGGCGCGCTTGACCTCGGCTCGAGGCTCGGGTGACGCGCGACCTCGAAGGGATGAAGAAAACGGGAGACGGGCTGCGACATGGCTGTCCTCCTTTCCATAATGCCGCCGCGCGCTGCGTTCGCCCGCGCGCCAGATCGCTGAGAATGCCGGCGAGGACGGCGCCTGGATCGTCGGCAAGCTGCTGGAGACCGAGGAGTATAACTGGGGCTTCAACGCAGCGACCGGTGAATATGAGGATCTGGTCAAGGCGGGCGTGATCGATCCGGCCAAGGTGGTGCGCACGGCGCTTCAGGATGCCGCGTCGGTCGCCTCGCTGCTGATCACGACCGAAGCGCTCGTCGCCGAGCTGCCGAAGGAGGAAAAGGCCGCGCCGATGCCGGCCATGGATTATTGACTGCGATCGTGGGGCGCGGCGCAAGCTGCGCCCCACGATGTTCAGGCGGGCGATCGGCAGCTTCCTGCGAGAATGAACATCGGCCGTTCAGACGGATGCCTGTCGGCCGAACCTCCATCACATGCGCGGCCTGCCCTCTCGCACACAATCGACAGTTTTTAACCTGGCCCATCTGCCTCGGGAGCGCGGCTGGGGAAATCGTCGCCCCGGCGCCAGAATAGCGTTACGATAAGGCCCGGACAAAGGGAGCGAAGATGCGCTTGGGGGGCATGGGACGGCTGGTTGCGAGCGCTTTGACGCTGGCGCTTGCGGCGTGCGGAGGCGGGGGAAACCCTCAGCGGCCCGTCACACCCGCGGGCGTCGCCGAGGCCACCACCATCGACTTCGCGAACATAGCCAATTATTCGGCGCCGAAGCTTCCTGCCTATTTCGATCGGACGGTGACTTCGCTGGACAACAGCCCGACGTCAAGCGCTCTGAATGATCGGGTGGCGACGCTTGGACGGGTGCTGTTCTACGACCTGAGGCTGAGCACCAATGACAGGGCCTCCTGCGCCTCCTGCCACCGGCAGGCGCTTGGCTTTACGGATTCGATGCGGTTCAGCAACGGCATCAGCAGCGCCGCCACCACCGATTTCCACGCGATGCGGCTCGGCAATCTGCGCTACTGGCAACCCGGCTCCGCCTTCTGGGATCGGCGCGCCGCGAGCGTGGAGGCGCAGGCGAGCATCCCGATCCACAGCCTGGCCGAACTGGGGTGGGGCGGCCCGGCGGGCGGGTTCGACGCGCTGATCCGGAAGATGGGCAGGACGCGCTATTATCCCGATCTGTTCGCATGGGCGTTCGGCGACTCCAGGATCACCGAGCCGCGCATGCAGCAGGCGATTGCCCAGTTCGTGCGGGCCATGGTCTCGAGCGCGAGCCGGTGGGATACGGGCTATGCGCGGGTCTTCTCAGCCAGCGCGCCAAACCGCGCACTGGACGTCGACCTGCCAAACTTCACGCCGGCGGAAAATCGCGGCCGACATGTGTTCATGACCGCTGTCGCGCAAGGCGGTGCCGGCTGCTCCGCGTGCCACCTTCCCCCGACCTTCGCCCTCGCCGCCGATGCGCGAAGCAACGGGCTGGATGCCGGCGAGACGCGGCTGTTCAAGGCGCCATCGCTACGCAGCGTAGGGCTGACCGGGCCGTACATGCATGATGGCCGGTTCCAGACCCTGGCGGAGGTCGTCGACTTTTACGACCATGGTATTCAGCAGGGCCCGGCGCTCGACCCTCGCCTGCGCCGCGGGAACGAGCCGCGGCGCCTGAACCTCAGCGCGGCGGACCGCGCAGCGCTCGTCGCCTTCCTGATGACCCTGAGCGACCCTGTCCTCACCACGGATGCACGCTTCAGCGACCCGTTTCGTCACTGAGGCGTCCGCCTGGTCCCGCTAGGCCGCCCGTATCGAATACAGGGTCGCATTGCTGATCGCATAGACCGCGCCGTCAGCGCCGACCAAAGTCGGCGTATAGGCTTGGCCGAGTCCGGCGTTGAGCCGGATGTTCTGCGACAGCGTGTTGGTGGTGAGATCCCAGCGGTACAGCACGCCGTCCTCATTGTTGGCGAGGATCGACTTGCGCGCCGGATCCGCGGCCATCGTGTTGATGCACCATTCGCGCCGTGACGTGGGCGTGGTGCCGTCCAGCGTGGGCCCGAGGATCGTGAGCACTTCGCGCATCACCTGCACGGCCGGCACGATCGCATCGGCCTGGCTCGCTTTCGGATCCAGTATGGCGATCCGGTTCAGCCCGTCGCCCGTGCCCACCCCGGCATAATTATTGTATTTCTGCGCGAGCAGATAGGTGGAGGTTCCGGTGTAGGACGGCATCATCGAGGCGGGGATCACGCTCGGGGACACGTCCCACCCGAAGCTGCCCGGGACCCCCACCGGATCGAGCAGCGCATCGAACTGCAGCAGCCAGCCGCGCGCGTTATGCGTCGGGAACTGCGATTCGAGCACGCCGTAGAACACCCGTCCGTCCGGGCCGACCACCGGCGAGGCTGTGCCGTCGTCGCTGAGGCGCGCGGGGGTGAGCAGGTTGGGGTCGGTCAAGGCGACCTTGGCGCGGGTCGCGAGCGTCGTGCTGTCGAGCGCGAGCAGGAAGCCGGTCTGCGTCGCGCTCGTCGAGCCCCGGTTCACCGCGATGTACACGGTGGTGCCGTCGATCGAGAGAGCGGGCGCGCAATTCATCACCGGCTTTTTGATCGAGCCGTCGCCCGCGGCCGTTGCCGCGCTGACCCAGATGCCGGTGCCGTCGGGCGCGACGCGCGCGATACCGCTGACCAGCCCCGCCGGGTTCGCGCCCGTCACCTGGAAGCCGAAGAAGATGTTGCCCAGCGCATCGGCGGTGAGCGGCGTGTTGATGAAGACGGTGGTGTCGAACCCGGCGGGATTGGCGTTGTACGCGGCGGTACCGAAGAAAATGTGCGATGCGAGCGTGCCGCTGGCGGCCTCCGCATCGGCGCGCATCATCAGCTTGCCACCGGCGCCCGGCGCATAGAGGCGGCCGCTTTGCGTGAGCAGGACATTATAGGGCGGCACCCAATTGTGCGGCGGCGTGATATAATCCGTCGTCGCCGACCATAGGAGCGCCCCGCTCGCGCCGTTGAGGGCATCGAGGCGATAGCTGCCGGTGGCGGTCGTCTTCACCGGGATCACCACGATGTTGTGTGTCGTTACGACGGGCGAGCCATAATGGGTGAGCAGAGCGCCGCTGGCTGTATATTGCGGCGCGAGATCGACGGCGGACGTCCAGGCGATGCGCCCGAGATCCTGCGATTCGCCCGCGCTGACGGCCGTGTGCTGTGCATCATGGCCATAGCCGAACCATGCGGGGCCGGTGACCGGTGTCGGCGTCGGGGTCGGCGTGGGAGTCGGCGTTGGCGCGGGCGTCGGGGTCGGCGAGGACGACCCGCCACCGCTGCATGCGGCGAGCACGACGGTCGACGACAGCATGACCAGCGCCGTGCGGCGCGAGACGAGCGAGGGGGAAGCGGGGTCGGGGAGGATCGGATCGTGTGTCATGGCCGCCAGCGTATCCATTCTTTCGACTGAATGCATCGCTTTCATATGCCACAAGAATCTTCAGGGTAACTCTTTCTCTTTTGTCCTTCCCTAAGTGCACACATTCGGATCGGTCGAAGACAATCGCGTGCCGCGGTAATCGCCCCATGTCTGAACCACGAAACCCGGAGTCGAGCAGCGCCTCAGCTGGAAACGGACTTTGCGCGCCCGGAAGTCGAGCGAGACCTTGCGGAAGGTTTGCAGGACGTCAGTCCCGAGGAACAGCGCCGGCTCGTCGGCGATCCCGAATACATGGAAAGGCGGCAGATCGGCAAAGGCGACTGGCAGGTTCCGGATGAGAATCCCGCCGATCTGAAGCTCCGGTATCACCGCGACCTCCAGCTCGAGCTCCTTGCCGGTTACGCCGATCGCCTTCACCAGCTCGAACTTCTGATGACGTCGGACAAGCTTGGCGCGGAGAAGCGGGTTCCCGATCGTCATTTCCGCGCCGGTATCGATCACCGCGTCGAGCGAAAATCCGCTTGCCCTGACATGCGTCAGAATGAGCTGGCCCCGGCTCCGACGCGCGGTGACCACGATTTCATCGGCCATGGCTTTGGCCGGCGTGTTTGCGTCCTCGACCTTGATCTGCCGCTTCTCGAAATCCATCAGGATGCGCTGCCGGACAAGCGCATCGATGCCGATCATGCCCTGGCCACCGACATCGCCTTCATTCAGCGCGGGCAGCTGCAGGTCTTCGATGGTCGTCGGGCCCAGGCTCAGGCTGTCGACCTTAACGCGATCGACGATGCTGCGTTCGGTCATGCCGTTCAGCGTGGCGGGCGTGCCGAGCGGCAGTTGAAGGTCGCGCACGATGCGCAGCCCGACCACCGAGGTGTCGGCGCCGCTGTCGACGACGAACTGATATGGACCATGGCCATTGATGTGCACTTCGACATTGAGGCGCGTTTCCACCTGCCGCGCCTTCACGTCATGCCCGCCGATCGCGAGCGTGTCGTCGATGAGGGCGGGGGGCAGCGGAGGCAGGGTCGATGTCGAGGGAGGTGCAGGCCTCGGTTTGCTTATTCGCGGCGTTTGCGCGACCGCGCCGGTGGTGCTTGCGATGAGCAAGGCCAGCAACGGAGCCAGGCCGTAACGAGGAATCAACATGGTGCGTCCTGCCTCCAAGGCGGGTTGATCCTATTACGCCCGAACGCCGCGCGGCGCACGTCCAATCTTGGGGAGGGTGTTGAGGCGAGACGAAGCGGAGTGTCATTACCGGCTACACCCGCGATTGCCGGTTTGGTGCGCCCGCTGATCTAAGCTGCGAGGTGGGAAAAAGGGCAGCTGGACATGGCTGAGGCCTCGGGACACACCATCGCCATGCGCCTGTCAGCGGTAAGGGGGAAGGAATGAAAGCACTTACATGCCTGGGCGCGGGCCTGCTCGCCGCCTTCGCCGGCGCGACGCCCTCCACCGCGCCCGCAGCATCACCCGCCGCCCGAACGCAGGTCGTTGATGACGGGCCGCAGCGGCGCATGATCGTCCTGACCGACATGGAGGCGGATCAGGACGATGCGCAATCGCTCGTCCGGCTCATGCTCTGCGCCAATGAAGTCGATATCGAGGGGCTGGTCGTGACCACCTCCACGCATATGCGGCACGAGCTCCACCCGGAAACCATCCGTCGCATCCTCGATGCCTATGCCAGGGTTCAACCCAACCTTCTCGAGCATGATCGGCGTTACCCGGCGGCCGCGAAAATGCTTGGCCTGGTCGCGACCGGCCAGCCGGATTACGGAATGGCCGCGGTTGGGACGGGTAAAGACACAGCCGGTTCGAACGCCATCATCCGCGCGCTCGAATCCCCCGATCCCCGGCCCTTGTGGGTGACGGTGTGGGGTGGCCCGAACACGCTCGCCCAGGCGCTTCTCACGCTCAAGGCGACCCATAGCGGAGCCGAGACGAGCCGCCTGCTGGCAAAGCTCCGCGTCGCCACCATTTCCGATCAGGACGATAGCGGCGCCTGGATCCGCCGCACCTTCCCGGATCTGTTCTACGTCGTCAGCCCCGGCGGTTACGGCCACTCTGTCTGGGCCGCGATCATGGATGTGATCGACGGCATCGACAACCGCACGATCAGCAATGCCTGGCTGCGGGACAATATCCAGCAGGGGCATGGGCCCCTGGGCGCTGCCTATCCCGATGTCGCCTATGGCATGGAAGGCGACACGCCCTCCTATTTGCCCTTGATCCCGAACGGGCTGAATGACGCCGAACATCCCGAATGGGGCGGCTGGGGCGGCAGGTTCGAACTCTACACGCCTGTCACGCAGGATCTCGATCTTACCGGCTTCACCGGGGGCGTGCCGATCGAACCGGAGACACGGCCGATCTGGACGAACGCGTCCGACACCTTCGCGCCCTTCCAGCCCGGCGAATATGGCCGCGCGACTGCGGCGGGCCATCGGACCTACACAGGCGCGCGCGTGTCGCTCTGGCGCTGGCGCGACGATTTCCAGAACGATTTCGCGGCGCGTATCGGCTGGACGACCCTGGCTTACGAAAAGGCAAACCACCCGCCGCTCGTCCGCCTGGCGGGCCCCGATCGCCTGACGGTCCACTCGGACGAGGTCTTCACGCTGAGCGCTGAGGGCACGACCGATCCCGACGGCGACAGCCTGAGCTATCTCTGGTTCAACTATACCGAGGCCGGCACGCTGAAAGCCGCCATCCCCACGATCGGGGCCGAGAACATCTTCCACATGTCGTTCAAGGCGCCCGTGGTCAGCAAGCCCGAAACCGCCCACTTCATCCTCCGCGTAACGGACAAGGGCACGCCTCGGCTGACGCGCTACAAGCGCGTTATGGTCACCATCCTGCCGAATTAGGTGAGAAGACGCAGGTCGATGGTTCGCCGCGTAATTCAAGCTTAGCCGCATTGCGTTGAAGCGCGCAATTTCCCCTAATTAAAAGTAATAGGATTAAGTGGTTATTGCACGTGGCACCGAAACGCCAGATCGCACCTGTAGCGACCGGGTAAGCTGACCGAGCGCATGCAACTCGACGCCAAGACAGGAACCAGCTCGTTATCGAGGCAAGCTTCACATAGGTGGGGAGTCGAGGCTCTGGTCCCGCTCTCCTCAGCCCGGCATAGAAGGCAGTTTTCGCCTCTATGGGCTGAATCTTGCCAAAGGCAGAGGCCTGCTATTCACACTCCGATCGGCTGTGTCGCGGTCAGGACCCAGGTCACGAACAGGCCGGAAGCCAACCCACCCGCCAGGACAGAGCCCGTCCACCGGCGTGACATGACGCCAAAGGCACCAACTGTGGCGAACATCGGTACGAAGCCTATCGCCATGATCGTGCGAAGCCCTTCACCCGGGACAAGCAGCGTCCCCCGTACGGCAAGCACAGCATATTGGATGGCCAGGAACAGGATGAAACCGCCACTCAATGTCGCCATGGCAACGCAGAGCGCGCGGACGGTCGATCCCTGATCAAGCGGCCGGGCCGCGTCCAGCGCGCGCAGCGACGCCACCGCAAAGGCAAGGAAAAATGGCAGATACACCAGGAAATCCCGACAGCGGGTCAGTGTCAGCGGCCGGATGGTGATGAACCACCAGGAAGGGTCGACATGGCCCAGCACGTCGCCGAGGAGCACGATCACGAACGCCGAGGCAACCGCAAACACGGCCGCGGCTGCGGATCGCCAGCCGCCTGTCAGCGCCGCCGCCCCACGCCCGCCGATCCGCACTGAAAGGATTGCCAGTCCGGCGCTGACCAATGCCCAAAAGGCGAATTGGTTGCTGTAGGTTTGGCGTAGCAGGCTGTTCTGGCCGATCCAGCTTTCCGAAAGCATGGCAAGCAGCAGATAGAGCAGGGCGGGAACCAGGGATAGCGCGACCATAGCGCCCATCGCCCCGCGATCCGTTGTGATCATGGCGGGCACGGCCTTGACCGTCGGCTCGTGTCCACGGGTCAGCAGAGAGAAGCCAAGGCCCATCATCCCGATGATCAGGACGGGGATCGCGACCAGCGCCACCGCGGCGCCGGCCTCGCGCCATGGCCAGACCTGATCATCCGCCGGCACGGCGCGGCCGCCCTTGAGGGTCCGGCCGAACCAGTCGATCGCCGAGGCGATGCCGGCGGTGGATTCATGCAGCCAGGCATGGACCACGCCGGGCGTCAGCAGCATCCGGGCATTCCCGGCGGCGATATTGCCGTAGAGGCGCCCCGCCTCCACCGGTTGAGCAACGCCGAACGTGGTCATGATCTTTTGCGTCGCCCCTGTCCGAACAGGCGCTTCCGGACCCCACATGAGCCCGCCGAACTCGTCGCGCGTGCCGTAGACGACCAGCAGATTTCGCGGGAAACTGGCAGTCCCCGGCGGCGCGAACGGCGCGCCGACACTCGACCCCTCCAGCACGACCGAGCGATACCCGTCAGGGATGGCGGCCGCTCCCGAGAGGACCGCCCATCCCCCCATGCTATGCCCTTCGAGACCGATATTTCCACGGTCGACGAACGGCAGTGACCGCAGATAGGCCAGCGCATCGGGCGCACCGTAACCGCCCGCGAAGGTCGGTGCGTCGCTGGCACCGTGCCCCCGCTGGTCGGGCGCCAGGACGACATAACCGCGCCGGGCGAACTCGGTCGCGAAATTGCCCTGCATCTCCGCGCTGTTGAGATAGCCATGGATCGCCAGGATGGCGGGAGCGGGATTTGCCGCCGTCGCGTTCTCGGGCCGGAACAGCAGGGCGCGAAGGTTCGCGCCCGACTGCCCTTTGAAATACACGGTCTCGACAATGGTGCCTCGCCCTGCCTGGACATGGGCGGAGAACCACAGGCCCGCAACCGAAGCGATAAGGGCACCGATGATGATGAACGCTAGCTTGGCCGGTTTCGGAGCCATCAGAACGTCGCCCCGAACCTGATCCCGAACTCGCGCGGGGCACTATAGAACTCGTTCAGCCCTGACTGGCCGGTCACGAAATATTCCCTGGTGAGGTTCGTGACAAACCCCTCGAGCTTATAGGCCTTCCAGTCGAGGGATACGCTGAGGTTCACGAGATGATGCGCGTTGATCAGGTCATATTGCGGAAGATAGGTCACATAACCCCATTGCGACCCGACATAGCTATAGTTGATGCGGGGGGTCAAAGTGGCCGTTTCGCCAAGCTTCGCGGTATAGTGAATGCCCGCATTCCAGGTCCATTTCGGCGAGAGCAGGTTCGGGCCGGAACTGGTCGTGATGAATTGATATGGGAAGCAGCCCGTGACCACGCTGGCAGTGCAGGCCGGCAGCTGCGCGTTGGCCGCGCCAGGTTGCCACTTGTTGATCACCGTGACGCTGCTCAGGCTTGAATCGACATAGGAGACGCCCGCATCGAAGGCGAAGCCGTCATAATGCGCCTGGATCTGCCCCTCGAAGCCCTTGATGGTCGCGTTGGCCAGATTGACCACGCCGTTCTGGCCCGAAAGAGGGCTGATCACGTCCATCTGGAAGTTGCTGTATTTGTTGTAGAAGACACCAATCTGCGTCCGCACGTGACGGTCGAGAAAGCTGGATTTCCAGCCCGCCTCATAATCCCAGACAGTTTCGGGTGCGAAGAAGCCGCCCGGCGGATTGATGCCGCCCGGCTTGTAGCCCCGGGCCGCAAACACATAGATGAGGTTATCGTCGTCGGGCTTGAAGTTGAGCGAGACCTTGCCCGTCAGGCGGCCGTCCGCCTCGGTTCCGGTCTGCGGAATTGTCAGGAAGGCGGCCGGCGGCGTGCCGCCAAGATAGACCGCGCCGCTGCCATCGACATGGAAGTGCGAATAGCGAAGGCCCGCCTGAATCTCGAACTTCGGGCTGATCCGGTAATTCGCCTGAGCGAAGGCGCCGAGCGTGACCTTGTCGTTGTTTGGGCTGACGACGATCGGAAACGGCGCCGTTCCCGCGAAGTGCAGCAGGACGTCGATCTTGTTGTGCTGATAATATCCGCCCAGAATGAAATTGAACGGCTTGCTGTCCGGCGAGATGATGTTGACCTCAGCGGTGTATTCGCGCTCGCGGACATATTGGTCCTCGGTCTGGGGTCCGAACATCGCAGGCGTCGTCGCGATGTTGGTGCCATCGAGATCGTAGGTGTTCCAGATCCGCTTGTTCTGATAACCGGCGAGCGAGCGAATGACGAGGCCGCCGTCCGTCTCGTATTTCAGTTCCAGCGCGGTCGTGAAGGCGCGCTCGAAATTGGTGGCGGGGCTGTCGTAATTGACGGTGTAAAGTTGGCCCGTGCGACCTGCGGAAAACGCGGTCCCCAAGATGGGCTGATAAGCGTAGCCGCCGGTCTGTTTCTGCGCGAGTTCGCCCTTCCAATAGGCCGAGAAGCCGCCGGAATTGTACAGCACGGACAGGCGTTCGTCATGCTCCTCCACCTTGTCCGGCCGGTTCTGCAAAGGGCCGAGGTCCTTGTAATAGGAATCGCGCCAATGCTGGTTGGTCGCGAACCTGATCGCGAGATCGTGGCCGATCGGAATGTTGACCGCGCCCATGGCCTTCACGCTGTTGTAGCTGCCATATTCGAGCGTTGCATCCCCGCCGAGCTCGCCGAGCTGGGGCCGTTTGGAGTTGATGAAGATCGCGCCGCCGGTGGAATTGGACCCGACCAGCGTGCCCTGCGGCCCGCGCAGGACCTCGATGCTGCGGATGTCGTAAAGGCCGAAGCTCTGGGTGATGGGCGGCTGGAACAGGCCGTCGACATAGGTGGCGACACCGTTGGCGACCTGCGGCGAGCCGCTCGACAGGCCGATGCCGCGGATATTGATCGATTCGGTGAGCCCCGCCTTGGTGATCGTCAGGCCGGGCGCGATGTTCTGGAGATCGCGCTGCACCGTTACCGCCTTGTCCGCGAGCTCGTCGCCCGAGATGGCGGTGAGCGCGATCGCGACCTTCTGCGAATTTTCCGTGCGCCGCTGCGCGGTGACGACGATCTCGCCCTGCGCTGTGTCGCTGGTCGCGCTTTTCTCGGCTGCCGTGCCATCCTGCGGCACGGGTGCCGTCGGCGTCATGTCTGCCGCGAGAGCGGGTTGAATGGCCATCGCGCTTACCGTGGTCAGCAGCGCCGCTGTGAGCTTGAATGATCTGGTCATGGACTCCCCCAATTATGGCTTTGTTCTTGTCTGGTCCGGCCCTGTCTGTTCGTGCGAGACGCGGGTCAGTGGGCCGCGCCCGCTCTCCCGCCGCCCGCTTGCACGGTGACGAAACAGGTTCCTTGTCGGACTTCGGGTCTTTTCGGCACTTTTCGAGGCAAGAAATAGCGGCCTATTTCCCCAGGCCGATCGATGCTAAGCGGGAGCGCATAAAAATATGCCCGCGGTGAGGATGATATCGAGGTTGCGCGAGCCATCGCCCCTTCGCCACAAAGTGGATTCTCCGGTCGCCGCGCGATCACGGCAGCTCTTCGCCTATGTCGCCGCCACCGAGAATCGAACCCTCCCCAGCGCATCGCTGCTTGCCGACCGCATCGAGCATTATCTGCATTCCGAGCAATTCTCAGAGCAGCCCTGCCGGAAACCCGCGACTGAAGCGGAACTCTCGCGAACCTTCGGCGTCGGCCGAAGATTAGTGCGGCAGGCCAGCCGTCTGCTTCAGCAGCGCGGTATTGCGCGGCCACAGCGCGGTGGCGGGGGTACCGGCGGGCTGAAGCCGTCCGCACCGGAACCGATGCAGGTGGCCCAGGCCCTTGCCGATGCCGTTCGGCAGGAAAGCACCCAACGGGCCATGGATGATGCCCGGTCCTTCCTGCAGCCCCTGATATCCGCGGACAGCGGGCAGCTTGCCGGCCTCTTGCGCGGCACGCTCAAATGCCTGGAATCGGGCGCCATGCAGGACGGGGCTCCGGTGCCGTCGGGTGGCCAGGCATGGCGCCTGGCTGAAGAGCTTTCGCAGCGGATGCGGCAAACGCCATCGACGCCGGATGCGCTCTTCCTCGGCTCGCTGGACTCGATCGCCCTGGAACACGAGACCAGCCTCGAGATCGCGGTGGAGGCGATCCGCCTTCTCGAAGATCGCCAGACGGTCGTGTTGCGGCGGGGCCGGGCAGGCGGCGTCTTCGCGACGACGGGCTCGACGAGCCAGGCGGCGCGCATGGCGAACGCCCTGTTCGCGACCGGTGGCGTCTCGACCGACGAATGCCAGCGCATGCTCAGTGCGATCAATGTCGAGATGATCAACCTCGCCGCCAGGCGCTCCACGCCGGCAGCACTGGAACGGATCCGGGGCGCTCTTCAGGTCATGGCCGAGGCGAAAACCGCCACCGAGGTCGGCATAGGCTGGTATCCGTTGCAGCGGGAATTCGCGACCATGGCCGACAGCCCGGTTCTGCACCTGCTCTCCCGATGCCTGGCCGCATCATTATTGCTGCGCCGGTTGTGCACCGCCGACATACCCGATGCTGGCGCGCGCGAGCTGCTCGATGCGAGCCGGACCATTGCCGACAATCTGGCCCGCGGAGATGCGGGCGGAAACGCCCATGAACATTGGCGCTGCCAGCAGGTGTTCGCGCGGCATTGGTAGCGGGATTTCGGTGATACCGCGCTCAATTGCCCGCGGCGTCACTCCCCCTCAACCACCCCACCCCTAACCATCGCCGTGCCCGTAGACCGATCCACCAAAATCTCATCCTCATAAGAAACCTCGTCCAGGTGCGGAAACATGCTCCGCTCCATCCGATTGTAGATCGCGATCTGGTCGCGCGTCTGTTCGAGTTCCGCCTCCCGCACCATCGCCGTCCAGCGCCGCTTCGCGATGGTGCTACCCTTCAGCGCCGCCTCGGTCATGGATCGGAACATCGCCCGGTTCGCCGACATCTCGGTCTCGCTGTCGCCGTCGCGCACCGTCACCAGCCGATAGGCTTCCTCCAGGATCATCGCGCGGGTCGGCTGGTCGGATCCGAGCAGGCGATCGCCCGGCGCGCCTGTCCCCATCCGTTTGCGCGGCCGCCCCGCCGGGTTCCCCGATACGCCCTTGGCGAATGGCTGCCCCATTCCCCGGCGCGGCCTTTCCGCCGGCGCTGCGGCGTCGTCAGGCAGCCCGGCATCGTCCGCCTGCTCGCCGCGCTCGTCCCGGTCCGCTGATTCTAAATGTCGCTCGGTCATGCCATCGCTCCCGGCTATGATTCGTCCCGACCCCTCTCAAGCCGATTCCGCCGCGATGTTGAATCAAGCGCTGGCTGTTTCCGCGAAAATCCTGGCTGTTCCGCCGGCGCGGCTGGCTGTTTTCTGGCTGTTATCGCATAACAGCCAGCTCGCCCGCATCTGCCTGAACTTCCACCATAAATCCGCGCCGAAAAACCGGCATAACAGCCAGCGGAAAATTTTCGCCGAAAACAGCCAGGAACAGCCAGCTTCCTGGCGTACTTTCGCGCCAGGCTTCAGCCTGTCGACAAGAAGTTTTGATTCACGCGAAGGCGCGAAGACGCGAAGAGAATATTCGGACAGGCCGCTGGCTTCCCGATATGGGCTTTGGCGCGACGCTCCCCATCACAGAGCCATCTTCGCGCCTTCGCGCCTTCGCGCCTTCGCGTGAACATCTTGAAACCCTGGCAAAGCGACGCCGCCCGAGCCCAATCGCGCCTAGCGCTTGGCCACCAGCTTCCTGAACTGGTCGATCCCGCAAGACCCGCCAGACCGCGTCCGGAACGAATCCCGGTCGGCGCACACCATCCCGTCCGCCGTCGGCTTCAGATAGAAGCCCGAATAGAAATCGAGCGACGGGCAATTCTTGTCCAGCTTCGCGCGTATCCGGTTGCCGTCCTCGATGATCAGGTCGACGCTGTCGGGCGCCGCAATCAACGCGCCTTCGAGCTTCACCATCGGCACGCATTTCGGCCCCTTCTTCTCCTGCCAGCGAATCCCCTCGGGCGGTTCGTCGGCGCGCGGGCGGGTGAAGGGCAGGCGGGGGATGCGGATGATGATGCGCTGGTGCAGCGTCAGCTGCGCGACCTCGAAATCCTCAAAGCGCGATTCTTGGGCCGAGGCCCCGGGGGCGAGGGCAAGCAGAATCAGCGCAGGGACCATCAATCGAGACATGTCTTTCCGCCGTTACCCGATATGCTTGAACAGCCGATGAATTGCCCCGGCGAAACGCCCGGCCGGAATTGGCGGCGCGCGGCCCGCATGATAGGGGCGCGGTCATGACGCCCGCAATAGCAAGCCTGCTCGATTCCGTCCGCTCCGCACTCGGGCCCAAGGCGGTCATCACCGATCCCGCCGAGATCGCCCCCTGGCTGAGCGATTGGCGCGGCCGCTATCATGGCGACGCCCCCGCCATCCTCGCGCCGGACAGCCGGGACGGCGTCGCGACCATCCTCGCGCTCGCCCATGCCGCTCGCGTGCCGCTCGTGCCGCAGGGCGGCAACACCGGCATGGTCGGCGGCGCCACGCCCCCTGCCGATGGCTCGGCGCTCATCCTCTCGCTGCGCCGGATGAACCGTATCCGCTCGGTCAGCGCCGCCGACGGGCTCGCCATCGCCGAGGCCGGCGTCATCCTCGCCACCCTCCACGAAGCGGCCGAGGCTGAGGGCATGCGCTTCCCGCTCACGCTCGGCGCCTATGGCAGCGCCACGATCGGCGGCCTCTGCTCCACCAATGCCGGCGGCACCCAGGTGCTGCGATTCGGCACGATGCGCAGCCTCGTCGCCGGGGTCGAGGCGGTGTTGCCGGACGGCAGCGTGCATGATGGCCTCGCCGCGCTGAAGAAGGACAACCGGGGTTACGATCTCAACCAGCTGCTGGTCGGCGCCGAGGGTACGCTCGGCATCATCACCGCCGCCACGCTGAGGCTTGTCCCCGCGGTGGTGGCGCGCGCCGTCGCCTGGGTCGGCCTCGCCGATCCGGAGGCCGCGCTCGCCCTGCTGCGCCGGCTCGAATCGGGGACTGACAGCATCGAGAGCTTCGAGATCATCCCTGACGAGACCCTGGCGCTGGTGCTGAAGCACGTCCCCGGCCTGCGCGCGCCGCTCGATTCGGCCCAGAAATGGCACGTGCTGGTCGAGTCCGTCACCGACGATCCCGCCGCCGCCGAGTCGCCCGCCGCCGTGCTGGAGCGCCTGCTCGCCCCCGCCATTGCGGACGGCCTGGTCGCGGACGCCGTCATTTCAGCGAGCGAAGCCCAGGCCGAAAGCTTCTGGCGCATCCGCCATTCCATCTCGGAGGCAGAGCGTGCCGACGGCCCAGCCATGCAGCATGACATCTCCGTGCCCGTCGCCGCCATGCCGCGCTTCATGGTCGAGGGGGCGGCCGCGTGCGAGGCGCGCTTCCCCGGTACCCGCGCCTCGGGGTTCGGCCATCTGGGGGACGGCAATGTCCATTTCCACGTGCGCGCGCCGCGCGGCGTCGAGCCTACGCGCTGGTATGCGGAGGAGGGGCCGGTCATCACCCGCTTCGTCAATGATCTCGTCGTCGCCTCGGGCGGGTCGATCTCGGCCGAGCATGGCATCGGCCAGATGAAGCTTGCCGAGCTCGAACGCCTGTCCTCGCCGGCCCGCATGGCGGCGCTTCGGGCGATCAAGGCGGCGTTCGATCCCCATGCCCTGATGAACCCCGGCAAACTCGTCGCGCTTGCGCCGAGCGCCGCAGCACCATAGAGCCGGGCGCCGTCCGGCACGCTCAAGCCGTCACTTTGTTCCAATGGAGAGTTTTCGATGGCCAGTGCGCCGCAGCAGTCCCAGCTTCCCCTTTTCTACAAGGCGCTCGAGCCGCTTTCGAGCGAGACGCATGCCGCCTTCAAGATGCAGCAGCTCACCCATGCCAAGTTCCTGGTCGGTCAGCATGCCATCCCCATCACCGTCGACGAGTTTGCGCTGGTGCAGCGCCGCCTGCCGATCGTCTTCACCGAGGGCGATGATCCCGTCCCGCTCGCGCTGATGGGCCTGAACGAGGGCGTCAACGTGTTCGTCTCGGCAGACGGCGCGCTGACCGAAGCCGAGATGTACATCCCGGCCTATATCCGCCGCTACCCCTTCATGCTCGCCCGCCTCGCGCCCGGCGCGCAGGAGCTGTCGCTCTGCTTCGATCCCACCGCCGAGGGCATTGGCGCGACCGAGGAAGGCCAGCCGCTGTTCACGGACGGCCAGCCGAGCGACATCACCAAGAGCATCCTCGAGTTCAACGAATCGTTCGAACAGGCCGGTGCCCGCACCCAGCAGTTCATGCGCGATCTGAAGGAGCTCGATCTCCTGATGCCGGGCGAAACCACGATCACGACCGAGGGCAATGATCAGCCCTTCGTCTATCGCGGCTTCCAGATCATCAACGAGGAAAAGCTCAGCGAGCTGCGCGGCGATCAGCTGCGCAAGATCCACAAGAACGGCATGCTGCCGATGCTCTATGCGCACCTCTTCTCCATCTCGCTGATGCGCGAGATCTTCAGCCGCCAGATGCAGCTCGGCCTCGTGCCCCAGCCGCAGCTGCTCCAGCCGGCCAGCTGACCTTCGGGCGCGCACCGCGTCCGACTCGCCTGATGGGGCGGTCGCGGTGCTCGCTTCCGGTTTGATTCAATTCGCTGCGGCGTTGCGGCATGAGTTGCTGCAACGCGATTCGCTCTTGCCGTTACGGCAATCGTGGTTTTCGCCTGCTGCGAACATGCATAGTCAAACCGGTGTCATTTGCTACTTGAAGCCCGAAAACCAGCAACCTATATCGGTGTTGCGCGGCTCCCGTGTCCCCCCTTTCGCGGGGTCGCGTGATGCACCTCCGGGTGCATCTCCTCCCTGAACCTTGGCCACCGCGTGCTGCATTGCACGCGGTGGTTTTTTATAGGCGATTGCGTAGATTGCAAACCCAAGGTCTCCCGGCTATGAAACTGGGATGGGATTGGACCTTCAGCAGCAATGGCAGGCCATCAGGGACGCTCCAGTGCTGTATATAGGCGCGACAATCGTTGTCGGCCTACTAGTTTGGGCCTTCGTCAATCTCATCTACAAGGCGCGGATTGAGACGTTGGGACAGCACCTGGCCAGCGAACAGGGCGAGTCTTCGAGGCTTCGCGCTCGACTCAGCGAGTTCGATCAAAAGCTCAGCGGCGCGAGCCCTGACGAAACCAGAGCGAGAATTGATGCCTTGGAAGCAACTCTACGGACCTTGCAGCCGAGAGTTGTGTCGGAAGAACAGAGGCGGGCTCTGGTATTGGCGCTCAAAGCACATGCAGGAAGCATCGAAATCGCGACTGATATGTCCTCGCCCGACGCAAGAGGTTTTGCGGCCGGCCTAACGGCGGCCTTTGCGGAGGCTGGCTGGCGTGTGACCAACCCAGTTTTCATGGGGCTGGCGCGTGATTGCAAAAACGGCCTTGGCCTTGCCATCAATCCCAGCACTAGTCGGACCGTTGGCGAACAAACAGTAATGGATGCGTTCGGCCTCGCGGGAATCGGCTATGATGTGCATCCCGGCCGATTGAAAGCCGCAGAGTTTGGCAAGCCTGAGATCGTGGAATTGTTTATCACGGTCCTTAGCGGGCCATAGCCAAGCTCACTCAGGCTTCTCTGGCACCGGCTTATGCTTCACCAGCTTCCCTAGACGCTCCTTGAAGCGCTCCGGATCGTCGTCCGTCTCAAGGTCGCGCGCGGCTTCCTTGAACTTGTCCAGTTGACTCTGGCCCGAGTCCGTCATCGTATGACTCCATGTACCGCCTATATGTAGACGAGGTTGGCACCGACGATGTTCAATCGGTGTCTGCTGACAACGAAAGATACCTTAGTCTGACAGGCGTTGCCATGCAGATTAATGAGGCGCGCGATAATTTGGCCCCGCGCTTTGCGTCGTTGAAAGCGGACGTCCTTAATCACGATCCTGACGACCCTATCATTCTTCACCGTAAGAAAATCGTGAAGTTCACCGGGCCGTTCTCAGTACTTCGCGATGACGGGCTTAGAGCAACATTCGACGGTCGCATTATAGAGGCAATGACCGCTTGCGAATACCGCGTCATCACGGCGCTTATCGACAAGAAGGCGATGCTGGGAAAAGCGACTTGGGCTAACAAGGAGCCGTACCATTATCTAATGGAGGTTCTGGTAGAGAAATATGTGCAGTTCCTAGAGAGGCGCAACGACATAGGCGACATCATGCCTGAAGGGCGGCTGGGCAAAAAGGATGAACGGTTGCAGGCTGCGTTCATTCGCACGAAAAGCCGTGGAACCTACTATGTACCCCGCGCGCGCATGCAAGCCCGAGTGCCCTCGTCAAATCTGAAGTTTCGATACAAGCGCGATAACATCGCAGGGTTGCAACTGGCAGATTTGTTGGCCCACCCAAGTCATATGCTGATCCGCGAACGCATGGGTCATGCGATGCACCTGGGCGATTTCTGCCAACAGGTAGGAACATTGCTTCGGCAGGAAAAATACGATCGATCAAACAGCGGAACGATCGTCGGATACGGGATGAAATGGCTCCCATAACAAAAACGGGGCTTTCGCCCCGTTCGATGGATTGTGTACCATCTGCTACCGACCGCCTAAGCATCGGATTGCTTACCTATATGGTTGATTCAGCGAAGAAAATCAAGGTTTTTTCCGTGTTGCCAACCCTTTGTTACGCAAGGACAAAGTTGCCACCGTGGCAGCTTTTTGTCGGCCTCTCCTGATGATTCCGGGCAATTCTAGCTGAAACCATCGCCACTTCGGCGTCGGTTTAGCCGTCAGGTTGTTGATAAGTCAGTCGCTTGCCGACGATGCCCATTAGCGCGTTATCTGTGCGCTGGCGGTCGTCCACACCGTTCGCGACGCGGTTGTTATACCGGAACTCATATTCCGCCAGATAGCGGTGCAGATGCTGCTCGCCGCAATGCTGATACACGCCTTTCATGCCCCGCTTGAAAATCGAGAAATAGCCCTCGACGGTGTTCGTATGGACCGTGCGATCCTCCATATCGACATACTCACCAGCGCTGTGACGGGTGTAGCCGTGCGTCGCGAAGTGAAGCGAAACCTTGTTATAGACGCTGCTGTCGTCGGTCATCACGGTCGCCTCGCGGGCGATGTTGGCGCGAACGATCGGCATGATCGTGGCGGTGTTGACCTTGTCCACTACCATAGTGCGGGCGGTGCGCGTGTTGCGGTCCACCAGCGCCAGCACCTTCATCTTGTGCTGGAAACCCTGCTTCTTGGGAGCGCCCTTGATCCGGCCAAGGAACGTCTCGTCAACCTCGACCGCACCACCACCCGAACCGAACGGCGCCAGATCACCGGAGCGCATCGCTTCGCGGATACGGTGCGAGAGAAACCAAGCCGTGTTGTACTGCACCTCAAGGATGCGGCTGAGCTGATGCGAGCTGATACCCTTCTTGCTCGACATGATGAGGTGGACGGCCTGCAGCATCTTGTGGAGCGGCATGCGGGCATGCTCGAACACGGTGCCAACCTTCACGGTGAACTGCGAACGGCAAGCGCCGCACTTCTTGAGACCGTGGCGGACGACGCCTTCCGGGTTCTTCTTGCTCGGCTTGGAGCGGACACCAGCCAGATCGTACACCTTGCCGCCAACGACGCCGCAATGCGGGCATACCGTGCCGTTCGCCCAAACGATGCTCTCAAGGAACTTGAAGGCCTCGGTTTCGTCGTGGAAATGAGGGGCGGAAAGAACGGACATTGGTAGGGCTCCTTATGCAGGAATCTCTACCGCATCGCGTTGGGTTTGTAAACTACGCAATCGCCTTTTTATATGGGGTCACTCGGCGGCAAGTGCTGCCGGCCCGATGTCGGACAGGGCCAGCGCCTCGTCCGCCACCGCATCGATCATCCGCCGCAACAGCCCGGCCAGCGCCGCCAGCCCGTCGCCGGGCCGGTCAAGCGCCGCGTCGAGGTACAGCGCCCGGTCGAACTCGATCTGGACCGCATGCACCCCGTCCCTGGACCGCGCCTGCGCATCGAGGATGTGGCCGCCCGCATAGGGCGCGTTGACGGCGCAGCTGATCCCCGCGACGTTCGCCTCGCCCTGCAGCCGGTGAACGAACCGCGAGGCGGCCGATCGCCCGAACCGGTCCCCGAGCACGATTCCCGCCGCCCCCTCTGCCGGCTCGATCGAGGGCATCGAGTGGAGGTCGAGCAGCACCGCCGTCCCGAACCGGGCCCGCGCCCGCTCCAGCGCCTCGGCCAGCGCGGTGTGATAGGGCCTGTGGTCCCGCACGATCCGAGTCGCCACCTCATCCGCATCGAACCGCCGCCGCCAGATCTCGCCGACGCCCGACACCCGTCGCGGTACCAGGCCAAGGCCGCCGCGCGTCTTGGCCGACATCATCGGCATTGTCTGTCTGCTGGCACCGTCATCGATACCCGGGTCGCGTTCCTGTTCGCTGCGATTCAAATCGATCCAGGCACGTGGCAGACGCTGCACCAGCATGGTCTCGCACCCATGCGCCGAAATCGCTACGGCATCGATATACCGATCTTCGAGCGCGGTCAGCGCCGTCAGCGGCACCCGCAGCGCGGCGCGCAGGGCAAGGGGGTAGTCACGGCCGGCATGGGGCACCGAGAGAATGACCGGACTCGCCGGCTCGGCATCGCCGTAAAGATCGAAGGAGAGGGGGGCGTCGGCCATCGCCGCCAACCTAGGGCCGGCCCGGTTTCATCGCAATCGGTGTAACCATCGCTGGAAAATCTTAAGCCATTTGAGCATAAACTCGCTCGGGTAATTGGTGGGACCGCGGATGATCAGGATATTGCTGGCCGAAGACGACCGGGTGATGCGCGAATATCTGACGCGCGCGCTTGAGCGTTCGGGCTATGCCGTAAGCGCGGTCGATCGCGGCACCGCCGCGATTCCACTCCTGCAGACCGAGCCGTTCGACCTGCTCCTCACCGATATCGTCATGCCCGAGATGGACGGCATCGAGCTCGCCCAGAAGGCCGGCGAGATGTGCCCGGAGCTCCGCGTCATGTTCATCACCGGCTTCGCGGCGGTCACGCTGAAGGCCGGCAAAACGGTCCCCCAGGCCCGCGTCCTCTCCAAGCCCTTCCACCTGCGCGATCTCGTCATGGAGGTCGATCGCATGTTCGAAATGGAGAACGTCACCCGCGGCCCGTGAATAAGCGCGACAGGTGCTTGCGCGGGGAGACATCCCCCGCTAGAGCGCCCAACTCGCGTGGGCGTGTAGCTCAGTGGTAGAGCACTGTGTTGACATCGCAGGGGTCGCAAGTTCAATCCTTGCCACGCCCACCATTTTTAAAAAGCCCGTGAAGTCATTGACTTTGCGGGCTTTTTATACGCCGTCGCCACCCGCCGCCCGGATCATCCGCGATCTGAACTTCACCCGCTGCCAGAAGGTCGCGTCCTGCAGCTTGCGCGCCTTGATCGCAGCGTCGGTCAGCGAGTCGAGCTGGGCATCGCTCACCGCCTCGGTCTCGCGCGCATAGAGGCGCGACATCTCTTCGAGCTTCTCGCGCGAGGCGGCACCGGCGGTGAGCTTGTGAACAGAGGCGAGCGCCATGCTCTATCCCTCCCAACCAGTGTGCAACGCCATGATCCAGATTAGGTTCCGCCGACAGCTTGCGTCGCGGCGGCACCGTCGGTAAGGCCGCCCTCGTGACGGGTCCCGGAGACGGGATCAAGAGGGAAGTCGGTGCGCGGACCGCCCGCAAGACCGATGCTGCTCCCGCAACTGTAACCGGATAGCCGGTGCTCCATCACGCCACTGGGCTCGCGCCCGGGAAGGCGGGGCGCCATGCGAAGACCCGGAAGCCAGGAGACCTGCCCGCCACAGTCGATCCATCGCGCGGGCGGGATGCACCGGGCGGACGAGGGCATTACCTCGAGTGAGCGACATGAACCGGGCCGCAAGGGCCGGGTGTCGTGCAGGCGCACCTGGTCCGTCGGCCCCATGTGAAGGGGCAATGCCATGATCGATTACCGTAAGTTCCTGCTGACCAGCGCAGCCTTGCTCGCCGCGACCGCAGCCCATGCGCAGGATGCGCCACCCACACCGCAGGATGCTCCCGCCGACGATGTTTGCCCAAACTGCGACATAGTCGGACTCCCTAGACGCATCTCCCCGCCAGACATCGTCGTCTCGGCCGGCGCTCCGCAATATGCTAACCAGATCGGCCAGGCCTTCACGGTCATCACCCGCGACGAGATCGAGCGACGCCAGACCGTCTCCATCTCTGACCTGCTCGCGACTACTCCCGGCGTGACCGTTTCACGCAATGGCGGCGTCGGCACCGTCACGGCGCTCCGCATCCGCGGCGCGGAAGGCGAGCAGACGTTGACGATCATCGACGGCGTCCGCGTCAACGATCCCTCCTCGCCGGGCGGCGCGTTCGACTTTGGCAATCTCCTCGCCGGCTCGATCGAACGGATCGAGGTGCTGCGCGGGCCGAACTCGGTGCCATGGGGCAGCCAGGCGATCGGCGGCGTAGTCAACATCACCACCACGGCGCCGACTCGGGGCCTGCAGGGCCGCGCCAGCGCCGAATACGGCTCGCACAACAGCCTGTTCGCCACTGCCGGCGTCTCAGGCGGCAGCGGCCCTGTGACCGCAGCGTTGACCGGCGGCTATCTGCGCACTGACGGCATTTCGGCAGCCGCCAACGGCACCGAGCCTGATGGCTACAAGCAATATGGTGCAACCGGCAGCGTGGGCATTGCCTTCACCGACGAGATCGGCCTCGATCTGCGCGCCTATTACGCGCACAGCCGCGTCGACCTCGACGGCTTCCCACCGCCCAACTACAGCCTTGGCGACGACGCCGAATATTCGATCGCGCAGGAGATCTACGGCTATGCCGGCCTGCACGCGAACGTCCTGGACGGTCGCTTCCGCAATCGCCTGGCCTTCACCATCGCCGACATCAACCGCGACAATTACGATCCGGCTTATGGGTTAGCCCCAAGCTTCTTCGGCCGTGGCCGGAGCGAGCGCTATGAGTATCAGGGTGATTTCAAGCTCGTTGATCAACTGCGCCTCGTCGCCGGCGCAGAACATGAGGACAGCAGCTATTATGATGGCTCGCCGACTCACAAGAGCGGCATCACCAGTTTCTACGGCGAAGCGATCGTCACGCCGATCCGGGAGCTCACGGTCACTGGCGGGGTGCGCCATGATCAGAATCGGGATTTCGGCGGCCATGCGAGCTTCGGCGCCAACGCGGCGCTCGCGCTCGATGAAGGCACGACGCTTCGCGCCAGCTATGCCGAGGGTTTCAAGGCGCCGACTTTGTATCAGCGCTTCAGCGACTATGGCACCCGCCGGCTGCAGCCGGAAACCGCGCGCAGCTACGATCTCGGTATCGAGCAGAAGCTGCTTGATGGGCGCGCGATCGCCGGCGTGACCTGGTTCCACCGCGACACGACCAACCAGATCGACTTCAGGTCCTGCGACCCAGCCGATGTGACCAATGCCAGTTCAATCTGTTTCCACCGCCCCTATGGCACGTACGACAATATCGCTCGCACCCGGGCGCAAGGCGTTGAGTTCGAACTCACGCTGCGTCCGATCGACGCGCTCACCTTCACCGGCAATTTCAGCTATATTGACAGTGTGAACCGCTCGCCCGGCGCCAATTTCGGCAAGGATCTCGCCCGCCGCCCGAAGGAAACGGTCAGCGTCTCGGCCGACTACCGCCTTCCCTTCGGCCTCTCGGTCGGCGGCACGCTCAGCCATGTCGGCGACAGCTTCGACAACGCAGCCAACACCACCCGGCTTGACGGCTATGTCCTGGGCGGTCTGCGCGCTGAAATGCCGATCGGCGACCATTTCGTTCTCTACGGCCGAGTCGACAATCTGTTCGACGAGAAATACCAGACGGTCGCAGGCTACGGCACCTATGGCCGGACAGCCTATGGCGGCATCCGCGTGAAGCTGAACTGATGAGACTGGCCCTGCTGCTCGCGCTGCTGCTCGCCGGGTGCTCCGCCCCGGTGAAGCTGCACGCGGGCGGCGGGGCACCTGTCCGGATTGTCTCGACCAACCCCTGTGCCGATGCGATGCTGGTGGAGCTCGTCTCGCCGGATCGCGTTGCGGCGATCAGTCATTATTCGCAGGACCCCGCCGCCACCTCGATGCCGCTCGAGATGGCGAACCGCTTTGCCACCACCGCCGGTACCGCGGAAGAAGTGATCGCGCTCGACCCGGATCTGGTGCTGACGAGCAGCTTCACGCCGGCCAGCACGCGTAACGCCTATGATCGGGCCGGGCTGAAGACGCTTTTGCTCGATTCTCCGACGACGATCGAAGCGAGCAAGGCGCAGATCACGCAGGTCGCGGCGGCGGTGGGCGAGGAAGGACGGGGCAGGGCGCTCAACGCCCGCATCGATCGCGCACTTGCCTCAGCTCTTCCCCAGCCTGGGCCGGAGAGAAACCCGCAACCCTCGGCCCTGATCTTCATCGCCGGCAGCCTCGCAAGCGGATCAGGCAACCTGCTCGACGAACTCCTCGCCCGCGCGGGTTTCCGCAACGCCGCGGCAGATTACGGCCTCGCCTTTACCGGCAACCTCCCGATCGAGACGATCGCCGCGCATCCGCCGCGCGCGATCCTCACGCCAGGCCCCTCGCGCACCGCGGCGCTTCGTGCCCGCGTCCTGATCGCAACCCGCGCGGGCACGATTGAGGCTGCCTTCCCCCGCACTCTTGTCAATTGCGGAGGTCCGACGATCATTCCCGCCGTCACACGTCTCGCCGCGATCCGCCGGCAACTTGCGTCATGACGCGCAAGCTTGCCTTGCTGGTCGGGCTCGTGACGCTCGCCTTCGGCCTGTCGCTGATCGCCGGCAAGGCATGGGTCCCGCCATCGGCCTGGTTCTCGCCAGATCCGCGCTTCGCCATCATCGTCGAGCTTCGCCTGCCGCGCGCCATTCTCGGCCTCGCCATCGGCGCAGTGCTCGGCCTGTCGGGCGCTGTCCTGCAGGGTTATCTCCGTAACCCACTCGCCGATCCCGCCGTGGTTGGCGTCTCCTCCAGTGCAGCGCTCGGCGCGGTGGCGGCGATCGTGCTTGGCATCGCTGCCAATCCACTCATCCTGTTCGCCTGCGCAATGGGTGCCGCCGCCGGATCGATGGCGCTGCTTGCCGCGCTCACCTGGCGCTCGCCGAACCCGGTTCAGTTCATTCTTGCCGGCACCGTCCTCGCCAGCCTCGCCGGCGCACTCACGGCCTTCCTGATTTCGGTCGCGCCGAATCCCTATGCCGTCGCCGAGGTAATCGACTGGCTGATGGGGGCACTTACCGATCGCAGCCTCGACGATGTTCGCACCGCGCTCCCGTTCATGGGGCTCGGCACGATCCTGCTGTTCCTGACCGGCCCATCGCTCAATGCCCTGACGCTGGGCGAGGAAGCCGCCCGCTCGCTCGGTGTCCGGCTCGGGCGGCTTCAGGCGCTGGTTGTGCTCGGCACGGGCCTTACCATTGGCGCCAGTGTCGCAGTGACAGGCGTGGTCGGCTTTGTTGGCCTTGTCGTCCCGCATCTCCTCCGCCCGTTCTTCGGCCACCGTCCTTCGGCGCTGCTGCTGCCGAGCGCTCTCGGCGGCGCGGCGCTGGTCCTGACGGCCGACAGCCTGTGCCGCCTCGCACCTGGCGCCGGCGAAGTCCGGCTCGGCGTGGCGATGGCGCTGATCGGCGCGCCCTTCTTCCTGACGCTCTTGCTGAAGGGGCGTGCGGCATGGAGCTGACTATCCAGGGCGTGGACGTCACCCTGTCCGGCCGCCGCGTGCTCAATGACGTGAGCGCGACTCTTCGTCCTGGCCGGGTCACCGCGATCCTCGGCCCCAACGGCGCGGGCAAGAGCACGTTGATCAAGGCCGCTGCGGCGCTGATCGCACCGACCCAGGGTGTCATCCGCCTCGGGGATCGCAGCGTCACCGCGCTCGACCCTCGCGAGCGCGCACGCACGATCGGCTATCTTCCCCAAGATGCGAGCGTCCACTGGAATGTCGCCGCTGCAGAGATCGTCGCTCTGGGCCGCGCGCCCCATCGCAACCCCTTCGCAGGCCCGAGCCAGCACGATCGCGATGCCGTGACCACGGCCATGGCGGCAACCGAGACGACTCACCTCGCCGGTCGTCCTGTCAACCAGCTGTCGGGCGGCGAACGCGCCCGCGTGCTGCTTGCCCGAGTCCTTGCCGGAGAGCCGGACTGGCTCCTCGCCGACGAGCCGCTCGCCAGCCTCGATCCGGCGCATCAGCTCGATATCCTCGATCGCCTGCAGCAGGTCGCGCGGGGTGGGGCAGGGGTCGCGATTGTTCTCCACGATCTGCTTCACGCGGGACGGGTGGCGGATGATGTGCTGTTGCTGAAGAACGGCCGCGTTCTCGCGTCGGGCGAGGCGGGGGTGGTGCTGACGCCGGAGAATCTGCGCGCGGCGTTCGAGATCGAGGTAAGCGTCGAGCGGGATGGGCAGGGACGGCTGCTTTGCGTGCCGATCGGGCGCAGCGCCTGATCCTCCGCTTCGCGTTATCCTCCATCCCTCAGTTTTGCGATGGACCGCTTCAGATTCTCGCGCGCCGCCACCTCGAAACGGGCGCGACCCCAGTCCGAAAAATACAGGGCGTCGCGCGCCAGGAAACGCTCCAGTATAGCGGCGCGCCCATGCCGGAACGCAGCTCGCGGAACCTCACGATATTCGTGGCGGACGCCGGCTTCATAGGCGTCGAAATCGCTTGGTGAGGCGCCGAGGATCGACAGATCCATGTCGAGGAACAGCGCCATGTCGGCCGCCTCATCGTCCGGCAGGTCGGCGGGGATCGCATGGCGCGCGGTCGCCTCGATGAGCCGGATGGTGCGGGACAGTGTCTCGTCCGGCACAAGACCCTCCAGCATCCGGGCCGCCAGCGCCGCGCTGCGGCTTTCATTGTCGGTCCGGCGTGGCTCGTAAACGGCGTCGTGAAGCAGGATGGCGCAGCGCACCGCCTCGGGGTCATGCAACAGCGGTTCCACCTCGGCATGGAGCGCAAGGAGCGCGAGCGGATGGCTCCAGCCGTGATAGCCACGGTCCGGCCCGGCATGGAGACCGCGAATTTCGTCCAACAGTGTTTCGCTGAGCATGTCGTCCTCATCAACACTACCGGCACGGGTTATGGCCGAAGCGCGGTAGGCGGACGACCATTTTCGGATGGCCCAAGTTTTCAGCCTCACGCCCCATCTTGCCGCTCTCCGATATCCCGCTAAACCTCTCGACCCTTGGGGAGAAGCAGCATGGTGACGATCGCGGCCGATGATATGGCACCTGGCCCGGAGGCGCAGCCCGAGCCGAGCCGGAAGGACATCCAGCTCGTCATCACCGCGTCGGCACTCGGCACGATCTTCGAATGGTATGATTTCTTCATCTACGGCACGCTCGCCGCCTCGGGCATCATCGGCCGCGTCTTCTTTCCCGCCGGCAACGAGGTTGTGCAGACGCTCGCGACCTGGGCGGTGTTCGCGGTCGGCTTCGGCTTCCGACCGCTCGGCGCGGTGCTGTTCGGCTTTCTCGGCGACAGGCTCGGCCGCAAATATACCTTCCTCGTCACCATTACGCTGATGGGCATCGCGACCGCAGGGGTCGGGCTCGTCCCCTCGGCCGCCACGATCGGGCTCACCGCGCCGTTCATCGTCATCGGGCTGCGCATCCTGCAGGGGCTCGCACTCGGCGGTGAATATGGCGGCGCGGCAATCTATGTCGCCGAGCATTCGCCGCAGGGGAGGAGCGGCTATTTCACAAGCTTCATCCAGGCGAGCGTCGGCGGCGGTTTCATCCTCAGCCTCGCGGTGGTGCTGCTGACCAAATTCCTGCTGCCGGTTTCGGTCTGGAACGACTGGGGCTGGCGCATTCCCTTCGTCTTCTCGCTGCTGCTGCTTGCTGTGTCCTTGTGGATGCGGCTCAAGCTCTCCGAGAGCCCCGTATTCAGGCAGATGAAGGAAGCCGGCGAGACCGCGAAGAACCCCTTCACGGAAAGCTTCACCTATCCGGGCAATCTCAAACGCCTGTTCGTTGCCCTGTTCGGCATCGCGGCGGGGCTGACGGTGATCTGGTACACGGCGATGTTCACCGTCCTTTCCTTTCTCCAGACGACGATGCGCGTCGAGGAGACGACCGCGCAGCTCATCACCGGCGTCGGTGCGACCGCGGGGATTTTCTGGTTCATCTATTTCGGCCGGCTCTCCGACAAGGTAGGCCGCAAGACGCCGATCATCCTCGGTTATGCGATGACGCTCGTGCTTCTCTTTCCGATCTTCTGGATGATGGGCACATCGGCCAATCCAGCCCTCACTAGGGCCGCGCACCGGGCGCCGGTGATCATCTCGGGCCCGGTCTGCGAATATAATCCGTTCGCGGCTAAACAGACCGATGAATGCGGCCGGCTGCTCGATTACTTCTCGAAAAAGGGCGTCGCCTACAAGAAGGAGCATACGCCGGTCACGCTGGTCGAGATCGGCGGCGTGCCGGTCGCGGATACCAGCCCGGCCGGGCTTGATGCGGCACTCGCAAGGGCGGGCTATAATCTCGACAAGGTCGTGCCGAGCCCGCTCGGCATCCTCAAGCTGATCACCGCGATCCTCGCGCTCGCCGCGCTTTCGGGTATCACGTACGGCCCGGTCGCGGCCTTGCTCTCGGAGATGTTCCCGCCACGTATCCGCTACAGCTCGATGTCGATCCCCTATCATCTCGGCACTGGCTATTTCGGCGGTTTCCTGCCGGTGATCGGCCAATATATCGTCGCGAAGACCGGCGACCCCTATGCCGGCCTCTGGTACACCTGGGTCGTTGTCGCGATGGCGCTGGTGGTAACCGCATTCGGCCTGCGCGAAACCAGGCCCGGGACAGCCAGCGCGGACTAGCGGAGTCGGAAGCGGGCCGCTAACCGCCCAAGCATGACTTCACCTCTACGCCTTCGCCTCGATAGCGCCGCGCTTGCCTATAATTGGCGCACCCTTGCCGCGATGAGCGCGCAGGCGGCGTGCGGCGCGGCGGTCAAGGCGGATGGCTATGGCCTTGGCGCGATCGAGGTGGTGAAACGGCTGGCTGCTGAGGGCTGCCGCGATTTCTTCGTTGCGACCTGGGCCGAGGCCGCGCTGCTGGCCCCTCTCGGTGTGCCGGTCTCGGTGCTGCACGGCGTGCGCGACGAGGATATGGAATTAGCGCTCAGCGGGATTGCCCGCCCGGTCCTCAACACGCCGGCTCAGGTCACGCGGTGGAAGGCGGCAGGCGGCGGCGCCTGCGACGTGATGGTCGATACCGGCATGAACCGCCTCGGCCTGGCGGTTGCCGATGTCGATAACGGCTTGCTCGAAGGCCTCGCAATCGAAACGCTGATGAGCCACCTCGCCTGTGCCGACGAGGATGTGGCGATGAACGACCGCCAGCTCGCGACCTTCACGGGCCTGTTCGGCCGGACCAATGCGAAGCGGATGAGCCTCGCCAACTCGGCCGGCATCGGTCTTGGCAGGCACTATGCGTTCGACCTGACCCGGCCGGGCCTCGCGCTGTACGGCGGTGTGCCCAGCCCCGAGCTCGGTGCGATCCGCCAGGTCGTCACGCCCGAGGCGCAAATCCTGCAGCGCCGCACCGTCCGGGCCGACCAGACGATCGGCTACAACGCAACCTTCACCGCGCCCGCCGATACCGAGGTCGCGATCCTCAATATCGGCTATGCCGACGGCTATTTCCGGGGCTTTTCAAACACTGGCGCCGCGTCGTTCGAAGGCAAGAGCCTCCCGGTACTCGGGCGCGTTTCGATGGACCTGGTCGCGGTGAATGTGGATGCGGCGCCGCAGCTCGGCGAGGGCGACTGGCTCGCGCTCGATAATGCGCTGCCCGAGGCCGCGCGCAGGTCCGGCATGTCGCAATATGAATTGCTGACGAGTCTCGGCGCGCGGTTCGATCGGGTTTGGCAGGACTAGCCACCACCAGACCTGTTCCCTTCCCGGCCTTCGCCGGAGAAGGGGCAAAGGCTGGGCCTACCGCTCCACGCACATGGCGATGCCCATGCCGCCGCCGATGCAGAGTGTCGCCAGACCCTTCTTCGCGTCGCGCTTGCCCATCTCGTAGAGCAGCGTGGTCAGTACGCGAGCGCCGCTCGCGCCGATCGGGTGGCCGATCGCGATCGCACCGCCATTGACGTTGACCTTCTCCGCATCCCAGCCAAGCTCTTTGCCGACCGACAGGGCCTGCGCCGCGAATGCCTCGTTCGCTTCGATCAGGTCGAGGTCGGCAATGCTCCAACCCGCTTTCTCGAGCGCCCGCCGCGTCGCGGGCACCGGGCCGATCCCCATGATCGAGGGGTCGACACCAGCGGAAGCCCAGCTCGCGATCCGCGCGAGGATCGGGGCGCCGCGCTTCTCCGCCTCGGCGCGGCTCATGATCACCAGCGCAGCGGCGCCGTCGTTCAGCCCCGAGGCATTCGCGGCAGTCACGGTGCCATCCTTCTTGAAGGCGGGGCGCACGCCCGAGATGCTCTCCAGCGTCACGCCGGCCCGGATATATTCGTCGTCGGAGATGACGGTGTCGCCCTTGCGGCCCTTGATCGTCACCGGCACGATCTCGTCTCTGAACCGCCCCGACGACCGCGCCGCATCGGCGAGGTTCTGCGAGCGCACCGAGAACTCGTCCTGCTGCCCGCGCGTGATCTGGTATTGCTCGGCGAGATTCTCCGCGGTGATGCCCATGTGATAATTGTTGAAGGCATCCGTCAGGCCATCGCTGATCATCGTGTCGACCAGCGAGAGATTGCCCATCTTGGTGCCGCCGCGCAGATTCTGCGCATGAGTCGAGAGCGACATGGATTCCTGCCCACCCGCGACGACGATCCTGGAGTCGCCGGTCGCGATCGCCTGAGCAGCCAGCGCCACCGCGCGCAGGCCCGATCCGCAGACCTGATTGATGCCCCAGGCCGGGATCTCCTTGGGCACGCCCGCGGCCATCGATGCCTGGCGGGCCGGATTCTGGCCCTGCGCGGCGGTCAGCACCTGGCCGAGGATCACCTCGGAGACCTCATCGCCCGCAACGCCCGCCTGCGCCAGCGCCGCCTCGATCGCGATTCGGCCAAGCTCATGTGCCGGAGTGCTGCCAAAGGCGCCGAGGAAACTGCCCACGGGCGTGCGCTTTGCGGCAGTAATGACGATGTCGGTCATGATAAGGGGGCTCCGGTTTGGATTCGGCGTCTATCTAGTGCCGGGGAGCGCGCTTAGCCAGTCCGCCAGCGGCTCCCAGAGTTGCGCCCGCGCGCTGCGCCCGACGATCATTCCCACATGCCCGGCGCCAAGGTCATGGCGGTCGGGCAGATTGGCGGCGCTGGCGGCGGGCACGATCCGGTCGCTGAGCGACACGAAGTCGATCGCGGGGCAGGAGAGGCGCGCGGGATCGGCGGTCGCGCCGCCGACTCGCCAGGTGCCACGACCGGGGATGTCGGCCCCGATGAAATCCTCGAACAGCTGTCTGCCGGCCGCATAGGTCAGCGGCGCGCCGGCATTGGCCCAATCCTCGAGCGCGACGAAGGATGCGGCGGCGGGGCTGCCCGGCTCCAGGCCGGCAAAGGCGACATATTTGGCGATGGTGCGCGCCGGATCGAGCCGCCAGAAGCCGCTCTGCAGGACTTCCATCGGTACCAACCCGAGCGTCTCGCAGACGGGTTGTGCGGTGCGCCAAAGCTCATCGATATCGGCCCGTGCCGCGCTGCCGAAGCCGGCGAAATGCCAGGGCGCCGCAATCATCGCGAGACCCGCCACCGGCATCGCGCAGGCGGCGGCGAGCGCGATCGTCCCGCCAAGGCAATATCCCGCCAGCACCGGCGGCTCGGGAAGCTTCGCGATCAGTGGCAGCAGCAATTGCTCGACATGCGCCGTCACGTCCATATCGCGTGCTTCCGGCCCCGGCGTGCCCCAATCGAGCAACAAGGGGCGAAAGCCGCGACTCGCCAGCCAGCGCGCCAAAGAGGTCTCTGGGCTGAGGTCGAGAATGAAGGGCGGGTTGATGAGCGACGGTATCAGGATCACCGGCCGGCCGGTGCCGCCCTTCGCTCCATAGTCATGCAATCGCACCCGGCCCTTGCGATAGCGCGCCGGCGCGAGGCGGCGGGGCTTGCCGCGCGGCGACTCCTGAAAGGCGCGCAGCCCGGCAAGCGCGGCGGCCCTTCGTTCAGGCAATGTTGCAGTTTCGCGGCGCAACATTTCCAGGAACAGCGTCAAGGGTCGAGGACCGTGTTGCGGTGCGGCAATAAAGGGTGTTACAGACGGATCAATCACTGGGGCTGGGAGCCTTCCCATGAAGAAGCACAATACCGGCGACGGCCCGGTCATTATCAAGAAATATGCGAACCGGCGTCTCTATAATACCGAGACCTCGTCCTACATCACGCTCGAGCATCTCGCGGCGATGACGCGCGAGGGGCGGGACTTCAAGGTCGTTGATGCGAAGACCGAAGACGACATCACGCATAATATCCTGACCCAGATCATCATGGAGGAAGAGGCGCGCGGGCAGACCATGCTCCCGGTCAATTTCCTCCGCCAGCTTATCGCGATGTACGGCGATTCGATGCAGACGATGGTGCCCGGCTATCTCGAAGCATCGATGGACAGCTTCCGTCGCAACCATGAGCAGTTCAAATCGGCGGTCGAGGGCGCTTTCGCCAATTCGCCCTTCGCCGAGATCGCCAAGCGCAACCTCCAGATGTTCGAAGCGGCGACCGCTGCGTTCAAGCCCGGCGGGGTAAAACCCGGCGATGCGCCGGCCGAAGCACCTGCTGCCGGCAAGGATGCCGAGATCGCAGCGCTCAAGGCCGAGCTCAGCCGCCTCCATGAGAAGATCGAGAAGCTCGGCGACTGAGCTGATCCATGTCGGGTGAATTCTGGACTGGCGCGGGCGCGAGCCTGGCGCTCGCGATCTTTGCCGGTTTTCGGGATTGGCGGCGCAAGCGGCGGGTGAATCTCGACAAGATCGGGATTATCGACTGGCCGACCGTCCAGGTCCTCGCACTGTTCGCCGCGGCTATCCTGGCGAGCATTGCTTACAAGAGCTGACCTTATCCTTCTCTCCCAAGTGGAGAAGGAGTTTTACAGGCACGCCTCGAGATACGCCTGATCGAAGCCGAACTGCCGCGCCTTTTCCAGCGTGTACGGCCTGAGGCCCATGGAGCGATATTCGCCGATGATCTTGCCGTCGGCGCTCTCGTCGAGATATTCGAACTTGAACAGCTCCTGGGTGACGATCACCGGGCCTTCCATGCCGATCACCTCGGTCACGTTGGTCACGCGGCGCGAACCGTCGCGGAGACGCTTCACCTGGATGATCATCTCGACCGAATCGGCGATCTGGCGGCTGATCGCTTCCTTCGGCACCTTGATGTCGGACATCATGACCATGTTCTCCATACGGGCGAGTGCCTCGCGCGGAGAGTTGGCGTGGAGCGTACACATCGAGCCGTCATGGCCCGTATTCATGGCCGCGAGCATGTCGAAACACTCGGAGCCGCGAATTTCGCCGAGGATGATGCGGTCAGGACGCATACGCAGGGCGTTCTTCACGAGATCGCGGATGCTGATTTCGCCCTGGCCTTCGAGGTTGGCCGGGCGGGTTTCGAGCGGCAGCCAGTGCGGCTGCTGCAGCCGAAGCTCGGCCGCGTCCTCGATCGTCAGCACGCGCTCGCCCGGGTCGATCATCTTCGACAGGGCGTTGAGCATCGTCGTCTTGCCCGAACCGGTACCGCCCGAGATGACGACGTTGAAGCGGCAGGCGCCGGCGATCTTCAGCGCCGTCGCCATTTTCGGGCTCATCGAGCCGAAGCCGGCCATCATGTCGAGCGTGATCGGCTTGGCGGAGAATTTACGAATCGAGATCGCGGTGCCGCGCAGCGACAGCGGCGGCACGATCACGTTGACGCGGGAGCCGTCCTTGAGACGGGCGTCGGCGAGCGGGGTGGTCTGGTCGACGCGGCGGCCGACCGAGTTGCAGATGCGCTGCGCGATCTGGAACAGATGTTCCTCGTCGCGGAACTGGATCTGCGCGAGTTCCAGCCGGCCTTTGCGCTCGACGAATGTCTGTTCGGGGCCGTTGACCATGATGTCGCTGATGTTCGGATCGGCGAGCAGTTCCTCGAGCGGTCCGAGACCGAGCAACTCGTCGACCAGCACTTTTTCGAGTGCGAACTGTTCGCGCCGGTTGAGCGTCAGCTTGAGCTCGGCGAGGACCTCACCGATGATCGGGCGGAATTCTTCGGCGAGCTCGTCCTTGTTGAGCGTTGCCGCCGCTTCCGGATCGACGCGTTCGAGCAGGCGGGGGAGGACCTGCTCCTTGATCTTGTGGATCGAGCTCTCGAAGCCCTCGACCTTGCTGCTGCCCGCGTCGCCCGAGGCATTCTGGCGCTCGGCGAGCCGGGTCAGCGCGTCCTGCTGCGTACCTGGCATGTTGCCAGTGGGGGGCGAACCGTCCCCGGGGGTCGGCAGATTGATTGGCGGGAACTGTGAGCCGCCTTCCGGCTCGGCCGGGCGGGCACCGCCGCCCTGCATTGGGCGCGCGACGCCAAAGGCCGGGCGGGCCGCGGCTCCGTTGCTCACACCGGGACGACGCCCAAATGCACTCATATGGTAGGATCCCTCAAACGTGGGAGCAGAGGTAGCGGCCAAGGCTTGACAATTGACTAACCAAACCACGGGGTCGGTGCGATCGTCGCTTTTTTGCGCTATGGCCTTTCTCTTGAGGTCACGGGGGAGCAGATCATGCGCCTGACGCTGCAGATATTGACGGCACTCGCGATCATCGCGAGCGGGCCGGCCCCGGCTCAATCAAATGCTCAGCCCAAGCCTGCCGGCGATCTGCCTGGCTGGATGGCGGGGTGCTGGGAACAGGCCGGCGGCGACCGCTGGAGCGAGGAATGCTGGATGGCGCCGCGTGGCGGCATCATGCTTGGTGCGGGCCGCAGCGGCGCGGGCGAGACGCTGCGCGAATGGGAAGCGACCGAGATCATCGCCGGGCCGGACGGCAAGCCGGCTTATTGGGCTTCGCCTCAGGGCGGTGCCCGCGTCATGTTTCCGATGGTGTCGCAGGGGCCGCGCGAGATCGTCTTCGCGAATCCGGCCCATGATTATCCGCAGCGCATCCGCTACTGGATGGAGGGCGATGCCCTCAATGCCGAGATATCGATGATCGACGGGGGCAGATCAATGCGCTGGAGTTACCGGCGCACCCAGTGATGCGGTGTCGCCGACACGTTCGGCGAGAATCGTAAGGCCTGCCGCGCTCACTTCGGCGAATCCGCCTTCGATGACGAGCCTCTCGGGCTCTCCCTTTTCGGTGCGATAGATGGAAAGCGCGCCGTCGCGGATCGTCGACATGACCGGGGCGTGCCCTTCGAGCACACCGAAATCGCCCTCGCTGCCGGGGACGACGACCATATAGACCTCTTCCGAGCGGACGAGCTTTTCAGGCGTGACGAGTTCGAAGTGCAGCATTTCCATTCCTTCTCCCCTCCGTTCTTCGCCCCTCCCGCTTGCGGGAGGGGTCGGGGGAGGGCCTGTACCAGGGGAGGAGCTGACAGGCCCTCCCCTAACCCCTCCCGCAAGCGGGAGGGGGATTTGACTTACGCTTCCTGCGCCATCTTCTCGGCCTTGGCGATCACTTCCTCGATGCCGCCGACCATGTAGAAAGCGCTCTCGGGCAGGTGGTCATATTCGCCTTCGACGACTGCCTTGAAGCTCTTCACCGTATCCTCGATCTGAACGAACTTGCCCGAAATGCCGGTGAAGACCTCGGCGACGTGGAATGGCTGCGACAGGAAACGCTCGATCTTGCGCGCGCGCGACACGGTCAGCTTATCCTCTTCGGAAAGCTCGTCCATGCCCAGGATCGCGATGATGTCCTGCAGCGACTTGTACTTCTGCAGCGTCGACTGGACGGCGCGGGCGGTGTCGTAATGCTCCTGGCCGACGATGCGCGGCTCAAGCACGCGGCTGGTGGAGTCGAGCGGGTCGACCGCCGGATAGATGCCCTTTTCGGAGATCGCGCGGTTGAGCACGGTCGTGGCGTCCAAATGGGCGAAGGACGTAGCCGGCGCCGGATCGGTAAGATCGTCGGCGGGCACGTAGATCGCCTGCACCGAGGTGATCGAGCCCTTGTTGGTCGAGGTGATGCGCTCCTGCAGCGCGCCCATGTCGGTCGACAGGGTCGGCTGATAGCCCACCGCCGACGGGATGCGGCCGAGCAGCGCCGACACTTCCGAGCCGGCCTGGGTGAAGCGGAAGATGTTGTCGACGAAGAACAGCACGTCCTGGCCCTGGTCGCGGAAATGCTCGGCGACGGTCAACCCGGACAGGCCGACGCGGGCGCGGGCACCCGGCGGCTCGTTCATCTGGCCGTACACCAGCGCGCATTTGGAGCCGGCGGTCGAGCCGTTGTTCTTCTTCGGGTCCTTGTTGACGCCGGACTCGATCATCTCGTGATAGAGGTCGTTGCCCTCGCGGGTGCGCTCGCCGACGCCGGCGAACACCGAGTAGCCGCCATGCGCCTTCGCGACGTTGTTGATCAGCTCCATGATCAGCACGGTCTTGCCGACGCCGGCGCCGCCGAACAGGCCGATCTTGCCACCCTTGGCGTAAGGCGCGAGCAGATCGACGACCTTGATGCCCGTGACCAGGATTTCAGCTTCCGTGGATTGCTCGGTGTAGGCCGGCGCATCCTGGTGGATGGCGCGACGCAGCTTGGTCGGCACCGGGCCGGCCTCATCGACCGGATCGCCGATGACGTTGATGATGCGGCCGAGGCACTCGTCGCCCACCGGCACCGAGATCGGCGCGCCGGTGTCGGTGCACGACTGGCCGCGCACCAGACCTTCGGAGGTGTCCATCGCGACGGTGCGGACCGTATTCTCGCCGAGATGCTGGGCGACTTCGAGCACCAGGCGGTTGCCGCCGTTGGTGGTCTCGAGCGCGTTCAAGATCGCCGGCAGGTGATCCTCGAACTGAACGTCGACGACGGCACCGATGACCTGGGTGATCTTTCCGACTGCGTTGGGGGTCGCCATGAACCTTTTCTCCTTCAGACTTCTGACGCTCAGACCACGGTCAACGTGACCGGCACATTGTTGCGCGTGGCTCGCGAATAGGGGCAAATCTTGTGGGCGTCTTCGACCAGGGCCTGCACCTTGGCCTTGTCGGCGCCCGGGATGGTGACCTTCATCTCGGCTTTGAAGCCGAAGCTGATCTCGTCCTTGTCCATCGTCACCGAGCAGGTGACGCGGGCGTCCTGACCGTCGAGGCCATGCTTCTTCGACAGCGCCAGGATTGCTTGGCCGAAGCAGGCCGACCAGCCGAGCACGAACAGCTGCTCCGGGTTGTGGCCTTCGCCGTTGCCGCCGAATTCCTTTTGCAGGCCCATCGCCAGAGCGAGGCCGCCGTTCTCAAGGATGGCGCGGCCGTTGCGGCCGCCTTTGGTCGTCGCTGATACGGTGTAAGCCATGGAACGCCTCCGCGACTGTTACAGCGCCTCGGCGCCGGAGATGATCTCGATCAGTTCCTTGGTGATCATCGCCTG